>Ga0136633_1000168_pt1 | contig 49113 bp, 40 predicted proteins | sample AntDrymeUQ832206_2_FD_105494 | JGI IMG/M metagenome (GOLD analysis project Ga0136633, IMG submission 105494) | Polar desert sand microbial communities from Dry Valleys, Antarctica - metaG UQ83 (22.06) | ecosystem: Environmental > Terrestrial > Soil > Desert | place: Antarctica: Dry Valley... | reverse complement strand
GAGCTGGTCTTGGGGAGACTCCCGGGCTGCACGAGCACGATCTCCTTGGCGGGCAGTCCGATGGAGTCGCGCACGCGCTGGGCCACCGATCGACGCACCTCGGCGTGGTCGTCCGACTTGCTCTCGGCCACCACGATGAGGCCCTCCTTGCCCTGAGCTCCGTCGACGCCGAAGGCGATGATGTTGCCGGCCCGCACCCCCTCCACGTCGGCCAGAGCCCGCTCGACGTCCTCCGGGTACACGTTGCGGCCGCCGACGATGATCATGTCCTTGATGCGGCCGCACATCACCATCTCGCCGTCGATCAGGTAGGCGAGGTCGCCGGTGCGCAGCCACCCATCGTGGAACAGCTCAGCGTTGGCGTCAGGGCGCTTGTAGTAGCCCGGCGTCACCGATGTGCCCCGGATCTCGAGCTCGCCCACCTCTCGCTCCCGCAGCTCATCGCCGGTGACGGGGTCGACCACGCGGATCTCCAAGCCCGGCACGGGCCGGCCGAGGATGGCCAGCTCCCTAGCGCCCGGGCTGCTGGAGTCGACGGGGGCGGCGTAGCGCTCGCTCTCGAGCACCCGCAGGTCGACAGCATCGGTGCGCAGGCCGGCCATCGGTTCGGGGAACACGCCCGCGATGCCGACCTCAGCCATGCCGAAGGCCGGGAAGATCGCACCGGGGCGGAGACCGTGGCGAGCGCCGGCCTCGACGAAGGCGGCCACCGTGGCCGGATCGACGGGCTCGGCCCCGTTCAGGGCGACCCGCAGCCGGGACAGGTCGAGCACATCACCTCTGTTGAGGGCCCGGGCGGCCAACACGTAGGAGAAGTTCGGCCCCGCCGTCGCCGTGCCCCGATAGGTGGACATCCACTCCATCCACCGGCTCGGTCCGGCCATGAAGTCGGTGGGTGCTCCGAGCACGAGAGGCGTACCAGTGCTCATGCCGAGCGTGAACAGCCCGACGAGGCCCATGTCGTGGTAGAGCGGCAGCCACGAGACGAGGACGTCGTCGTCCGGGGCGAGGAAGGTGGCCTCCGCGATGGCGTCGAGGTTGGCGCCCAAGGTGTGATCGGGCAGCATCACACCCTTGGGATCGGAGGTGGAGCCGCTGGTGAACTGCAGGATGGCCAGCCGATCGAGGTCGCTGGCCGGGCGCTCCCAGGCCGCCACGCCAGCCCGACCCGGCCCGGGCTGGAGGGCGTCGTAGCCCACCATGGGCGGATCGCCCGGGGCGGGCTCGATGAAGGGCGCCAGCTCGGGGTCGAGGATCACGAGGGTCACGTCAGCATTGATGATGCGCACGCGGGTCTGGGCGACGAACTCGTCGATCGAGGACATCCTCATCGGCAGCGGCAGCACGACGATGGTGGCGCCGGCCAGCCACACCCCCTGGATGGCCGTCGCGAGCGACCGGGACGTCGGGCCGAGCAGGGCGACGTGGTCGCCAGGGGCCACGCCGAGGGCCTGGAGGTTGGCGGCGTACCCCCGAGCCTCTTCGTGGAGCTGGCGGTAGGGGACGGCGACGTGGTCGCCGCCGATGACGAAGGTGAGGTCATGACCGCGGTCAGCCCCGGCTTCGACTCGCTCGTTGAGGGTCAGCACGGCGATCCGACCAGCCTCCCGGCCCCTCCGTTACAGGGAACTACCGTTGGCCCATGCACGCTGAGTCTTCGGAGCCGAAGGCCTCCCGGGACGCACTGATCCCCCCGCACCGGTACACCGCCGCTCTGGCCGCCGAGATCGAGGTCGCCTGGCAGAATCGCTGGGAGCGGGAAGGGACCTTCCTGGCACCGAACCCCACCGGGCCGCTGGCCGACGGCTTCGACCGGGTCGCCAGGATGCCCAAGCTCTACGTGCTCGACATGTTCCCCTACCCGTCGGGCAAAGGCCTGCACGTCGGGCACCCCTTGGGCTACATCGGCACCGACGTGTACGCGCGCTACAAGCGCATGACCGGCCACAACGTCATGCATGCGATGGGCTATGACGCCTTCGGCCTGCCTGCCGAGCAGTACGCCGTCGAGACTGGCCAGCACCCGCGCACCACCACCGATGCCAACGTCGCCAACTATCGCCGCCAGCTGCGCCGCCTCGGCCTCGGCCACGACCCGCGGCGCAGCGTGGCCACGACCGACGTCGCCTACTACAAGTGGACCCAGTGGATCTTTCTGCAGGTGTTCGGCTCCTGGTACGACCGCGACAGCGACAGGGCCCGCCCGATCCGCGAGCTCGAGGCAGCGCTGGCCGACGGCAGCCGCGCCCCGGACCCCGGCACCAGCCCGACGGGCCGGGCCTGGTTCGACCTGACCGACGTCGAGCAGCGCCAGGTCGTGGACGCCCACCGGCTGGCCTACCTCCACGAAGCCCCCGTCAACTGGTGCCCCGGCCTGGGCACGGTGCTGGCCAACGAGGAGGTCACCGCCGACGGTCGCTCCGACCGGGGCAACTTTCCCGTGTTCCGCCGCCCGCTCAAGCAGTGGATGATGCGGATCACGGCGTATGCCGACCGGCTCCTCACCGACCTCGACCTCCTCGACTGGAGCGACTCGATCAAGTTGATGCAGCGGAACTGGATCGGGCGCAGCGAGGGCGCTGAGGTTCGCTTCGCCACCGGCGCGGACGACATCCCGGTCTTCACCACCCGCCCGGACACGCTGTTCGGCGCGACGTACATGGTGCTGGCACCCGAGCACCCGCTCGTCGACCAGCTCCTCGCCGAGGCCTGGCCCACCGGCACGGACCCTCGATGGACCGGGCAGGCAGCCAGCCCGCGCGAGGCCGTGGAGGCCTACCGCGCCGCGGCTGGCCGCAAGAGCGACATGGACCGTCAGGCCGAGGACCGCGAGAAGACCGGCGTCTTCATCGGCGCGCTGGCGACGAACCCCGTGAACGGCGTCCAGGTCCCGGTGTTCGTGGCCGACTACGTGCTGATGGGATACGGCACCGGTGCGATCATGGCCGTGCCGGCCCACGACCAGCGCGACTTCGACTTCGCCCGGGCGTTCGGCCTGCCCATCGTGGCCGTCGTCCGCCCGCCAGACGGCTGGTCGTCCGACGCCGAGCAGTGGGACGAGGCCTGGACGGGCGGCGACGTGGGGGTCAACAGCGCCAACGCGGAGGTGTCGCTCGACGGCCTGGACGTGCCGGCGGCCAAGGCAGCCATCACCGCCTGGCTCGAGGGAGGCGGCCTGGGCCATGGCACGGTCTCCTACAAGCTGCGGGATTGGCTCTTCTCCCGCCAGCGCTACTGGGGTGAGCCGTTCCCGATCGTCTACGACGACCACGATCTCCCGATCGCGGTGTCCGAAGCCGAGCTGCCGGTACTCCTGCCTGACCTCGCCGACTACTCGCCGCGCCAGTACGACATCGACGACAACACCTCCGATCCCGAGCCACCGCTGGGTCGGGCCACGGACTGGGCGGAGGTCACCCTCGACCTGGGCGAAGGCCCCAAGGTGTACCGCCGCGAGGTCAACACGATGCCGCAGTGGGCCGGCTCGTGCTGGTACGAGCTGCGGTACCTCGACCCCACGAACGAGAACGCCTTCGTCGACCCCGAGGTGGAGCGCTACTGGATGGGCCCGCAGTCCGAGGGCGACCCCGGCGGCGTCGACCTCTACGTGGGCGGCGTTGAGCACGCGGTGCTCCACCTGCTCTACGCCCGCTTCTGGCACAAGGTCCTGTTCGACCTCGGCCACCTCAGCTCCAGGGAGCCCTACCGGCGGCTCTTCAACCAGGGGATGGTGCAGGCGGCGGCATACCTGAACGAGCGGGGGCTCCACGTGGAAGCCGGCGAGGTCGTCGAGCGCGACGGCCACTACTTCCACGGCGACGGCGAGGTACAACGTCACTTCGGAAAGATGGGCAAGTCCCTGAAGAACTCCATCACCCCCGACGACATGTACGCCGACTTCGGCGCCGACACGCTGCGGCTCTACGAGATGTTCACCGGCCCGCTCGACCAGAGCCGCCCGTGGGACACCAAAGCGGTCGTCGGCGTGTTCCGGCTGTTGCAGCGCATCTGGAGAAACATCCTGGACGAGGACACCGGCGCCGTGCGGGTGGCCGACGATTCAGTCGATGACGAGACGCGACGGATCCTCCACAAGACGATCGCCGCGGTGCGCGACGGCATGGAGTCGCTGCGGTTCAACACGTCCATCGCTCGCATCACCGAGCTGAACAACCACCTCACCGCCCGGTTCCCCGACGGCGGCGTGCCCCGCGAGGTGGCCGAGCCGCTGGTGCTCCTGCTGGCGCCGCTGGCGCCCCACGCCGCCGAGGAGCTGTGGCAGCGCCTCGGCCACGACCAGAGCCTGGCCTGGGAGGCCTTCCCCGCGGCCGATCCCGCCCTCCTCATCGACGACACCGTCGAGATCCCGGTGCAGATCAATGGCAAGGTGAAGACCCGCCTCACCGTGCCCGCCGGCCTGGCCGCCGCCGACCTCGAAGTCGCCGCGAGAGCCGACGACAAGGTGGCCGAGCTCTTGGACGGAGCGACCATCCGCAAGGTCATCGCCGTCCCCGACAAGCTCATCAGCTTCGTGGTCGGCTGATGGCCCGCACGCTCGATGAGGTCGGCGAGGCAGACGGCTGGCGCTGCTGGTTGTGCGACGAGTCTGTCGACCGAACGATGTCGGTGAACGACGCGCGGGGCCCGAGCATCGACAGCCGGATCACCAAGGCGAAGGCCAAGCGCAAGGGTGCGGCCGGTCCAGACCGCCTCGCCCACCGGGCCTGCAACACAGGCAAGGGCGCCACCGCTCCGGTGGTCCCCTGGGCAGATCATCTGTTCGTGGTCGACCCGGCTCCGATCATCGCCAGCGTCGAGCGCCTCGAGCGCAAAGGCGGCCGAGAGGTCATGGCCCGGTGCCCGAACCTCGCCGACGCCGAGGCTGCCGCGACCTGGTTGGTCGACCGCATCTCCCGACTGCACCCCGGCCTGCCCGTCACCACCGAGATCGAGCCCGGAGGCGGCCAGTTCCTCCTCATGCTGCGCGCCTAGCCCGCCGCGCGGCCATTGGCGAGCCGCGAGAGCAGTGCGTACAGTGGCCGTTCCCTGCGGGGCCGTAGCTCAGTTGGTAGAGCACCTCCGTGGCACGGAGGGGGTAGCGCGTTCGATCCGCGTCGGCTCCACCCCGTGAAGGCCCGCCGCGAGGCGGGCCTTCGTCGTCTCAGGCGGCGGGTTCGGCCCAGTCGAGACGGGGGACGTCCGCCCAGAGGCGCTCGAGGTCGTAGAAGTCGCGCTGATCCTGCTGGAAGACGTGGACGACGACATCGCCGTAATCCATCAGCACCCACTGGCGATCTTGGAGGCCCTCGATGCGCTTGGGCTTGGGGCCACCCGCCTCATGGATCTGGCGCTCGATCTCGTCGCAGATGCCCTTGACCTGGCGGTCGTTGTCGGCACTGGCGATCACGAACCACCCGCAGAGGGCCAGCACCTCGGCCACCTCGAGCACCACCACGTCTCTTGCCTGCTTGCTGTCGGCGGCCTGGGCGGCCGTGATCGCCCACTGCCGGGTCTCGTCTATCGGGATCTGCTCAGCCAGAGGGAACGCTCCTACACGTCGGTTGACGGGCACGATGGTGGCACCGAACGCACCCGTCTGGCGAGCGCCGTCGTCATGGACGGTCTCGATACAGGCCGTGGGCGTCGATCCAGTCGGCCACGGCGTGGGTCACGAGGTAGTCGAGGGGACGACCGTCGACGGCCCGAGCCCGGAGGTCGGTGCTTGACACGTCGATGCTGGGCACCTCCACCCACGTCCACCGCCACCCGGGGGGCGTGGGGGCGGGCCGGGCGCCCGGACGCTCGACCACCACGACGGTGGCGTTGTCGCGGACCTCCTCGCAGCGCTCCCAGCTGAGCAGGCCAGCAGCGGCATCGGCGCCGAGGATGACGAACAACTCACGGGCGGGGTCCTCGGCAAGGAGTGTGGCCAGGGTGTCCGCGGTGTACGACGGGCCGCCGGCGTCGAGCTCCAGGCGGCTGGCCTCGAGGCCGTCGACGTCGACCACGGCCGTTTCCACCATCGCGAACCGATCTTTGGCCGGTGAGACCGTCCGGGTGCCAGCCTTCTGCCATGGGAGGTTGTTGACCACCAGCAGCACTCGGTGGAGGGACAGCTCGTGGCGTACGTTGACGGCTGACACGAGGTGGCCGACGTGCGGCGGGTCGAAGGTACCCCCGAAGATGCCCAGCCTCTCTCCCATCCTGGAAACCTATGCCGCCTCGGGTTGGGCTCGCGGTCTGATGGGCAGGGTGACATTGGTCACCGCCACACCAGGAATCATGGGCCTGACAGGGATGTTGAGCCAATTTGCCCTATGGCGACGGTGTAAATTCGCTTCTCCGGGGAAGATGCCGGAGCTACCAATCGTTGAGGAGGTTGCCATGACAGATTCCGTAGGTCAGTACCTCAACGAGATCGGCCTCGTGCCGTTGCTCACCGCGTCCGAAGAGCGTGAGCTCTCCCAGGCCGTCGAAGGTGGGTTCGCGGCCCGCGCGGCCATCGACGCCGGCGAGAACACACCAGAGAACCGCCGTCTCGCCCGCAAGGGTGCCGAGGCCAAGGATCGCTTCATCCGGGCGAACCTCCGGCTGGTGGTGTCGGTGGCCCGTCGCTACCCGTTGCCGCCGGCCATGGAGCTCCTCGACCTCATCCAGGAGGGCAACCTCGGCCTCGAGCACGCGGTCGACAAGTTCGACTGGCGCAAGGGGTTCAAGTTCTCCACCTACGCCACGTTCTGGATCCGCCAGGCCATCGGCCGTGCCCTCGACCAAAAGGCCTCCCTCGTGAGGCTTCCCGGCGATCGCTCGGCCAGCCTCCGGGCCGCTCTCCGCCAGGTCGCGGGCGACGGCGACGAGCTCGACGACGAGAACGCACGCCTCTACCGGCTCACCACGCCCACCAGCCTGGACCGAACGGTCGGTGATGACGACGGCAGCGAGCTGATCGATCTCATCGCCGACGACAAGCCCGGCCCAGAGGCCTTGGTCGTGCACAACGAGGAGCAAGCTCTCGTGGGCGACCTCCTCGGCGTGCTCGACGATCGGGCCCGCTCCGCGGTGGAGCAGCGGTTTGGCCTCACCGACGGCCAGAAGCGGAGCTACCGCGAGGTGGGCGAGACCCTCGGCGTCACCGCCGAGGCCGCCCGGCGCCTCGTGAAGCGAGCCGTGACCGCGGTCCGTGAGGAAGCCCTCGCCCGCAGCGACGCGGCCTGAGAAGTCCTTTCGCAACTCGCTTTGCCTCGACGCCCCCCACCGGCCACGCTTGACCCGATGAGCGAAACTTGGGCGCCGTCCTCGTGGCGCGACCGCACGGCCGCCCAGCAGCCTTGCTGGCCGGACGACGCCGCCCTCGAAGGCACCTTGAAGCAGCTGTCGACGCTGCCGCCCCTGGTGTTCGCCGGCGAGGCCCGCAACCTCACCACCGCCCTCGGACAGGTGGCCGACGGACGAGCCTTCCTGCTCCAGGCCGGCGACTGCGCGGAGTCCTTCGACGCCTTCACGGCCGACGGCATCCGCGATCGGCTGCAGGTCATCCTGCAGATGGCCATCGTGCTCAGCTACTCCTCGGGGGTGCCGATCGTGAAGGTCGGGCGCATCGCGGGCCAATTCGCCAAGCCCCGCTCGTCTGACACCGAGATGATCGGCGGGGTCGAGCTGCCATCGTTTCGAGGGCACATCGTCAATGACATCCTGCCCACGGCGACGGCCCGGGTACCGAACCCCGAACGGTTGCTCCAGGCGTACCACCAGTCGGCCTCCACGCTGAACCTGCTCCGGGCCTTCGTGAAGGGTGGCTTCGCCGACCTCTCCCGGGTGCACGAGTGGAACCAGCTCTTCGTGAGCTCGAGCCGGGAAGGGCAGCGCTACGAGCGTCTGGCCGATGAGATCGACCGGGCCCTGCGCTTCATGCGGGCCTGCGGCATCGCCTCAGAGACCCAGCCCAACCTGCACGAGGTGGACTTCTTCACCAGCCATGAGGCCCTGATCCTTGGCTACGAGGAGGCCCTCACCCGCCAGGTGACCGACGGCTCGCCGATGACCGGCGAGTGGTACGACTGCTCGGCCCACATGCTCTGGATCGGCGAGCGGACGCGCCAGCTCGACGGTGCCCACGTCGAGTTCCTCCGGGGCGTCGGCAACCCGATCGGCTGCAAGGTCGGCCCCTCCGCCACCCCCGACGAGGTGCTCGAGCTGTGCCAGGCGCTGAACCCAGGCCGGCAGCCGGGCCGGCTGACCCTCATCACCCGCATGGGGGCCGACGCCGTCGAGGACCGCCTCCGCCCCCTCCTGGCCGCCGTCCGCGAAGCCGGCCACCCGGTGGTGTGGGCCTGCGACCCGATGCACGGCAACACCTACAACTCAGAGGGCGGCCGCAAGACCCGACACTTTGACGCCGTGCTGCGGGAGATCGCCGGCTTCTTCGCCGCCCACCGAGCCGAGGGCACCTGGCCCGGGGGCGTCCACGTCGAGCTCACGGGCGACGACGTCACCGAGTGCCTGGGAGGCGTCGAGGAGATCCTCGACGCCGATCTGGACACTCGCTACGAGACGATGTGCGATCCCCGCCTCAATGGCAGGCAGAGCCTGGATCTCGCGTTCCAGGTCGCCGAGCTCCTGCAGCGATAGTTCCCCGTCGGGAATGTTGACCTACTGACTCGGGTTTGGGATCATTGATGTCCCGACTGCACTCTGAGGCCGTACATGCTGCAACGTGAGATCGATCCCGAGATCCGTGCCGACGTCGAGAAGTTCGAGGCCCAGCTGGCCCGCTACCTGAGCGGCGATCTCGAGGAGGACGCCTTTCGGGTCTTCCGCCTCAACAACGGCGTGTACGGACAACGCCAGGGCGGCCACAACCAGATGCTGCGGGTAAAGGTCCCCTACGGATCCATCACACCCGAGCAGCTCGACATGTTCGCCCACATCGCCGAGACCTACAGCCGAGGCTGGGGCCACCTCACCACGCGCCAGAACGTCCAGTTCCACTTCGTGGACCTCGAGCAGGTGCCCGCTGCCCTCTGGGACATGGCGTCGGTGGGGCTCACCACCCGCGAAGCCTGCGGCGACACCGTCCGCAACGTGATGGGCTGCCACCTCGCCGGTGCCTGCCCGTACGAGGCACTCGACATCAGCCCCTGGGCCGAAGCCGCCTTCCAGCACTTCCTCCATCATCCGCTGGCCCAGCGCCTCCCCCGCAAGTTCAAGATCAACTTCTCCGGCTGCGAGACCGACTGCGGCCAGGCCATGTTCAATGACGTCGGCGTGATCGCCACCACGCGCACGCAGCCCGACGGCACCCGCGAGGCCGGCTTCCGGGTGTTCGTGGCCGGTGGGCTGGGCGCCAACCCCCACCCCGCCCTCGCACTCGAGGAGTTCACCCCCCGCGAGGACCTGATGGCCACGATCGAGTCGATCCTCCGGGTCTTCTCCAACCACGGCAACCGAGACAACAAGCTCAGGGCCCGCATGAAGTGGCTCGTCGACACGATGGGCTGGGACGAGGTCCAGGCCCGGGTGCTGAAGGAGCGCAAGATGCTCGTCGCCTCGTCGACCTGGCCGGGTGGGATACCCGAGGCGGTCCAGAAGTCGGGCGACGCGCCGGCCGGTCTCGGTCTGGGCGTCACGCCCACCGCGATCGGCCAGGGCACCCCGGTGACCCTGCGACGCGACGATCCGCTGAAGGCATGGGACGACGCCAACGTGATCCGGGGCGTGGCCAAGGGCACCGTCTCGGCCATCGCCTACGCCCGCCTCGGTGACATCACGACGGCCCAGTTCCGGGCCCTGGCACAGGTCCAGCGGGAGCTGGGCGCCGAGGTGCGGGTAACCAACCGTCAGAACCTCGTCTTCCGGGGTCTCAGCGAGGCTCAGCTCCCCGTGCTGTTCGAGCGCCTCTCAACCCTGGGAATGTCCGAGCCGGGGGCCGAGCTGGCCCGCGACGTCGTCGCCTGCCCCGGCGCCGACACCTGCAACCTGGCCGTCACCCAGAGCCGTGGCCTGGCCGACGCCATCAGCGCCGCCCTCGACGAGGCCGGCCTGTCCGACGTGGGTGGCATCCGTACCAACATCTCCGGCTGCACGAACAGCTGCGGCCAGCACCACATCTCCGACATCGGCTTCTTCGGCGCCGAGCGGCGTGCCCATGGCAAGTCGGCCCCGGGGTACCAGCTCCTGCTCGGCGGCTACGTCGGCCAGGAGAAGATCCACTTCGGCGAGAAGGCCCTGCGGCTGCCCGCCAAGAACGCCCCCGAGGCGGTGGTGCGGGTGGTGCGCCGCTTCAATGACGAGCGCCAGCCCGGAGAGGTGTTCCGCTCGTGGATGGACCGCTCCGGTGGCGTGACCACCATCGCCGCTGGCCTGCGCGACCTCGACGAGTTCCCCACGCCCGAGGAGGGCCCCGACTACTACGTCGACTACGGCGAGACCGGCCCATACGTGGCTGAGACCGGCGAATCGGAGTGCGCAACATGACGATGATGGAGGTGGCCGAGTTCACGGACGATGAGCTGGCCGGGCTCAACCGCGGGTTCGAGACCCTGCCTGCCTCCCAGATCATCCAGTGGGCCGTCGACAGCTTTGCTCCCCACCTCAGCCTCAGCGCCTCCATGAACGACGCCGTGCTGATCGATCTCGCCACCAAGGTCCACCCGGGCATCGAGGTGGTGTTCATCGACACCGGCTACCACTTCCCGGAGACCCTCCAGACGGTGGAGGCGGTGCGCCGCCGCTACGGGCTCAACCTCCGCATGATGACGGTCCCCCACCACGACGAAGAGCTGTGGAGGATCGACCCCGAGAACTGCTGCTCGGCAGTGAAGGTGGGCCAGCTCGACCGGGCCCTCGAAGGCAAGGCGGCCTGGATGAGCGGACTCCGCCGTGACGAGGCGGCCACCCGCGGCCGGACACCGATCGTGGCCCGCGACCTCCGGGGCCTGGTGAAGGTCAACCCGATCGCCAGCTGGACGGACCGCGACGTGGAGGGCTACATCGCCGACCACGATGTGCCGGTGAACCCGCTGAAGGAACGGGGCTACCTCTCCATCGGCTGCCAGCCCTGCACCTCGCTGCCGAACGACTCCAACGACCCCCGTTCGGGCCGCTGGGTCGGCATGGGCAAGACGGAGTGCGGCATCCACGACTGATCCAGCAGGAACGAGTCCTGGGCAAGTAGAATCACCCGACGTGGCCCTTTTCGACGTAATCCTGAAGCGGGAGCCTGACGGCGATCTCCCCGAGCAAACCAGCGACGACGACCTCCTCGCCTGGGCAAGAGAGCTCCAGAACACGAAGCCGCGAAGGCGCCAGCTCTTCGCCGCCCCGCTCGAGTAGCGCTAGGCCAGGTAGTCGACGAACTTCTCGAGCTGCCTCAGGTTGCGGCACTCGAAGGTGCCGTCGCAGTGGCTGGCGTACTCCCCCACGATCGAGTCCCCGGTGTCCCAGTAGCTCTTGGGCTCCGGGTTGAGCCAGTAGAGGTGGCGGGCCCGCTTCTCGATCTCCTTGAGCACCCATGCCTGGGAGGCGTGGTAGTTGTTGCGGGCGTCCCCGAGGATCAGCACCGTCGTCTTGGGGCTGATCTCCTTACCGAACTTCTGCCAGAACACCTCGAAGGCGTGGCCATAGTCGGAGTGCCCGTCCACCCAGACGACGTCGGCCTCGGTGTTCACGCGGTGCACCGCCTCGGCGATGTCCTCCACGCCCTCGAAGAGGCGGGTGACCTCGTCGAGCCCGTCGATGAACACGAACGAGCGCACCTTGGAGAACTGGCCCGAGATGGCATAGACGAGGTGCAGGGTGAAGCGGGCGAAGGCAGCCACCGAGCCGGAGATGTCGGCGATCACGAAGATCTCGGGCTTGGAGGGTCGCGGGTACTTGAACTTGGGCTCGGCCGGCACGCCGCCGTAGGACAGGGAGTGGCGCACCGTGTTGCGGAAGTCCAGCGGACCCTTGCGGCCGTGGCGGCGCTTGCGGGCGAGGCGCACGGCCAGCTTCCGGGTGAGCGGGTAGATCGCCTTGCGCAGTGACGCCATCTCCTCCCGGGAGGCGTGCATGAAGTCGACGTCCTCCGGGAGCGGCTTGCGCAGTGTGCGGGCCATGGCCTCGACGCCGCGGTCGGCGACGAGGGCCCGACGGATCTCGCCCTCGATCTCCTTCTTCAGCTGGTCGATGCGGTGCTGGTACTCGTCCTGCTCCAGACGCTCCTCAAGAGGCGTGAGCGGGTCGGGCGAGTCGTGGCGGGCCTGCTGCATCAGCTTGTCGAGCACCGCATCCAGGTCGAGGTTCCGCAGCGTGCGATACAGGTAGTAGGTGCCACCGACGGGCCGCCCCGGCTCCATGCCGGCGAAGCGGCGCACGGCCTGACGCGCCACCGCTCGCATGAGGGCGGCGTCACCGCGCTGCAGTGCCTTGTAGAGCATCTCGGCGATCTCTTCGGGCGTCATGTTCTCGCCGCCGCCGCTGCCGCTGCGGGGGCCGTCGCCCTGCATCTGCTCCTGCTGCTCGAGCTCCTCGAGGAGCTGGGCAAGCGCGTCCTGCTCGCCATCGCCGATCCCGTACCGCGAGCCCCTCAGCGAGAAGTACACCTCGAAGACCGTCTCGAAGGCCCGCCAGTGGGTGTTGTTCTTCACCAGGGTGGCGGCTAACGCGTACTTGAAGGTGTCGCGTTCCTCGAGCGGGATGTGCTTGACCGCCTCCATGGCGTCGAGGTTCTCCGTGAGGCTCACCGGGAGCCCGGCCTGGCGCAGCTCCTGGATGAAGCCGGCCAGAAGCTCGGTGATGGCCTCGCCAGCGGCGACCTCGGGGCGGACGGCGGTCATGCGTGGTGCTACTTGCCGGCCGCGGCCTTCTGGATGGTGCCGTGCTCCTGGTCGAGCTCGCGCACCGCCTTGGCGATGTCGCTCTGGTACTTCAGCAGGATGTTGATGGTGGACTTGGCCGTCTCGGCGTCCACGTGCTCGATGCCGAGGAGCAGCAGGGTGCGGGCCCAGTCGATCGTCTCGGACACCGACGGTGACTTCTTCAGCTCCAGCTGACGGATCGACCGCACGATGCGGGCCACCTGGTCGGCCAGCGAGTCGGTGATGTCGGGCACTTTGGTGAGCACGATCTCCTTCTCCCGCTCCAGGTCCGGGTAGTCGATGTGCAGGAACAGGCAGCGCCGCTTGAGCGCCTCGGAGAGCTCCCGGGTGTTGTTCGAGGTGAGGAACACCAGCGGGATCTGCTTGGCCACGATGGTGCCCAGCTCCGGGATGGACACCTGGTAGTCGGAGAGGATCTCGAGCAGCAGGGCTTCGGTCTCCACCTCCACTCGGTCCACCTCGTCGATCAGGAGCACGACAGGCTCGTCGGCCGTGATGGCCTCGAGCAGGGGGCGGGTGAGGAGGAACTCGTCGGAGAAGATGTCGTCCTCGACGGTTTCCCACGTCTTGTCCTCGCCCCGCTCGGCCTGGATCCGGAGCAGCTGCTTCTTGTAGTTCCACTCGAACAGCGCCTTGGATTCGTCGAGGCCCTCATAGCACTGCAGGCGGATGAGGCGGGCGCCCGACATCTCCGACACCGACTTGGCGAGCTGCGTCTTGCCGGTGCCGGCCGGGCCCTCCACAAGGATCGGCTTGCCGAGCCGGTCGGCCAGGTACACGATGCCGGCGATGCCCTCATCGGAGAGGTAATCGACCTTGCGCAGGCCCTCCCGGACCTCCTGGACGGACTCGAAGCGGTAGGTCTCATCGGCCATCAGCGCAGCCTATGTGTCGACTTGACCACCCGGTCAATCCGCTTCTTCAGCCTGTCGGCTGACCGCGAGCGCCTCCATCGGTCGAGCACGCCGGCGGACGGCGCGCTACCTTGCCTGGCAAGCGCCTCCCTCCGATCGACTCGGGTGGCGCGACAGCCGACATAGGTGGGCATGCCTCGGTTCGAACCAATCCAGGGGGACCCACATGGTCACACATCACCTCAGGCGCCCGTCGGCGCGAATCGCCGGGGGCCTCGCCCTCCTGCTGTTCGTCGCATCGGCGTGCACCGAAGACAAGAAGACCGACGCCGGTGGCGGAGGGGGCGGGGCGGGCGACGGTGTCACCATCTCCGGCCCGGAAACCGGGGCGGAGGCCGACGGCTTCCAGGCCGCCCTCGATGTCTTCGCCGAGGACTCCGGGGTCGAGATGACCTACTCGGGGTCGCGCGACTTCGAGAGCCAGATCCAAGTCGCCGCCGAGGGCAACAACCTGCCGGACATCGCAGTGTTCCCGCAGCCTGGCCTGGTCGCCGACCTGGCCGAGCACATCACGCCGGTGCCCCAGTCCACCCTCGACGCCCACCAGGACAGCTACGACCCCTACCTGTGGGAGCTGGTGACGGTGGACGACAAGGTGCTCGGCGTGCCCAACAAGGGCGACGTCAAGAGCCTCGTGTGGTACTCGCCGTCCGTGTTCGAGGAGAAGGGCTACGAGATCCCCGAGACGTGGGACGCGCTCATCGAGCTGCAGGACACCATGAAGGCGGACGGCATCGCCCCGTGGTGCATCGGCATCGAGTCGGGGGACGCCACCGGCTGGACCCTCACCGACTGGATGGAGGACCTCATGCTCCGCGTGCACGGCCCCGAGGTCTACGACCAGTGGGTCGCCCACGAGATGCCCTTCAACGACCCGAAGGTGAAGGAGGTGGCGCAGATGGTGGAGGAGATCTGGTTCACCGAAGGCAACGTGCTGAACGGACGCCAGAGCATCGCCTCCACGGGCTTCGCCCAGGCCGGCCTGCCGGTCGCCGACGGCGAGTGCGGCATGCACCGCCAGGCCAACTTCTACGCCGCCAACTTCTCCGACGCCAACGCGGACATCGTGTTCGGACCGGACGGTGACGTGAACACGTTCTACCTGCCGACGATCTCCGATGAGTTCGGTCAGGTCACTCTCAGCGGTGGCACCTTCATCGTGGCCTTCAACGACGACGAGGACACCCTGAAAGCCATCGAGTTCCTGGCCAGCGAGGACTACGCCAACGCCCGCATCGAGTCGGACTTCGGCGGGTTCCTGTCACCCAACAAGGACCACGACACGGGTCTGTACTCCTCGTCGCTCGACCAGACGCTGGCCGAGATCCTGGTGACCGCCGATCCGGTGCGGTTCGACGGTTCCGACAGCATGCCCAGCGAGGTCGGGGCGGGCTCGTTCTGGCTCGAGGGCACCAACTGGGTGCTCGGCACCAACGACCTCGACCAGTTCCTCGACAACGTCGAGGCGTCCTGGCCAACCGGATGACCTGAGGGTGCCGTGGGGTGGGCCAGACCGGCCCACCCCACCCTGAAGGAAAGGGGGGTTGATGGGGGCGCTGGTGTCCACCGTCGTGAACGTGGTGATCGCCCTGAGCGTGGCGGGCGGGCTGTTCGTCGTCTTGAACCTGGCCACCAACCGCACATCGCAGCGATGGGATGATCGCCTCCGACCCTGGCTGTTCATCGGCCCGGCGCTGGTGTTCTTGATGATCGGGCTCGTGGTGCCAGCGGTGCGGACCGTGTTCCTCAGCTTCCGGGGCGGCGACCGCGGCGACGACGGCTTCACGGCCGAGCACTGGACGGGCCTCCTCGGCAACGACAGCGTGCTCAGCTTCGACCGGGCCGGCGACATCCTCACCAGTCGGCTCTTCCTCGTCGGGGTCGCGCTGGTCGTGGTCGGGATCGTCGCCGGTCGTCGCACGGCTGGGGAGGGAGGCGGGGGCCGCATCCGAGGGATCGACCTGGGGAACCCCGTTTCGGGCGTCGCCCTCAGCGTCGCAGTGCTCGCCGTGCTCATGGCGGTGTTCTCCACCCTCCGCGGCGTCATCTGGAACAACCTGTGGTGGGTGGTCGTCGTGGCCGGGTTGGGCACGGGCTTCGGGCTCGCGCTGGCCGTGCTGGCCGACCGGTCCCGCCGGGAAACGATCGCCAAGACGCTGATCTTCATGCCCATGGCCATCTCCCTCGTCGGGGCGGCGGTGATCTGGCAGTTCGTCTACGACACCCGCGGCGCAGGTCAGGCCGAGGGGCTGCTCAACATCATCTGGCCGGGCGACCAGATCGACTTCCTTCGGGGTACGTCGTCGACGGGCTCGATCGCACCATGGAACAACTTCTTCATCATGGTGATCATGATCTGGATCCAGGTCGGCTTCGCCATGGTGGTGATCTCGGCCGCCATCAAGGGGGTCCCCTCCGAGCTCGGCGAAGCGGCGCGGGTCGACGGCGCCAACGAGGTGCAGGTGTTCTGGCGGGTCACCCTCCCGCAGATCACCAGCACGATCCTCGTGGTGGTCACCACCCTGACCATCACCGTGCTCAAGGTCTTCGATCTCGTCAAGGCCACCACTGGGGGCGCCGCCGACACGGACGTGTTGGCCAACCGGGTCTACGACACCCTGCAGGACGGCAACTTCACGACGTCGTCCACCTACGCCGTGATGATCCTGGTGCTGGTCCTGCCGATCATGTACCTCAACGTCCGCCGGAACCGCGACGAGGTCCGCCGATGAGCACGCTCGATGCTGCCCCCGCCACCGGTGGCGCCGCCATCGGTTCGGCCATGGAGCCGGTGGGCCAGCGCACCCACCGTGTCCTCGCCAAGGTCCCCACCGCGGTGTTGTGGGCCATCGTCGTGCTGTGGACGATCCCCAGCTTCGGCCTGCTGGTCACCTCGCTGCGCCCAGAGGCGGACCAGATCTCTGGTGGCTGGTGGACGATCTTCTCCAACCCGTCGCTGACCCTCGAGAACTACGACAACGCCCTGTTCCACCCCCCCGGCGGCACGCTGCCGTTCATCGACGCCTTTGTGAACAGCCTTGCCATCGCCATCCCGGGCACCGTCATCCCCATCGCCATCGCCTGCGCGGCGGCCTACGCCTTCGCCTGGATGGACTTCCGAGGCCGACATTGGATGTTCATCGGCGTGCTGGCCATGATGGCCGTGCCGGTGCAGATGTCGTTGGTGCCCCTGCAGCAGCTCTACTCCGGTGGCGCCCACCTCACCGTCGGCGGGAGCACGTTCATCGTCCTCCCGGACATGGACCTGAGCAACAAGCCGATCGCGGTCTGGCTCGCCCACACGGCCTTCGGGTTGCCGCTGGCCATCTACCTCTTGCACAACTACATCGCCGGGCTCCCCCGAGATCTGTTCGAAGCCGCTCGCATCGACGGGGCCAACCACTTCGGGATCTTCTGGCGGATCGTCCTGCCCCTCGCCAAGCCCGCCATCGCCGCCTTCGCCATCTTCCAGTTCCTCTGGGTTTGGAACGACTACCTGATCTCGCTGATCTTCCTGAGCCAGAACCGCGACGCCAGCCCGCTCACGATCCAGCTGGTCAACCTGGTGACGTCTCGGGGTCAGGGCACCGAGCTGCTCCCGGCGGCCGCCTTCATCTCCATCGTGGTGCCACTCGTCATCTTCTTCTCGCTCCAGCGCTACTTCGTACGGGGGCTGCTCGCCGGCTCCGTCAAGGGATAGGAGGGCCGCGTGGCCCAGGTCACCCTCGAGAACGTCAACAAGGTCTACGACAACGGCTACCACGCCGTGCACGACCTCGACCTCGACATCCAGGACGGTGAGTTCCTGGTGCTCGTCGGCCCGTCGGGCTGCGGCAAGTCCACGGCCCTGCGGATGGTCGCCGGCCTGGAGTCGATCACCTCGGGCAAGCTCACCATCGGGGAAAGGGTCGTCAACGACGTCCACCCCAAGGATCGCGACATCGCCTTCGTCTTCCAGAACTACGCCCTCTACCCGCACATGACCGTGCGGCAGAACATCGGGTTCGCCCTCAAGCTCCGGAAGACGCCCAAAGCCGAGATCGAGCAGCGGGTCGGCGAGGCGGCCAAGCTGCTTGAGCTCACGGAGTTCCTTGACGAGAAGCCCGGCCAGCTGTCGGGAGGGCAGCGCCAGCGGGTGGCCATGGGCCGGGCCATCGTGCGCCGCCCCCAGGTGTTCCTGATGGACGAGCCCCTCTCGAACCTCGACGCCAAGCTGCGGGTGCAGATGCGGGCCGAGATCAGCCGGCTCCAACACGATCTCGGGGTGACCACCCTCTACGTCACGCACGACCAGATCGAGGCGATGACGATGGGGCACCGGGTGGCCGTGATGTCGAGGGGCTACCTGCAACAGGTCGACACGCCCCAGAACCTGTACGACCGACCCAACAACCTCTACGTGGCCACCTTCATCGGGTCACCCCAGATGAACCTCATCATGGGCCAGCTCCACCTCGGGGCCACGCCTCACCTCGTCGTGGGCAAGCACCGCCTCGATCTCCCAGCGGCACTGGTGGCGTCGCGCCCCGGATTGGCCGACTTCGATGACAAAAAGGTGGTTGTTGGCATCCGACCCGAGAGCCTCGAGGACGCCGGCGTGGAGACCGGGGCGCCGGAGGGGCGCACGATCGAGGCCGTGATCGAGCTCCGGGAGGGCCTCGGCTCCGAGGTCGTCGCCCACGCCCGCTTCGATGGGGAGGCCCCGCAGGTGGAGGCAGCCCAGCGCGACCCCGACGCCACGTTGACCGGGGAGCAAGGCGTAGAGCTGGTGGCCCGGCTCGACCCCCGCACGAGCGTCGCCATCGATCAGATGGCCCGCTTCATCGTCGACGTCGACAACCTCCACCTCTTCGACCCCGCCACCTCGCTGGCCATCCGGTAGCCGGCGCTACGAGCGGATCTGGCCTTCGCCGTGGATGACGAACTTGAGCGTGGTGAGCTCGCGCAGGCCCATGGGGCCGCGGGCGTGGAGCTTCTGGGTGGAGATGCCGATCTCGGCGCCGAAGCCGAGCTCCTCGCCGTCCACGAACCGCGTGGAGGCGTTGACCAACACGGCTGCCGCGTCGACCTCGCGCACGAAGCGGTCGGCGGCCCGGAGGTCGTTGGTGACGATCGCCTCGCTGTGCCCGGTGCCGTACCGGGTGATGTGGGCGATGGCGGCGTCGAGGGTGTCGACCACCCGCACGGCCAACTTCAGGTCGAGGAACTCCGTGGCGTAGTCCTCGTCGGTGGCCAGCGCCGCCACTCGATCGCCGAGGATCTCCCGGGTGGCGTCGTCGCCGACCAGCTCCACGCCCTCGAGGCGCGGCGCCAGATCGGTGAGGAAGGTGGCGGCGATGTTGCGGTGGACGAGCAGCGTCTCGGCGGCGTTGCACACCGACGGGCGCTGGGTCTTGGCGTTCTCCACGATGGCCGCCGCCATGGCAAGGTCGGCACTGGCGTCTACGTAGACGTGGCAGTTGCCGTCGCCGTCGATCACGTAGGGAACGGTGGCGTTGTCGAGCACCGAACGGATGAGCGACGGCCCCCCACGAGGGATCAGGACGTCGATCGACTCCCGCAGCCGCATGAACTCCACGGCGGCTTCGTGGCGGGTGTCCTCGACTAGAACGAGCGAGTCGTGGGGCAGCCCGGCCTTGGCCAGCCCCTCGCGCAACGCTGAGGCGATGGCCATGTTGGAGCGGATCGCACCGGAAGACCCGCGCAAGAAGGCCGCGTTCCCGGACTTGAGGCACAGACCGAAAGCGTCGCTGGTGACGTTGGGGCGGTTTTCGTAGATGATCGCCACCACGCCAAGGGCCACGCGCACGCGCTGCACGCGAAGGCCATTGGGACGGGTCCAACCATCGGCCACCTCGCCGATCGGATCGGGCAGCCCGGCCACGGCGCGGAGCCCGTTCGCCATGGCCAACAGGCGCATGTCCGTCAGGCGCAGCCGGTCGACGACGGTGGGCGGGCGACCGTCGGCCTCGGCGGCGCGCACGTCGTCCGCGTTGGCGGACATGATCTCTGCATGGCGATCGAGGAGCAGGTCGGCGGACGCGGCGAGGGCGGCGTCCTTCACCTCGGTGGAGGCGGTGGCCAACACCCGGCTGGCCGCCTTGGAGCGCGCCCCGAGCTCGGCGATCGGGTCGGAAGGCACCCTGGGAGTGTAGGGGGTCGGACCTCATGGCTCACACCGGGCCGCATCCGAGGTGGCAGGCTCTCCGGCCATGAGCACCACGACACCAGCGCGACTGGCAACGGCCGCTGACATCGACGGCATGGCTGCCGCCTTGGCGGCCGCGTTCCACGACGATCCCGTGATGTGCTGGCTCTTCGGCGACGCGCCGCCCAGACCGCAGCGCTACTCCGAGCAGTTCTTCGCCCGGGAAGGCCGCCGTCACCTGCAGCAGCACACCGTCTACACATCCGATGGCCACCCAGGAGCCGCGTTCTGGGACCCGCCCGGCCACTGGAGGACGCCCCCCTTGGCGGTGCTGAGAATGGCGCCTCTCCTGGTGCGGGGCATGGGGCGTCGCACCACCAGGGCGCTGCGGGGTCTGACGCGGATGGAGAAGGTCCACAGTGAGCACCCCGACCACTACTACCTGGCCGTGCTCGGCACCCGGCCCGATCGCCAGGGGGAAGGCATCGGCGCGGCCCTCATGGCACCGGTGCTGTCCATCTGCGACACCGACGGGGTGGGGGCCTACCTCGAGAGCTCGAAGGAAGCCAACATCCCCTACTACCGCCGCCATGGCTTCGAGGTGGTCGGCGAGGTGACGTTCCCCGCCGGACCCACCATCTGGCCGATGTGGCGCGACCCGCAGCCCCCGACCGACCTCACATGACGGAGTCGCTCGTCGAACCCAGCCGCCGCTTCATCGACGCCGTCACCGTCGCCCTAGAAGACGTCAGCCGCGGGGTGACGGGGGTGCGCACCGACAAGCTGCGCCACGACGTCGCCCTCGAGGCGTTCAACCTCGTCTGCGGGCTGGTGGCCAGCGACCGCCAGGTGAGCGACGACGAGCTGTGGGAGGTGCTCGGTGCCTTCGGCCCGCAGCTGGAGACGCAGATGGCCGGCGCCACCCCGGCCGACCTGCGCTCGTCTGGACTTGTGGAGGCCCAAACCGGCTTCGCCGATGAGCCGTCGGCCATGTTCCAGGTGCTGCTGGCCGCCGATGCCCGCGATGCGTCAACGCACGCCCGCGCCTACTACGCCAACGCGGTCGAGATCGCGTTCGCGGTGGGCGCCATCGACCTCCACACCTCCGAGAGCGAGCTGGCGGCCATCGAGCGATTCCGAGGCATGCTGCTCGGGGCCATCGAGGGCATGGAGGGCAGCCGCCGACCGGCCCCCGCGGCGGGGGTCCCACCGGGGGCGGGCGCGCCGGGACCGGTGACACCCAGCCCCGACCCACCGGTTCGCCCGATCGATGAGGTGCTGGCCGAGCTCGACGCCCTCGTGGGGCTCGACGGCGTCAAGCACGAGGTGAAGCTCGTCACCAACCTGCTGCGGGTTCAGAAGATACGCCTGGAGCGGGGCCTGCCCGTGCTCGACCAGAGCCGGCACCTCATCTTCACCGGCAACCCCGGCACCGGCAAGACCACCGTCGCCCGCCTGCTGGCCCAGATCTACCGCTCCCTCGGCGTGGTCAAGCGAGGCCACCTCGTCGAGACCGACCGGACCGGCCTGGTGGCGGGCTACGTGGGTCAGACGGCACCGCTCGTGCAGGCTCGCTTCGACCAGGCCGACGAGGGCGTGCTCCTGATCGACGAGGCCTACTCCTTGGTGCGGGGCGGCGAACGGGACTTCGGACGGGAGGCCATCGACACCATCGTGAAGCTCATCGAGGACCGGCGGGACCGCATCGTCGTGGTGATGGCCGGCTATCCGAACGAGATGGAGGAGCTGATCGCGTCCAACCCCGGACTGCGGTCCCGCTTCCCCAAGGCGATCCACTTCCCGGACTACAGCACTGATGAGCTGCTGAAGATCATGGACTCGCTGGGTGACCAGGGCGGCTACGAGCTCGACCCTGGAGCGCGGGCCCGGGCCCGGCTGTGGCTCGGCTCCATCACCAGGGACAAGGGCTTCGGCAACGGGCGGACGGCCCGCAACCTCTTCGAGCACGCCGTGTCGACCCAGGCCATGCGCCTGGCCCCTGTCGAGACCCCCACGGACGACCAGCTCACCATCCTGGTGGCCGACGACATCCCGGTGCCGGGCGAGGGCCCGCTGACCGTCGTCCGATCAGCCACCGGTAACGTCTGACCTCGTGCGGCGAGTGCTGGCGGTCCTCGGTGCAGTGGCGATGGTGTCGGCGGCCGTCCTGATCCGCCAGGGCCTTGGCGGCGGCAGCGGCACCGGAGAGGACAGCGGCGGCGACGGCGACGACAACATCGTGCTCGTGTGCGCCAGTGACCTCATCGAGCAGTGCAACGCCCTCGGCGACCGGATCGATGTGCGGGCCCAGACCGCCGCCGACACGGCGGCAGCAATCGACGACGGCACCCTCGCCGATGACGTAGATGCGTGGATCACCACCACCGCCTGGGTGGAGGTGGTCGACATTCGGGCACCCGAAGCGCTCACCGACACCGAGCCTCTGGCCACCTCGCCCGTGGTGGTGGCCACCGCGCCGGGTCGCTTCGATGCCGTCGCCAGCCTCTGCGAGGGAGACGGCGTCTGGGCCTGCCTGGGCGGTGCCGCCGGGCAGAGCTGGGCCGACCTCGGCGATGGCAGCCACGCCGTGTGGCGCGAGCTCAAGGTGGGTCTCACCGACCCGAACTCCGCCCTCGGCCTGAGCGTGCTGGCCTCGGCCTCGGTCGGGTTCTTCGGCAACACCGACTTCGCGGTGAACGACTTCACCGACTTCGAAGGCTGGCTCGCGACCCTGGCCGAGCCGTCTGCCGACGGGGACGCCGATCCGGCTCGCACGCTCGCCACCGTGTCCGGTCGCTACTCGGCGGCTGGCTCGGTGGCGGCGGTGGCCGAGCGCTTCGACGCCCGAGGCGTGCAGTCCATCGAGCCGGTCACGCCGGTGGCGGCCGCAGTCGTCATCGTGCGACTGGAAGGTGGTGACCGCCTGCCCGACATCGGTGCCGTGCGCGACGCGCTGGTCGACGTCGGGTGGGCCCGCGCGTCGGACGCCGACCTCGCCCCTACATTGAAGCCGGGCGTCATGGCCGCCCTGCACTCGCTCTGGAAGGCTGTGACCTCGTGAAGAGCTGTGACCCCGTGAACCGATCTGGCTCGATCCGCCGATGCCTCGTCGCTCTCGTCGCCCTTGGCCTGGTGGCGGCCGCCTGCAGCAGCGGGGAGGCCGGCGACGGCAAGTCCGGGTTCGGCGACCCAGGCGACTGCATCGTCGCCGACCTGTCGGTGTCGCCCGAGAAGCTCGACCTCCTCACCCGGCTGGCCAAGGACTTCAATGACAGCGACAGCGCTCAGCTGGGCGACCAGTGCGTGTTCGCGCGCGTGCAGGCGAAGTCGTCCGGCGCCGCCGCCCAGCTCCTGGCCTCGGGATGGGACGAGGAGATCGAAGGCCCCCGCCCGGTGATCTGGTCGCCCGCCGCCTCCACGTGGGGCGCGGTGCTGAACCAGCGGCTCGCTGGCCAGGGCGACGCAGCCATGGCCGGCGAGTTCGTGTCGTTCCAGCTCACCCCGCTGGTGATCGCCATGCCCCGGCCGATGGCCGAGGCGCTCGGCTGGCCCGAGGAGCAGCTCGGCTTCGCCGACATCCTGGCCCTGTCCCAAGACCCCACCGGCTGGGCCGGGCGGGGACACCCAGAGTGGGGCGAGTTCCGGCTCGGCAAGACCAACCCGAACTTCTCGACCAGCGGCCTCTCCGCCCTCATCGGCCAGGCCTACGCCGCCAACGGCAAGACGGCAGGCCTCTCCGTAGAAGATCTCGCCAAGCCCAGCACCGACGACTTCGCCCGTCAGATCGAGTCGGCCGTCGTCCACTACGGCGACACCACCCTCACCTTCATGAACAACTGGTACCGGGCCGACCAGCGCGGCAATCCGTTCGGCTACGTGTCCGCCGTCGCCGTCGAGGAGAAGTCGGTGATCGACTACAACGCCGGCAACCCCGACGGCGTGGTGCAGGAGGGCGAGGAGCCGCGGCCCCCCAGGGTGCCCCTCGTGGCGATCTACCCCGAGGAGGGCACGCTCTACTCAGACAACCCGCTGTACGTCCTCGATGCCGAGTGGGTGGACGATGACGAGGCCGCCGGTGCCCAGCAGTTCATCGACTATGTGGGTACGCCCGAGAACCAGGAAAAGGTGCTCCGCTTCGGCTTCCGGCCGGGCAATCCCGATGTAGCCATCGGTGCACCCATCGACGCCAGCAACGGTGTCGACCCGGACCAGCCCCAGACCCTCCTCGAGGTCCCCGCGCCCGAGGTGCTCACCCAGCTGCTGGACGACTGGCAAGACCAGCGCAAGCCGGCCCGCGTGCTGCTCCTGGTGGACGTCTCCGGCTCGATGGGAGAGCTGGGCGATCCCGAAACCGGTGCCTCCAAGCTCGATCTGGCCAAGCAAGCCACCATCACCGCCCTGGACGACTTCAACGACGACGACGAGGTGGGGCTGTGGGTCTTCACCACCGACCTCGGCGACCCGGGCGATCCGCAGGAGTACGTCGAGCTCATCCCCACCGGGCGCATAGGCGACGTCCGCGAACAGCTGAAGGCAAAGATCCGCGACCTCGTGCCCCTCAACGGCACGCCGCTCTACACGTCCACCGAGACGGCCTACGAGAACCAGGTGAAGGAGTACGACCCCACCCGCATCAATGCCGTGGTGCTGTTGTCCGACGGTGTCAACGACGACGGTGAGCCCGACGACGACCGTGACCAGCTCGAGGCGCTGCTCTCCACGCTGTCGGCCTCCTCCGAGGGACAGCAGAGCCAAGCCGTGCGGGTGTTCCCCATCTCCTACGGCGACGACGCCGACCTGCCCACACTCCGCCGCATCGCCGAAGCCAGCCAGGGCGCCGTCTACGACTCCAGCGACCCCCGCAGCATCACCAAGGTGTTCATCGCGGTCGTCTCCAACTTCTGACTGTTGCGCGTCAAGGGGGCTCCGCCCCCTTCGCATAACCCCCGGGGGCGGCGAAGCCGCCCTAGCCTGCGGCCATGGCCGGGCTCTCACTCAGGGATCGGTTCTTCACGCCTCCTGTGGCGCGTGCCATCACGTCGCCCACGGGCATCTTGGCGCTGGGCGCGGGCGCGGCGCTGGGCATCCTTTCCGGCGGGGGGATCGTCGCCGCCATCGTGCTTGGCGCGCTGGGCTGGGGGGGACGGGTCGCCGCCGCCATTCCGCGTGCTCCCAAGGATGCCCGCATCGACCCCTTCACCCTGGGCGAGCCGTGGCGTCACTTCGTAACGGACGCGCTCCAGGCCCGAACTCGCTTCCACGAGTCCGTCGCCTCTGCTCGCTCCGGGCCCATGCAGGACCGACTGCGCGAGATCCAGTCCCGAGTCGACACCGGCGTGGAGGAGGTGTGGCGCATCGCCCGGCGGGGCCACGACCTCGTGGATGCTCGACGGCGGGTCGACCCCGACACCGTCCGACGGGACATCGCCGCCACCGAGGCCAACGCCAACCAACCATGGGCCTCGGGGTCCACCCTCAAACGCACCATGGAGTCGCTCAAGGCGCAGCTGGCCACCGTCGAACGCCTGGAGCGAGTCATCGGTGACGCCGACAGCCGCTTGCGCTTGCTGAACGCCCGCCTCGACGAAGCGGCTGCCCGCACCATCGAGCTGTCGGTCCAGGCCAACGACGTGGCGGAGTTGGGCGGGTTGGGCGACGACGTCGATCAGATGGTCGACGAGATGGAGGCACTGCGCCAGGCCATCGAGGAAACCGGCGGCGGCACGGCGGTGGCGGAACCCGGGTGATCGAACCCCAGGACGGTCGGCGGGGGTCGTTCCTCGTCGCCGCCGGCATCCTGCTCTCACGCCTCGCGGGCCTGCTCCGCGAGATCGCCATCTCCGGATACCTCGGGGTGGGCGCGGCGGCCGACGCCTTCAAGGCCGCCCTGCGAATACCGAACCTGCTGCAGAACCTGCTGGGCGAGGGAGTGCTGTCGGCGTCGTTCATTCCCGTGTACGCCCGACTGCTCGACGAGGACCGACGGGACGCGGGGCGGCTGGCGGGAGCGGTGGCCGGCTTGCTGTGTGCCCTCACGGGTGTGCTCGTGGTGGTGGGCATCGTGCTGGCCCGGCCCCTCACCCTCGTGCTCACCCCTGGCTTCACCGGCGAGCGCCTCGACCTCGCCGTCACCCTTCTGCGGATCATGTTCCCCGGCATCGGGTTCCTGGTCCTGTCGGCCTGGTGCCTCGGCATCCTCAACAGCCACCGCCGATTCTTCCTCCCCTACGTCGCGCCGGTGCTCTGGAACGCCGCCCAGATCGCCATCGTCGTCACCGTCGCCATCGTCGGCGCCTCGGAGGAGGGGATCGCCCGGGCCCTCGCGTGGGGCGTGTTGGTGGGTGGGGTCCTGCAGCTGGTGGTCCAGCTCCCGGCCGTGCGATCGCTGACTCCGGGCCTGCGGCTCAGCCTTGACCGCTCCTCACCGGAGATCCGCAGCGTCCTCGGCCGGTTCGGCACGGTGGTGGTGGGGCGCGGTGCGGTGCAGCTGCTCACCTACGTCGACCTGTTCCTCGCCAGTCTGCTGGCCGTCGGCGCCGTGTCGGCGCTCACCTACGGACAGGTGCTCTACCTCCTCCCCATCAGCTTGTTCGGCATGGCGGTGGCGGCCGCCGAGCTGCCCGAGCTCTCCCGCCTGGGCCGGGCCGGAGCCGAAGCCATCCGGGAACGCCTCGCCGTGGGGCTCGACCGCATCACCTTCTACGTGGCCTTCACGGCCTCCGTGTACCTGTTCGCGGGCGACGTGATCATCGGTGCGCTGCTCCAGCGAGGCCAGTTCGACGCCGCCGACACCCGCCTGGTGTGGTTCGTGCTCGGCGCCTTCGCCATCGGGCTCCTGGGCACCACCCGGTCACGACTGCTGCAGAACGGGCTCTACGCCCTCGATCGGCCGAAGGTGGTGGCCCGCATCGCAGTGCTGCGGGTGACCATCGCCGCCGCGCTGGGTGCGGTGCTGATGTTCCCGCTCGACCGCCTCGCCATCGTCGGGTCATCGGTGCAGCGCGTGGGTGACCTCGGCTTCTCCCCGCTACCGGACAGCCTTCGACTCCAGGGTGACGGGCCCCCGCGACTCGGCATCGTGGGGCTCGCCCTCGCCGCCGGGGCCTCGTCGTGGGTGGAGTATCGCCTCCTGCGCGGTGCACTGGAGTGGCGCATCGGTCCGATGCCCCGCCTCGGGCACGACGGTCGCTGGTCCCTGATCGCCGCTCTCGCCGCCGGGGTGCTGGCGGCTGGCATCCGATCGATCAGCGACGACCTGCCCCGCCTCGTGGCGCTGGTGGTGGTGATCGTGCCGGCCGGGCTCACCTACCTGGCCATCACGGCCACCATGGCCGTGTCCGAGGCCACCACGCTGGTGGGCCGGGCGCGCCGTCTCCTGCCGGGCTGAACCGATCCACGCGGATAGGCTCGCCCGCATGTTCAAGGCACTCAGGCGGTGGTGGAAGTACCTCGGCGCGAAGGTCAACTCGACCTTCAACTCCAAGGCCGACCCCAAGATCCAGCTCGAGCAGGCGATCACCGAGGCGCAGGACCAGCACCGGCGCCTCCGGGAGCAGGCGGCCAACGTCATCGCCAACCAGAAGCAGAACGAGATGCGCCTGGATCGCTCCCTCGAGGAGCTGGAGAAGGTGACCGGCAACGCCCGCCAGGCCGTGCTCATGGCCGACGAAGCGGCCAAGAAGGGCGACGAGGCCAAGGTGGGCGAGTACACGGCTGCCGCCGAGTCCTTCGCCAACCGGCTCATCGCCATCGAGAGCGAGGTGGAAGACCTCAAGACCCTCGCCCTCCAGTCCTCGCAGGCGTCCGACCAGGCCAAGGCGGCTGTCCAGCAAAACGCCACCGCCCTCCAGCGCAAGCTGGCCGAGCGCAACAAGCTCCTCTCCCAGCTCGACCAGGCCAAGATGCAGGAGCAGGTCAACAAGGCCATGGCCTCCCTGTCGGAGACCGTCGGCGAAGACGTGCCCACCTTCGACGAGGTGCGAGACAAGATCGAGTCCCGCTACGCCAAGGCCAAGGGCATGTCGGAGCTCACCGAGACCTCCGTGGAGTCCCGGATGCTGGAGGTTGAGCAGGCCTCCGCCAACAGCGAGGCCCAGACCCGGCTGGCCCAGATCCGGGCCCAGCTCGGCCTGGCGCCCGCCGACGCCCCCGCCACCGAACCGACCGCCGTCGCCAACCCCGAGCCCGCCCCCGGGGAGACCGGCACCGCCTGAGCCGTAGGCGGCCGCTAGGGCAGGACCACGAGGTCGTCGCGGTGGACGACCTCGTGGGGCATCCCTTCGGGCAGCGCAGCCGTCCGCAGCCCGGCCACATCTCTGAGGCCCACCGAGCCGAGACGCACGAGGCCCTTGGCAAACACCTTGCCGTCCGGCCCGGCGATCTCGACGGCGTCGTCCACCACGAAGCTGCCCTTCACGCTGATGATCCCGGCCGCGAGGAGCGACACACCTCGGTCGAGCAGGGCACGGCGCGCTCCCTCGTCCACCACGATCGTGCCACTGGAGCCGACCGCGAAGGCGATCCAGAGCTTGCGGGCGGGCAGGCGCCGGCTCTTGGGGTGCACCACGGTGCCAGCCCCGGCCACGCCGGCAACGGCCGCCTCCAGCACACCCTCGCGGGATGCCTGGGCGATGACCGCCTTCACGCCCGACCAGGCCGCGATCTTGGCCGCCGCCAGCTTGGAGGCCATGCCGCCGCTGCCTCGGTCGGAGCCGGTCCCGCCGGCCATCGTCTCCAGGGAGTGGTCGACCTCTATGATCTCCTCGATCAACGAGGCGGAGGAGTCGAGCCGCGGATCGGCGGTCAGGAGACCAGGGGCGTCGGTGAGCAGCACCAGCAGATCGGCGGCGATCAGGTGGGCGACCAGCGCGGCGAGGCGGTCGTTGTCGCCGAAGCGAATCTCGTCGTCCGCGATGGCGTCGTTCTCGTTCACCACCGGCACCACGCCGAGGTCGAGCAGACGCCCGAGGGTGGCCCGGGCGTGGAGGTACTGCTGACGAATGGTGAAGTCCAGGGGGGCCAGGAGCACCTGGCCACTCACGAGGTCGTGAGCGGCCAGCGCGCTCTCGTAGACCCGCATGAGCCGCGTCTGTCCGACCGCCGACGCGGCCTGGAGGGTGACGGCGTCGCGCGGCCGGTCGCCGTTGGTGTACCCGAGCGCAGGGAGCCCCGCGGCGATGGCTCCGGACGTCACCAGCACCACGCGATGCCCCTGGGCCCGCAGACCGGCGGCCTCACCGCAGAACTTGGCCACGGCGGCAGCGTCGATGTCACCCTCCGCGGTGGTGATCGACGAGGTCCCGATCTTGGTGACGACGATCACCGGTCGTCCTCGTAGTCGAAGGCCAGCTTCCCGATGTGGACGGTGTCGCCCAACTGGGCGCCTGCCCGAGCCAGGGCCTTGTCGACGCCGAGGGCCCGGAGGCGGCGATGCGCCTCGTCCATGGCCTCGACGTTGGTGAGGTCAGAGAGGGCGACGGCCCGCTCCGCCTGGCGCCCGATGACGGTCCACGTCCCGCTGTCATCTCGCTCGATGCGATAGCCCTCGGCGACGGGTCGGTGGACCACGAAGGCATCAGCCTCGGGGAGCTCGTCACGAGCGGCTTGCACGGCGACGGCCATCTGGCCGACGAGGGAGCGAAGCCCCTCACCGGTGACGGCGGCGATGCGAGGACCCTCGAAGTCGATGTCGTCCTCGGCCAAGTCCGCCCGGGAGCCGACGACGATCCGCGGCCGATCCAGCAGCTCGGGCTGGTAGCCGCCCAGCTCGGCCAGGAGGATGCGCTCCTGCTCGGCGGGGCTGTGCTCGGCCAGCGGCGAGAGGTCGATGAGGAGCGTGAGCACGCGCGCCCGCTCCACGTGGCGGAGGAACTGGTGGCCCAGGCCCCTTCCCTCGCTGGCGCCTTCGATGAGACCGGGCAGGTCGGCCACCACGAACTCGGTGGTGTCGTCGACGCGCACCACGCCGAGGTTCGGCTCGAGGGTGGTGAAGGGGTAGTCGGCGATCTTCGGCTTGGCCGCGGAGATGGTGGAGATGAGGGTGGACTTGCCCACGCTCGGGAAGCCCACCAGCGCCACGTCCGCCATCAGCTTGAGCTCGAGGCGCAGCCAGCGCTCCTCCCCCACCTCACCCTGCTCGGCGAAGGCCGGCGCCCGCCGACGGTTCGACAGGAAGCGGGCGTTGCCCCGACCGCCCCGGCCGCCCTCACCGGCCAGCCACCGGTCGCCAGGCTGGAGCAGGTCGGCCAGCACGATGCCGTTCTGATCTCGCACGACGGTGCCCTCCGGGACCAGCACCTCGCGGTCGCCGCCACCCTTGCCGTGCTTGCGTTGGCCCTGCCCGTGGGTACCGCTCTTGCCGGCTCGGTGCGGGTGGTCCTTGAAGGCGATCAGCGACGACACGTTGCGATCGACGACCAGCCACACGCTGCCGCCGGTCCCACCGTCGCCGCCGTCGGGCCCCCCAAAGGGCACATGCGCCTCGCGCCGAAAGCTGACAGAACCTGCGCCCCCATCGCCGCCCTTGACATGTAGCCCACACTCATCGACGAACTGCGACACGCGCTCAGGCTAGGGGAGCGGCGACGGCGGAAGAGGCTCTCGGCTAGCGGATCAGCCCGAACGCCTCGAACACGGGCGTTGGGATGGCGTTGTGGGGGTTAGGGACAATCGTGAGCCCGACGGTCCCCGAGAGGCGCATCTTGCGCACGATGAACTGCGCGTCGGAGTTGAACGCAGCTCCAGAGCCGCCGCCGGCGATGTTGAACGGGTTGGCGTTCGGGAGAAAGAACACCCCCGTGGTGACGACGGCGCCTTGCCCCCCGATGCCTGCGCCGCTGCCGGGGGATCCGTTCCCGGAGAACTCGGTCCACAACGCCATGTCCTCGAAGCCCGCGAACAGCGGATCATCGACGGGCAGGAACCGGTCAGTCTGGTTCGGTGCTCGCCAGTCGAGCGAGGCCGACGACCCGACCTGGATCGTGCCCGTAAAGCCGTTGTTCGAGGGCGCAGTGCCGTTCGTGGGCGGGAGGGTGCCCTGAGCCAGGAACAGGAAGGTGTTGCAGAGGTCCACTTCGGTGCCACTGGATCCGGCGTCAAAGGGGCCATTCAGCACCACAAACTTGGTGATCTCACTGCGCGATGCCGCGAACCGCTGCGCGCAGCTCGCGAAGCCCCGCTCGTTGAGCCGGAACGTTCCGCTGACCTTCACCCCGCCGGCGCCGCGGACGAAGAAGTTGCGTACGTTGCTGGCGATGAGAGTGCCCTTGACATCCACGGAACCGTTCACCACGACATCGGTGATGGAGTCGTCGAACGTCAGCGACTGTCCCGGACTGAGCGACAGGTCACAGTTCAGGTAGACCTTGGGATTACCCGCAGTGATGAGGGTGCTGACCGGGATGGGGGTGGCTAGGGCCGCGCAGGCGATGTTGTTGGGCACGACGAAGTAGCCGCCGGGCCCGGCCGAGGTGGCGGTGATCTTCAGCGCCCTGGCATGAGCCAGGTAGCGCGTGTCCACAGGTGCCCTGGTGACCACACCGCGGTTGGTGGGCACCGGGGCCACCGTGCAACCACCCGTAGGGGCCGTCGAGCTCGCGCAGGACGGCGTGGAGACGGATCCGGGTTTGCTGGCCGCCGCACGCACGCTCACGCGCCCGGGTAGAAGGGGTGAGGCGTCCTCGGCGACGATCGATGGGCCGCTGCCCACGCAGCTCGAGACGGCGGGGCAGTTGCTCGATCCCTCAAGGACTTTGGCCGAGCCGCAAGCTCCGGTCGCGTCGCTGTTGGCCCGGATGAGGCCCGGCGTTGTGGGCGCCCCGATGGGTGTGGCTCGCACCCACACGAAGGTGTTGTTGCCGCTGGTTACGAGGGACTCGCAATCTTTCTGCTCAAGCAGGAGCAGCGCCACGGCCTCCTCGGTGAGAGATCCGACCTGCACCCGTCCCACGGTGCGGATGGCCGTCCCGTACTCGGATGCACCTGCCACCCTCCCGAAGAATGCCGGATCACGCTCTCTGAGAATCACGGCGAGCTGGTCACAACCGCCAAGGAGCGCGTCACCGTTGTCGCCGCTGTACACGCCGGTGTCCTCGGGGAAGTCCAGATCGCCGCCGAGCGTGTACCCACTCCTGATGTCCACCTGCATCCGCCCGCCGTTCGCCGTCCCGCTGAACCACGCCCACGTGTTCACGTCGCCTGGTTTGCAGAACGCGCTGTGTGGCACGGTTCCCAGGGATGCACACGGATCGAACGGGAACACATCGCCGTCGCCGTCCTTGTAGTCCCCCGTGAGGGCGCCGAGTTCCTCGTGGTTGGCTTTCAAGTACTCGATCGCCGCACAGACCCCGCCCCACGGGAGGGGGATGCCCGTTGGCGTCTCCAGCCCGTGCAGGCCCGCGGTGACGGCGAAGTCGGCCGCGCTCTTGTTCGCCTGACGCGACTGGCGCACGACACTCAGGTCCAGGACCAGAGCGACCATGAGCAAGATCGCGACCATCATCAGCGCAACGAGAATGCTGACGACCCCTCGGTCGTCAGCGCCGGCACGGCGGAGGCCGCGCTTCCCGCGTGGAGCGGTCAAGCGCACGAACCCACCCCACCGCGCTCGAACCGAGCAACGGCGTCACCTTCCAACGTGAGGTCACGACTGAAGAAGACGGCCTGCAGCTCGCTCGTCCTTCGGGCCCACACCTTCACGACGCACTCGCCGACCTGCACCCCCGCAGGAACGATGGGCGCACCCGCGAACGGGCACACTGCTGGTGTCCTGCGCAGGATGTTCTCGCCAGCTGCTGTCTTCACCGCGAGCTCCACACAGATCTGGGCACTGGAGAGATCCGCTCCGGCGAGGGTGTCGACGCGGTCTCGGACCGAGATGGCCCATGACTCGCTGTCGAGGAGGGTGGCCCCCAGGCGGGCTCCCTCGCGCACGGCGTTGGTCATCGAGCTCTTACGGTTCAACGAGATCCCGCCGGTGAACATGCCCAGCAGCAACGCGAAGAGCAGCGGTGCCAGGAAGGCGAACTCGATGAGCACGGCGCCCTCCTCTCCTCGAGCGCGGAGGGGCCGCCCCGATCGACTTCTCGACCGGTCAGCCCGCCCAGTCTGAATCAGCGCAAACTCCATCCTGGGAGTCATCGTCCGATCACCGCGGAAAGTTGCGCGATTTCTTCGCCACGAACTGATCAGCACACCCCCGGGCACGGCCCGGGAGCCGTCGCCGCGATCTCGGGGAGGGGTCGCTACTCCGCGGGGAGGATGTCGACGAGCTTGCGGCCCTTGCGGAGGCCGAACTTCACCTTGCCGTCAGCGGTGGCGAACAGGGTGTCGTCGCCGCCACGGCCGACGTTCTCGCCTGGGTGGAACTTGGTGCCGCGCTGGCGCACGATGATCGTGCCGGCGGTGACGGCGGTGCCGTCGTAGGCCTTCACGCCAAGGCGCTGGGCGTTGGAGTCGCGGCCGTTCCGAGTGGAACCGCCGCCCTTGGTCTTGGACATGTGTGGCTCCTCAGCCGGAGAGTGGATGCAGGTTCATCGTCGTTGTACCGAGCGGCACAGCCCGGCGCTGCGCTGTCGGGGCTTCGCTTGTCGGCTCAGCCTTTTGAGATGGCGGTGATCTCGATGGCGTCGTAGTGCTGGCGATGGCCCCAGCGCTTGCGCTGGTTGCTCTTGTTCTTGTACGTGAAGCCCACGATCTTGGGGCCCTTGGCCTCGCCGACCACCTTGGCGGTCACCGTGGCGCCGGCGAGCTGGCCCGGGGTGGCGAGCACCGTGTCGCCGTCAACGAGCAACACAGGCGTGAGGGTGATCTCGTCACCCACGGCCCTGCCGAGCTTCTCGACGTTGAGGGTCTGGCCGGCTTCGACCTTCTCCTGCTTGCCACCGGTCTTGATCACTGCGTACATCAGGGACATCTCTTCCTCATGCGGGACGGATGATGGTACCCCGGTGTGGCGGCAACCCTCAATCTGGGGGCAGGAGGTCCGGGTCGATGACGAGGCCGCGGCCTTCGCAGTGCGGGCAGCGGCCGGCGAAGGACTCCAGCAGCCCCTCCCCGATTCGCTTGCGGGTCATCTCGCACAGACCCAGCTCGGAGATCTCGAATACCTGGGTGCGGGTCTTGTCGCGCGCGAGGGCTTCCCGGAACACCCGTGTGACCTCGTCGCGGTTGGGGCGTATCTCCATGTCGATGAAGTCGACGACGATGATGCCGCCCACATCCCGGAGCCGGAGCTGGCGGGCGATCTCGGTGGCCGCCTCGAGGTTGTTCCGGAACACCGTCTCCTCGAGGTTTGACGTGCCCACGTTCTTCCCCGTGTTGACGTCGATGACTGTGAGGGCCTCTGTGTGCTCGATGATGAGCGAGCCGCCGGATGGCAGCCACACCTTGCGGTCGAGCGCTTTGTGGAGCTGCTCGTGGATGTGGAAGCGCTCGTAGAGCGGGAGCGGCTCTTCGGACCGGTCGAACAGCTCCACGCGGTCGGCCAGCTCGGGGCTGATCGACGACACGTAGTCGCGCACCGACTCGTAGAGAGCGGGGTCGTCGATGACCACTCCTCGATAGTCGTTGTTGAGCTCCTCACGGATCACCCGCACGGCCATGTCGGGCTCCCGGTAGAGCAGCGCGGCGGCTTGGGAGCGCTTGGCCAGGGCATCGATCTGGTTCCACTGCTCGACCAGACGACGGACGTCCTGCTCCACTTCCTGGTCGGTGACGCCCTCCGCGGCGGTGCGCACGATCACCCCGTGCTGTTGCGGCTTGACCCGGTCGAGGATGGCCCGCAGCCGCTTGCGCTCGTCGTCGGACAGGCGCTTGGAGATGCCATAGGTGGAGCTGTTCGGGATGAGGACCACGAAGCGCCCGGGCAGCGACACCTCCTGCGTGAGCCGGGCACCCTTGGCGCCGATCGGGTTCTTGGTGACCTGACAGATGATCGTCTGCTTGGCCTTCAGCAACTGCTCGATGCGCAGGTTGGCTTGCTTGCCCTTGCCGCCGCCCGGGCCCTCGACGTCGTCGGCATCGAAGTGCACGTCACCCCGGTAGAGCACGGCGTTCTTGGGGGTGCCGATGTCGACGAAGGCCGCCTCCATGCCGGGCAGCACGTTCTGCACCTTGCCGAGGTAGATGTTGCCGTGGATCTGGGCCACGTCGTCTGACGGGCGGGAGATGTAGTGCTCGATCAGGTTGCGGCCTTCGAGCACGGAGATCTGCGTGGCCTTGGGATCGACGTGCACGCACATGAGGTACCGGCCGACCGGGCGGCCCTTGCGCTCGCGTCCCCGCCGGGCCTCGAACACGTCGTCGTCCAGGCGGACGCCACCGGTGGGCAGGACGGCCTGCACGGGCGAACCGCCTCGGCCCTCCCGGCTGCGACCGCCCCCGCCGCCCTCGCGTCGCTGACTGGGCCCCTGACGCTGGACGTTCGCCTGGCGCTGGTCGTTGCCGCCGCCGCTGCTCCCGCCCCGACCTCGGCCGCCGCGGCGGCGCTTGCGCTTGCCTGTGGCGTCGCCCTCGGCGGCTGCATCGTTCGAGGTGGAGCGAGGCGGCGGCGCCGTGGGCACGGGCATCGAGTCGCCGATCTGCGGCTTGCGGGCCGCTTCGGCCTCGGGCCGGCGCACGAGCGCGGCGTCGGCGGCCTCCACGCTCTTGGGCTGACCTTCGTGGTGCAGGTCGGGCAGCTCGGGGATGCGGTCGTCGTCGTCCCCGTCCGCGGTCTCGCCGGGGGCACCCTCGGGACGGGGTCGGCTGCGGTTGCGGCCGCCGCGCGAACCGCGACGGCGGCGCGTGGCGGCCGCTTCGGCGCTGCTCTCGTCTCCGCCCTCGTGGGTGCTCGATTCGAGGGCCGGACCCGGCTCAGTGGCGCCGGGCGCGGGTGTGGGTTCGGGGGTGGGGCCGCCGGCGCTGTCGCTGGTGGGGAGTTCGGTCATCGGGGAGATCCCTTCTCATGACGCACGCGCTTGCGCGTGCGGGGCCGACGTCGCGCCGCATGCGCCGAGGTCCCCAAGGGGGATCGGCTCGCAGCGGGCGCCGTCGACCGACGTCCATTGGTGCGTTCGTAGTACCCGGCCGAGGGTCCAGGTGGGATCCATGGCTCGGAGCAGCTCCGCCGGGCGCAGGCTGCGGGGTTGGGTGGCCAGCTCGGCCTCGAGGACCGCGCCGTCGGCGCTGAGATCGAGGATGGCGGGCCGGGCATCGAGATCGCTCTCGGCGCCCTTGCGCTCCACGACGATGGGGAGCTCGCCCAGCGCCAGCACGCGTGCCACCGCCGAGGCGATGGCGGATGACTCGACGCCGACGACCTCGAGGCGCCAGCTGGAGCTGGTGACGGCCTGCTGCAACGAGTCGGTGCCGGGCGCAATGGGAATGGCCGCCTGGGCTTCCAGGCCGAGGGGCAGGGACGGGGTGACGATCCCGGGCAGCTCGGCCGGGTCGACCTCCTCAGCGAGATCGATGTCGAGGTACTCACCCAGGCTCTCGTAGCCGGTGGAGAGGGCCAGACCGAAGCTGAGCTTGGGCCGCGGCGAGAACCCCTCGCTGTAGGAGGCCCGGACCCCCGAGCGCCGCAGGGCTCGCTCCCACACGCGGGCCACATCCCGGTGGGACAAGAAGCGCACCTTGCCATGCTTGGCGAACCGGACGCGCTGCTTCACGCGCCGACCTCGGCCGGCTTCCGGGACAGCAGGGTGACGGGCACCTCGCCGCCGCGAAGCAGGTCCTGGCCGGTGCCCTGGCTACCGCCGGCGGGCGGCACGGCCGAGGCGACCACGTGCTCGATGCCGTAACCCGTGCAAGCGCCGCAGTCATAGCAGGGTGTCCAGCGGCAGTCCTCGAGGCCGAGCTCGTCGAGCGCGTCCCGCCAGTCCTGCCAGAGGAAGTCTTTGTGGAGCCCCGCCGAGAGGTGGTCCCACGGCAGCGCTTCGTCCTCGGTGCGGTGGCGGTGGCAGTACCAGTCCATGTCGAGGCCGGCCGCCTCCATGGCTTGCTCCCAGAGGTCGAGCCGGAAGTGCTCGCTCCACTCCTGGAAGGTGCCGCCCGCTCGCCACACGTGCTCGATCACGGCGCCGAGCCGACGGTCGCCCCGACTCACCAGGCCCTCCACCAGACTGGCCCGCGAGTCGTGCCACTTGATCTGCACGCCCTTGGCCTGGCGAGCGGCGTCCCGGAGGAGATTGATCTTGCGGCGCAGCTCCACCTCGGTGTTCATGCCGAACCACTGGAACGGCGTGAAGGCCTTGGGCACGAAGCCACCAACGCTCACCGACACGGTGCCGTTGTGGCCGTTGGCCTTGGCCCGCTCGATGCAAGTTCGGGCCAGCTCGATGATGCCGAGGGTGTCCTCGTCCGTCTCCGTGGGGAGGCCGGTGAGGAAGTAGAGCTTCACCCGTCGCCAGCCCTGGCTGAAGGCCGCGTCCACCGCGCTGTACAGGTCTTCCTCGGTGATGAGCTTGTTGATGACCTGGCGCATGCGCCAGGTGCCGGCCTCGGGGGCGAAGGTGAGCCCGGTGCGGCGCGCCTTCTGGATCTGGGCGGCCACACCGACGGTGAAGGCATCGACCCGCAGGCTGGGCAGGCTCACGGACACGTTCCCGCAGCCCACCGAGTCGTCCATGGCCGAGGTGACCACGTCCTCGATACCGGAGAAGTCGGCCGTCGAGAGGCTTGTGAGGGCCACCTCGTCGTAGCCGGTGCGCCGTAGGCCCTGCTGGACCATCGTGGCCACCTGCTCGGCCGGACGCTCGCGCACCGGTCGGGTGATCATGCCGGCCTGGCAGAAGCGGCAGCCCCTGGTGCAGCCGCGGAACACCTCGACGTTGAGGCGGTCGTGCACCACCTCGGTGAGCGGTACCAGCTGCTGCTTGGGGTAGGGCCAGTCGGCGAGGTCGGCGATGGTGCGCTTCTCCACCACGGCGGGGGCGGCGAGGTCGACGGGCACCGTGGCCTCGAGACGGCCGTCGGCCAGGTACCGAGCCTCGTATAGCGAGGGTACGTAGACGCCCTCGACGCCGGCCAGCGCCCGGAGCACGTCGCGGCGCTCGGTTCCGTCCGCGGCCTTCCACACGCCGATGGCCGCGTTGATCTCGCTCACGACCTCTTCGCCGTCGCCCAGCACCACGAAGTCGAGGAAGTCGGCCAGCGGTTCGGGGTTGTAGGTGGCGTGGCCGCCGGCGCCGATGAGCGGATGGTCGGCCGTGCGATCGGCGCTGCGCACCGGGATGCCGGCCAGATCGATGCAGTTCAGGACGTTCGTGTAGACGAGCTCGGCGGACAGGTTGAAGGCGATGACGTCGAACTCGTCGGCGGAGCGGTGCGTGTCGACCGAGAACAGCGGGATGCCCTCACGCCGGAGGACCTCCTCGAGGTCGGTCCACGGGGCGTAGGAGCGCTCGGCCAGGGCGTCGGACCGCTCGTTGAGTATCTCGTAGAGGATCTGCAGACCCTGGTTGGGCAGCCCGATCTCGTAGGTGTCGGGGTACACCAACAGCCACCCGACCCGCTCTGGGCCGGGGGACGGGACCTCGGCACCGAGCTCGCAACCGATGTAGCGCGCTGGCTTCTGGACCGAGGCGAGGTGCGGCTCGAGTCGAGCCCAGACATCCACCATGGTGCCGGCCAGGGTACCGGACCCCCTTCCGTCACCATGCATCGCCCCTGGTCGACGGGGTTCGGGGCACCCACGGTCGCGTGGCGACGGCCTACGCCCCCAACATCGATGCTCCTGGCGGATCGGGGCGCCCACCGTCGCATGGCGGCGGCCGGTGCCCCCAACCTCGGTCAGGGGCTGTCGGCAAGAGCAGCCCTCAGGGTGCGGTAGCCGATCCCGGCCACTCGGTCATCCCCGTTGGCAAGAGCCACACCGAGGGCGAGGGCCCAACCGTGCGCTCGAAGCCAGGTGTCGTCGTCGACTGCCACGACCCGGCCGAGGGCCGAGCGGAAGCGGCCGCGCGGTCCAGGCGGGAAGAGCATCCACGCGATGGCCAGGTCGCTGGCCGGATCACCCGCAGTGAGATCACCGAAGTCGATGACGCCACTCAGGCGGCCTCGGTGCACCAAGAGGTTGAGCGGGTGGACGTCGCCGTGCAGCCACAGCGCCGCACCAGCCCATAGGGGTGTGGACAGGCGTACCGACCAGGCCGCGGCAACACGGTCGCGGTCAACGACCTCCGCCAACTGGTGCAGTCCGCGCTCGAACAGCTCGGCGCGATCGGCCAATGGCACCCCCCGGTAGGGATTCGATGGGGCATCCGGGGGCGCCGGTCGGTGCAGCGCGGCGAGAAACCGGCCCAGGACCTCAGCCGCCTTGTCGAGATCTTCAGGCGGGCTGGCCTCAGCGCTGTCCCCCGGCAGCCACGGTCCGATCCACCACGACCACGGGTAGCCCCTTCCAGGCACACCTACACGCAAGGGCACAGGCACCGGCAGCGGGAGCCCTCGGGCCAGATCCGGCAGCCATCGAATCTCGTGCTCGACCAGGGCCACCGCGCTGGACCGCTGCGGCAGCCGGACGACGAGCTCGTCGCCGAGACGGAAGATCACGTTGTCCCAGCCCGAGGCCAACCTCCGCACGGGCAGCCCAGCCAGGTCTGGATGCTGTTCCTCGAGCAGGCTCCGAACGAGCGCGACGTCGACCTCGATCTCCGCCAACGGGCCCCCCACTCCTGGATCCTCGCGCGTCAGCCGATGCGGATCGCCATCCCTCGCAAACCGGAGGCGTGGTTTCCAGATCGTCGGCCCTTAGCAGATCGCCCCCCTCGATTCTATTCATTGGTTTTCAATGTCTTCCCAGGTGAGGCTCAGTCCATGCACCCAGCCGACGACGTCGTGGCGCGCCGGGCACGATCTCAGCATGGGGCCTGGAGCCGTCGGCAAGCCCTGGCCGCCGGCGCCTCCGAGAGCCTCATAGAGCGACGACTGCGCACAGGGGGGTGGCTCCGCCTCGACACCGCCGTGTACGGGAGCCCCGGAGCGCCCCCCACCTGGGGACGGTCGATCATGGCGGCGGTTCTCGCGGAACCGTGGGCCGTCGCGTCACACCGGAGCGCCGCTGTGCTCCACAACCTCGAGGGCTTTCGGCCCGGGCGGCCGGAGATCACGATCAGACCGGGCGCGAGCGCGCGGGGCCGGTTGGCGATCGCCCATCGAGGGATCGACGTGCGCACCACCAAGGTGGACCACATCCCCTGCGTCACCGCTGACCAGGTCTTCGTCGACCTCGCCCAGGTCATCTCCGAGGGGCGTCTTCGGAAGGCCCTGGCCCGCCGAGCAGATAGCACACCCAGGATCCTGGACGCCGTCCGGGACCGCTACTGCCTCCTGGCGCCCCGCGGAGGTCGTGATCTCCGCCCTCTGCGGGCGGTGCTCGAGCGCTTCGGCGTCGATGACGAGATCGCCGAGTCGGTCCTAGAGCGTCGGATGCGGATGCTGTTCACCCGACGTGAGGTCCCCTCGATCTCGTGGCAGGCACCGTTTCCCGGGCGAGCGCCGGGAGCGCAACGAGTCGATGGCGTCATCGACGACTGGAAGGTCGTCCTCGAGGGCGACGGCCGGAGCTGGCACACCCGGGTCGACGACTTCGAGCGAGACCGGCGACGCGACCAGGCCGCCGCTGCGGCCGGCTACCTCACACTGCGCTACTCGTACCACCAGATCGTCGACGAGCCGAGCGCTTGCCTGGCAACCCTCGTCCAAACGGGAGAGCGTCGCCTCGCCACCTGAGCAGGTTCGGGGCGCCGGCCGTCGCATAGCGACAGTGGACGCCCCCAACATCAGCGCTCGGTGCGGTTCGGGGCGCTGGCCGTCGCATGGCGACGGTGGGTGCCCCCAACATCAGCGCTCGGTGCGGTTCGGTTCGGGGCACCCCACGCCCCACCGGGCCACCCATGCCCCCCACCTCACGGGGGTGTGAGGGCTAGGAGAAGCGGCGCATGTGGACGTTGAGGACGAGGCCCATGGCGATGAACGCCGTGAGGGTGCTGGAGCCCCCATAGCTCATGAAGGGCAGCGGGATGCCGGTGATCGGCATGATCCCCATGGTCATCCCGATGTTCTCGAAGACCTGAAACACGAACATGGACAGCACGCCGACGCAGATGAGGGTTCCGAGGGGGTCGCGGGCGAGCTGGGCAGTGCGCAAGATGCGCCACGCGATGATCGACAGCAAGGCCAGCAGGGTGGCGCCGCCCACGAACCCGAGCTCCTCCCCCAGTGCGGTGAAGATGAAGTCGGTGTGCTGCTCGGGCACGATGTCGAGGCGGGTCTGGGTGCCCTCGAAGAGCCCGGTGCCGAGGATGGCACCCGAGCCGATGGCCGTCTTGGCCTGCTCGAGGTTGTACTCGGCGCCCCGCTCGGCGCACTCCTGATCCTGCGTCTCGAGGAACGACGTGAGGCGGCACTGCTGGAACTTCTCCAGCATCCCCGAGTTGAGCACCATCCCAACCCCTATGATCCCGACGAGGGTGAGGGCGGCGATGTGACGCACCTGAGCGCCGCCGACCAGGAGCATCCCCATGGCCACGGCGACGAACACCAGCGTCGTGCCGAGGTCGGGTTGCAACATGATGAGCGCCATCGGCACGCCGATGACGGCCAGCACCGTGCACAGCCGCCGGGCATCCAGCTCGCTGTTGAAGTGGGTGATCACCGAGGCCAGCATGACGATCACCACGATCTTGGCCAGCTCCGAGGGTTGGAGCTGGAACGGACCAACCTGGAACCAGGCCTGAGTGCCTTTCTTCTCGCTGCCCAGGCCAGTGACCACCATCACCAGACCGAAGAGGACGGCCCCATAGGCGATAGGTGCGATCTCCCGGTAGCGCCGGTAGTCGACCAGGGCCACGGCGAGCATCACGACCACGCCGACGCCCATGAACGTCAGCTGCTTCACCAGGAAGCTGGTGTCGAAGTCGGACGGGTCGCGGCCGCGGGTAGCGCTGAAGATCATGAGACAGCCAAGGGCGCCCACCGCGCCGACGCATCCCACCAGCACGAGGTCGATGTGGCGCCAAGGGGCAGCCGGGTTGCGGGACAAGCGACCGAGAGCGCCGGGCGCCACCCGGTTGCGCGCCGAGAAGGTGGTGGCGGCTGTCATCAGTCGCGGACCTCACCGGCGTCGGGGGCCAGCGTGTCGAGGACATCGAACCTACCGTCCTCAGGTGCCGGCTGAAGAAGCGCGGGGTCGGCGAGCACATCGAAGAGGCGGCGGGCCACCGGGGCGGCGACCGAACCGCCGTAGCCGGACTCCTCCAGAAGCACGGAGATGGCGTACTGAGGGTCGTTGGCGGGACCGAAGGCACCGAAGACAGCGGTGGGGGCTTTGCCGCTCACCTGAGCGGTGCCCGTCTTGGCGGCGATGGGGTAGGTGTCGTTGGGAAAGCCACTGAAGGCGCCGACCGCGGTGCCGCCGTCCCTGGTCGTCACACCCAGAAGGCCCTCGGTGACCGCCGCCCGCCACTCGGGAGTCATCTCCACGATGCCGACCGACTTCGGCTCGATCGTGCGCACGAGCTCCTGGGTGACGCCGTCGCGAATCTCCTTCACCACATGCGGCTCCCACACCGTGCCCCCGTTGCCGATGGTGGCGTACCCGGAGGCGATCTGCAGCGGTGTGAGCAGCACCTCACCTTGGCCGATGGCCATGTTGACGTTCTTGCCCGTGCGCCAGACATCCTCCAGGCACTCGATCTGGTCGCAGTACGACTTGAGCCAGGCTGGCGAAGGGATCACGCCCGACTGCTCGCTGGAGAGGTCGACGCCTGTGTCCGAATCGAACCCCCACTGCTTGAGCAGGTCGGCGTAGCGCTCCGGCCCGCCAAGCTGATCCTGCTCGATCCAGAAGCGGGCGCCGAGGCCGTAGTAGAAGAAGTCGGAGGACACGGTGAGCGAGCGACGCAGGTCCACCACGCCGTAGGCCTTGCCCTGGTCGTTCCTGAAGATGCACGAGTCGCCGGTGCAGCCGGGCACCTCGTACTCACCGTCGTCGAGGATCTTGCTGTCAGGCGTGATCAGGCCGGCCTCCAGCGCGGACACCGCTGTGAAGGGCTTGAACGTCGACCCAGGCGCGTACTGGCCCTGGATGGCCCAGTTGTTGAGCGGGGCGTTGTTCTCCTCGGCCTGCAGGTAGTCCCACTCGGCGTCGCTGATGCCGTCGACGAACTCGGCCGGGTTGAAGGACGGGTACGAGGCCATGGCGACCACGCCGCCCGTCTTCGGATCGAGCACGACCGTAGAACCCACCTCGCCCTTGTTGGGGGCGTCATAGCCGCGCGACGGCCTGTCCCTGGCGATGGCCAGACCCGACTGGAGGGCCTGCTCCGCCTGCGCCTGCACGTCGATGTCGAGGTTCAGCACCACATCGTCGCCGGGAATCGGCGGGGCTTCGTCCACCACCCGGATGGCGTTGTTCTCGGCATCGACCTCGATGGACCGGGAGCCTGGCGTGCCGCGCAGGTCGTCTTCGTACACCGTCTCCACGCCGTACTTACCGATCTCGTCGTTGAGGGTGTACGGCTTGGGCGAGTCGACCTTCTCTGCGAACTCCTCGTCGTTGATCTGACCCGTGTAGCCGAGCACATGAGCGGCCAGCTGACCGTACGGATAGCGGCGCACCGCCACCCGCTCCGCAGCCACTCCCGGCAGCTCGACGCTGTGCTCGTCGATCCAGATCTTGAGCTCCTCGGGCACATCGCCCGCTACCGGCACGGGCACGTAGGGGCTGTAGCGCAGGTTGGCCAGGTCCGCCTCTAGCTGCTCCACCGTCTTGGGGGTACCGGAGCGGGCCAGCCCGTCGGCCACTGAGGCGAGCACCGCCACGCGCGCATCGTCTTTGAGCTCGTCGATGATCGTGCGGTCGATGGTGATCTGCACCGACACACGGTTGTCGACGAGCACCTTGCCGTTGCGGTCGAGGATGCGGCCGCGCGGTGCCTCCACCGGCACAATGCGGATCCGGTTGGCCTCGGCGGCGACCTGGTACTGGGCTGACGCCATCACCTGGAGGTAGTAGAGGCGGGCGAACAGCGAGGCGAACAGGGCGAACACGACGATGCCGAGCACGGACATCCGCACGCGGGGCGACTCGGCGATCATCGGTACACCGCCCGAGCCCGGACGCTGTTGGACGAGCCGGTGGCCCATCGCATGGCCTTCACGACGACCGGTGCCGCGATCGTGTTCAGGATCCCGACGATGACGGCGACCCTGAGCAGGGACAGCGCGATCAGGTCCTCTCCCAGCACGGTGCCTAACACGCCGTACAGGATGACACCGAGCATGCTGGCTGCGGTCGCGGTCACCACCGGGATCCACCAGGCGGCGCGGAGCACCGAGTCCTGCAGGTTGCCCACCAGGTAGGCGACCATCGCGTAGGTGAGCGCTGAGAGCCCGAAGGGCGTCTGCAGCATCAGGTCGTAGGCGATGCCGGTCGCGAAGGCCAGCACGGCGCCGCGGTCGGGGCCGGTGGCCACCCCGGCGGCGATGGCGACCAGGAGGAGGAGGTCGCCCTGCACCCCAAAGACGCCCAGGCTGGGGGCGACGCCGAGCTGGACCGTGAGTGCCACCACCAGGATCAACGAGATGCGCACCGCCACCAAGAGAGGACTGGGCGGGGTCACTCCGGCGGCTCCCACAGGAGCACCGTGACGTAGGCAAGCCTCTGCGTGTCGGCCATCGGGCGCACGATCAGGTCGAGGGTGAGGCCCCCACCGGACTCCCGGACCTCCTTGAGCTTGCCGACCGGGATCGACGGCGGGAAGGCGGCCCGGTCGATGCCACTCGTGGTGAGCGACGCGCCCGGCTTCGGCACGTCCTCGGCATCCGCCTCGAGGTTCGTGTCGACCACGAGGTTCTGGCCGCGGCCCTGCCCCCGCGCGGTTCCGGGCACCTGACTGGGGAGCAGCTTGATGCCGACCGCGAAGTCGGGATCGGTGATGAGCTGCACGGTGGATCGGCCGGAGGTGACCTGCACCACCTTGCCCACCAGCCCAGCACCGTTGACGACGGGCATGCCCACCTTGATGCCCTCGTCGCTGCCCTTGGAGATGTCGAGGCTGTGGGAGAAGTTCGACGGGTTGCCCGACACGACCCGAGCGGCCGTGGTGGGGATGTCGCCGACCCACTCGAGGCCCTGCTGGTCGAGGAGCTCGACCAGCTGTTGGACGGCGTCCTCCTCCAGCACCGCGCGCCCTTCGAGGTCAGCAACTCGCCTCCGGAGCACGTCGTTGTCGTCCTTCAGGTCGCCGTAGCCCGTAACACCGTGCCAGGCATTGGTGAAGGGCTCGCTCACGGTCTCGGCCGCTCCCCGCAACGGCGAGAAGACCGTTCCGGCCGCGCGGCGGGCACCCTGCACCACGCTGGCGTCACGGAAGTCCAACGTGAGCAGGGCGAGCGAGGTGAAGACAAGCAGCGCGATCGTCAGACGAGAGCGGCCACCGGGGCGGCGGGAGAAGGCCAAGGACGGCTCTGGATCAGTGGTTCGTGGAGGAGAACAGCACGCCCTTGAGGGCCTCGAACTCCTCCAGCGACTGGCCCGAGCCGATGGCGACGGCGTGGAGCGGGTCGGGCGCGATCACAATCGGCATGCCGGTCTCGTGGTGGAGGCGGGCCTGCATCCCGTGGAGCAGCGCGCCGCCTCCAGCCAGCGTGATGCCCTTCTCCATGATGTCGGCGGCCAACTCGGGCGGGGTCTTGTCGAGGGTGACCTTCACGGCATCGACGATGGCCGATACCGGCTCCCCCATGGCGTCACGGATCTCCTCGGTGGTGGTGACGATCGTCTTCGGCAGGCCGGTGACGAGGTCGCGCCCGCGGATCTCGGCGTGCAGCTCCTCTTCGAGGGGCCAAGCGGAACCGAGGGCGATCTTCACCTCTTCGGCGGTGCGCTCGCCAACCGCGAGGCTGTACTCCTTCTTGATGAACTGGATGATCGAATCGTCCAGCTCGTCGCCGCCCACCCGCACCGACTGGCTGGCCACGATGCCGCCGAGGGAGATGACCGCCACCTCGGTGGTGCCCCCGCCGATGTCGACGATCATGTTGCCGGTGGGCTCCTGGACGGGGAGCCCGGCCCCGATGGCAGCCGCCATCGGCTCCTCGATGATGTAGGCGGGCTTGCGGGCCCCGGCGTACTCGGCGGCCTCCTGCACGGCTCGCTGCTCGACACCGGTGATGCCCGAGGGCACGCAGATCACCATGCGGGGCTTGCTCCAGCGGCGGTTGTTCACCTTCTGGATGAAGTAGCGGAGCATCTTCTCGCAGATCTCGAAGTCGGCGATGACGCCGTCCTTCAGCGGCCGGATGGCCTGGATGTGGGCCGGCGTGCGACCGATCATCCGCTTGGCCTCGACGCCGACGGCGAGCGGCCGCCCATCTCGCACATTGACGGCCACGACGGACGGTTCGTTGAGCACGATCCCGCGCCCGCGCACGTAGATGACCGTGTTGGCGGTGCCGAGGTCGACCGCCATGTCGCGGCCCATGATCGAAGAGAGGACGTTCTCTGACATCGCGGGCAAAGCCTCCGCTCACTGCCACCGGCTACGTTCGGAGCAGCCTACTCGTGCAAGGTGGAAGCCGACAGGTCGACCGTGGGTCGAGCATCAGCCTCATGTGGAGCGTGAGCCTAGAGGCTGTAATGGAACCGCAACAATCGGGCTCAGCGACCAGGGAACCAGAGGGCGATCTCGCGGGTGGCGCTGTCGTGACCGTCGGAGGCGTGCACGAGGTTCTCGGTGGTGATGGTGGCCAGGTCGCCGCGGATCGTGCCGGGCTCGGCGTCGTCCACCTTGGTGGCTCCCACGAGCGTGCGGACCAGGGAGAAGGTGTTGTCAGCCGGACCCTCGATGACCATGGCGAACACGGGCGACCGGGTGAGGAAGCTCACCAGCTCCCCGAAGAAGGGCTTGTCGGCGTGCTCGGCGTAGTGCTCCTCCGCCAGTGCCGTGTTGACGCTGCGCAGCTCGGCGGTGACCAACCTCAGGCCCTTGCGCTCCAGCCGCGACACGATCTCACCCACGAGTCCTCGCTCCACGGCATCGGGCTTGCACATGACGAAGGTCTGGTTCATGGCGCCGGACGCTACGCGGGCTCAGCCGTTGGAGACCAGCCCGAGGCGGCGGCAGGCAGCTCGGGCTGCGCCCACGGTGTAGAGGGAACCGGTGACCACGACGGCGTCCTCCGCGCTCGACTCGCCCAGCGCCGCGCGGACGGCGGCCGCGACATCGGGCATCACGCGAGCCGTGCCTCCGTGCTCGGTGACGATGGCGGCGAGGTCGGCGGCCGGCAGGGCTCGGGGCGAGGCGGGCGTGCAGCAGAACACCTCGGCGGCGTCCTCGGCTCCGAGGTGGGCGAGCAGCTCGACGGGCTCGCGACCGGCCAGCACGCCGAGCACCAGTCGCTGGTGGCCGGCGATGGCGAAGCCCTCGTCGAGGGCGTCGGCCAGAGCTCTCGCACCGTCGGGGTTGTGGGCACCGTCGAGCACGATCAGCGGGGCGCGGCCCACCACCTCGAAGCGACCGGGATTGCGAACGGCCGCGAAGGCCTCGACCACCAGGGCCTCGTCGAGGGGCCGGCCGAAGAATGCCTCCGCGGCGGCCAGGGCGATGGCGGCGTTGTCCCCCTGGTGGGCTCCGTGGGCGGCGAGGAAGACGTCGTCGTAGCCGGCTCCCGGGGTGCGGAGGTCGAGCATCCGCCCGCCGACCGCCAGGCGGTTGGCGATGCAGCCGAAGTCGGTGTCGCGCCGCCACAGCTCCGCCGCTGGTGTCGCCTCGAAGACATCCTGCAGCTCGGGATCAGTCTCACCGAGGACGAAGGTGGCGCCCGCCTTCACGATGCCGACCTTCTCCACCGCGATCCGTCGTCGCCAGTCGCCCTGGCCGTCGGTGTGGTCGCGGCCGACGTTGGTGAGCACCGCCACGATGCCGTCGACCACGTTGGTGGCGTCCCAACGGCCGAGCAGGCCCACCTCTACGACGGCGGCGGCCACCGCTTCGTCGGAAAACCACCGGAAGGCGGCGGCGGTGAGGAGCTCGAAGTAGGACGGCGAGTGGGCCAGCAACGGCTCGAGGGCGGCGAGGTCGCTGAGCACGGCGGCCAGCGCGGCGTCGGTGATGGGCTCACCGTTGCGGGAGACCCGCTCGTTGATCGCTTCGAGGTGCGGGCTCGTGTAGGTGCCGACGGGCAGGTCGTGGGCTGCGAGCAAGGCCGTGACCATGCGGGCCACGGAGCCCTTCCCGTTGGTGCCGGTGATGTGCACCGTGGGCTGATCCCGCTGGGGGTCACCAAGCACGCCGCACAGCTCGCGCATGTTGTCGAGCTTGAGCCCCTCGACCCCCCCGGCGATCGCCGGCGACATCTCGAGGTTGATGTGCTGGTCCAGCCAGGCCAGCGATTCGCTGAGGTTCAGGACGCCGCTCGACGGGGGCGCTGTTGGCGAGGAGCTTCCTCGCGCGGCACCAGCGTGGGGTTGACCTTGTCCAGAACGACCTGCCGGTCGATCACGCACTTCTGCACGTCGGTGCGAGACGGGAGGTCGTACATGACGTTGAGCAGGACCTCTTCGAGGATGGCTCGCAGGCCGCGAGCACCGGTGCCGCGCAGCAGGGCCTGGTCGGCCACCGCCTCGAGGGCGTCGTCGGAGAACTCGAGCTCAACGTCTTCCAGCTCGAAGAACTTCTGGTACTGCTTGACCAGCGCGTTCTTCGGCTCGTTGAGGATGCGGATGAGCGCTTCCTGATCGAGCGGGGCCACGGCCCCGATCACGGGGAGGCGGCCGATGAACTCGGGGATGAGACCGAACTTGAGGAGGTCCTCCGGCAGCACCGCGGTGAGCACCGAGCCGTTGGCCTTCTCGTCGTACTTGCGGATGTCGGACGTGAACCCCACGCCGTTGGCTCCGAGGCGGCCCTCGATGATCTTCTCGATCCCGGCGAAGGCACCGCCGCAGATGAAGAGGATGTTGGTGGTATCGATCTGGATGAACTCCTGGTGGGGGTGCTTGCGGCCCCCTTGGGGCGGCACCGAGGCGGTGGTCCCCTCCAGGATCTTCAACAGCGCCTGCTGCACGCCCTCGCCGGAGACGTCGCGGGTGATCGACGGGTTCTCGCTCTTGCGGGCGATCTTGTCGATCTCGTCGATGTAGATGATCCCGGTCTCGGCCTTCTTGACGTCGTAGTCGGCGGCCTGGATCAGCTTGAGCAGGATGTTC
>Ga0136633_1000167_pt1 | contig 49176 bp, 49 predicted proteins | sample AntDrymeUQ832206_2_FD_105494 | JGI IMG/M metagenome (GOLD analysis project Ga0136633, IMG submission 105494) | Polar desert sand microbial communities from Dry Valleys, Antarctica - metaG UQ83 (22.06) | ecosystem: Environmental > Terrestrial > Soil > Desert | place: Antarctica: Dry Valley... | reverse complement strand
CGCGGCTCCAGCTCCAGCTCCATTCGTGCTCGTCTCCAACATCTCCAGCGTTCTCCGTTCTCGCCCTCAAGGTCATTGATTCCTCGATGGTGAGCGTCTCGCCGGACGTTGACAGAGAGGGCGCGACGTCGTACAGGAGGACCTCCAGCGGACCATGGAGATCCTCTTTGGTTCGCCATTTCGCACACCGACGCGCGACGAGCACGGCCAGTTCCTCGCCGCCGGTGCGGCGCTACGTTCGGCTGAGTTCGGCCGACAGGTGGGAGCGGCGATAGCGACCCCCGAGGGATCGATCATCGCGGTCGGAACCAACGAAGTGCCCAAGGCTCTCGGCGGGTCGCATTGGGAAGAGGACGGGATAGGGAATCGCGATTTCGAGGTCGGCGATGTAGATAGCAATCGCAAGCATTTCGACGAGCTCGCCAACCAGCTGCGGGACCACGTCGATGAGCGCGTCGCCAAGCTCGTCGCGGATCTCGGGGCGGAGGAGCCTCAGGAGCAAGCTGTTCTTGAGAGGCTGCGGACCCAGATTCTCGAGTCGCTGCCCGAAGACCTGCGGACTGGTGGTCTGAAGGATTTGACCGAGTTCGGCCGTGCCGTACACGCCGAGATGAACGCGCTGCTCGACGCCGGCCGTCGTGGCGTCCCCGTACGCGGAGCGGCGCTACATAGCACGACCTTCCCGTGCCACAACTGCGCGCGTCACATCATCGGCGCAGGAATCGTCCGGGTCGTCTTCATCGAGCCGTACACCAAGAGCCGTGCCGAACTACTACACGAGGACTCCGCCACGATCGCTCGCTCCGAGCGAGACCCGAACAAGGTGGCCTTTGAGCCGTTCGTGGGCGTTGCGCCGCGCAGATACCTTGAGATGTTCGACGCTACGGGCCGCGAACGGCTGGGCCACGTTGGTCGCAAGGACGGAGCCGGACGCAAGCCTGAGTTCGTCCAGAAGGAAGCGCTTCCGGTGTTCGCGGACGCGGGGTTGCCGCAGTTTCGGCCCGAACCGCGGGAATACCGCATCAAGGAACTGCTGGCACTGGATCACTTCGCGGCGCACACCGATCAGCCAGAGGATTCCGTCCGAAGCACTGAGGATGATACCGCCGGTAACGCTTGAGCCAACTTCGAGGAGCCGACATGGCCGACGCACAAGCCCGCAAAGACGCGATCAAGAAGGCGAGTGCGCAGGTGCAATCCGGCGGCGTCTTCGTGCGCCGGGCTGCCGCTGCCTCGATCGTGCTCCGGCCCAGCACTACCAAGTCTCCGGTCAACAAGCACCGGTAGGCCGCGAAGCCGGCGTATCGCCAGCTAACGGTGCGTAGCTCCTCCTAGGATTCGAGCAACGCAGCGCGAAGAGCGTCGACGCGTTCCGCGCGGTTTCGCCTTGGTCCCCCTTGGTCCACAAAGCAGTCGGTCAGCCGACACCGGAAAGCCGCTCGCTCGAGCGGCTTTCCGCCGGCATCCGGATGTCGGCGCCGCGGCATCGCGGCACGCGCGCGTACTCTCGCGTCCGTGCCGCGAATCAGTGCCTTCTACGGGATCGTGATCTGGATGTACCACGACGAGATCCAACATCTCGGACGCCCGCACTTTCATGCGAGCTACGGTGGCGATGAGGCGTCGATCGACATCGAGAGCTTCGATGTGCTGGCCGGAGGACTCTCGCCGCGGGCCCTTCGCCTCGTCGTCGAATGGGCGCGCCAGCACCAGCCTGAGCTGGGAGCGAACTGGGACTTGGCCCGTCGCAGCGAGCCACTGCAGAAGGTCGCGCCGCTGCAGTAGACGCTCTACCATCGGCTCATGCGCAGTACGCCACTGCTCATCTCGGCTACTCCGATCGACGGCTACAACGTCCACGTCGTCTTCGAGGACGGGACCGTCGGCGATGTCGATCTTTCCTATCTGCCCGACTGTGGCGGCGTCTTCGCGCCACTCCAAGACTCGGAGTATTTCCGGCGGCTGCGGGCGGACACGGAGGCGGGCACGATCGTCTGGCCGAATGACGCCGACATCGCGCCGGAGACGCTGTACGCGCACGCTCGCGGCCGCCAGGCCGCCACGGCGTAGCTGGCCGACCGCCGGAGCCGGGTTGCCGTTGGGTGGCAAGGCGGTAGCACGACCGGCACCCAGCCCCGCGCTTGCTGACGATTTCGCACCGATGCGACCAATCGTCTCCACATTTTCCCGGTCGCCACGTGTCGCGGCGACCGGGTCAGGTGTCCTGCGGCAGCAGCCGAAAGGGCTTGTCGTGCGGGCCGAGGACAGCGCGGAAATGTCGCTCATCGAGCGTGAGCAGGTCGTGGGCACCAAGGCGCTCGGCGAGGACGACGATCGAGGCGTCAGCCAGCCCAATCGTGAGGTCGGCGTATCGGTCGACGATCGCTGAGGCGCGGCGGACGTCAGCGTCGGAGAACGGTTCGAGGCGGTATGCGCCGGCGCCTACGTCTTGCAGCAGCGCCCGCTGTGCGTGCGTCCCGACGCGGCGTCCGAGCAGGTAGTCGAGCTCGGCCAGGACAAACGGCGACAGCGGGAACGGCCCCGCATCAGCGGCGATCGCGGCTGCCGCCGCCGCGTGGGCTGGTTGCGCGCTGTCGATCGCAGCAAGAAGGCCGCTCGTGTCGAGCAGGATCACGTCTCGCCGAAGCCGTCGAGCAACTCGTCGGCGCGCTCGGCGAGGGTCGGATCGCCACTGTCGAACAAGGGGAGTCGAGGGCGAGGGCTACCGACGCGGCTTGCGACGTACTCGACGCCCTCCCGGATCAACTCGGCTTCGCTTCGTCCGCTTGTCGACGCCGCGTGTTCCAGCGCGATCTTCAGGTCGTCGGGGAGATAGACCGTGGTGCGTCGCATGCCATACATCATGCCATATACGATGTGCGGCGATGTTCGGGTCGCATTCCGGGAGCACGATCACTCGAAGGGCCGTGGTTTCGGCTGTTTCGCACTGTCGCACCAATCGTCTCCACTGCACATCGCACCCGCGCTCAGTTCGCGGGTGCGAGTGCGACGATGTCGATGAGGCTCTCGGTGCCGCGGAAGTCGTCGGGATTGCGTGTATACAGCGGTAGGTTGGACGCCAGCGCAGTGGCGGCGATCAAGAGATCCAGCGATCGTGCTCCTCGTGCCTTGCGACCACTGCCGGAGACGGCCGCGTAGATGCGACCGTATGCGCGGGCCACGTTTGCGTCCACGGGCAGCGGCTCGAAGGTCGCCTCTGCGCGCTGCAAGCGGTCCTGTCGCCGCGCGCGCTCCTGCGGGTCGGGTGTCGCGTGGGGGCCGGCGGCGAGTTCGGCCAAGGTGACCGCAGACACAGCCAACTCGGCCGGTAGGTCGCGCGCGGCGACATGCTCGAGGTCGATGACGACCGATGTGTCGATGACCCCGCGGACCGGCTGGTCAGCCACGAGGCGAGGGGTCGTGATCGAGCGCCGCGTCGACGTCCGCGCGGAACCGGTCGGCATCAATCACCGGCGCGCCCGCGAACGCGGTAACCGCGGCGTCTGCAGCAACGAACTGACGGGCGCGCAAGGGGACCAGTTCGCCGACCGGCACGCCGTTGCGTGTCACGACGAACGCCTCGCCTCGGTCGAGGGCGCGCATGATGTCGCCGCTGCCGTTGCGGAGTTCGCGCTGGGTGATTTCGCGAGCCACAGTCGGCGATTGTAGCACGCGTGCTACGCCGTCTGGAGCCTCCAAGTTCGGGGCTTGCGTCCCTATGTCGTCGGCCGTGAGCCGCACACGAAGCCTCGGGATGGTGTGGCTCTCGGTGCTACACTTGCCGTATGCCCAGTCCACACCGGCGAGTCGGTCTCTTGCTCGACGATGACATGAGCAGCGCTGTCGCTGCTCTTCGAGAGCAGCACGGCACGGCGCTACCCGAAGCCGCGCTCGCTCGCAAAGCCGTGTTCGAAGGCGTCGCCTTCGGCGCTGTGCTGCAGGAGGCGCGCTCGCAGTCCGCTTCGAGGGAGGCCGCGCAGGAGATTCTCCGCGACCTGCGGCGACTCATGGACGCATTGGTGCTCCCAGCCCTCGTGAAGTCCACCGTCATCGAGGAGATCGAGCAGGCATCGCACGCCACCGGTGTCGCTGAGCGTCGTCGTCGACAGCTCGCACTGCTGAGGTCACCGAACCCCCATGGCCGCGCAGCGCTCGCTCAGACGGAGATGATCGACGCGTTTGACCAGCCCGTGTAGGGGTGCGTTGGATCGTCGACACTTCTGCGTGGGCGCATCGTGATGTCCCTGGGGTGGCAGAGCAACTCGCTCACCTGCTCGAGGAGGACGCAGACTCCGAGTTCGTGCTGTCGCCTTCGGCGCTGTTGGAGCTGATTCGCGGTCCTCAGGGTGAAGACGTCGCAACAGAGCGGACGGCGCTCGAGGCAGACCTGGAGGTTCTTGCCGTGGACGCGGAGACCTATCGCCTTGCGGCGAACGCGATGGTCGCTCTCGCCTTGCATGCTGCTGAGGCGCACCGCCTCCCAATACCCGATCTGGTCACCGCAGCGCTGGCTCACCAGCATGGGTGCGGTGTCGCTCACATCGACATCGACTTCGAAATCCTCGCTGAGCACAGCGGACTGACCTTCCAGCAACGGCGAATCGACCTTCCTCCTCCGGGCGACGGTTCAGGCGCCGTTCATCCGGTGGCCGCTGACCAGCGAGCGCTGGTCAAGGAGTTGCGGCAACTGCTGCATCGCAAACCGGCGGCTGACGCCGAGGCCTTCTTGGCAGGTGCCGTACAGCAGCTTCGTGACGAGGACGCGAGCGACGGCGCTGACTGAGACTGGACTTCGTCGCCGTCGGCAGCCCATCCGGGAGCGTCCGCGGCGATCCCCCGTAGTAGATGCCCCGGGGGTGTGTCGGGTTGGTCAGGCTGAGCCTGACGAAGACGACACATCCCCGACTCAGGGCGCCCTCGTTCTGCCGATTCGAACCCGCTACCCGCGCGCCCGCGACGGGCGACGATGCTGCCCGGGGCCGCGCCGCCTGGCCGTTCGCCCCCGGCAGCCCGCGGTAGCCTCGGCGAGTGCTGCTCACCGTCACGACGACGCACCGTCCCGCCACGGATCTCGGCTATCTGCTGCACAAGCATCCAGGTCGCGCGCAGGCGTTCTCCGTGCCGTTCGGCGTGGCGCACGTCTTCTACCCCGAGGCGAGCGAGGAGCGCTGCACGGTGGCGCTGCTGCTCGACGTCGATCCGGTCGGCCTGGTGCGGCGGGGCCGCGGTCCGAGCAGCTTCGCGCTGGCGGAGTACGTCAACGACCGGCCCTACGTCGCGTCGTCGTTTCTCTGCGTCGCGCTGGTCAACGTCTTCCAGAGCGCGATGGCCGGGACCTGCAGGGGCCACGAGCAGCTGGCGGCGTCGCCGATCGCGCTGGAGGCCTCGTTGCCGGCGGTCCCGGCGCGCGGCGGCGAGGACCTCGTCCGCCGCCTGTTCGAGCCGCTGGGCTACGACGTCGGCGTCACGCCGATCGCGCTGGACCCGAACTTCCCCGAGTGGGGCGACAGTCGCCACGTCGGCCTGCGCCTGACCGGCGAGCTGCGCCTCGCGGACCTGCTCAACCACCTCTACGTGCTGCTGCCCGTGCTCGACGACGACAAGCACTACTGGGTCGACGAGGCCGAGATCTCAAAGCTCATGCGCCGCGGCGAGGGCTGGCTCGGCGCGCACCCCGAGCGCGACCTGATCGTCCGGCGCTACCTCAAGCAGCAGGCGCGCCTGGTCTTCCCCGCGCTCGCCCAGCTCGACGAGGCCGCGCCGGCGCTCGAAGACGAGCCGGATGAGCCGGGCCGCGAGGAGCAGCTCGAGGAGCGCGTCTCGCTGCGCGACCAGCGCCTCGGAACGGTGCAGGCCGTGCTCAAGGGCTGCGGCGCCCGGCGCGTGCTGGACCTCGGCTGCGGGTCCGGCGCGCTGCTGGCGCGCCTGATGCGCGAGGACTACGAGCTGATCGTCGGCGCCGACGTCAGCGTGCGCGCGCTCGAACACGCCGCGCGACGGCTCAAGCTCGCCGAGATGCACGACGCCCAGCGCCAGCGCATCGAGCTGCTGCACAGCCCGCTGACCTACCGCGACAAGCGCCTGACGGGCTTCGACGCGGCGGCGCTCGTCGAGGTCGTCGAGCACCTCGACGCGCCGCGCCTGGCGGCGGCCGAGCAGAACGTCTTCGGCTCCGCGCGGCCTCAGACCGTCGTCGTCACGACCCCGAACGTCGAGTACAACGTCCGCTGGGAGACGCTGCCGGCCGGGCAGCTGCGCCACCCCGACCACCGCTTCGAGTGGACGCGGGCCGAGTTCGCCGCCTGGGCGCAGGGCGTCGCCGATCGCCATGGTTACGCCGTCCGCTACCTGCCGGTCGGTGCCGAGGATCCCGACGTCGGCCCGCCGACGCAGATGGCGGTCTTCAGCCGATGAGGATCGACCTGCCCGATCCCAGCCTCGTCGTCCTGATCGGCCCCTCGGGCGCCGGCAAGAGCTCGTTCGCGCGCCGGCACTTCGCGCCGACCGAGGTGATCTCGTCGGACTTCTGCCGCGGGCTGGTCGCCGACGACGAGAACGACCAGAGCGCCACGCCGGCCGCGTTCGACGTCTTGCAGTTCATCGCGGGGCAGCGGCTGTCGCAGCCGCGCTTGACCGTGATCGATGCGACGAACGTGCAGCGCGAAGCCCGTCGCCCGCTGATCGAGCTCGCGCGCCGGCACGACCTGCTGGCGGTCGCGATCGTGCTCGACGTGCCCGAGGCGATCTGCCGCGAGCGCAACCGCGCGCGGCCGGACCGCGACTTCGGCGCGCACGTCGTGCGCCAGCAGCGCACGCAGCTGCGCCGGTCGCTGAAGGGCCTGCAGCGCGAGGGCTTCCGGCGCGTCTGGCTGCTGCGCTCGCCCGAGGAGATCGACGCGGCGGTGGTGCAGCGCGCGCCGCTGTGGACCGATCGCCGGGCCGACCCCGGCCCATTCGACATCATCGGCGACGTCCACGGCTGCCATCGCGAGCTCGCCGAGCTGCTGCGCGAGCTCGGCTACGAGCTCGACGCCGACGGGACGATGGCCACGCCGCCCGCCGGCCGCCGCGCGGTCTTCGTCGGCGACTACGGCGACCGCGGCCCGGACACCCCGAGCGTGCTGCGGCTCGTGATGTCGATGGCCGCGGCCGGCAGCGCGATCTGCCTGCCGGGCAACCACGACCTCAAGCTCGTGCGCAAGCTCAAGGGCCGCGACGTCCAGATCACGCACGGCCTCGGCGCGACGCTCGAGCAGCTCGACGCCCACCCCGACGACTTTCGCGAGCAGGTCCGCGACTTCCTCGACAAGCTCGTCAGCCATGTCGTGCTCGACGACGGCCGGCTCGTCGTCGCGCATGCCGGCATGAAGGAGGCCTACCAGGGGCGCGCGTCGGGCCGCGTCCGCGACTTCGCGCTGTTCGGCGAGACGACGGGGGAGACGGACGAGTTCGGGCTGCCCGTCCGTCTTGCGTGGGCGCGCGACTACCGCGGCAGGGCCGCCGTCGTCTACGGGCACACCCCCGTCGCCGAGGCGCAGTGGGTCAACAACACGCTCAACATCGACACCGGCTGTGTCTTCGGCGGGCGCCTGTCCGCGCTGCGCTGGCCCGAGCGCGAGCTCGTCTCGGTCGCGGCGAGCCGCACGTACTACGAGTCGGCGAAGCCGTTTCTCGCGCCGGATAACGCGGCGCCGGCGGCGTTCGAGGACCGGCCGGCGTTCCTGCTCGACGTCGACGACGTCGCCGGCAAGCGCATCATCCAGACGCGGCTGACGCGGACCGTCACCGTTCGCGAGGACAACGCGGCCGCCGCGCTGGAGATCATGAGCCGCTTCGCGATCGATCCGCGCTGGCTCGTCTACCTGCCGCCGACGATGGCGCCGACCGCGACCTCCAACCGGCCGGATCTGCTCGAGCATCCCGAAGACGCGTTCTCGGAGTACCGCACCGCGGGCGTCGCGCACGTCGTCTGCGAGGAGAAGCACATGGGATCGCGTGCGATCGTCGTCGTCTGCCGCGACGCGGGCGTCGCGCGCGAGCGCTTCGGCGTCGAGGGCGGCGAGACCGGCGCCGTCCACACGCGCACGGGGCGACCGTTTCTCGCCGATCCGGCCGAGACGGAGGCGGCGCTGCACCGCGTCCGCGCCGCTGTCGACGCGGCCGGGCTGTGGGACGAGCTGGCAACGGGATGGCTCGTGCTGGACTGCGAGCTGCTGCCGTGGTCGGCGAAGGCTTTGGGGCTGATCCGCCGCCAGTACGCATCGGTCGGCGCCGCGGCGCGGGCAGGCCTGGATGCGACCGTCGCCGCGCTGGAGGGCGGCGCCGCCCGCGGGCTCGACGTCACCGCCCTGCTCGACCACCAGCGCGGCCGGATCGCGCATGTCGATCGCTACGTCGACGCCTATCGCCGCTACGTCTGGCCGGTCGACGGCGTGTCCGACCTGCGCCTGGCGCCGTTTCACGTGCTCGCTGCCGAGAGCGGCGTCTTCGCCGATCGCGACCACGGCTGGCACCTCGAGCGCTGCGACCGGCTCGTCGCGGCGGATCCCGAGTGGCTTCAGGCGACCGGCCGTCGCGCCGTCGACGTCACCGACGCGGACGAGCAGGCCGCCGGCGCCGCGTGGTGGGAGGCGCTGACCGCGGGCGGGGGGGAGGGGATGGTCGTCAAGCCGATGAGCTTCGTCGCGCGCGGCCGCAAGGGTCTCGTGCAGCCGGGCATCAAGTGCCGCGGCCGCGACTACCTGCGCATGGTCTACGGGCCGGAGTACGCCGACCCGGGCCAGATCGATCGCCTGCGCAGCCGCAGCCTGGGGCGCAAGCGCTCGCTCGCCGTGCGCGAGTTCGGCCTCGGCATCGAGGCGCTCGAGCGCTTCGTCCGCGGCGAGCCGCTGTACCGCGTGCACGAGTGCGTGTTCGGCGTGCTCGCGCTGGAGAGCGAGCCGGTCGACCCGCGTCTGTGACGCGATCGTGGCGCCGCGGTCCCGCATGGCGGGACTCAGGTGCCACGCGCCCCCCGGGGCGACGTCGGCTTGGGCTACGTGACGCTCGGCCAGCCGCTCAGCACGTTCTCCGGCGGCGAGCGCCAGCGGCTGAAGCTCGCCAACGAGCTCGACGCGTCGGCGAAGGTGTTCGTCCTCGACGAGCCGACGACGGGCCTGCACATGCACGACGTCGACCGCCTCGTCGGGCTGCTCGACCGCCTCGTCGACAACGGCGCGACGGTCGTCGTGATCGAGCACGACCTCGACGTCATCGCCCGCGCGGACTGGATCATCGACCTCGGCCCGGGTGCCGGCCGCTACGGCGGCCGCGTCGTGTTCGAGGGCACAGCGAGCGAGATCGTGCAGGCACCCGACCTCGGTCACGGGGCGCCATCTGGCGATGCGGATGACGGCCGGCGAGACGGCTCCTCGCGGCGCCGGCAACTAGATCGGGCCGCGGTGGGGGAGACTTCCCCCGTGCCCGTTCCCGCGCAAGCCCGATGACCGGCGACGACGTCTTCGGGGTCGATGCCTGGTCGATCCCCGAGCACGGCCTCGATCTCGACCTGCTCGGCCAGTCCGAGTCGGTCTTTGCGCTCTCAAACGGCCACATCGGCCTGCGCGGCAACCTCGACGAGGGCGAGCCCGCGGGACATGCCGGCACGTACCTCAACGGCTTTCACGAGACCCGGCCGCTGCCCTACGCCGAGACCGCCTACGGCAACCCGGAGTCCGGCGAGACGATGATCAACGTCACGAACGGCAAGATCATGCGCCTGCTCGTCGACGACGAGCCGTTCGACCTGCGCTACGGGACGCTCGAGCGCCACGAGCGCACGCTGGACCTGCGCGACGGCGTGCTGCGCCGTGAGGTGCACTGGATGTCGCCCGCCGGGCAGGGCGTGATCCTGCGCACGACGCGCCTGGTCTCGTTCGTGCAGCGCTCCGTCGCGGCGATCAGCTACGAGGTCGAGCCCTACGGCGGGCCGGCGCGGATCGTCGTGCAGTCCGAGCTCGTCGCCAACGAGCCCGTGCCCGAGGCCGCCGACGACCCGCGCGCGGCGGCGGCGCTGCGCAGCCCGCTGGTCGCGGAGGAGCACGGCACCAGCGGGCTGCGCGCGGGGCTCGTGCACGTCACGCGGGCGTCGGGGCTGCGCGTCGCGGCGGGCATGGACCACCTCGTCGACGGTCCGCAGGGCACGCTGACCGAGGCCGAGAGCGCCGAGCACCTCGCGCGCGTGACGGTCTCGACCGGACTGGAGGTCGGCCAGAAGCTGCGGATCGTGAAGTTCCTCGCCTACGGCTGGTCGAGCCGGCGCTCGCTGCCCGCGATGCGCGATCAGATCGACGCGGCGCTCGCCGCCGCGGGTCGCACGGGCTGGAGCGGTCTGTGCAAGGCCCAGCGGGAGTACCTCGACGACTTCTGGGGGCGCGCCGACGTCGAGCTGGAAGGCGACCCGGCCCTGCAGCAGGCGATTCGCTACGCGCTCTTCTCCGTGCTGCAGTCGGCGGCGCGCGCCGAGGGGCGCGCGATCCCCGCGAAGGGCCTGACCGGCCGCGGCTACGACGGCCACTCCTTCTGGGACATGGAGACCTACACGCTGCCCCTGCTGACGTACGTCGCGCCGGCCGCCGCGCGCGACGCGCTGCTGTGGCGCCATTCGACGCTCGAGCTCGCGCAGGCCCGCGCACGCGAGCTGAGCCTCGCGGGCGCGGCGTTTCCGTGGCGCACGATCTCCGGCCGCGAGTGCTCGGGCTACTGGCCCGCCGGCACGGCCGCGTTTCACATCAACGCCGACATCGCCGACGCGACGCGGCGCTACCTCGCCGCCACCGACGATCCGAAGTTCGAGCAGGGACCGGCGCTCGACCTGCTCGTCGAGACGGCGCGGCTGTGGCGCTCGCTCGGACACCACGACACGCGCGGCGGCTTTCGCATCGACGGCGTCACCGGGCCCGACGAGTACAGCTCGCTGGCAGACAACAACGTCTACACGAACGTCATGGCGCAGCGCAACCTGCGCGAGGCTGCGGCGCTCGCCGTGCGCCACCCGCAGCGTGCCGAGGAGCTCGGCGTGGGGGAGGAGGAGATCGCCGGCTGGCGAGACGCGGCCGACGCGGTCGTCATCCCCTACGACCCGAGCCTGCGCGTGACGCCGCAGTCCGAGGGCTTCACGCAGCTTCGCCGCTGGGACTTCTCCACGACGCCGGCCGAGAAGTACCCGCTGCTCCTGCACTACCCCTACTACCTGCTGTACTCGAGCCAGGTCATCAAGCAGGCCGACCTGATCTTCGCGCAGTACGTCTGCCCGGACTGCTTCAGCGACGAGCAGCGCGCGCGCGACTTCGACTACTACGAGCGCATCACCGTGCGCGACTCCTCGCTGTCGGCCTGCGTGCAGGCGATCATGGCCGCCGACGTCGGCCACACCGAGCTCGCCTACGAGTACCTCGGGGAGACGGCCTTCATCGACCTGCGAGACCTCGCCCACAACACGCACGACGGCGTCCACCTCGCCGCGCTCGCGGGCTGCTGGCTGGTCGCGGTGGCGGGCTTCGGCGGCATGCGCGACCACGACGGGACGCTGCGCTTCAAACCGCGCCTGCCGGCACAGCTGACGCGGCTGAGCTTCCGGATGCTGTTTGGCGGCCGGCGCCTGTGCATCACGATCGATCACGACGAGGCCCACTACGAGCTGCTCGACGGCGAGGCGCTGGAGATCGGCCACCACGGCGAGCTGCTCACCGTCGCCGCGACGGGCGAGGTGCAGTCGCGGCCGGTTCCGGCGGCGCCGGACCGCCCGCCGCCCGCGCAGCCGCCGGGGCGCCGGCCGCCGCTCGGACACGCCAAGCGCTGAGCCAGGCTGAGCGCGACAGCCCGCCGGCCCAGGCTGCAAGGGCCCGTTCATCCGTCCGACCCCACCCCTACCTTGCTGCTTGTCCGTTGTTTCCCCAGTGCCAGGGAGCCGCACATGCCGCTCTGCTTCATCGAACCGCAGGATGCGATCCGCGTGATCGCCGAGTCGGTCGGTCGTGAGGCCCGCAGGCAGCTGCTGGGCGAGCTGGTGCGCGCGTGGGTCGACGAGATTCCCGAGAACGAGCTCGCGTCGCACTACGCCAAGGCCGTGCAGGATCTCGACCAGCACGATCTGTCGATGCTCGCCGCGTGGCATGCGTCGCTCGAGGTCGGCCACCCGATCGCCAACCGCGAGTTTCTCGTCAACGCCTTTCAGAGCCTCGGCGAAAACCGGCGCGAGGCGCTGAAGATCGCCGCGGGATTTCGCGGCGAGGAGGCCTTCGACGCCGGCGTCGCCGAGGAGCAGGCGCTCGAGACGGTGCTGCCGCATCTCTCGCGCGAGCGCTGCCGCGCGCTCGCGACGGAGTGCGTCGAGCTCTACCTCTGGGACCGGCTCGGCTCCGACAACTGAGGGCTCATGCCGCAAGTACTGACGCGCTTGAGGATCGATCCGCGGCGCCAGGCGACACCGTCGAGCGTGTACGAGGCTCGTCTTCGTCGCTGAGACTTCGAGCTTGGCGCCGTCGGGGACGGCGATCGTGCTCGAGTTCGCCGGGCCGACGTCGCAGACGACGGCGCGGCTCACCGAAAGCGCCCGCGCCGGGCGGTGCCGTTGGCGCGTCGCAGCACGTCGTAGCGCCCGACGCCCTCGCGCCCTTCCATCCGCCAGCGAAAGAAGGCGCTCTCCAAGCGCTGCTCGCCAAGCTCCAGCGTCGTGCCGCACAGCGCCTCGCCGGCGACGCGGCGGGCGACGTCGCCCTCCTCGTCCATCCACAGCTCGAGGCCCGCGCGCCGCTGGCGCCGCTCCCCGTCGTAGGTCGTCGACAGCCGCGGATCGGCGATCCGCAGCGGCTCGCCGTCCTCGAAGAGAAAGCCGCCGAGCGCTTCGTCTAGATGGCCCTTGGACTTCGCGGGGCGCACGGTCGTGAGCGTCAGCGCGCGGTCCTCGCCCAGCCACGCCGACACGCTGCGAGAGAGCTCGATGCGGCTCGGGTCCGGCGTGCCCCAGAGCTGGCCGCGCTGGCCCAGGCAGGAGATCGGATGGGTGCGCCCGCCGTGGCCGGCGGTTCCCGTCACGCGGCACAGCTGGTCGTAGCCCTGCATGCCCCCGGCCCGCGCGACCGCGTCCTCGGCCTCGATCACCGCGGGCGCCGAGCAGGCCTCGAAGCGAAGGTCGAACGTGCCGCCGTCACCTTCGTAGGCGAGGCTCCACGCCTCCAGCGGCTGCTCGGTGCGGGTGTGCACGCCGGCGGCCGTCACGGCGTCCCACGTCTCTCCGGTCGCGCCGCCACCGGCCGTGCTCGCGGCGACCGGCTCGTCGCCGGCGTACAGGACGGCGAGCCCGCCGGCGTGCTCGGCGCCGCAGCTCAGGCGCGCGAGCCCGTAGAGCCCTCTGACGGGGTCGCCGAAGGAGAACGTCACGGCGTCGTGGAAGTTCGCGTCCGGCGATGGCTCACGGTGCAGGCGGTCGTCCTCGGCCGCGATGCTCACGGCAGCTCGGTGCGGCGCGGGTCGACCTCCGTGGCGCTCGCGTCGACGACGTCGTCGTCGTGGGGCGAGGCGCGGCGCCGGGGGCCGCCGGCGCGGGCGCCGGCGTGCGTTCCGAAGCCGAACAGCCGCGACTGTGCGCCGCTCGTCGCGCTCGCCACGACCCGTCCCGCAAAGCGCTTGACGAGCACCTGGCGCACGAGCGCGCGCGTCGGCGGCAGCAGCAGGATGAGCCCGAGGATGTCGCTGAGAAAGCCCGGCGTCAGCAGCAGCGCGCCGCCGAAGATGACGAGCGCGCCGTCGATGACCTCGCGGCCGGGCACGCGCCCCTCGGCGAGCGCCGCGTTGAAGCGCAGCCAGGTGGCGCGGCCCTGGGAGCGCATGAGCGCGGCGCCGAGCACGGAGTCGGCGATCAGGATCGCGATCGTCGGCAGCACGCCGATCGACTGGCCGATCTGAATCAGCACGTAGAGCTCGGCGACCGGGACGACGATGAAGAGGACGAACAGCAGCACGGCGACCATGTCCTGAAAGGCTACGCGAGCGCCCGCGCGGGGCGTCGGCGCCGGCGCCTCAGGCGGCGGCGGGCGCGGGCAGGATCAGCACGCCCGACAGGCGGTGCAGCCCGACGTACACGATCAGCGCGCTGATGTCCGGCTGCGCGCCCTGCAGCAGCAGCTTGCGGCCGGCTTTGCGCAGGCGCCGCGCGAGCATCGCGAAGTCGAGCATCAGCGAGGGATCGGCGAAGGCGAGCCCGGAGAGGTCGACGAGCACGTCGGCGGGGGCGCTGATGGCCCGCGAGAACGCCTGACGGCGCAAGGACTGCGTCGATCGATCCTCGTCGCCGCAACAACGCAGGCGTGGGGGGTTTTCGTCGTAGGAGACGATGGCGCGCACACTACCCCAAGCTCCTGTCGACACCCGGCTCGTGCCCCGTTTCGTAGAATCGTCGCCATGGCCACACTCGAAGAGATCGAAGAGGCACTCACCAACGTCATCGATCCCGAACTGGGACTCGACTTCGTCGAGCTGGGGCTCATCTACGGCATCCAGCAGGACGCCGGCAACGTCCACGTCACGTTCACGCTGACGACGCCCGCATGCCCGATCGGACCGCAGATCACCGAGCAGATCGAGGAGTTCGTCGCTCCGCTGGAAGGCGTTGCGTCCGTTCAGAGCTCGATGACCTTCGACCCCCCGTGGTCGCCGGAGAAGATGAGCGAGGACGCGAAGTTCGCCCTGGGCTTCTAGGCCCGCCCGCCAACGCCGAACATCCGGCACCCAGCGACGCCTCGTGGTGCGTCGAGCGAGTCCGTGTGCGCCCGTTGTCGATTCAAGGGGCGCGGACTCGCAGGATGGACCCTAGAGTCATGCCGGTGAGAATCCTGCTGCTCGCGCTTGTCCTGCTGCTCGTGCCCGCCTCCGCCGCGCCCGCGGCCGGCGAGCTCACCGGGCGACTGCTCGTGACGCTCGAGCCGCAGGCGGGCGCGCGCGCCGCGTCAGACATCCTTGGCCGCGACGCGCGCCGTGACGGCGCGCAGGTGCCGCAGATCGGCCTCGTGTCGGCGCGGCCCACCGGCGGCGCCGCGCTGAGCGCCGTCGCCGGCCTGCTGCGCAGGCGCCCCGGCGTGCTGCGCGTCGAAGTTGAGCGCCGCCACAAGCTGCGCGTCGTGCCCAACGACCCGTCGCTGAGCACCTTCGAGACGGCGCCCGGGACGCCGCCGAACACGCCGCTGCAGTGGTGGGTGGCGCGCACCGGCCTGCCCGCGGCCTGGGACCTCGAACGCGGTGCTGGCGCCACCGTTGCGGTCATCGACACAGGCCTCGATTCCGGGCAGCCCGAGCTCGCGGGCAAGATCGCGCAGGCGATCGACAACGACGCCACGCCCGGCAACGGGCCCGCGACGGGCGACGAGAACGGCCACGGAACGCACGTCTCGTCGCTGGCATGCGGCGCCGGCGACAACGGTGGCGGGATCGTCGGGTCGGGCCTGGACTGCCGCCTGATCGTCATCAAGAGCGACCTCAGCGACGGGTCGATCGCGCGCTCGATCGTGCAGGCCGCCGACCTCGGCGCCGGAGCGATCAACATGAGCTTCGGAACCGACGGCAGCTCACCGGCGGTGCGCGCGATCTCCGATGCGGTGAACTACGCCGTCGGCAAGGACATCGTGCTCGTCGCGGCGGCGGCCGACAGGGCCGTCGAGGAGCAGGGCGACCCCGCCAACCTCCTGCAGCCGACCGGCACCGGCGCCGACATCACCGCCGGCCGCGGGCTGTCGGTCACGGCCGCCAACTTCGCGGACGGGCGCGCGTCGTTTGCCGGCCGTGGGTCGCAGATCTCGCTCGCTGCCTACGGCTCCTTCGCCGACGCCGGCGGCCCGGAAGGCCTGCTCGGCGCGTTTCCCGGCAACGCGACCGAGCTCGAGCGCGGCGGCGGCCTGCTGTTCGGCCAGACCCCGTGCGGGTGCCGTACCCAGGTCGGCGGCGACAACCGCTACGCCTACCTGCAGGGCACGTCGATGGCCGCGCCGATCGTGGCCGGCACCGCGGCGCTGGCGCGCACGCTCAACCCCGATGCGCGTGCCGCGGACATCATCCGCGTGCTCAAGCAGACGGCGTCGCGCCCGGCCGACAGCGCCTGGACGCCCGAGCTCGGCTGGGGAATCCTCAACGCCGGCGCTGCGCTGAACGCGGTCGCGGCGATCGACCGGCGGGCGCCGACGTCCAAGCTGCGCGGCCCGGCGCGCGTGCGCACGCCGCGCAGGGTGAAGCTGACCTGGACCGGCCGCGACCGGACGCTGCCGAAGCTGCGCTCCTCCGGAATCGCGCGCTACGACGTCTTTCGCTCCACGAACCGCAAGGCCTACAAGCGCATCAAGCGCACCTCGAAGACCAGCATGTCCGTGCGCATGGCCGCCGGCTCGCGCTACCGCTTCTACACCGTCGCGGTCGACCGGGCCGGCAACCGCGAGGCGGTGCCGTCCAGACCCGACGTCTCCACGCGCGTCGCCCGGCGGTAGCTACCCGACCAGCCACAGCGAGGGCTCAGGAGGCGCGAGCTCCAGCAGCATGACGGGATCGAGCCGCTCGAACGCCGCGACGACCTGCGCGTCGAAGTGCTCGCCGCTGCCCTCGTGGATCGTCGCCAAGGCCTGGTGCAGCGGCCAGGCCGCCTTGTAGGGCCGCGCGTGCGTGAGCGCGTCGAAGACGTCGGCGACCGCGACGATGCGCCCAGCGAGCGGAATCGCGTCGTGCTTCAGGCCGTGGGGGTAGCCCGTACCGTCCCAGCGCTCGTGATGCGTCAGTGCAATCTCGGCCGCGAGCTGCAGAACGGGGGAGTCGCTGCCCGACAGGATCGCGGCACCGGTCTGCGCGTGCGTGCGCATCTGCATGAGCTCGCCGGACGTCAGCCGGCCCGGCTTGAGCAGGACCGCGTCGGAGACCGAGATCTTGCCGATGTCATGCAGCGGGGCGGCTTCCTGGATCTGCGCGACGAAGTCCGTCGGCAGCCCAAGCTCCAGCGCGATCAAGCCCGCCGTACGCCCGACCCTGACGGTGTGCTCCTTGCTGTCGTCGTCACGGAACTCCGCCGCGAGCGCGAGCCGGTGCAGGGTTTCCAGGCGCGCCTGCTCGAGCGCGTAGGTACGATCGAGCACCTGGCGCTCCAGCAGATCCGCATGGCGCGAAAGGACGACCTCGGCCTGCTGTTGGATCGTGACGTCGTGCGCGGTGGCGTAGATGAGGCTCGCGCCGGGCTCGCAGTGCGCGTTCCACTCAAGCCAGCGGTAGCTGCCGTCGGCGGTGCGGTAGCGATTTCTGAAGTTCACGATGTCGCCGTCGCTGACGTTCGTCAGGGCCCTGCTCGTCTCGGCAACGTCGTCGGGGTGGACGAACTCGATGAACGGCTGCGACAAGAGCTCCGACCTGGGCATGCCGAGGACACGCTCCCACGCCGGGTTCAGGCTTCGAAAGAAGCCGTCGAACGTCGCCGTGGCGATCATGTGCAGCGACATGTCGCGCGTGTGGCGCAACTCCCCCTGCAGGCGATCGCGGATGTCGACGATCTGTCCGATCCCGGCGCCGAGCACGAGGAACGCGGTCGCGCGGGCCACATAGCCGGCAGGCCCGATGCCCGAGGGCGCCGAGGCATCCCAAGCCGCGACGAGCACGATCGCAACCAGCGCGCCGCCGATGCCGCCGCGCAGGCCGAGCTCGAACGCGAGGATCGCGATCGGCACCACGAACATCAGCAGCACCGCGTCGCCGACCGTGTCGCTCTGCACGCGAGCCAGGCACAGCCCGGCGAACAGCAGCGCCGTCACGACGAGCACGACGAAGTGACGCAGAGCCATACGCCGGTCGCCGATCCAGCTGCCCGCCCCCGAAGATCTGTTCCCATGCACCATGTCACCGACAGGGTGCCCTATCGCGGCGACCACGGCTTGGGCCACATGGTTCAAGCTGTCAGGCGGGCGCCTCGCCTGGGAAGCCGGCTTCGAGCGCCGCGCCGACGAGGACGAGCGTGTGACGGTCCAGCTCGGGATCGGCGAGCGTTGCGGCGAGCTCGTCGATCCGGCATGTGATGACGACCTCGCCGTCGCGCGTGACCCTGTGCGCGATCGCGCAACTCGTCTCGGGAGGATAGCCGCCGCTCAGCAGTTCGCGCTCCAGGTCCTCGCCGCGGGCCCCGGCCATATAGATCGCGATCGTCGCGCCGTGGCGCGCGAGGTCGCGCAGCGGCTCGTACGCCGATGGCGTGGTCAGGATCAGCGACGGCGAGGACGCCGGCGCTCTCGTCAGCTCGATCTCGAGCGCAGCCGCGGCGGCGCAGTAGGCGCTGACCCCGGGGACGACCTCGAGCTCGAGGCCGCGCGAGCGGGCCTCGCCCACCTCGTCGCGCAGCGAGCCGTAGATCGCCGGGTCGCCCCACAGCAGGCGGGCGACGACGAGGTCCTCCGCCTGCGCACGGTCATAGACCGCGTGGATGTCGGCCATCGTCGCCGGCGGCCACGGCACGAGCTCGGCGTCCGCGCGCGCATGCTCGGCGACCATCTCGTCGGTCATCAGCGCCTTGCCCCAGACGACGACGTCGGCCTCGGCGAGGGCGCGCGCGGCGCGAACCGTCAGCAGGTCGGCGGCGCCGGGACCGGCGCCGAGAAACCAGACCTTGGCGCCCGTCACCGGGCGGCCAGCGTCACGAGCTCGGCCAGCGAGCTCTCGATGGCTGCGCCGAAGGCATCGAGGTCGTACATCGCGTCGTAGTCGCCGAGCAGGCCGAAGTTCATCGCGCCGTCGTAGGACATGATCGCGATCGACAGCGCGTGGTTCTTGGGCAGAAACGCGATCGGAAAGACCGAGCGCATCCTGTGGCCGACGACGTAGAGCGGAAACTGCGGGCCGGGGATGTTCGTGACGAGCAGGTTGAACAGCCGCGTCGAGAAGTTCACGCGCGACGCTTGGGCGAGGACGGTCGGCGGCGCGAACATCTGCACGCTCGTCAGGACCTCCGCGCCGATCGCCTGCTTTGAATCCTTGAGGTCGTCCATCGCGGCGCACACGACGGCGAGGCGCTCGACCGGGTCGTCGACCCACACCGGCAGCGGGCCGCGCATCGCCGCGATGCGGTTGCCGGCGGCGCCGCGCTGGTCGTCGGTGCGCACGGACACCGGCACGAGCGCGCGCAGCTCGAGGCCCTGGGTGCGCACGCCGCGCTTGTGCAGCCACGCCCGCAGTGCGCCCGCGACAACCGCCAGCACGACGTCGTTGACCGTGCCGCCGAAGGCGTTCTTGACGGCCTTGAAGTCGGCGAGCTCCGAGACGACGCCGGCAAAGCGCCGGTGCGGTCCGATCTCGACGTTCAGCGGGGTCGGCGGTGCGGGGTTCAGGCCCGCCCACGCGATCTCGCCGACGCCCTCGACGGCGACCATCGCGTCCTGCAGGGCGCGCTCGGGCGTGCGCAAGGCCGCCAGCGCCTTCGCCGTGACGCCGAGCGACGCCTTCGCCATGCCGCGGGCGCCGGCGCTCAGCAGCTCGACCGGGTGCGGTGACGGATCGGGCACCCACGGCTCGAGGTCCTCGTCGATCGGCGTCGGCTCGGGCCCGAGGTCGAACAGGACCGTCGCGAGGTCGACCCCGCCGATGCCGTCGATCATCGCGTGGTGGGCCTTCGTCAGCAGGCCGAAGCTGCCGTCCTGCAGGCCCTCCATGAGCCACATCTCCCACAGCGGCTTGGAGCGGTCGAGCTGCTGGCTGAACACGCGCGCGCAGAGCTGCATGAGCTGCTCGTGGCTGCCCGGCGCCGGCAGCGCCGTGTGGCGCACGTGGTACTCGAGGTTGAAGTCGGTGTCGTCGGTCCACAGCGGGCGACCGGAGCCCGCGGGCGGGAATGTCAGGCGCTGGCGGTAGCGCGGCACGAGGTGCAGGCGCCTGCGGATCGAGTCGAGGAAGTCGTCGTACGCCGGCGCGGGCCCCTCGGCGATGACGATCGCGCCGACGTGCATGTGCGACACCGGCCCCTCCTGGTGCAGAAAGGAGGCGTCGATCGCCGTCAGCCGGTCGAGGTGGCGTGCGGTCATGCGGCCAGAGCCTAGATGGTACGTCGGGATCGCAGGCGTCCGTACCCTCTCCTGGATGGCGTGGGACTTCTCGACCGAGCCGGCGTTCCAGGCGCAGCTCGACTGGATGAGCGCCTTCGTGCGCGAGCAGATCTGGCCGCTGGAGACGCTCGACCTCGACCGGGCGCAGCTCGACCGCGCGCTGGCCCCGATGCAGGAGCGCGTGCGCGAGCGCGGGCTGTGGGCGGCGCACCTGCCGCCGGACCTCGGCGGGCAGGGCTTCGGCCAGGTCTCGCTCGCGCTCATGAACGAGATCATCGGCACGTCGCCGATCGCGCCGAGCGCGTTCGGCAATCAGCCGCCGGACTCCGGCAACGCCGAGCTGATCGCGCTCGCGGGCAGCGACGAGCAGCGGGACCGCTGGCTGGTCCCGCTGCTGGCGGGCGACCTGCGCTCGGCGTTCTGCATGACCGAGCCCGCAGCGGGCGCCGACCCGACGATGCTGACGACGCGCGCGGTTCTCGACGAGGCCGCGGGGGAGTGGGTCATCGACGGCCACAAGTGGTTCTCGACGAACGCCTCGATCGCCGACTTCCTGATCGTCATGGCCGTCACCGAGCCTGATGCGCGCGCACACGGGCGCGCGTCGATGCTGATCGTCCCCGCGCAGACCGCCGGCGTCGACATCGTCCGCGACATCGCCACGATGGAGGCTCCGCAGGAGCGCTTCGGCCGCCTTGGCGGCCACGCCGAGATCCTGCTCGAGTCCGTCCGCGTCCCGCGCGAGAACCTGCTCGGCGCGCGCGGCGCCGGCTTCATGCTCGCCCAGCAGCGCCTCGTGCCCGGCCGCATCCATCACTGCATGCGCTGGCTCGGCGTCGCGCGGCGCGCCTTCGACATGCTCTGCGAGCGCGCCACCTACCGGGAGTCGCATGGGTCGGTGCTCGGCGACAAGCAGACCGTCCAGAATTGGATCGCCGACTCCGCCGCGCAGATGCAGGCCGCGCGGATGATGACCCTGCACGCCGCCTGGAAGATCGACACGCTGGGTGCCGATGCCGCACGCACGGACGTCTCGCTGATCAAGTTCCACGGCGCGCAGGTGCTGCACGACGTCATCGACCGCGCGCTGCAGATCCACGGCTCGCTGGGCTACTCGACGGACATGCCGCTGGAGGCGATGTACCGCTACGCGCGTGGCGCGCGCTTCTACGACGGGCCCGACGAGGTCCACCGCCAAGGCGTCGCGCGGCAGATCCTGCGCGGCTACGCGCCGCCGCCGGACGGCGTGCCGAGCGAGCACGTCCCGACGCGGCGCGCCGCCGCGCGCGAGCGCTTCGCGCAGCTGCTCGACACGGTGACGAGCGATGACTGACAAGACGGTCCGCCCGCTCGCGCTCGCGCTGATCGCCCAGGTGCTGCTCGGCGCGGCGCTGCTGGTGTGGGCGGCGCAGGGCTTTCCGCTGCCGTCTCAGGTGGCCGGCTCGGACGAGCGCACCACGCCGGCCACCGCGACTGCGCCGCCGGCGCCCACCCCGCCGGTGGCCGCGGCGCCGCCGGGCGCCGACCACTCGCGCGAGGCCGAGTCGGCCGCCGCCACCGCGCCGGCACAGGCGCTGGCGCCGCGGCCCACGTCGGACCGCTTCCCCTCCGGGCCCGCCTTCGCCCTGCTGCGCGAGCAGGTCGTCCGCTACGGCTGGCGACCCGCGGGCTCGCGTGCGCTGCGCCGCCTGTCGTCGCGGCTGCGCGCGCTGCTGCCTGCCGGCCGATATGAGGCGATCCCCGGCCATCCGGGCCTGCGCAACGTCGTCGGCTCGATCCCCGGCCGCGGCAAGGCGATCGTCCTCGGCGCGCACTACGACGTCGAGGCGCGGCCGATGGGTTTCGTCGGCGCCAACGACGGCGCGGCCGGCACCGCCGCCGTCGTCTGGCTTGCGCGAGCGCTCGCGCGCGCGCCGCGCCGTCCCGGCGACCGGCCGCTGCGCTTCGTCCTGTTCGACGGCGAGGAGGAGCCGGCGGGCTGCGAGCCGTTTGAGGAGTGCGGGCTGCGCGGCTCGAAGGCCTACGCGGAGCGCCACGCCGATGCCACGCGCAGCTTCGTGCTGCTGGACTACATCGCCGAGGCGCACGGGCTGAGCTTCCCGCGTGAGGCGACGTCCGATGTCGCGTTGTGGCGCAAGCTGCGCACCGCCGCGAGCGACGTCGGCGTCGGCGCGCTGTTTCCCGCGAGGACCGGGGGCGGAGTGCTCGACGACCACACGCCGTTTCTCGATCGCGAGATCCCCGCGATCGACGTCATCGACTTCGACTACCCGCAGGCCGACACGCTGCAGGACACGCTCGACAAGGTCTCCGAGCGCAGCCTCGACGCCGTCGGGGAGGCGGCGTACCTGCTCGTCTCGCGCCTGCGCCGCGAGCGCTGAGGCGCGGCCGGGCACAGCGTGACAGCCGCAGCGACCGCAGCGACCGGCGCCGAGCAACCTCGCCCCAGCGGACCACGGGCGGACGGCGCTGCCGCGCACCGTCCGCCCGTCCCCGGGAAACCCGCGGCTAGTTGCCCGACTTGGTCAGCCGGAGCCTGAAGACGCGCTCGCAGCCGCGCAGGCGGTCGGTCGCGTCGGCGCGCACGGTGTCGCGGCCGCCTCCGCAGTTGATCGTCTCGACGCTGCCGTTGGCCGCGTCGATGACGTCGCGTCCGGCGCCGCCGGAGTAGCTGTTGCGTCCGTCGCCGCCGTCGATGAGGTCATTGCCGTCGCCGCCAATCAGCCGATCGCCGTCCAGGCCCCCGGACAGGTGGTCGTTGCCGTCGCCGCCTCTGATGGTGTCCGCGTCGTCGCCGCCGGACAACCTGTCGGAGTCGTCACCGCCGTCGAGCTCATCGCGGCCGAGGCCGCCCTCGAGATAGTCGATGCCCTCGCCGCCGTCCAGCTCGTCGTCGCCGCGGCCGCCGTTGATGTCGTCAGGACCGCCCTCGCCGAACAGCTCGTCGTTTCCGAGTCCGCCCGACAGGAAGTCGAAGCCGTCGCCGCCGAGGATGCGGTCGGCGTCGGCGCCACCGCCCAGATCGTCGGGGCCGCGCTCGCCGAAGATCGTGTCCCGCCCCGCGCCGCCCTGGATCTCGTCGAAGCCATCCCCGCCGCGCACGCAGTCGTTGCCCTGCAGCGCGTTGACGACATCGTCGCCGCCGCCGCCCAGCAGCCGATCGGCATTCACCGTGCCGTTGAGCGTGTCGTTGCCCGCGGTTCCGACGATCGGTGTCTGAGACTCGTTCGGGCATGTCTGCTCGGCGCCGCCCTGCGCGCCGGCGGACACGCCGAGCGCGAGCGACAAGCCGACGGCGAGGCCGCCAATGCTGATCAGTCGTCGTGCGGGTGAACTGACGGGCATATTCGGCCTTTCGGTAAGGGCGTGCGCTGCGCGCACGCTCGGGTGAGCGGTATGACCGCCCGGACCGAACCTGCAACACGACCCATCGTCAGACGATGCGGCGTATCGGGTGAAGCCGCACCGGCGCCGCGGGGGCGCGCCGCGCATCCGGAGCGCCGCGTCGAACGCACTAGGCTTGCACCATGGCCTTCGGAGTCGAGAAGCTGCTGCTCGCCGCGCCGCGCGGCTACTGCGCGGGCGTCGACCGGGCCGTACAGACCGTCGAGCGGGCACTCGAGCTCTACGGCGCCCCGGTCTACGTGCGCAAGGAGATCGTCCACAACAAGCACGTCGTCGAGCAGCTGCGCGAGCGCGGCGCGATCTTCGTCGACGAGATCGACGCAAACGTGCCGCAAGGCGCGACGACCGTCTTCTCGGCGCACGGGGTGTCGCCGGCGGTGCACGCACAGGCCGCCGAGCGCGGCCTGGCGACGATCGACGCGACCTGCCCGCTGGTGACGAAGGTCCACGTCGAGGCGAAGAAGTTCGCCGCCGAGGGCTACACGATCGTGCTGATCGGCCACGGCGGCCACGAGGAGGTCGAGGGCACGATGGGGGAGGCGCCCGACCGCATCGTGCTCGTCGAGACCGAGGACGACGTGGACGCGCTCGAGGTCGAGGATCCAAGCCGCGTCGCCTACATCTCGCAGACGACGCTGTCGGTCGACGAGACGCGCACGATCATCAATCGCCTGCGCGAGAAGTTCCCGGCGATCGCCGGGCCGCGCACCGACGACATCTGTTACGCGACGACCAACCGCCAGGCGGCCGTCAAGCAGATGGCGGTCGAGTGCGACCTGCTGCTCGTCATCGGCTCGCAGAACTCGTCGAACTCGCAGCGCCTCGTCGATGTCGCGCGCGAGTGCGGCACGGAGTCGCATCTGATCGACAACGCGACGCAGGTCGACGACGCGTGGCTGGACGGCAAGCGCGTCGTGGGCATCTCGTCCGGCGCGAGCGCCCCCGAGGAGCTCGTCGAGGCGCTTGTCGCGTTCTTCTCCGAACGCGGGGTGCAGGACGTGTCGGAGTTCGAGGTCGTCCGCGAGGACGTGCGCTTTATGTTGCCCAAGCGCATCCGCGAGGACCTCGCCGCGCGCGGATAGCGCTTGGCGTCATCCTCCGCGCTTGGCGAGGCGCAGGATGACGGTCCGCCGCGTCGTCGCCGGACCCCCGCGCGACGCCGGCCGCAGGGTGGCGGTCAACCGCACGCGCACCCATCCTCTGCGAACGAGCAGGCGGCGGCCACTGCGCGTCGCGTTGAGCGTGAGTATCGAGAGCCCGGGCTCGCGCACGCCGGTCCTCGCGGTTGCCACGGCGGCGCGCACGCCGGGGGCGTGGGCGGCGACGGTCACGGTCCCGCGCCGCGGCAGCCGCAGCCTCAGGTGCGCGTTGCCGGTTCGCGGCGACGACATGACGGCCGCGATCGCGAAGCGGGGGACCTCAGGGGCACCGGAGGACGCCGCCGCCGCAGCGGTCGCCGCCGCCGCAGTGCGCGACGGCACGAGTGCAGGCGGCGCCGCCGGTGGTGATGGCGCTGGGGCCGCCACCGCAGGGGCAGGGGCGGGCGGCACAGCGGTGGGTGGTGCTGCGATCGGTTCAGGCGCGGGGCCTCCGATGGTGATCCGCGCGGAATCGGGCACGCAGAAGCATTGGACCGCCACGCTGCCGGTGGTGCCGCTTCCGATCAGCGACCGAGCGAACGTCGCCCCGAACTGGTCCTGCATGCCCTTGGGCTGAAAGAAGTCCGCGACCGAATGAGGGACATCCTGCGGCGACGGCACCGCCTCCCCGCGGTACTCCGTGAAGGTCATCCAGCGGTGGACCGCGGTGGCGTTCGAGGGAGCGCTGATCTCTCCGAGGAACTGCTCGACGCCGGTCGTCTGGTCCATGATCCAGGCGCCCCACCATTGGTTCGCACCCTCGGCAGCCCGGCGCCAGAGTCGCAGGCGGTACAGGCGATCAGTCTTGATCTGATGGGCGATACGACAGCTGTGGCCCCCTTCCGCCGTGCCGCAGTTCGGGCCGCGGGTGCCGTTGGCGTCGGAGATGCTGAAGACGGCCGTCGGCCCGGTCGTCCCATCGAACCGCAAGCCGTCGGATTGCAGGCCGAAGTCCCCGCCGGCGCTCGGATCCTCGTCGTTCCACACCCATCCACCCGCCCAGGTCGTGGCGGGCGCGGTCTCGCGGACGTGGATGTTCTGGTCGACGTGCCGGATGGCTTCGTCGGCCTTCACCTCCCAGTACGCACGGGCATAGGCGTTCTCCTGCTGAGCGCCATACGCCGGCGCTGCCGCCGGCGCGAGCAGCAGCGCCAACGTCAGTCCGAACCTGCAAAGTGCGAGAAACAGGCCGGTCTCCGGGGTTCGTCCCACCCGCAGAGTATGGCTATAGTCGCCGTCGGAGACGATGATTGCCTGCATCCCCGCCCCCGTCCGCATGGCGCTGGGAGCCCTTGTCCTGCTGCTGGCCATCACGCTCGCCGGCAGCGAGCAGGTAGCGGCCGAGCAGGCCTCCGCACCGGCGTCGCCGGCCGCGGGACAGATCGAGGCAGGCAGGCTCGATGCAGGAGAGAACCACACCTGTACCGTGCTCGCAGGGGACAGCGTGCGGTGCTGGGGCTTTGGCGCCGACGGACGGCTGGGCTACGGCAATTACGAGACGATCGGCGACTTCGAGACACCGGGCTCGGTCGGGCCGGTGCAGCTCGGCCAAGGCGCCACCGCGATCAGCGCCGGCGGCTATCACAGCTGCGCGGTGCTCGTCGATGCCGGCATCCGCTGCTGGGGTTACGCCGTCGCCGGCGTGCTCGGCTACGGCAACCGCAACAACATCGGCGACAACGAGACCCCGGGCTCGGCCGGACCTGTGGATGTCGGCAGCGGCCGAACCGCCCAGGCGGTCACGACAGGTCAGTCTCATACCTGCGCCGTCCTCGACCTCGGCGGCGTTCGCTGCTGGGGCATCAGCCGCAACGGCAGGCTCGGCTCCGCCGATCCCGCTCTGCCGACGATCGGCGACACCGAGACGCCCGCGTCGGTCGGGCCGGTCGACCTCGGCTCCGAGCGCAGCGCGAGTGCGATCAGTGCCGGCAACGAACACACCTGTGCGCTGCTCGACGATCAGACCGTTCGCTGCTGGGGCAACAACGCTGACGGCCGGCTTGGCTATCCGGATCGTGCCGACGCCGCGGTCGGCGACGACGAAACGCCCGGCTCGGCTGGGCCTGTGAGCCTCGGGCGTGGCGCCAGCGCGATCACGGCCGGTGGCATGCACACCTGCGCGCTCCTCGACGACGCGAGCGTGCGCTGCTGGGGCTCGGGCGCCCGCGGACAGCTCGGCTACGCCAACACGCACAACGTCGGCGACAACGAGACGCCGGCTACGGCCGGTCCGGTGGATCTCGGCGGTCGCGGCGCAAAGGCGATCAGCGCCGGCGACTTTCACACCTGCGCGCTGCTCGACGACGGCAGCGTCCGCTGCTGGGGCTCGGGTAGCGACGGCCGGCTTGGCTACGGTCGGCTGGAGTTCGGCATCGGTCCCTCCGTGGTCGGCGACAACGAAGTGCCTGGGTCGGTCGGGCCGGTCGACCTCGGCCCGGGCCGCACCGCGCTCGCGATCACCACCGGCGAACGGCACACCTGTGCGCACCTGGACGACGACAGCCTGCGCTGCTGGGGCTACGGCGCCGTCGGCTCGCTTGGCTACTGCGACCAGAACGATGTCGGTGACAACGAGACGCCGGGATCGATGGGGCCGGTCGTCCTGCTCCCCCCGTCAGGTGGCGGCTCCGGGTGCCCCGGCGAGTCCCCGGTCGCGGCGCCCGGCGAGGCTTTCGCGACGGCCCCCGACGCGGCTTCGGCGACAGCTCCCGGCGCGGCCCCGGCGACGTCCCCCGGCGCGGCTTCGGCGGCGGCGCCCGGCGCGCGAACGCCGAGCCTCCCGCTACAGCCTGCGACGTCCGGCCTCGCGGCGCAGGCTGCGCGGTCGCGCGGCCTGCACACATGCCGCGCGAGCGCCGCACGACACGACGGGGGCGAGAGCCGGCGCGCCCGCGGCCTCTCGGGCTCTCGCCGAACCCGCGCAGCGCAGCAGGCCCGGCGCCACCGGGCCCAGTCGATCCGCCGGTGCCTGACGCGTTACGGCCGCACCCCGGGACCGGTCACGAACCTCGGTCTCAGCGCGTCGGCGAGAGCGGTGCTCCTGACGTTCGAGGCGGCGGGAACCGACGGCAACCGGGGACCCGTCGCGCAGACCTACCTCGTCAAGCAGTCGCGCCGCCCGATCGACGGCCCGCGCGACTTCCGCGCTGCACAGAGTCTGTGCGACGGACGCTGCCGATTCGACGACATCCCCGCCGTCGGTTCCTCGCTGGAGCTCAGCGTCACGCAGCTGCGGACGCAGACCACCTACCACTACGCGATCCGCGCGCGCGACAACGTCTCCGGACGGCTGGGCCCGCAGTCGAAGACGGTCAAGGCGACGACCCTGGCCGCGAGCCCTGCAGCGAATTCCGGCGCGGTGCGCAGCGGCTGACGCGCCCGGCAGCGCGGCCGGTGACATAGCGTGCCGGTCGATGCGCACGCTCGTCATCTCCGACCTGCACCTCGGCCTGCGCACGGCCGCCGATGTCCTGCGCGTGCCCCAGGCGCTGGAGGTGCTGTGCGCGCGGTTGGACGGCGTCGACCGCCTCGTCCTGCTCGGGGACACGCTGGAGCTGCGCCACGGTCCCGCGCGCGATGCGCTGGCGGTCGCCGAGCCGGCGATGCGCGCGATCGGCACCGCGCTCGGCTCCGGCGCCGAGGTCGTGATCCTCGCAGGCAACCACGACCATGCCCTCGTGGCCGGCTGGCTGGACTGGCGCGGACGCCGCGACGTGCCGCAGCCGCTCGAGCTCGAGCAGCGCGTCGCGCCGCAGCACGCTTCGTGGATCGCCAAGCGCCTCGCCGGCTGGCTGGCGCCCGCGGCGGTCGAGATCGCCTATCCGGGCGTCTGGCTGCGCGACGACGTGTACGCGATGCACGGCCACTACCTCGACGTGCACTGCACGATCCCGACGGCCGAGGTGCTCGCCGCGCGCGCGATGGGACGGATGGTCGGCGCGCTGCCCGCGGCGGCGACGCCCGATGACTACGAGGCGCTGCTGGCGCCGGTGTACGCCTGGATCCACGCCAGCGCACAGCGCGCCGCGCCGACGCGACGCTCGGCCGGGGGCGGGACGGCGATCGGCGTCTGGAACGAGCTCGAGGGCCCGGGCCGCGGACGCACGCCGCGCCGCGCGGCGATGCGCAACGGCTTCCGCGTCGCCGTGGCGGCCGCCAACCGCGCGGGCCTCGGTCCGCTGGACCCGAACATCAGCGGCCCGGCGATGCGGCGCGCGGGCCTCGCCGGCATCGCCGAGGTGGCCGGACGTCTCGGCCTGTCAGCGGCGCACCTGATCTGCGGGCACACCCACCGCACCGGCATGCTGCCCGGGGACGACGCGGCCGAATGGCGCACGGCGGCCGGCACGACGCTGCACAACCCCGGCCCCTGGGTCTACGAGACGCACTTCATGGGCCGTGCGCCGCGCGGCGAGAGCCCGTACTGGCCCGGCGGCGTCATCGCGCTCGGCGACGACGGCCGGCCGCGCCTGGAGCGGCTGCTGGGTGACGTCCCCGCCGCCGTGCTGCAGGGACCCGGGCAGCGCTGAGCACCGGGCGCTCAGGCCACGCCGGGGGTGAACTGCACGGCGTGGCAGACGATGCCGTCGCCGGGCTCGAGCCTGAGCTCACCCGCCGTGTGGCGCTCGTGCTCGACGAGCGCATGGCAGCCCGAGTGCGTCACGGCGATCTCGCGGTCGTTTACGCGGATCGCCGGCGCCGGGGACTCGGGCGTGGCCGTGCGCTCGAGCACGGCCCAGACGCCGCCGGCCTCGTAGGACCCCGACCACGGGCCGGGCTGATCGGCGGTCTGGGCGGCGAGCGTCGCACCCGGCGCGTCCTCCGGGCGCAGGGGCGCCAGCGGCTCGCGCGTCTCGCCGAGCAGCTCGCAGATCTCGAGCTCGGTCTCAACGTAGGCGCCTTCGCCGTAGTGCATGGAGTACAGCCGCAGGCGCTGGTCGAAGAGGTAGCGCGCCGGCCATCCCTCGTTGCCGTACTCGCGCCACAGCCCGAAGCCGGCGTCGATCACGACCGGATGCTCGATGCCCAGGCGCGCGACCGCGGCGCGCACCTCGCCGGCGTCCTGAGAGGGCGGGTATCCGCCGGTGTGCACGGAGATCACGCGCAGGCCCGAGGGCGCGTAGCGCTCGTGCCAGGCGCGCACATAGGGCAGCGTGCGCAGCGAGTTGCAGCGGCAGAAGTCCCAGAACTCGACGAGCACCGGCCGGCCGAGCTGCTGGTCCATGCGCAGGCTCGCGACGTTCACCCACGCAAGCGCGGCGGGGATCATCGGGGCGCTGAGCGTGTCGACGGGCGCGCGCACGGGCGGCAACGTAGCAGCGACGCGGCCCGCCCCGGCGCGGCCGTGCGCGCCGGTTCCTACACTGGCGCGCAGTGAACCGCCGCCGCCTGACCTTCGCGCTGCTCGCGGCCGCGGGGATGCTCGCCGCGCTGCCGCAGGCCGCGCTGGCGCACGGTCTCGCCGTCCGCGAGGACCTGCCGATCCCGAAGTGGTTGTTCGTCTACGCGGCGATCGCGGTGCTCGTGGCGTCGTTCGTCGGCCTCGCGCTGCGCTGGCCCAAGCCGCGTCTGGAGCAGCCGGCCGAGCGGCGCGCCGGGTCGGTCCCGAAGCTGCTGGACCCGCTCTGCGGAGCGATCGGCATCGCGCTCTTCGTCCTGCTCGTGTACGCGGGCTTCGCCGGCTCGCAGACGGCGACGAACAACCTCCTGCCGACGTTCGTCTTCGTCATCTTCTGGGTCGCGCTCCCCGTCCTGAGCCTGCTCGTGGGCGACGTCTTTCAGGCCTTCAACCCGTGGCGGGCGCTCGCGCGCGCGACCGCGGCGATCGCGACGAAGGTCCGCCGCGGGGGGCTGCCGGCGCCGATGGCCTACCCGGCGGCGCTCGGCCGCTGGCCTGCGGCGGCCGGGATCCTCGCCTTCGCCTGGGTCGAGCTCGTCTACTCCGGGCGCACGGACCCCAGCAGCCTCGCCGTGCTCGCGCTGGCCTACGCGGCCGTGCAGCTCGTCGGCATGAGCCTCTACGGGATCGACGCATGGAACCGCTACGGCGACGCCTTCGGCGTCTACTTCGGGCTGTTCGCCCGCATGTCGCCGCTGCGCTGGGAGCGCGGGGCGCTGTACCGGTGCCTGCCGCTGGCCGGCGTGACGTCGCTCGAGCCCGTGCCGGGCACGGTCGCGCTGCTGTGCACGATGATCGGCACGACGTCGTTCGACGGCTTCTCGGCGGGCGCGGCATGGGGTGAGATCGCGCCGCGCATGACCGACTCGCTGCGCAACATCGGACTCAGCCAGTCGGCGGCGCTGGAGACGGCGTTCACGCTCGGCCTGGTCATCATCGTCGCGCTCGTCGCCGGCCTCTACGCGCTCGGTGTGCGGGGGATGCGCAACGCCAGCCGCATCGAGCTTTCGACCGACCAGCTCGCGGCACGCTTCGCGCACTCGCTCGTGCCGATCGCGCTGGCCTACCTCGTCGCGCACTACTTCTCGCTGTTGGCCTACCAGGGGCAGGCGATGGCATTTCTCGTCTCCGACCCGCTCGGCAGTGGCGCGAACGTCTTCGGGACGGCGGGGTCGACGATCGACTACACGTGGATCTCCGCGAACGCGATCTGGTACGTGCAGGTCGGCGCGCTCGTGCTCGGGCACGTCGCCGGCCTGATCCTGGCGCACGACCGCGCGCTCGTGACCTTCGAGGGCGGGCGCACCGCGGCACGTACGCAATACTGGATGCTCGCCGTGATGATCGCCTTCACCTCACTGGGCCTGTGGCTGCTGTCGGCGGCCAACGCATGACGCTGCCGATCGCGCACACCGGGCACTGGCTCGTCAACGTGCTGTACCTCGTGCCACTGCTGGCCGTCGTCGCGATGCTGGTCGTGTCGTCGATGCGTGACAAGCGCGCGGAGGCAGCAGCGACGGCGAGACCGTCGCCCCGGGTGGCCGGCGACGAGCACGTGGCGCCGTAGCGCGCCCCCGGTCAGGCTGTTGACAATCACAACGTCGCGCGACATCCGTACGGTCGTACCCGATGCACGCACGCACGTCGTGATGGCCGTATACGACCGGCACGTTCCCCGGCGAGCGCATCAAGGTCACTGCGACGCTCGCAGCGGCCGCCGCGTCCACCGTCATGCAACCTTCAGGTAGCTGAGCGGCCGGCAATGCCGTACTGATCGACGAGCCACTCGGGAGCGCGCGGACTCGGAGCGCTGCTTGGGACGACAAGCTGCGCTCCGCGCGCGTCCGCGTGGCCCGCGGTGGCAGCAAGCGCCGCCGCGCGGAAAGGCGCAGCGGAGGACCGCGAGGGGTGAGGCGCGTCAGCCTCAGACGGCAAGTGTCAGATGCCACACCCCTGCGGCTAGGAGATCGTGCGACGAGGGGTGCGGCGCATCAGCCTCAAATACCGAGTCGCATGCGCCCCACCCCCGCCGTAACCGCGTCGTTACCCGCGGTCGTGGCACCTATGCAGCGTCATGGGCAGCAAATCCGCCACGACCGCCTGGCAGCGCTGCTTGTGTGGGTGAGAGTGCCGCGTGTCAAGCGTGTTGACGGCGCATCGCCGCGGCGACGGCGAGCAGCGTGTTGGTGGCGCGCGCGAGTGCACGTTGGCCGGGAGGGCCGTCTGGACGTTCAGGCGACGCGACGGCGTGACCTGTTACGACGTAGCCGGCACCGCCGGTGTTCCAGACGACGCTGACGTGCCCGCCGTGGATGCCGCCGGTCGGATACGGCGGATTGCGGAGCATGAGCGCCGGCGCTGCGCCGACGCGGGCGGTGCGCAGCACGCGCAGACTGACGCGCTTGCGGTCGGCTTCACTCTGGCCGGGGATCAGATCTCTGGTTCCGACCAGCAGGTCTTCGCCGGAGCGCGGGGCGCTTACGTTGGCTGGCCAACGGCCGCCGCGGGTGCGTAGGTCCCATGGTCGACTCGTGCCGCCGACGAGCAGATGAAAGATCGCGCCGGCACGATTGCGAGATCCGCTGGGCTCGAGGTTGAGCAGATAGCTGCGGGGCGCGTCGCCGTAGTTGCGCGGCGTCTCAAAGTCGCCGGTCGGTAGGCGCGTGGGGCACAGCACCGCGATCGTCACGGTGCCCGCCTCACGGACGCACTCACGCGTGAATACGGCGCTCGCTGCTCTCGTGTCGGCCGTGGGCGTGTCAGGCTCAGCGCCGCCGCAACCGGCGAGCATCGCGATGGCCGTGAAGACGACGACACGCACGCGAGCAACCATAAGGGCCGACCGCTCAGCGCAGCGCGTGTTCGTGATCGTCGACGACGGCTCCGCGCACCGCCGGCAAACGCTCGATCGACCGCCTCCAGGGCGCCTGGCCAAACCTCGTCCTCATCCACACCCCGATCCACGCTTCCTGGCTCAACCAGGCCGAGATCTACTTCTCCGTCGTCCAACGCAAGGTCGTCACACCCAACGACTTCGCCGACCTCGACACGCTCGAGCACCAACTGCAGGCCTTCGGGCGGCCGCTACGAGCAGATCGCGTCGCCGTTCCAATGGAAGTTCACGCGCAACGACCTCCACAAGCTCCTCGCCAAGGCCGCGAGCGTCACCCAGCCCGCCGAGCTCGCCGCCTGAGCACCACTCGATACGTCGGCGAACTTCCGAGCCAGACCACTAAGTGAGGCGGGCTGGGTTTCGCGGAGACCAGGTTTGGTGGGTTCCTGATCTTCAAGAAGAATTCAAGAGATCAAGAGATCTACCGTCCGTTGGTACGGCCGGCGCAGCAGGCGTACTCGCCGTCGTTGTCGCCGCCGCGGGTGGCGGCGCGACCGCCGTCGGTGGAGTGCCGGCGGCCGGTGTCGATGCGCTCGCCGATTTCGCCTTGTTCGCCTTCGCTGCCGCCTTGGCGCGGGCTCAGCCCGCCGGGGACGCCTGACGCTCGAGCAGCGCGATGTCGTGCGCGAGCGCGCCCGGCGACAGATAGCTCGTCGCGAACCCGACGCGCTGACGGCCGCTGCCGTCGAGCAGCACCGTCGACGCCGAGTGCTCCTCGCGATCGCTCTGTGGCTGGACGCCGTAGGCCTTCCACAGGCGCCGGAGCTCGGGCTCGCTGCCGAGCACCCAGCGCATGCGGCCGGTCATCTGGCGCTGCAGCGAAAATCGCCGCGCCGCGCGCGGGGTGTCGTTGCGGGGATCGACGCTGACGGCGACGACCGGCACGTCGTGACCCAGCTCGTCGAGCGCGCCGCGGATCTGGTCGACGGTCAGCGGGCAGGTGTCCTTGCACGTCGTGTAGAGGAACGTCACGACGACGGGCCTGCCGCGCAGGTCCGCCATCCGCACGAGCCTGCCGCGCTCGTCGCGCAGCCCGAAGTCCGCGGGCGGGATCCCGGGTGGGCGCACCGCGCCCTGAAACGTGCCGCTGCCGACGGTTTGCTCGCCGACGGCGAACAGCGCCACAGCCGCGAACGCCGTGACGGCGAAGATGCCGGCGAGAAAGAGCGCGAGGCGCAAGCGGGGCTGCATCGCGCCGCAGCCTAGTGCCCGGGTGCCGGCGCGGAGGGGTGCTACGCGGCGTTCGCCTTCGCCCACGCGATGATCGCGCCGCTGCCGTTGATGGTCGTGGCGTCGGCGAGCTCGAGCACCGGAAGCTTCTCCTGACCGCTCATCGCCTTGAGGTTCGGGCGCTTGCCGGCGGTGAACAGGCCCATCGGCCGGTTTTTGGCGAAGACGGCCTTGTCGTGGTCGATGCCGGCGGTGGCGAGCGCGTCCTCGGCGCGGCGACAAGGATGCAGTCCTGGTCCTGCCTGGTCGATGTGGCAGACGTGCAGCATGGGCTTGGACGGCATTCGGGTCTCCTCTGTGGTCATGTGATCAGGCTCCTGGGGTGTGCTCACGTCCACGGCAGCCGCAGCTCCCACTGCGTCACGGGCCGCTCGGCGCGCCAGCCGGTGTAGCCGTCCAGCGGCTCGGCGTGCGCGATCGCCAAACGCGTGAGGCGCCCACCCTGCTCGGAGTGCGCGCGTGACAGCAGCGTCTCGCCCTCGACCGTCACAACCTGCGCCACGAGCCGGCCGCCCGGTCGCAGCGCCTTGCGACAGCGCGTCAGCAGGCCGTAGGTCGTCAGCCCGCCGCCGACGAAGATCGCGTCCGGGCGCTCCTCGAGACCGTCGAGCGCGGCGGGCGCCTCGCCGATCGCGACCTCCAGCGACGGCACCCCGAGCTGCCGCGCGTTGCGCGCGATCGTCTCCGCGCGCCGCGCGTCGGGCTCGATCGCGATCGCTCGCGCGCCGGGCGCCGCGCGCAGCCATTCGATGCCGACCGACCCGCTGCCCGCGCCGATCTCCCACAGCAGCTGGCCCGGCACCGGCACGAGCGTCGCGAGCGCTGCCGCGCGCAGGGCGCGGCCGGTGACGTCGCCGTCGTGCTCGTAGGCGTCGTCGGGCAGGCCCGGCGTGCGCCCGAACATCACGCCGTCGCCGCGGATCTCGAGCGCGACGAGATGCAGCGGCGCCGCCTCGCGCTGCCCCCAGTCATCCGCCGTGGACTCCTCGGCGCGCTCGGCCTCGCCGCCGAGCTCTTCGAGCACGACGAGCCGGCTCGCGCCAAACCCTCGCTCGCGCACAACGCGAGCGACCTCCGCGGCGGTGCGCGGCCCAAATCCGAGGACGACGATTCGGCGCCCGGGCTGCAGCTCGGGCGCGACGACCTCCGCGACGCGCCCCGTCGCGGACACGAGCGCGACGGCGCCCTGCGACCAGCGCAGCCGGGCGCAAGCGAGCGAGAATGACGAGACGTTGGGGATGATCCGCACGCGCTCGTCGCCGAGACGCCGCAGGATCGTCACGCCGACGCCGTGCAGCAGCGGGTCGCCGGCGGCGAGCACGACGATCGCGCGCCCGTCCTCGAGCGCGGGCAGTTCGTCGACGAGCGTGCGCAGATCCTCCGGCCACGGGCGGCGCTCGGCGCTCGTCTCGGCGGCGACGAGCGCAAGCTGGCGCTCCCCGCCGACGAGCAGGTCGGCCGCGAGCACCGCCTCGCGCGCCTCGGCGGTCAGGCTCGGCCAGCCGTCGGCGCCGATGCCGACGACGGTGATCACGCCTGCGCCGCCTCCCGCGCCACCTCGGCCCGCAGCGAGGCCACGAACCGCTCGAGCAGCACGGGGCCCAGCGGTGAATCGCGCGCCGTGCGCATGAGGGCGAGCTTCGCGCCGACCGCGTACGGCAGCGCCCACGTCGCAAGCTCGCCCGTCGCGCCGACGTAGAGCGCGCCCGCGTGGCCGATCTCGCGCTCGTAGCGCGTCAGCCACTGCGGCTCGGCGGTGAACGCGTCGCCATCCAGCCCGCCGAGGCCGACCGCCTGCGCGAATGCGGCGAAGCGACGGGCTCGCGGCGTGCCGGCGGTCGCCGGCGCGCCATAGAAGTCCCGCAGGATGTCCGAGACGGCGCGGCCGGCATCGTGCGAGATGTCGTAGGACGTGCCGATCGCGTAGGCGTCGATGTTGCCGAGCATGTCCTGCGGCGGCGAGCACAGGTCGATCTGCACCTGCACCTCGGCGTCGGTCAGCATGCGGTCCAGGCGGGCGCGCTGAAAGAGCACCTCGCCGAGCACGCTGCCGAGGTCGCCGGCCCAGGTGACGGCGTCGACGTTGCTGTGCATCGCATAGAGCCCCAGCGGGGCGACGGCGGTCGGGTGATTGAACGCGTCGAGTCCGGCGAGCACGTGCCCGACGTCGACGACCTCGCCGTCGGGCATGCGAACCTCCTGCAGCTCGCCGGGGTTCACGAGCTGCGGTGGAGCGCCGGCGAGCCGCGCGCGCCGGTCGACGGAGTCGACGACGTTGGGGCCCGGCGCCCGGACCTCGCGACGCACGGGGTCGGCCATCTCGAACTCGTACAGCGGCGCCACCTCGGCGGCGCCGGGGATGAGGTGCTCGTCCCAGCTCCGCGCGCCGTAGAAGAGCTTGCGCAGCCTCGTGAGCATGAGCTTGCAGTCCAGCCGCTCGTGCCGGGGCAGCCGAACCTCCTCGGCGGCGATGACGCCGAGAAACGCCTCGAGGCCGACGGCGCGCGTCGAGCTCGCGGCGCCGCCCCGCAGAGGCACGTCCCAGCCCGTCGCGAGCATCTCCGTGGCCACGAGTCGTGCGTACCCGGATCCCGCGCGGCCGATGCCGAGCCGGCGCGCCGCCCTCTGGGGGCGTCTAGGCCTCGATCAGCCCGCGCCGGATCGCGTAGCGCACGAGCTCGACGCGGTCGCGCATGCCGAGCTTGCGCAGGAGGTTGGCGCGGTGCGATTCGACGGTCTTCTCCGCGAGGTGCAGGACTTCGCCGATCTCGCGGTTGGTGTGCGCCTCGGCGATGAGCTTGAGCACCTCGCGCTCGCGCAGCGTCAGCGGCTCGACCGGCCCCGTGCTGTCATCGAGCATCCACTCGCGCACGAGCCCGTGCTCCGCGGCGTTGGTCATGAACGGCTCGCCGCGCGAGACGGCGCGGACGGCATCGACGAGCACGGTGTCGGCCTCGCGCTTGAGGACGTAGCCGGCCGCGCCGGCCTGCAGCGCCTCGTAGAGGTAGCGCTCGTCGTCGTGCATCGACAGCACGAGCACGGCGATCTCGGGCGCGTGCGCGCGGATCTCGACCGTCGCCTGCAGTCCCGTCATGCGCGGCATCGAGACGTCCAGCACGCAGATGTCCGGGCGCTCGCGCAGCGCCAGCGCCACGGCCTCGACCCCGTCGCGCGCCTCGGCGACGACCGCCATGTCGGGCTGGCGGTCGAGCAGCAGCTTCAGTCCTCCGAGGACGATCCCGTGGTCGTCGGCGATCAGCAGCCTCATGCCGCGACCCTCAGGCCGCGCGACGGCAGCGTCAGCTCGATCGTGGTCCCGCCGCCGGCGGTGTCGCGGACGTCGATCTGCGCGTGGGCCAGCAGCGCGCGCTCGCGCATGCCCGCGAGACCGGAGCGGTCGTTGTTGCGCCGCGCGGGGTCGATGCCGTTGCCGTCGTCGGCGACCGTGACCTTGACCTGCGGTCCGTTGCAGCCCATGACCGTGACCTTGACGCGGTTGGCCTGGGCGTGGCGCGCGACGTTCGACAGCGCCTCCTGCACGACGCGGTAGGCGACGATCTGCTCGAACTCGCCGAGCATCGGCCGGGTGCCGTCGGCGGCGAAGCTCGCCGGAATGCCCCAGCGCTCGCCGAATATCCGAACCTGCGTGCGCAGCGCGGGCACGAGGCCGTGATCGTCGAGCGCGGCCGGGCGAAGCTCGCGCGCGAGGCCCAGCAGCTCGTGCATCGCCTGCGTCGCCAGGCGCTGGGTCTCGGCGAGCTCCTCGGCGAACTCGGGCGGCGCGCCCTCGGCGGTCGCGGCGAGTCGCATCGACACCGCGGCCAGTGCCTGGTTGACCTCGTCATGCAGGTCACGCGCCAGGCGCGCGCGCTCGGACTCCTGCGCGCGAAGCACCGCCGATGCCGCGCCGATGCGCTCGCTCTCCAGCCGCGAGAGCATGACGTTGAAGGTCTCGCGCAGGCGCGCGACGTCCGCCGACTCGCTGTCGCAGGGCTGGGCGCGGGTGCCGGGCACGGCGAGGTCGACGCGCTCCATCGTCCGCGTCAGCGATTCCAGCGGCGCAAAGCGGCGGCGCAGGACGAAGTTGTTGGCGAGGATCGTCAGCAGGATCGCGGCGCCCAGCACGAGCAGCGACCGGGGCCCGGTCGAGCCCCCGTCGTGCAGGCTCGAGCCGACGGCGATCGCCGCGATGACGGTCGCAAAGATCACGATCGTGTTGACGGTCAGCACCTGCGTGAGGAGGGAGACTTTTCGCATGGGGTCCTGACCCCATGTCGGCGCGGAGGCGCAGAACCGATACTGCTTGTGGCGAACGCTCCACAAAGATCCCTCCAGATCTCTCAGATCCCTCCAGATCCGGCGACGAGGCGCCCCGTGCAGCGCGGGGCGCCTCGTCTGCGTTCGGGCCCGCCTGCCTAGGAGGCGACGAGGTCGATGTCGCCCCGCAGGCGCTGCATCCCGAGGCGCAGGCGCCCCTTCACGGTGCCGAGGGGCAGGTCGAGGTGGGCCGCGATCTCGAGGTGCGTCAGCTGCCCGTAGAAGGCGAGCGTGATGACCTCTCGCTGCGCGTCGGGCAGCGACGCGAGCACGTTGAGCAGATCGCGCGCGAGCGCCCGGTGCGCGACGTGCTCCGCGACGCAGCCGGGGGCGTGGACGGTCTGCAGCATGTCCTCGCCGGCGCGACGCATCGCGTGCGGGTCGTTGCGGCGGGCAACGTCGACGGCGCGATGACGAACCATGCTGAGCACCCAGGCGCTGACGTTGCCGCGGTCCTCATAGGTGGCGCGCGAGCTCCAGAGCGAGACGAAGGCCTCCTGCACCGCCTCCTGCGCGCGGCCATCGTCGCGGCAGACCGACCGCGCGACACGGTACGCGCGGCCCCCGTAGCGGGCGTACAGCACGTCGAATGCGGCGGCCGAGCCATGCTTCAGGCTGACCATCAGCTGATCGTCGGAGATCGCCTGGCACTCTGCGATCGGGCGTTCGGTACAGCAGCCGGTGACAGGCACGGGCGATGCAGCAAGCGAATCGGGGATCAGCGAATCCCCCCTTCCTGGTCGCGCCGACGGCCGGTCCGGCCGCAGCACTCCCAACGATGGCCGCGAACTTTGTCATATCCCGCTCACACCCACGGTCGTGGGTCGGCTGCCCGGGTGAGGACGTCGCTACACTTTCTGAAGTACCGAATCTCGACCACCTTTGAGGAGATTGCCCGTGAGCCCGTCCGGCGCGGAGTTCATCCGCCAGATCAAGACGCAGATCGCCGAGGTCGACCCGGCCGACGTGCACTCCAAGCTCGACGGCGGCGCCAACGGCAACGGTGGCGTCGCGGTCGTCGACGTGCGCGAGAGCGACGAGATCGCCCAGGGCCACATCCCCGGGGCCAAGCTCGTCCCGCGCGGCTTCCTCGAGTCGCGCATCGAGGGCGCAGTGCCCGACCGCTCGCAGCACGTCGTCGTGTACTGCGCCTCGGGCAACCGCTCGGCGCTGGCCGCCAAGACGCTGTCCGAGCTCGGCTACGAGCACGTCGAGTCGATGACCGGCGGGATCACGTTGTGGAAGGACCGCGGCTACAAGGTCGACGTCCCGCGCAAGATCACCGCCGAGCAGCGCGAGCGCTACAGCCGCCACATGCTCGTGCCGGAGATCGGCGCCGAAGGCCAGTACAAGCTGCTCGACGCGAAGGTCCTGCTGCTGGGCGCCGGCGGGCTCGGCTCGCCGACCGCGCTGTACCTCGCGGCCGCCGGCGTCGGCACGATCGGGATCGTCGACGACGATGTCGTCGACCTGTCGAACCTGCAGCGCCAGGTCATCCACACCACCGACCGCATCGGCACCCCGAAGGTCGAGTCGGCCGAGATCACCATGAACGCGCTGAACCCCGACGTGAAGGTCGTCAAGTACGAGACGCGGATCGACGCCTCGAACATCATGGAGATCATCGAGGGCTACGACGTGATCGTCGACGGCGTCGACAACTTCCCCACGCGCTACCTGCTCAACGACGCGACGGTGCGTCTGAAGATCCCGGTCGTCAGCGCCTCGATCCTCGGCTTCGATGGGCAGCTGTCGGTCTTTGCGCCGTACGAGGGGCCGTGCTACCGCTGCCTGTACCCCGTGCCGCCACCGGCCGAGCTGGCGCCGAGCTGCGGTGCCAACGGCGTCCTCGGCGTGCTGCCGGGCACGATGGGCCTGCTGCAGGCGACCGAGGTCGTCAAGCTCATCGTCGGGGCGGGCGAGCCGCTGATCGGCCGCCTGCTGCTGTACGAGGCGCTGGGGGCGACGTTCACCGAGCTGAAGGTGCGCCGCGACCCCGAGTGCGCGATCTGCTCGCGCGACCCTGGCGAGATCTCCGACGACGAGATGGGCGTGTTCCCCGACTACGAGGCGTTCTGCGCCACAGCGGGCTAGGCTGCCGCCTCCTATGGCCATCGTTCGCATTCCTCCCGTGCTGCGCACATCGACCGGAGGCGCCAAGGAAGTCGACGCCACCGGTGACAACATCGGCGACGTCCTGCGGTCGCTCGGCGACCAGCACCCCGACACGAAGACGCAGATCTTCTCCGGCGACGGCGCGCTGAACCGCTACGTCAACGTCTACCTCAACGACGAGGACGTGCGCGTGCTCGACGGTCTCGACACGGCGGTCGGCGGCAGCGATGTCATCGTGATCCTGCCGGCGATGGCCGGAGGCTGACGGGCCGCTCTCGCTCTCGTCGCGGCGCGAGGTAGGCTCGCGCAGCAGGTGGCAGGATGTCGCCGGAGAGGGAGGAGCAGGTGCTGTGCCTGACGACCTGCGACGGGTGTCGCGCTTCGCAACGGTGATCGGCCTCGCTGTGCTGGCGCTCGCGCCCGGCACCGCCGCCGCGCAGGGATCGGCGCCCGCTTCGCCGCCCACGCCCACCGCGGCGGAGCCGTCGCTGCGGATCGAGGCGGCGCAGCTGCGCCAGCTCGCCGGCGACCTGGAACTGCGCCTGCGCTTCTCGCGCTCGATCCCGGTGTCCCAGATCGATCCTTCGAAGGGGCGCTTCATGTGCCTCGTGCTCGGACCCGACGCGCCGACGCGGCGGCGGGTCTGCGTGAGCCGCCGCACCGGCGGCGGACTGCGCGCGACGATGACGTCGCTCGGCGAGGACGGCCAGGCGCGCGGGCGACCGCGCGCGCTGCGCCGAGCCCGCATCAGGGTCGACGGCGACACGCTCGTCCTGCGCGCGTCCGCCTCGTCGCTGCGCGTGAAGGTCGGCATGCGGGTCACGTGGCAGGCACTCGTGGTGTGGACGGATGGCGGCGCGTGCGAGCGGGTCGCAGGGGCGTCGTGCACGCAGATCGTGCCGGGCATCGGATCGCGCGAACTGCGCACGCGAGCGCCGCGGCGCCCGGCGTTCGTGCGCGACGGCCACCTGCGCGTGCTGGCGACCGGCGACTCGATGATCCAGATCATCGACTCTTTCCTCAAGCAGCGCCTCGAGCGCCGGCGGGCGACGAGCGTGCGCAGCGACGCGCGCATCAGCACCGGGCTGTCCAAGCCGTTCATGCTCGACTGGGTCAAGAAGGCACGCGAGCAGGCGCGCTCGGTGCACCCCGACGTGACCGTGATGTTCATCGGCGCCAACGACGGCTTTCCGATGAAGACCCCCGCCGGGGCGTCCGTGGCGTGCTGCAACGACGGCTGGGTGGCGGAGTACGCGCGCAGGACGGAGTCGATGATGCGCTCGTATCTGCGCGGCGGGCGCTCCTACGTCTACTGGATGACGCTGCCGACGCCACGCCGCGGGGACTTCGCCCGCGTCTACCGCGCCGTCAACCGCGCGATCAAGCGGGCCGCCAAGCGGGTCGGCCGGGGCGCGCGCGTGATCGACCTCGTGCCGGTCTTCACGCCCGGCGGCCGCTTTCGCCAGTACGTGCGCTTCCGTGGCAAGAGGGTCAACGCGCGCCAGGGCGACGGCGTCCACCTGTCGACGGCCGGCGCGTCGATCGCCACGACGATGCTGATCGACCGGCTGCGCACCGACCGCGCGCTGCCGCGCCTGCGATAGGTCATGTTCAGGGCGTCTGCACCAGCGCGGCAGGTCGGCGGCGGGCGGCTGGGCTGGCCGCGATCGCGGCCCGCCGGGGCGATCGCAGCGTGGCCGGCGTCGGTGCTGGCGGCGCTGGCAGCGGGCTGCGGGGGCGGGTCGTCGGATGCGCCTCCGACGCGGAGCGTCGCGACGCTGCCCGACCCGGCGGCTGCGGCTGCCGCCGCCCGGATCGTCATCGCCAAGCCGGCCGACGGCACCCGCCTGGAGGCGCGCGAGGCGCAGGGCGGCCTGCTGCGCGTGCGCGCGAAGCTCAGCGGCGGCGCGCGGGCCGGCACGACCGTGCACCTCAGCGCAAGCTGTGAGCCGCGACGCTGCAAGGCGCGGGCAAAGGCCGGCGCCGCCGGGCGCTGGAACGTCGCGATGACGCTGACGACGACGCCCGCGGCGCGCTTCGTGACCGTCGATGCGCGCGCCGCCGCCGACGAGGCCGCGCCGGTGTCGGCCGTCACGACCGTCGAGCTGTCGCGCGCGGGGCCCGCGGGCGCGCGCGGCGCCGCGGGCGCGGGGACCCGGCCGCGGCCGTCGCGCCGCGCGCAGGTCGCCACCCGCACCCGCCGGGCGGCGACGATCCCTGCGCCCCGCTCGCTGCCGCACGACGTGCTCGTCATCGGCGACTCGCTCGCGGTCGGCATGGAGGACGCCATGCGCGCCGCGCTGCCGGGCTGGCGGGTGCGCACGGACGCTCGCATCGGCCGCCCGCTGGCGGAGGGCATGCGGCACCTCGCCGCGCAGCGCGCTCCGGCGATCGTCGCGTTGAGCCTGTTCACCAACGACGACCCCGGCAACACCGCGGCGCTCGCGCGGGCGGTGCGCGCGACGGCTTCGCGACCGCGCGGCTGCGCCGTCTGGGCGACGATCGTGCGGCCCCCGTACAACGGCGTGTCCTACGCGGCCGCGAACGAGGTGCTCACGGGGCTCGCCGCCGATTTGAAGCTCGCGGGCTCCCTGCAACTCGTCGACTGGCGCGGAGCGGTCGCGCAGTCGTCGGGGCACGTCGCCCGCGACGGCGTCCACGGGACACCGGCCGGCTACCGCGCCCTCGGCCGGCTCTACGCCGGTGCGATCCGTGCCTGCGCGGGGGAGCGGTAGTCCTCGCCGGCGGGGGTGCGTCGGGTTGGTCAGGCTCAGCCGGACCTGGGTGACACACCCCCTCGGGTTTGAGGCGACACACCTCCGGCTCGCGGTCGCTGCCGCCGGAGATCAGCGGCGGTTGATCAACGTGACCGCGACCGCGGCGCGCTGGACGCCGTCCGCGCGGCGCGTGCCCACGACGAGCAGATGGCGCTTGCAGCGGTAGATCGTCCCGGCGCGCAGGCCGCGAGGCAGTTCGAGCAGCGAGGGCTTGTCGTCGCCGTCGGCGGCCTGCAGCACGCGCGCGGTCGCGCGGGCGCGCAGCAGCAATGCTCCGCAGGCGCGATCGCCGAGCGAGACGACGGCCCGCAGCGATCCCGCGACCGGCGTCCAAGTCGGCCCGGGAAGCGTCGATGGCGCGCCGTCCGCCGATCCGGCGCCCACCCGCACGAGGCGCGACGCGCCCGCGCGCTCGATCCCCACGCAGAGGTCCAGCGGCGGACCGCCCTCCGCGACGACTGTCCGCGCGGGCTCTCCGCCCGGGTCCCAGACCGCGACGGGGCCCAGTGCGCCATCGCGGATGACGACGCGCGAGGGACATGCGTCGCCGCCCGATCCGCCGAGCACGAGGCGGTTCGCGCCGACGAGCGCGAGGCTCGTCACCTGCGCCTGCGCGCAGCGGCCGGCGTCGGCGCCGGCGACCGGCGCCAGCGGTGCCTGCGCGCGGCGCGCGCCCGACGCGGGATCGAGCGTCAGCACCTGGCAGCCGCGGCAGGGTCGGCTCGTCGCCGCCACCGCCAGCCGCCCGCCGCCGTAGGCGATCGCCGTCGGAGCGGTCCCGTCGCCGTCGAAGCGCACGACGGAGGCCGAGCCGAAGGCTTGCACCCGTCGTCCGCGCGCGTCGAGCGCGAGCACCGCCCCGGTGCTCTTGCCGCCGACGGCCGCGCCGATCCACGAGCGCCCACGCGCGGGATCCACGGCGACCGTGGTCGCGCGCGATCCGCCGCGTCCGGTGCGGCGGGCGAGCTGGAAGGTCTTGACGCCCGAGTCCCCGAAGGACGTGTCGATCAGGCCGTCGTGGCGCAGGCGCATGACGACGATTCGCGGGCGCGTCCGCCGCGATCCGCGCGGCGTCAGGGTTCCGGCGACGATCGCGCCCCCGTCCGCCAGCCGGCCGGCGGCGACGATCGAGACCGAGCGGCCGCTGACGCCGGGCACGTCGACGACCCGCACGGCGGCACCGGCGTCCGCCGCGCCGACCATCAGGACGGTCGCGAACACGATCGTGGCCCGGGCAACCGTGTCCACGGTCGGCATCCTACGGCTGCATCCCCGAGGACCGTGGATCAAACCGTTGCCGGCGGCCGGGCTCAGCCTCGGCGTGACCGCCGGGCGGGCTCAGCCTTCCACGCAGCCACGCCGATAGAGGACATGCGCGGATGTCGCAGGCGCCGGCTGCCGGTGCTGTGCCACGATCTGTTCCGCCGGCCCGCTGACGCATGCCGGGTCGCCACCATCAGCCCATCGCACGAGAGGTCCTGCATGTCCCGAGTCATCCGCCGCATCGCTCCATTCGCCGCCGTGTGCGTCGTCGTCATGCTCACGCTGCCGGCGTCCTCGAGCGCCGCGACCTGCAGGCTCAGCCCCAGCACGGCGCGCAACATGGGGCCGACGTACGTCATAGAAGCGCAGCTTAAGCAGACCGGCACGAGCTGCTCCAATGCCGTCCGGGTGACGCGCGCCTTCCACAGCTGCCGGCTGCGTAGGGGCAAGCGGGGACGCTGCACGACGGCGGTCCGCGGCTACTCCTGTCGCGACCGCCGGCCGTCGGACGAGAGCATCGCGACGCAGTTCACCGGCCACGTCACGTGCCGGCGCGGCGGCGCTCGCATCACGCACTCCTACCAGCAGGACACCTGATCGCGGCGGGCGCCCGCACGGTTTGCGCGCGACCACTGCAACATCTTGGGGCCTGACGCCCCACTTTCGTCCATCGGGTCGCCCGCGGCGGGAGCTGGGGCGCGTGTCTACTTCAGTGACGCGAAGTCCGCCTTGAACCGTTCGAGGACGAGGTCGGCGGCAACATCGGCGCCGGCCTCGTTGAGATGGATGCCGTCGGGCTCGCGCACGATCGTGTTGCGGCCCGCGACAGGCATCGACGCGCGGTAGGTGCCGCCCGGCGTGAAGATGGCGCTCATGTCGAGCACGCGCACCTGCGCGCGGTAAGGCTGCGCCGCGGCGACGATCGCGGCGTTGACTGCGCGAGCGATGTTCTGGCGCGGCGCGCTGCGCTGGCCCGGCAGGGTCAGCCAGTAGACGCGTGAGGCGCCGCGACGCCTGAAGGTCTGCATCATCTTGCGCGCGCGGGTCGCGTACTGCGCGGCCCAGGCCGGCCCGCAGCAGTTCACGACCTGTCCACCGACATCGAACGGAAAGCCTTCGTTGGCGCCGAGAAAGAAGACGATCGCGTCGGGCTTCTCCTTCTTTACCTGCTGCGTCGACAGGCTGCCCCAGTCCAGCAGCTTGCTCTTGGAGATTCCGGTTCCCAGGTGCACGTCGCGCACCGTCCGCACGCCCTCGGGCGCCAGGCGCCGCGCGAGCTGGACGTCGAGCGGCTGCGCGAGCGAGTCCCCGGTCACGAGCAGCGTCCCGAGCTTCGGCACGAGCTTCGGTTTCTCGCCGAGCGCCGCCGGGTCGAAGGCCTCCGGCGTGACCGGCGCCACTCCGCCGGCACCGGTCGCCGGCGCGCTGCCCGGGGCCGTCGTCTCGTCAAAGCCGCCGCCACCACCGAGCGAGTCGTCCGGCGACAGCGAAGCCGTCAGGCGCTCGACGTCGTCGCCGACGCCGAAGCGGTCGGCGATCCAGCCGCCCGGTCCGCCGATCGCGAGCACGATGCTGCGCTCGATGCCCGGCTCCATCTTCTCGCCGGAGCCGCGGATCGAGCGGCCCTGCACGACGAGCAGCACGAGCACCGCGACGAGCACGCACACGAGCGCGTCACGCGCGCGCATCGGCCGGCCGGTCGGCCGGTCGAGGATGAAGGGGTCTTTGTCGGCCATGGTCGGTGGTCCTCAGAACTGGAAGTAGATGAAGGGTGGCACGCCCTGGCTGGACACCGTCGCGGTCACGAGCACGATCACGATCGCCATGCTCGCGCCGAGGGCGGCGGGATGCAGTCCTTCGAAGCGCACCCGCAGCGCGTCGACGGGCTTGGTCGGCAGCAGCTGCAGGCCGATGACGAGCACGACCGCAAAGACGACCGGCACGCTCCACAGCGTCGCCGGACCCCAGTCCGCCAGCCGCGAGACGAACGTTGCAGCCAGGCTCAGCTCGGGTGCGCGGAAGGGGATCCACGCCAGCACGACGATGTGAAAGACGAGCGCCCACTTCAGCCAGCCCGGCAGCGAGAAGCGCATCCGGTCGCGAAAGACGTTCTCGATCACGAGCGCGCCGCCGTGGATCGCGCCCCACAGCACGAAGCCCCAGGCGGCACCGTGCCACAGGCCGCCGAGGACCATCGTGAGCATGAGGTTGCGCGCGGTCTTGAACTTGCCGCCGCGGTTGCCGCCCAGCGGGATGTAGAGAAAGTCGCGAAGGAAGCGCGACAGCGTCATGTGCCAGCGCCGCCAGAACTCGCGAAAGGTCTGCGAGCGATACGGCCGGTCGAAGTTCTGCGGAAAGACGAAGCCCATCAGCAGCGCGAGCCCGATCGCGATGTCGGTGTAGCCGGAGAAGTCGCAGAAGATCTGCACGGCGTACGCATAGGAGGCCAGCAGGACGTCGGGCGCCTGGTAGGCCTGCGGCACGCCGAACACGGGATCGACGATCTCGCGCGCGAGGTAATCGGCGATCGCGACCTTCTTGACGAGGCCGATGACGATCAGCGAGATCCCCGCCCCGACCGCGACCTTGCTCGGGTCGCGCGGCTTGGCGAGTTGCGGGATGAACTCCTTCGCGCGCACGATCGGTCCCGCGACGAGGTGCGGAAAGAAGCTCAGGTACAGCCCGAGGTCGATCGTGCTCGCCGGCTCGATGACCCGCCGCTTGACGTCGACGGTGTAGGAGATCGCCTGAAAGATGATGAAGCTGATGCCGACGGGCAGCGCGATCGCCGCGAGCGGCAGCGGCAGGCCGAGCCCGACCGTGTCGAGCAGCGCGTTGGTCTCCTCGGCGAAGAAGCCGTAGTACTTGAAGACGCCGAGCGTGGCGAGGTTGGCCGCGACGGCCGCGATCACGATCCGCTTGCGCCGGCGCTCGTCGTCGGAACGGTGGATGAGCTTCGAAGCCGCCTGATTGGCGAGCGTGACGCCGCCGATCAGCAGGCAGAACAGCGGGTTGGCCGCGGCATAGAACAGGTAGGAGGCGGCCAGCATGAAGGGCTTCCACACGCCCTGGCGTTTCATCAGCGCCCACGACAGCGCGAGCACGATCGGAAAGAAGATCGCGAACTGGACCGTGGGAAAGACCACTACTGCGCGCCTCTGCGATGCACGCGGCAGGACCCTAACTGCTGCCCGCCGCAAGTTCCGTCGTGCTGAAGGAGTTGCGGCGAGGTTGACGAATGTTATGGCGTGGGATTGGCGGCCACAGCGATCGAACTCGATAACGACGAAGTCCGTCGCGAGCTTGTGCAGCGGGCCGGCAGCCTGACGTTGCCCTACCGGGTCGTCGTCCGCGCGAAGCTGGTGCTGCTGGCAGCCGATGGTCACACCAACCGCGAGATCGCGGCGCGCGTTGACATGTCCGCTGATCGCGTCGCGGACTGGCGAAGACGGTTCGCCGCAGAGGGCATCGAGGGTCTTGAGGATCGAGCACGGTCAGGCCGACCGTGTCGTTTTCCCCCCGCAAGAGGTCGCGCAGGTCAAGGCGGTCGCGTGCGAGCTGCCCAAGACCCACGGCGTGCCGCTGTCGCGCTTCAGCCGCTCTGAACTGCATCGCTTCGTCGTCGAGCAGGCCGTCAGCGACGCGTCGGCGTCAACGATCGGACGCTGGCTGGCCGACGACGCGATCCGGCCCTGGCAGCACCGCTCGTGGATCTTCCCGCGCGACCCGAACTTCCTGGAAAAGGCCGGCCCGGTGCTCGACCTGTACGCGGGTCGCTGGGACGGCAAGCTGCTTGAGCCCGGCGACATGGTCATCAGCGCCGACGCGAAGCCCTCGATCCAGGCGCGCAAGCGCATTCACCCCAGCGCGCCGCCGGCACCCGGGCGCGGTCAGCGCGTCGAGCATGAGTACGAACGCAGGGGCGCCCTGACGTACTTCGATGCGTGGGACGTCAGGCGCGGCGGCGTGATCGGACGCAGCGAGCGCAAGGGCGGCATCGCCTCCTTTGACCGGCTCGTCTGGCAGGTCATGACCAAGGAGCCCTACGCCTCGGCTCGGCGCGTGTTCTGGATCGTCGACAACGGATCAGATCACCGCGGCAAGGCCTCGATCAAACGCCTGCAGGGTCGCTGGCCGACACTGATCCTCGTGCATCTCCCCGTTCATGCGAGCTGGCTCAACCAGGTCGAGATCTACCACTCGATCATCCAGCGCAAGCTGCTTGCCCCCAACAACTACGACAGCACCGCCGACCTCGCCCGCGCCCTGAACGACTTCGAGCGCCACTACAACGAGATCGCCGAACCCTTCGACTGGACGTTCACCCGCGACGACCTCGCAGACCTCCTCACACGCCTCGACGAACGCGAACGCGAGCCTCCGCTCGCGCTCGCCGCCTGACCACGACCGAACTTGCGGCGGGCAGCACTAACTAACGAAGCGCGCGGCAGCGACGAGCCGCGCGAGGAAGGCCGGGCGGGCTCAGGGCTGGACGGTGATCACCGGGCCGCGGCCTGCACGATCCCCATGCGGCCCTTCCAGACGGCGACCACCT
>Ga0136633_1000166_pt1 | contig 49417 bp, 46 predicted proteins | sample AntDrymeUQ832206_2_FD_105494 | JGI IMG/M metagenome (GOLD analysis project Ga0136633, IMG submission 105494) | Polar desert sand microbial communities from Dry Valleys, Antarctica - metaG UQ83 (22.06) | ecosystem: Environmental > Terrestrial > Soil > Desert | place: Antarctica: Dry Valley... | reverse complement strand
CGCGCATTCTGGTCGGCCAGGAAATCCCGATCACCACCGGCGAGGCGCTCAGCCAGAATTTCGACAATGCCTTCCGCACCGTGCAGCGCCAGAATGTCGGCATCACCCTGGAGGTACGGCCGCAGATCAATGCCGGCGGCGCGATCCGGCTGGAATTGCGGCAGGAGGTGAGTTCGATCGCCGGCCCGGTCTCGTCCAGCTTCCAGGACCTGATCCTCAACAAGCGCGAGATCGAGACGACGATCACCGTGGACGATGGCGAGATTGTCGGCATTGGCGGCCTGCTCGACGACAATGACCGGCGCACGCTCGATCGCATTCCCCTGCTCGGCGACATTCCCGTCATTGGAAATCTGTTCAGGTCGCGCGGACGCGCCCGGGCGCGGACCAATTTGATGGTCTTCATCCGCCCGACCATCATGCGCTCCGCCGCCGATGCGCGGGCGATGAGCGCGCGGCGTTACAATTATGCGCGCGGCCAGCAATTGCTCGGCGCGCCCAATCGTGAGCCGACGCTCGACGAGCTGGTCCGCGACTATCTCGGCACCACCCCGCCGAGCGTCGCCGAGCCGCAGCCGCAGGATCAGGTGGTGACGCCGGTCGAGCTGCCGCCGGGCGAGGTGCCGCAACAATGAGGATTGCGCGCGGCGACAGCGAGACTGATGTCGGGACCGCCGTCGCTCTGCCGTACAGCTTCGCCCGCCGCCATGGCCTGCTCCCCACCGGCGAGCAGGACGGCCAGCTGGAAGTCGCGATGCGCGCGGGCGCCGACCCGCATTCGCTGATCGAGCTGCGCCGCTTCCTCGGGCGGCCCTTCGCGCTGGCGCCGATCGACGGGCCCGGTTTCGACCGGCTGCTCTCCGACCTCTACGGATCAAATGCGGGGGTGGCCGCCGACGCTGCCGACTCGCTGGGCTTCAACGACGATCTCGGCGATCTCGCCGCGCACCTGCCCAGCGCCGACGATCTGCTCGACACGTCGGACGACGCGCCCGCCATCCGCCTGATCAACGGCATCATCGCCGACGCGGTGCGGCAGGGTGTCAGCGACATTCACATCGAGCCTTATGAAACCGGCCTCGTCGTCCGGATGCGGATGGACGGGGTGCTGCGCGAGACCTTGCGCATGCCGCCGCACGTCGCGCCGGTCGTGGTCAGCCGGGTCAAGGTGATGGCGCGGCTCGACATCGCCGAGCGGCGGCTGCCGCAGGACGGGCGGATCGGGCTGACGCTCGGCGGCAAGTTGATCGACGTGCGCGTCTCGACCTTGCCGAGCCGGGCGGGCGAGCGGGTCGTGCTGCGCATCCTCGACAAGGACAATGCCGGGATCGCGCTCGACGGCCTCGGCATGAGCCCGGCGGTCGAGCGCCTTCTGCGCGATGCCTTGGCCGAGCCGAACGGCATCGTCCTCGTCACCGGGCCGACGGGATCGGGCAAGACAACGACGCTTTATGCGGGCCTCAAGCAACTCAATGACGGCAGCCGCAACATCCTCACCGTCGAGGATCCGGTCGAATATGCGGTGGATGGCGTCGGCCAGACCCAGATCAATCCGCAGGTCGGGCTGACCTTCGCGACCGGGCTGCGCGCGATCCTGCGCCAGGATCCGGACACGGTGATGGTCGGCGAGATTCGCGACCGGGAGACCGCCGATATCGCGGTGCAGGCGGCTTTGACCGGGCATCTCGTCCTATCCACCGTCCACACCAATGACAGCGTGGGCGCGATCACGCGGCTGAGGGACATGAAGGTCGAGCCCTTTCTGATCGCCTCGACGGTGCGCGCGGTGCTGGCGCAGCGGCTGGTGCGGCGGCTCTGCCCGGCTTGCCGCAAGCCGGCGGCGGCGGAGGGCTCGCTGGCCGAGAGCCTCGGCGTCACGCCGGGGACGATCGTCCACGAACCAACCGGCTGCGCGGCGTGCGGCGGCAGCGGCTATAAGGGCCGGATCGGGCTGTTCGAGGCGGTGCGGGTGGACGATGCGATCCGCCGCATGATCAACGCCGGCGCCGACGAGGTGGAGATCAGCAACCACGCCTTCGCCATCGCGCCGACCCTGACCTCGGCGGCGCGGGGGCTGGTGCTGGACGGCACGACCAGCCCGGAGGAAGCGATCCGCGTCTCGCGGCACGAGGCGGTCGATGCCTGAATTCGCCTATCTCGGGCTCGACACGGCCGGTCGTGAGCGGCGCGGCTCGGTGCGCGCCGACAATGCCGACGCGGCCAAGGCCAGCTTGAGCGCACGGCGATTGTACGTGGTGCGGATCGAGCCGGCGACCGAGGCGGCGCGCCAGCCCTTGCTCTCGCGCGGCCTGATCGCGCGCAAGAAGCTCGGCGCCAAGCAGCTCACCTTGTTCACCCGCCAGCTTGCCACCTTGATCCAGGTCGCGCCGCTGGAAGAGGCGCTGCGGACTTTGTCGCGCCAGTCCGAGCGGGACGAGGTGCGCGCGATCCTCGGCAACGTCCATGCCGGGGTGGTCGAGGGGCGGCGGCTGGCGGATGCCATGGCGCGCGAGCCGAAAAGCTTCCCGCCGCTCTACCGCGCGATGGTGACGGCGGGCGAGGGATCGGGGACCTTGCCGCATATCCTGGAGCGGCTCGCCGATTTGCTCGAACGGCAGGCGGTGGTGCGCGGCAAGGTGCTCTCGACGCTCGCTTATCCGATCATCCTCGCGCTCTTCGCGACGATCGTCGTCTTCGCGCTGATGATCTTCGTCGTCCCCAAGGTGGTCGAGCAATTCGACGATGTCGGCCAGCAATTGCCCTTCCTGACGCGGATGGTGATCGGCATCTCCTCCTTCCTCAGCAATTGGTGGTGGGCGCTGCTGATCGCCCTTGCCGCCGCCATCTTCCTCGCCGGGCGAGCGCTGCGCGAAGAGGGGCTGCGGCTCAAGTTCGACGCCTTTCTGCTGCGCATTCCGCTGATCGGCCGGCTGATCCGCGATCTCCACGCGGCACGGCTGGCGCGGACCCTGTCGGCGATGGTGGCGAGCCGGCTGCCCTTGCTGGAGGGTCTGACCCTGACCACCGGCACGGTCCACAACCGGGTGTTGCGCAAGGCCTCGGCCGGGATCGCGGAGAGCGTGCGCACCGGCGGGAGCCTGTCCGGCGCGCTGCGCAAGGCCGGTGTCTTCCCGCCTTTGCTCGTCTATCTGGCCGCAAGCGGCGAGGCTTCGGGCCGGCTCGACATGATGCTGGAGCGGGCGGCGGACTATCTGGAGCGCGAGTTCGACGCCTTCACCTCGACCGCCTTGTCGCTGCTCGAGCCGGCGATCATCATCGTCATGGGTGTCGTCGTCGCTGTCATCGTCTTGTCGATCCTGCTGCCCATCCTGCAGCTCGACACGCTCGCCGGAGGTTATTGATGTTCCTTTCCCGTCATTCCCGCGAAGGCGGGAATCCCGCTTTTCCTTCCTGGGCGCCTGAAAAGAAGCGGGATTCCCGCTTTCGCGGGAATGACGAAGAGGGGCACGCCGAATCAGGCTTCACCCTGGTGGAGATGATGGTCGTCATCGTCATCATCGGGCTGCTCGCGACGATCGTCATCATCAACGTCATGCCCGCCGCCGATCGCGCCGCAATGACCAAGGCGCGGGCGGACATCGCGACTTTGGAGCAGGGCGTGGAGATGTACCGGCTCAACACGCTGCGCTACCCGACCTCGGAGGAAGGCCTGCAGGCGTTGGTCTCGGGCAACCATATCCGCCGCCTGCCCAACGATCCGTGGAACCGCGCTTATCGTTATGCGGCGCCGGGTACGAACGGGCAGCCCTTCACCATCTCGACCCTTGGCGCGGACGGCCGCGAGGGCGGCGACGGCGAAAATGCCGACATCGCCAATTGATCCTGTCGCCCCGACGATAGTCGAAGGCGAGGAGGTCGGGCGGCTGCGCGTCGTGCCGGGCGACGAAGTCGCGATCCACTGGCTCGACATCGCCGAGGGCCTCGCGCCGGCCCAGGCCGCCGCGGCGGCGAGGCTGATGCTCGCCGACGCCAGCGCCGCGCCGCTCGCCGACATGCATGTCGCGGTCGGGGGGCGGGAGAACGGGCTGACGGCGGTAGCGGTTACGCCCAATGCGCGGATGGAAGAGTGGGTCGCCGGCGATCCCGACATCATCCTCCCCTCTCCTTTCCTTCTAATTCCGCCGGAAGAGGGTTTCCTGCGCCATGACGGGGAGGGCGCGCCGGACTATCGCGGCTTGGCGGCGGCATTCAGCGTCGAGCCGAATCTGGCCGCAATGCTGATCGGCGACGCCCCGGTCCTGGCGGCGGATCAGGCGGCACTGGACGACGGCCTTGCGGAAGCGCTCGCCGCGCCCGCGCTCAACCTGCGCCAGGGGGCCTTCGCCAAGCGCCGGCAATTTCGTGTCGAACAGGGCTATGCGCGACGCATCTTCACTTATGCCGCGGCGCTCGCGGCAATCTCCTTGCTTGTCCCGGTCGCGACGATCTTCGTCACCACCTTCGCCGCAGACCGGCTCGAGGCCGAGACAGCGGCGCTCTCTCAAGGTGGTGGCCCAACGAGTAGCGGCACGCGCAGCTTCGGGTCTGTCGCCGCTTTGCTGTTCGAAGCGATCCGATCGACCCCCAATGCCGAACTGGTGCGGCTCGATTATCGCGCCGACGGCAGCCTCGCCGCTGGTCTACAAATCGACAATGCGGCGACGCTCGCCGCCTTGCGCGCCCGCGCCGAGGCGAGCGGGCTCAGGATCGAGGCCGGGGCGGCAAATGGCCGCGACGCCGAATTCGTGGCGCGGCTGCCATGATCGATAATTTCGCACTCTGGTGGCGGGGCCGGTCGACCCGCGAGCAGCGCCTGCTCTGGGTGATGGCGGCATTGGTCGCATTGCTGTTCCTTTGGCTGGTGGTGATCCGGCCCCTGGGTGACGCGCTCGACCGCGCCCGCCAGCGGCACAACGCAGCGGTGGTCGCGCGTGCGGAAGCGCAGGCTCGACGCGCCCCGGCCGGCGGCGTCTCCAACGCCACGCCGCCTCTGCCGCTCGACGCCTTCGTCACGCGCGGCGCGGCCGACGCCGGCTTCGCGGCGGCGCGGGTGACGGCGCGCGGGCCGAGCCGGGCCAGCCTCACCATCGACGCAGCCCGGCCGCAGGCCTTGCTCGGCTGGATCGCGCGGCTCGAAGCGCAGGGCGTCGCGGTCGAGACCTTGCGCGCCCGCGCCAATGCCGACCGCACCATCGCGGTCGAGGCGGCCTTGCGCGCCCGGAACGCGCCATGAGCGTGCGCCTGCCTTTTGGCCGTGGCGCCTTTTTCGTCGCCGCCTTCGCCTTTTCTCTGGTCGCCCTGTTTCCGCTTGGGCTGGCGATACGCTGGCTGGGGCTGGATGAGCGCGGCTTGGCGGCGCGGGCGGCGGAAGGCAGCGTCTGGCTCGGCGCGCTCAAGGAGGCGCAGGTCGGCCGCGCCCCGATCGGCGACGTCAGCGCGCGGCTGAACAGCCTGCCTTTGCTCCTCGGCCGGGCGCGGGTCGGCCTGGCTCGGGCGGACGAGGCCAATCCATTCAGCGGCGCGGCGACGATATCGCGCCACGGCTTCGGCTTTGACGATGTCACCGGCCAGCTCCGCCTCGGCAGCCTGTTCGCGCCCTTGCCGATCACCGCGCTCGATCTGGAAGGGGTCAGTGCCGGCTTCGCCAGCGGCCTGTGCAGCCGCGCGGAAGGGCGGGTGCGCGCCACCGTCACCGGCCAGATTGGCGGGATGAATTTGACCTCGGGACTGGCGGGAACGCCGGCCTGCGCGGGCGATGCGGTGCTGATCCCCCTGGTCAGCCAGAGCGGCATGGAGCAGCTCAATGTGCGTTTCTTCGCCGATGGCCGCTATCGCGTCGAGCTGGCGGTGCGGACCACAGACGCGGCGGCCGGCCAGCAGTTGATCGGGGCTGGATTCACCCAAGGAAATGGCGGATTTCTGCGGATCGTCGAAGGCTCGTTCTGAGCTTTTCGCGGCCACGGCGGAAAGATTCCTTACGTGGATCGTTACCCACGCACTTCACCTTCCAAAGGTGCGAGCGTGGGGGCTTCTCCGTCCGGCCTTTTTCAGGCCTGGGCGTGACACGGAGGCCATGATGAAAAGATTGATTCTGGGAGCGGCGGGACTGCTGCTCAGCACGTCGGCGCTCGCCGGCGTTTCCCTGTCCAAATCGGACGAGGCCAAATTGATGCCGCAGCCCGCCGCCTGGCAAAGCGCGGTGCAGCCAAAGGCTGTCGCCAGCCTAGACGATTCGATGATTCACAATGCGATGCTGATCGACTGGCCGACCAAGAATGCGGCGTCGGTCGAGACCGCCAGCGTCGATGTCAAGGCGATGGACGAGCCCAAGTTGCTTCAGGCCGAGCCACTCAAGCCGGTCGATACCACGGAGCCGATGACGGACGAGATGGCGGCCAAGCCGGCAGAGGCCGAGCCGATGCCGGCCGACAGCGCCGAAACGCCCGTCCCGGCGGAGCCGGTGACGACCCCGAATGACGGCATGGGCGGTCCGATCGAGACCGCCGGCGCGAGCGCCGCGGCGCTCGACCTTTCGCCCCACCCCGCAGCGCAAAACTATCCGGCCTGCGCACCAGGGCCGGGCGACGATCGCTGCATCCAGCTCTATGAGCCGGGTGTGCAGGGCGCGCTCGCAAGCTGGAGCGGCCAGACCGGCGGCTTCGACAATGGCCGGACCGGCATGGGTGGACCTGAGGAAGCGCTCGATGAAAGCAGCGCGATCAGGGCGCGCGATGACCAGGCCGCCTATGAGCCGCTTCCCGAAGATGTGGTGATGCCTTCGTCGAAGGACGAAGTCGCCAAGGCCGACTCGTTGGAAGACACTACGTTGGCGATCTAACCCGCCACGCGCGTGGAAGCTCAGGCGGGAGGCGTCGCTTCGGCGGCGTCTCCCACTTGCCGTTCGGCGAGCCAGGTCTCCAGCTTGCCGATTGTCCGCTGCAGCGCGGCAATGACCAGGCGGACCTGTTCCGGATCGTCGTCGGCGGTGGCGATGTCCGAAAGCCAGCGCGTCTCGGAGAGCCATTCCTCGCCATCGTCGCGATCGGCGACGGTAAGCCCGAGATAGGCCTCCTCCGCCTCCACCCAGTCCTCACCCTCGGCGCGCACCGTGTGCAAGCGGAAGCGTGCCTCCTCAAAATCGCCCAGCGCCATGTCCCGCGCCATGCCCAAGAAGGGGCGGACGACCTGCCAATCGAATTTGGCGTCGGCCAGCGTCTCGTAGACCGCGTTGATCACCAGCTTTTGCGTGACCGTGTGGAAATCGGCGCTGGTATAGGGGCCGTCGTCCATCTCCTCATCGTCATAGTCGCCGTCTTCGTCATCCTCGGGTGCGTTTTCGGCGTCGGCCGCCTCCGCCGGCACGATCCCGTCTTCGGGCTTTTCTTCATTCGCGTCCGGCTCGGCCATCGACTTGCTCCGTGGTTTCGCACCGAGCGCTGCGGCAAGGCGCGCGGCGGGTCAAGCGCATGGCCCCTTCGACGGCGCTCAGGACAAGCTTGCGCGGGCGCTGGCGGCTGCTAGTCCGGCACGATGACCGCGGCCGGCTGGAGCTTCTCGATCGATCGCGGCGGGACCTTCACCGACATCGTCGCTGAGGGGCCGGACGGGCAGCGGATCGTGCGCAAACTCCTCTCCGACAATCCGGAGCGTTATGACGATGCGGCGGTTGCGGGCATCGCGGCGATCCTCGACGAAGCGGGCGCCAAGGATTCCGGGGCCATCATCGACGCTGTGAAGATGGGCACCACCGTCGCCACCAACGCGTTGCTTGAGCGCAAGGGCGAGCCGGTCGCGCTGGCGATCACCGCCGGACTGGGCGACGCGCTGCGCATCGGCACGCAGGCGCGGCCCGACATTTTCGCACGAAACATCGTCCTGCCCGAGCCGCTGTACGGCCAGGTGATCGAGATTGACGAGCGGGTGCGCGCCGACGGCACGATCGAACGGCCGCTTGACGCCGAGGCGGCGCGCACGGGCCTGCAAGCCGCGTTCGATGCGGGCTACCGCGCGCTGGCGATCGTGCTGATGCACGGCTGGCGCTGGACAGCGCACGAGGCGGCGCTGGTCGTGACGGCGCGCAAGATCGGCTTCACCCAAATCTCGGCGAGCCACGAAGTCGAGCCGCTCATCAAGCTGATCGGGCGCGGCGATACGAGCGTGGTCGATGCCTATCTCTCGCCGGTGCTGCGCCGCTATGTCGATCGGGTCGTCGCGGGCCTGAAAGGCGCGGGACGTCTGTTCTTTATGCAATCCAATGGCGGCCTGACCGACGCTTCGACCTTCCGGGGCAAGGACGCGATCCTTTCCGGGCCGGCTGGCGGCATCGTCGGCATGACCCGGACCGCGGCGGAGGCCGGCTTTACCCAAGTCATCGGCTTCGACATGGGCGGCACATCGACCGACGTGTCGCATTTCGCGGGGACGTACGAGCGGACCAGCGAGCGCGTGGTGGCGGGCGTCCGCGTGCGCGCGCCGATGCTGGAAATCCACACCGTGGCGGCGGGCGGCGGATCGGTCTGCAGCTATGACGGATCGCGCTTCCGCGTCGGCCCGGACAGCGCCGGGGCGATCCCCGGCCCGGCCTGCTACCGGCGCGGCGGGCCGCTCACCGTCACCGACTGCAATGTCGTGCTCGGCAAGATCAAAGCGGAGCATTTCCCGTCCGTCTTCGGCCGCCAAGGCGATCAGCCGATCGACGCGACCGCCGCGCTGGCGCGCTGCGAGGAGATCGCGGCCCGCGCCGGCAAGGACGCCCGCGCAGTCGCGGAGGGCTTCATCCGTATCGCTGTCGACAATATGGCCAATGCGATCAAGCAGATCTCGATCGCGCGCGGCCATGACGTGACGCGCTATGCGCTGCAATGTTTCGGCGGCGCGGGCGGGCAGCATGCCTGCCTCGTCGCCGACGCGCTCGGCATCGAGACGGTGATGATCCATCCGCTCGCCGGCGTGCTCAGCGCTTATGGCATGGGGCTGGCCGACATGGTCGAATTGCGCCAGCGCACCTTGGGCGGCGCGGAGGCCGGGCCGGTGCTCGCCGCGCTGGAGACCGAAGCGGTCGCGGCCTTGCGCGCGCAGGGAGTCGCGGACGTGGAGATCAGGCGCCGCGCGGCGTTGCGTTATGCCGGTAGCGACACGGCGCTGGAGGTGGTGTTCGGCGAAGGGATGGAGGCGGCGTTCATCGAAGCGCACCGGGCGCGTTTCGGATTTGTTTCGGATGCCAGTGTGGTGGTCGAAACTGTGATCGTGGAAGCAGTGGGGCGCGGGAATGAGCAGACCTTTAGTTCCCCGGCGAAGGCCCGGGTCCAGCCCCGACCAGATGACGGCGCGGTAGCGCCGCCTGGGCCCCGGCCTTCGCCGGGGAACTTGCATGTTCGAGATCGACTCGTTCCCGGCGACACCATCCCCGGCCCCGCCCTCATCATCGACGCCACGGCCACGACGGTCGTCGAGCCGGGCTGGCGGGCCGAGGTCGACGCGCTCGACAATCTCATCCTGACCCACATTGCACCGCGCGATGGCGCTCCGGCGATGGGCACCGACATCGATCCCGTCATGCTCGAAGTGATGGGCAATCTCTTCATGGCGATTGCCGAGGAGATGGGGGTCGCGCTGCAGAACACCGCCAGCAGCGTGAACATCAAGGAGCGGCTCGATTTCTCCTGCGCCGTGTTCAGCCGCGACGGCGAACTGATCGCCAACGCCCCTCACATTCCCGTTCATCTCGGCTCGATGGGCGATTCGATCCGCACGGTCATCGCTGCGCGGGGCGAGGCGCGGGACGGCCGCGGGATGAAGGACGGCGACGTCTATGTGCTGAACGCGCCCTATTGCGGCGGCACCCATTTGCCCGACATCACGGTGATCATGCCGGTGTTTATAGAGAGCGACGCGGCCCCGGCCTGGTATGTCGCGGCGCGGGGTCATCATGCCGACATTGGCGGCATCGCACCGGGATCGATGCCGCCGGACAGCCGCACCGTCCACGACGAGGGCGTGCTGATCGATAATGTCTTGCTCGTCGACGAGGGCCGCTTTCTGGAGGCGGAGCTGCGCGCCTTGCTTGGCGAAGGCGCATTTCCCGCGCGCGATCCCCATCGCAACATCGCCGATCTGAAGGCGCAGGTCGCCGCCTGCGCGCGCGGCGCGGCGGAATTGAAGCGGGTCGCGGCCGAGCAGGGGCGGAGCGCGGTCGACGCCTATATGGGTCATGTCATGGACTATGCCGAGGAGGCGGTGCGCCGCCTGATCGGCCGGCTCGCGCACGGCGGGTTCCGCTATGAGATGGACAATGGAGCGACCGTCGCCGTCGCGGTGACGATCGATCGGAGCGGCCGCGAAGCGGTGGTGGATTTCGCCGGCACCAGCGCGCAACTTGCGGACAATTTCAATGCGCCGCATTCGATCTGCCGGGCGGCGACGCTCTATGTCTTTCGGACCCTGCTCGACGATGCGATCCCGCTCAATGACGGCTGCATGCGCCCGATCCGGCTCGTCGTGCCGGAAGGGTCGATGCTCAACCCGCATTTTCCCGCCGCGGTGGTGGCCGGCAATGTCGAGACCAGCCAGGTCGTCACCGATTGCCTGTTCGCCGCCCTGGGCGCGCTCGCGCCGAGCCAGGGGACGATGAACAATTTCACCTTCGGCAATGCGGCCTATCAATATTATGAGACGATCGCGGGCGGCGCCGGGGCCGGGCCGGATTTCGACGGGGCGAGCGCGGTGCAGACGCATATGACCAACTCCCGCCTCACCGATCCGGAAATCCTCGAGACGCGCTTTCCGGTGCTGCTCGAGCGTTTCGCGATCCGGCGCGGCTCCGGGGGCAAGGGCGCGCATAAAGGCGGCGACGGGGTGGAACGGCGCATCCGCTTCCTCGAGCCGATGCAGGCCGGCATCCTCTCCAACCGACGCCGGGTGCCGCCTGCCGGGATTGCGGGCGGGGCGAATGCGGAGCCGGGCGTCAACAGGGTGATGCGCGCGAACGGCGCGGAGGAGATGCTGAGCGCGACCGATAGCGCCGAATTGGCTGCGGGCGATGCGATGCTGATCGAAACGCCGGGAGGTGGGGGCTACGGAGCGCCCCTCTCCCCCACGCCGGAGAGAGGAGAATGAGCCAATATCTTCCCCTCCTGGGCATCGTCGTCCTCGTTCTCGGCTTCGCGCTTCGCTTCAATCCGATGCTGGTCGTGCCGGTGGCGGCGATCACCACCGGGCTGCTCGCCGGGCTCGACGTCAACGAGGTGATCGCCACGCTTGGCAAGGCGTTCAATGATTCACGCGCAATCATCATCCCCTGGGTGGTGCTGCCGGTGGTCGGACTCCTGGAGCGCTACGGGCTGCAGCAGCGGTCAGGAGCGGTGATCCGATCGTTCCAGGCGGCGACCGTCGGCCGGCTGCTGATCCTCTATCTCTTTTACCGCCAGCTCATATCGGCGATCGGTCTTCATGCCACGGCCGGCCATGCGCAGACGGTGCGGCCGCTCGTCGCGCCGATGGCGGTCGCGGCGGCGGAGCGGCAGGCGCCGCTCGACAAATGGACCCGCCAGCGCATCCAGGCGATGGCGGCGGGGACCGACAATGTCGGGCTCTTTTTCGGCGAGGACATCTTCATCGCGATCGGCTCGATCGTGCTGATCCAGCAGACGCTGGAGGCCTATCAGATCACGCTCCGGCCGCTCGATCTCGCGCTCTGGGCGATCCCGACCGCGATCGCCGCCTTCATCATCCATTCGGCACGGCTGCTGATGCTCGACCGGTCGCTGGCGGCCCGCCGCCGCGCGGGGACCGGCGCATGATCGGCCTCCAGCACGTCTTCTACCTGATGGGCGGGCTGTTCGCCGCTTATGCTTTGCTCAGCCTTGGCGATTCGACCAACAAGAAGCGGCTCGCCAATGCCTTGTTCTGGGGGCTGGTCGCGCTCAGCCTGCTGGCCGGGGACCGGCTTGGCGATACGGCCAATGGCTGGCTGGTGATCGGCCTGTCCGTGCTCGGCGGCTTCAACCTGCTCGGGCGCGGCAAGGCATCGGCCGGCGAGGTCGAGCGCGATGCCTTTGGCGCGCGTTTCGGCAACAAATTGTTCCTCCCGATCCTGATCGTGCTGGTCGTCGCGGTCGCCGGGACGATGCTTTATCTCTACGTACCGACGATAAACGCCACCGGCTGGCTGGAGACCAATCGCGAGACCTTCGTTTTGCTCTGCGTCGGCGTCCTGCTCGCGATCCTGTTCATCTTCGCCTGGCTCAAGCCGCCGCCGCTGGCGCCGCTGCAGGAGGGACGGCGGCTGGTGGACGCGGTCGGCTGGGCGATCGTGCTGCCGATGATGCTTTCGGCTTTGGGGCTGGTGCTGCGCGACACGGGCGTCGGGACGACGATCGGCAGGCTGATGCTGGCAGTGATCCCGGAAGGAAACGTGCTGCTCGCCGTCTTCGCCTTCGGGCTCGGCATGGCGGTCTTCACGATCCTGACCGGCAACGCCTTCGCAGCCTTCCCGGTGATGGCGACCGCGATCGGCGTACCCGTGCTGATCCAGGGCTATGGCGGCGACGCGGCGGTGGTCGGCGCGATCGGCATGCTCGCCGGTTTCTGCGGAACCTTGATGACGCCGATGGCTGCCAATTTCAACATCGTGCCGGTGCGTCTGCTGGAGCTCGACGACCAGAATGCGGTGGTGAAGGCGCAGATTCCCACGGCGCTGCCTTTGCTCCTGATTAACATCCTGCTGATCTATTTCCTGGCTTTCTAATGAAACAGCGCCTCACCGCAGAAATCGCCGAGCGCTTCGCGAATATCGCGCTCGGCCATGTCACCCGCGAATATCCGCACAAGCTCGATCATGTTATGGACGGGCCGGAGGATGTGCTCGGGCCCCGCGCGCTCCATCCGATCTTCCACGGCAGCTTCGACTGGCACAGCTGCGTCCACGGCTATTGGCTGATCACGCGGCTGCGCCGGCTCTTCCCGGACATTGCCGCCGCTCCCCGCATCGACGCTTTGCTCGACGAGATGCTGACCCGCGAGAAAGTACGGGGCGAGCTCGACTATCTCGACCGGGCCTATTCCGGCGGCTTTTCACGCCCCTATGGCTGGGCCTGGCTGCTGGCGCTTCACGGCGAAGCCCAGCGCCACGACGCGTCGTTGGGCGACAATCTCGCGCCGCTCGCCGCCGCTTTCGCGGAGCGCTTCAAATCCTATCTGCGCCGGCTCACCTACCCGATCCGGGTCGGCACCCATTTCAACACCGCCTTCGCGATGATCCTCGCACTCGACTGGGCGGAGGTGAACGATCCGGCGCTGGCCGCCCTGATCCGGACGCGCGCGCAAGACTATTTCGGCGGAGACCGCGCCTGCGAGGCCTGGGAACCGAGCGGCGACGACTTCCTTTCCTCGGCGCTGATCGAGGCTTTGTGCATGCGCCGGGCGCTGCCGGCGACGGCCTTTGTCGCATGGTTCAGCGCATTCCTGCCCGATCTCGCTGAAGGCCGGCCGGCCGCCTTGTTCACCCCGGCTTCTGTCTCAGATCGCTCCGACGGCAAGATCGCCCATCTCGACGGCGTGAACCTCAGCCGCGCCTGGTGCTGGCGCGGCCTCGCCCCTGCCTGCGGCCCCGAACTGGCGGCGCTGGCGGAGCGGACGGCGGAAGCGCATCTCGACGCCAGCCTGCCGCACGTCGCTGGCGATTATATGGGCGAGCACTGGCTCGCGACCTATGCCTTGCTCGCTTTGGAGGACGGCGGCTGAGCGCGGCTTTGGCGCTCATCGTCCGTTCACCGATCGTGCCTACATTGCCTTCTGGGCGCGCCCTCCTATCTTGGGCCGCGAAGGGATGATAAATGGCCGACGACAACCGCACCCCGGATAAAGAGCCTTCGGGCAACAATTGGATGAAGAGCCTGGCGATCTGGGGGGCGATCCTGCTCGGCCTCGTCATCTTCGTGCAGTTGATGGGCGGCGGCGCGACGCAGGCGCGCGACGCCATTCCTTATTCCGAATTCCTCACCCGGGTCGATGAAGGCGTCGTCAAGGAAGTGGCGATCGCCAAGGATTCGATCACTGGCCGGCTCACCAACAATGAGACGTTCCGCACCAATCCGGTCCCCGATCCGACGCTCACCACGCGCCTGCGCGAACGCGGCGTCGCCTTTGCCGGCGCGCCCGAGCAGCAGACCTCGCTCTGGCTGATCCTGCTCTACCAGTCGCTGCCCTTCCTCCTGATCCTCGGCATCGCCTTCTTCGTGATGCGCCAGATGCAGAAGAATGCGGGCTCCGGCGCGATGGGCTTCGGCCGCTCCAAGGCCAAATTGCTGACCGAGAAGCATGGCCGCGTGACCTTCGACGACGTCGCCGGGATCGACGAGGCGCGCGAGGAATTGCAGGAGATCGTCGAGTTCCTGAAGGACCCGACCAAGTTCGCAAGGCTCGGCGGCAAGATCCCCAAGGGCGCGCTCCTTGTGGGCTCGCCCGGCACCGGCAAGACCTTGCTCGCCCGGGCCATCGCCGGCGAGGCGAACGTCCCCTTCTTCACCATTTCGGGCTCCGACTTCGTCGAGATGTTCGTCGGCGTCGGCGCGAGCCGGGTGCGCGACATGTTCGAGCAGGCGAAGAAGAACGCGCCCTGCATCGTCTTCATCGACGAGATCGACGCGGTCGGCCGCCATCGCGGCGCCGGCCTCGGCAACGGCAATGACGAGCGCGAGCAGACCTTGAACCAGCTCCTTGTCGAGATGGACGGCTTCGAGTCGAATGAGGGCATCATCATCATCGCCGCCACCAACCGCCCCGACGTGCTCGACCCCGCTTTGCTCCGGCCCGGCCGCTTCGATCGCCAGGTCGTCGTGCCGCGCCCGGACATTGAGGGCCGCGAGAAGATCCTTCTCGTCCACATGAAGAGGGTGCCCCTCGCGCCGGACGTCGATCCGCGCACCATCGCGCGCGGCACGCCGGGCTTTTCCGGCGCCGATCTCGCCAATTTGGTCAACGAGGCCGCCTTGCTCGCCGCGAAGATGGGCAAGCGCCTGGTCGCAATGAAGGAGTTCGAGCTCGCCAAGGACAAGGTCATGATGGGCGCCGAGCGCAAATCCATGGTGATGACCGAGGACGAGAAGAAGGCGACCGCCTATCACGAAGCCGGCCACGCCTTGGTTTCGCTCCATGTCGACGGCTGCGATCCCCTGCACAAGGTGACGATCATTCCGCGCGGCCGTGCGCTTGGCGTGACCTGGAACCTGCCCGAGCGGGACCGCTATTCGATGAGCATGAAGCAGATGAAGGCGCGGCTCGCCTTGTGCTTCGGCGGCCGCATCGCCGAGCAGCTCATCTACGGCATGGACGCGCTCAACACTGGCGCCTCCAACGATATCCAGCAGGCCACCGACATGGCCCGCGCGATGGTGATGGAATATGGCATGAGCGAAAAGCTCGGCTGGCTGCGCTATCGCGACAATCAGGAGGAGGTCTTCCTCGGCCACAGCGTCGCCCGCAGCCAGAGCGTTTCGGAGGAAACCGGGCGGCTGATCGACCAGGAGATTCGCCGCCTGATCGAGGAAGCCGAAGGCATCGCGCGGGGTGTTCTCACCGACAATCTCGATGAGCTGCACAAGCTCGCCACCGCCTTGCTAGAATATGAGACGCTGACCGGCGAGGAATCGAAACGGGCGATCAAGGGCGAGGATATCGGCCGCGAGAATCCGAGCGATAAATCCGGCCCGACGCCGATCACCGGCAGCGCTATTCCGAGCACCCGCCGCCCGCGCGGCGGCATTGGCGGCCCGGCCGCGCAAGGGGCCTAACCGCGCTCGCATCGGCGGCGCTGAGGCTCAGCCCAACGCGCCGATGCCGAGCAGCAGCACGAAGAACAAAGTCGCGGTGATCGTGCAGAAATTGAGCAGCAGGAAGGTGCGCAGCAAGGCGCTCCCCCAATGCAATTGATAGGCCTGTTTCAGCTGCCGGAACATGTGGATCGGCGGGATGAAAATTGCCGCGAACGCGATCACACCACTCCAGACGCCGGCAAAGCCGAGCACGGTCAGCGCCACCGCGAGCAGTGACATGAAGGCCAATGAGTAAGTGACGAAGACCGTGTGGTCGTAAAAATGGAAACGCCGCGTCCAGAAGAAGAGCAGCCAGACAAAGGGCACGGAGAGCGGAATCAGCAACCAGGAAAATTTGTAGCCGTTCGACTGTAATTTGTAGAGCGCGAGACCCGGATTCTCGTTGATTTTCTGAAGCCCGTAATCGAGCCGCGGCCAGTTGGTTTTGAAGCCCTCATCACGCAGCGCCAGGGTCGGGACCGCCTGCCTTAACCGCTCGAGCGCCGCTCTGCTCTGGCGAAGCTCGGCGATGCGCTGGTCCAGCCGCGCGACGCGTTCGCGCCGGCGCGCATCGTCGCGGCGCTCGGTCAGCAATTCCTGTTTGTCCGCCTCCGCCCGCTGGATCTCGGCGACAAGGCCCCGCCCCGCCATTTCGAGATTGCGCGCCGCACCGCCCGGGCCGTTCTCAAGGCTGGTCAGCGACAGGCCGTAGATCGACAGCACCGCGAACATCAGGAAGATCGAGAAAAGGAACATCGCCATTGGCGAGACGAACTTGGCGCGCTCGCCATGGATGTAGCGGCGGGTGAGGTCGCCCGGCCGCCAGGCGAGCAAAGGCAAAGTGCGCCAGAGCTTGCCGTCGAGATGGAGCACGCCGTGGACCAGATCATGGCCGATCGCCGCCATGCTGCGATGGACATGCGCCTTCTGCCCGCATTGCCGGCAATAGGGCCCGTCCAGCGCCCCGCCGCAATTGCGGCAGACCGTGTCGCCGGCGTCGCCCGCCTCGCCCGCGCCGGGCTCGACCGCGCGCGCGATCATCCCGCCCGTGACCGCCTCGCCAATGCCTTCAATGCTTGTTTCCATTCGCCCCTCGCAGCGGCTTCATGACTCAATCGCCGGGATGCGTCGAGGCCTTCGCGGGCGAACGGGCGTTAGAAGCGCATGATCGCCCCGGCGGTCAGCGACGTCGGCGTCACGCCGTCGATATAGCGCCCCGCGATCAGGTCGAAATCGACATGGCCGCCGCGATCGGTCGCGGATGACAACCCCCGGCCATCGCGTCTCAAAACCCCACCTGGGTGCGCAATCCAAATACCACCGCATCTTGCAGATCCGGATTGCCGCCCGGATTGATGATATATTGGAAGTCCGGCTGAATGCTCAGCCATGGCGTAAGCACTGCTCGATAGCTCGCTTCGATGTTGAATTCAGAGCGGGTGCTCGGCGTTGCCGCAAGCTCCATGGCCGAGCGATAGGGCGCACCGAACCGGGCTCTGCCGAAGGCGATGCCAACCTGGTCTCCGGGCCGCGCCGCAACCGGCCCCGTATAGGCAAGGCCGCCGCTCAGAGTCTGGTCGATCGGGTTGAAGCGGTCGCTGGCGAAGCCGAGCCGCAGCCATCCCGCAAGACCCCGCTCGCCATCCGCGCCGATGCGGCTCAACCGCTGCTCGACCATCATGTAGAGCCCATCATTGCCCCTTTGCGTGCGGGACGCAGGGGCGGCAAAGACGGGATCGAAGCCGGCGGTGTAGCGCCAATAGCCGAGAATCGCCCGAGTATTCCGGGTTTGATATTGCGCTTCGCCGATCAGCAGCGCGCCCTCGGCGTCGCGAAGGCGGATCGCCGTCCGGCGCGGCCGGCCGGGATCGCCGGGGACAGCGTCGAGGACCGCGGCGCGCACCCGCCATCGCTCGTCGATCTGATAATCGACGCGCAGCGCCAGCGAGGTGACCGGAAAGACCGACGGTCCGTTGAGTCCCGATTGCGCAAGATCGGGCCCAAGGCCGTGTGTCGAGTTGAGAAACAGCGACCCCGTTTGATGCTCATCGAATTCGGAATTGAGGTCGTAGAGGCCGAGCTTGATCGAGGCGCGGCCGAGGCGCTGTTCCACCCATGCTTCGTAGAGCCGCAGGGCGCGCACGCCGGTCTCGATGTTCGACGCGCCCTGGGCGTCGCCGAGCAACTCTCCGGACAGTCCCTGGCCGTTATTGTAAAGGCCATAGACAAACAGCGTCGCGTCGCGCCAGCCGATCGCGCGTTCGGCGTCGACGGTCAGAGTGACGTCGAGATTGTCGAGATACCGCCAGCCGCGACCAAGCCCGCCACGTGCGTTGTGCCAGATGTCGAAGGTGTAAAGGATGAACAGGTCGACTGCCGGCGTTTCCGCGGTTGGTGTCGCGGAGGGCGCTGATACCGGCCTTGTCCGCCCTTGGGTTTCCGCGTCGGTCGGCAGCCCTATGGCGGGCTCATCCGCTTCCTCCTGCGCGCTTGCGGCCGGCTCGTCCGCTTCCTCCTGCGCGTGTGCGGGCGGCGTGGCCGCCAATCCGAGGCCAACGAGTGCAACCCAGAGAATCAGGCGCCGAACATCGAAGCTCATTGCCCCCCCACACGTTCCCGCTTCGAGCGCGCCCATCGCTCTGCTACGTCACCCCGGCCCGGAATGAAAGCGAGGCCGAAATGACCGTCGTCGCCGCTTACCTCTATCGTCACGGCAAGCGGGTCCGCGAGGTCGCGATCGACGAGAAGATCGAGTGCCCGGGCGACAAGTCCGAATTCGTCTGGATCGGCATCGCCAATCCCACCGTTGAAGAGCTGCGGACCCTGCAGGACAAATATGACCTGCACCCGTTGGCGGTCGAGGATGCGCTCAAGGCCGATCAGCTGCCCAAGGTCGATGTGTATGGCGAGCAATTGTTTGTTGTCGCTCGCACGGCCCACCTCGATCAGGGCGCAATTGTCTATGGCGAGACGGCGACCTTTGTCGGCCACAGCCACATCATTTCCGTCCGCCACGTGTCGGCGCGCACGCATAGCTCGCTCCGCGACAAGCTGGAGGCGGTGCCGTCCCTGCTCATCCATGGCGTCGACTACGTTCTCCACGCAATCCTCGATTTCGTCGTCGACGGCTACCTCCCGTTGGTCGAGGCGATCGAGGAGGAGGTGCTGGCGATGGAGCAGCGCACGATCGACAGCTTCCTCGGCCGCGACGAGATCAACCGCATCTTCGCGCTGCGCCGTGAGCTGATCCGTTTCCAGCGCGTGCTGGGGCCGATGACCGAAGTCGCCGCCAAGCTGGCGCGGCAGGATCTGCCCTGCGTCGATGCCGAGAGCCGTCCCTATTTCAGCGACGTGCTCGACCATGTCCGCCGCGTCCAGGCGATGGTCGATGGCTTGCGCGAGGTGCTCAATTCGGTCTTCGAATTCAGCAATTTGCTGGAGCAGCAGCGCACCGGCGCGATCACCCGTCAACTCGCCGCCTGGGCCGCGATCCTTGCCGTGCCGACCGCCATCGCCGGCATATACGGAATGAATTTCGACAACATGCCCGAACTCAGGATGCACTACGCTTATTTCGTCGTGCTCGGGGTAATCGCCTCCACTTGCGGGTGGCTCTTCTACCGCTTCAAGCGGGCGCGCTGGCTCTAGGTTGCGCGTCCACTACAACAGCAGCACGGTCGCAATGCCCAGGAACATGCTCAAGCTGCCGATGTCGCTGGCGGTGGTGAGAAAGATGCCCGAGGAGGTAGCGGGATCGGCGCCGCATTTTTTCAGCACCATCGGGATGGACGCACCCGCAAAGCCGGCGATCGTGCAGCTTGCCGTCATCGCCACCAGGACGGTCATGCCGAGCATCCAGGGCTCCGCCTCGCCCTTGGTCACGGCATAAGCGAACATGCCGAGGCCGGCGGTGATGCCGACAAGGAGCCCATTGAAAAATCCGAGGGCGGTTTCCTTAAAGAGCAGCCCCCCGGCCGATCCGGGCTTGAGCTCACCCAAGGTCATTCCGCGCAAAGTGACGGCGAGCGCCTGCAGGCCGGTATTGCCGGTCTGACCGGCCATCACCGGCAGGAAGACCGCAAGAACGACCAATTGATCGATCGTGCTTTCGAAAACGCCGACGACCGCAGCCGCCGCGAAGGCGGTGAGCAGGTTGATCTGGAGCCAGGGATGGCGAAAGCGGAGGCTGCGCGTGAAGGGCGTGTAGGTCCGCTCCTCCTTCTCGACACCGACCATCTGACCGGCTTGGGCGGAAATCTCGATCGCCTGCTCGGCGAACAGGTCGGTGCCGCGGATGAGGCCAGTGAGCCGGCCGTCGGCGTCGCACACCGGATAGACCGGGAAATGCTTGTGCAGCGCCTGCTTGAGCGCATCCGACAATTTCAAGCTCTCGCCCAGCGAGAAGACGCCGGTGAGCATCAGGTCACCGAGCTTGGTCTCCGGCGTGGCGAGCAGCATGTCACGCATCACCACCAGGCCATCGAGCCTGCCCTCGGCGTCAGTCACGTAACAATAGGTGACGACCGCGGTCTCGGTCATCTTGCGCAGTTGCTCGACCGTTTCCGCGACCGTCATCTCCCGATCGAACACACCGATCGGCGGTGACATCAGGTCGCGCACGAAGGTCGCGTGCGGATCAGGGGCGGCGGCCGCGAGAGGCTCGGATGGTTGCTCGTTCATGGCCGCGGAAGATGACGGAAGGCGCCGTGACAGGCAAGCGCCTTAATCTGGCGTTCATCTCCCGGGCGCGGCCGGGCGCCCCGCCGTCAGCTCTTGGTCTTGCGGCTGCGCCCTTTCGACTTCGACTCGCCACCGCTTGAGCGCCGCGCCAGCGCGACCGTTGCGGCGGTCGCGGCCACAACGCCCACGCCGATTGCGAGGCTGGCGACCGGTGCTTCGCGCGCCTTGTCGGCGAGGCGCTGCGCGCCATCGAGCAGGAACGAGCCGTTGCGCTCCTCGGCTTCCGGCTCGGCGACGGCATGGGGCATGGCGCTGTTGGGGATGGACGACATGGTTACGCTCCACAGATTGAAAGATCGACAGGCGCGCAAACGACGACGTGGCGCCTCGGGTTCCGAGGCGCGCGACATAGCGAACGGATTTCGCGCCGCCTTGTCCGATCAGCGCGCTGCGGCGCCGTTCGTCACCGGTTGGGCCGTATTTCCAGCGCTGCTGTTGCCGGCGCTGCCGTTTGTCACCGCTGCATTGCCGGCGGTCTCCGCGGGAGCGCAGCGCGGCAGGAAGGTGGCGAGTTGCGGCCCCGGCGGCAGCACCAGCGGCGGCGCGGCACCGACCCGAATTGTGATCGGCGTTGCCGCGCCGCCCAAAGCGGCGATCAGCGGATCGTTGGCGGCAAGGACACCGCGCAGCAAAGGCGTCGGCGTCGCGATCGTCGCCAGTGCAAGCCGGCGGCTCTCGCGCCCGACCATGATGTTCATCACCGGCGCCGCGCCCGCGGGCGCGGCGCCGTGGCGCTGAAGCAAGAGTCCGCCACCCGCGCCGCAGCGCAGGCTGAACAAGGGCGTGCCCTCCGGCGGGGTGAATTCGAGGGCTGCGACCTGCTCCTGCAGCGCGTCGCGCCAGACGCCGTTGGCGATCTCCTCCTCGTCGCCCGACGAGGTCACCGGGCGCTGCTCGATCGCCGGCGCGAGCGCATTGGGATCGATCATCACGCTGGCGTCTTCGGAGCGGGCGCAAGCCCCGGCGAGCAGGAGCAAAAGCAGAGCAGGCGCGTGTCGGGACATGGGAAACCTTCCTGTGCGGGCGACCGCTTTAGCCCGCCCCGCCGCCATGTGCATCCCATATCCTCGTCTCAGAGCGCGTCGTGGAAGATCAGGCCGAGCGTGAAACGTAGGCCCGAGCGCACCCGGCTGACGCCGTGGCGCATCGGGCGGCGATGCCAGCCTCGCTTGCCTTTCACTGGCCGGTCGCGAACCGGGAAGATGACGGCGTCGCCCTGCGCCAACGGCACCACCTCGGCGCGCGATTGCATGCGCGGGCGCTGCTCGGTCAGCACCAGCTCGCCGCCGGTGAAATCCGCACCCGGCGCGGAGAGGAGGATAGCGACCTGGAGCGGGAAGACATGTTCGCCATAGAGATCCTGGTGCAGCGCGTTCCAGTCGCCCGCTTCGTAACGCAGAATGAGCGGTGTCGGTCGCGTCTGGCCGGCGGCGTGGCAGCGGGCGAGGAACTCGGCATGGGTCGGCGGAAAGGTCGGCGTGCCGAAAATTTCCGCCCAGCGATTGGCGATGACCGACAGCGGCGGATAGAAAGTCGAGCGCAGCGCCGCGGCCTGATCGGGCAGCGGATAAGCAAAATAGCGATAGGCGCCGGAACCAAAGCCGTGTCGCGCCATCACCACCTCGCTGCGGAAATGCGCCCGTTGACCCCATTCGCCCGACAGGGCCGCGCAGTGGCCCGAATCGAGCAGGCCAGGCAGGACCGCGCAACCATGCGCGTCGAGGTCGGCCGCCGCCATATTCCAATCAATCTCAGTCATGGCTTCATCATCCTCGCCAAGTGCGCCCAATGCGTCCCGCCACTTGCGCTCAAAACTTGACAAGCGACTTGATTGATCGTTCAATCCAGTCATGAACGCCGACACCCGCCAGCGCATCGTCATGACCGCGATGGAATTGTTCTGGGAGAAGGGTTTCCAGTCGACCTCGATCTCCGACATTCTGAGCCGGACCCAGATCCACAGCGGCAGCCTCTATCATTTCTTCCCGGGCAAGCAGGACGTGCTCGCCGCGGTGCTCGAAGCCTATCGCGACGGCATCGAGGAATGGCTGCTGCGGCCGGCTTGGTCGGGCGTCGATGATCCGGTCGAACGCGTCTTCGCCTTGCTCAACGGCTATCGCACCCAGCTCGTCACCACCGATTGCACTTATGGCTGCCCGATCGGCAATCTGGCGCTGGAGATCAGCGAGCCGGACCCGCGCATCCGCGACTTGCTCGCGGTCAATTTCGCCAATTGGACGACGGCGATCGAGCGCTGCCTCGATGCCGCCGGAGACCGGCTCCCGCGCGGGCTCGACCGGCGGCGGCTCGCGGAGTTCACTTTGACCGTGATGGAGGGCGCGATCATGCAGGCGCGTACCTATCGCGACATTGCGAGCTTCGACCGCAACATCGCGGTGCTGCGCGAGCATTTCGACCTGCTGATCGAAACGGCCCGGCAGGAAAAAATGCCGGCCGAATAGGGGGAGACGAACGATGCCTGACGTCAACTACATCGCGGTCGCGCTGGCGGCCCTGTCGGCCTTCCTGCTCGGCGGGCTATGGTATTCGCCAATCCTCTTCGCCAACCGCTGGATGGTGCTCACCGGCCAGAGCGAGGAGACCCTCAAAGGCGGCAACATGGCGCTGATCTTCGGCGGCGCCTTCGTGCTGAACCTGATCGCGGCCTGGGCGCTGGCGAGCTTCCTGGGGCGGATGCCGCTCGTGCCGGCCGCGCTGCACGGCCTCGCGATCGGCATTTGCTGGGTCGCGGCGAGCCTCGGCGTCAACTATCTCTTCGAGCGCCGTCCGCTCGGCCTCTGGCTGATCAACGCCGGCTACTTCATCCTGCAATTCACGCTCATGGCCGCAATCATCGGCGCGATGGGGCGGTAGCCTGCGTCAACGCGGCCGTCGCCTGCCCATCCGCATCTGCTGTTGCTTGCCGTACCGCGTCTTCCTCGTGCCCGGCTTGCCCTCGTTGGAATGGCCAACGACAGGTGCCCGCTTCTGCGTGTCGGGCAGGCCGAGCTCATCCGCCTCCAGTCGCCTGATCTCGTCGCGCAGGCGGCCGGCTTCCTCGAATTCCAGATCCGATGCCGCTTTGCGCATGCGCTTTTCGAGGTCTTCGATATGGGTGCGCAGATTGTGGCCGACGAGGTGGGGCGTGCCTTCGTCGCCGGTGTCGACCATTACGCTGTCGCGGTTCGAGACGTCCTTGAGGATGTCAGCGATGTCACGCTTGATCGTCGTCGGGGTGATGCCGTGTTCGACATTATACGCCTCTTGCTTCTCGCGGCGGCGGTTGGTTTCGTTGAGCGCGCGCTCCATCGATCCGGTGACGCGATCGGCGTAGAGGATAACCTTGCCGTCGATGTTGCGGGCGGCGCGGCCGATCGTCTGGATCAGCGAGGTCTCGGAACGCAGGAAGCCTTCCTTGTCCGCGTCGAGGATCGCGACCAGCCCGCATTCGGGGATATCCAGCCCCTCCCGCAGCAGGTTGATGCCGACCAGCACGTCATAGACGCCGAGCCTCAGGTCACGGATCAGCTCGATCCGCTCCAGCGTCTCGACATCGGAATGCATGTAGCGGACGCGCAGCCCCGCCTCGTGCAGGAACTCAGTGAGATCCTCGGCCATGCGCTTGGTGAGCGTCGTGACGAGGGTGCGATAGCCTTTCGCCGCCGTCGCCTTGGCCTCGACGATCAGATCGTCGACCTGGTCCTCGATCGGCTTGATCTCGACCGGTGGGTCGATGAGGCCGGTGGGGCGGATCACCTGCTCGGAAAAGACGCCGCCGGTCTGCTCCATCTCCCATCCGCCGGGCGTCGCCGAGACGCAGACCGTCTGCGGCCGCATCACGTCCCATTCGTTGAAGCGCAGCGGCCGGTTGTCGATGCAGGACGGCAGGCGGAAGCCATATTCGGCCAGGGTCAATTTGCGGCGATGATCGCCGCGCGCCATCGCGCCGACCTGCGGCACGGTCTGGTGGCTCTCGTCGACGAAGAGCAGAGCATTATCGGGCAGATATTCGAACAAAGTCGGCGGCGGCTCGCCGGGCAGGCGGCCGGTGAGGAAGCGCGAATAATTCTCGATCCCCGCGCAACTGCCGGTGGCGGCGATCATCTCGAGATCGAAATTGGTGCGCTGCTCGAGGCGCTGGTGCTCCAGCAGCCGCCCTCCCGCCTCAAGCTCCTTGAGCCGCTCCGTCAGCTCGAAGCGGATCGCCTCCATCGCCTGCTTCATCGTCGGGCCGGGCGTCACATAATGCGAATTGGCGTAGACGCGGACATAATCGAGCGAGGCAGCCTTTTTGCCCGTCAGCGGATCGAATTCGACGATCTCCTCGATCTCGTCGCCGAAGAAGGCGATCCGCCAGGCGCTGTCCTCATAATGCGACGGGAAGATTTCGAGGCTGTCGCCGCGCACCCGGAAATTGCCGCGCGCAAAGGCCTGGTCGTTGCGCTTGTACTGGAGCGCGACGAGCTTGCGGATGATCTCGCGCTGATCGACGCTCTGGCCCTTCTTCAGGTCGAAGATCATCGCCGAATAGGTCTCGACCGAGCCGATGCCGTAGATGCACGAGACCGAGGCGACGATGATGACGTCGTCGCGCTCCAGCAGCGAGCGGGTGGCGCTGTGCCGCATCCGGTCGATCGCCTCGTTCACCGAGCTTTCCTTCTCGATGTAGGTGTCGGAGCGCGGAACATAGGCCTCGGGCTGGTAATAATCGTAATAGCTGACGAAGAACTCGACCGCATTGTCGGGGAAGAAGCTCTTGAACTCCCCGTAAAGCTGGGCGGCGAGGATCTTGTTGGGGGCGAGGACCAGAGCAGGGCGCTGCAGCGTCTCGATCACCTGGGCGGCGGTGTAGGTCTTGCCCGAGCCGGTGACGCCGAGCAGCACCTGGGTCTTCTCGCCGGCGCGGATTTGCTCGACCAGCTCGGCGATCGCGGCCGGCTGGTCGCCCGCCGGGCTATATTCGGAAACGAGCCGGAACGGCTTGCCGCCTTCCGCCTTTTCGGGGCGCTGGGGCCGGTGCGGGACGAAGGACTGGCCGGTTTCCGGCTCTTCGAGGCTGGTGCGGATCTGGATCGCCATGCGGGCCATATGGCCATTGCGGCGGGCCTGCGCTAGCGTCCGTCCACCGAAACGGGAGGGACGAACTCATGCGGAAGATCACGGGCGCCATCGCAGTCCTGACGCTCGCGGCGTGCAGCGGCCAGAGCGGGAATGAGCAGGCAGGCAACGGCCAAGGCGCGACGGCCCCAGGCGCCGGCGGCGGCAGCGCAACGACCACGATCCAGCCCGGCCAGTGGGACACCACGGTCGAGATCGTCAGCATCAGCGCCCCCAATATGCCGGCGGGGATGACGCCGCCGCGCATGCCGGCGCGCACCGTCAGCGTCTGCATCACCCCCGAGCAGGCGGGCAATCCCAATGCCGGGGTGTTGAGCGGGAACAGCAATCAGGCCGGCTGCACCACCGAAAATTATTCGGTCACCGGCGGTCGCATTCAAGGCACGATCACTTGCGACATTCAAGGGGCGCGCACCCGCACCACGATCAACGGCCAGTTCACGCCGACCAGCTATGAAATGACGACGCAGGCCGAGGCGGTGGTCGGCGGCATGACGACCAATACCGAAACGCGGATTACGGCGCGACGCACCGGCGACTGCCGGCGCTGATGCTGCGCGCGGCGATCGTTGGATGAGGGCGATCGCCGCGCTCCTTTTTGCGGGGATGGTCGGCGGCTGTGGCGGCGCCGAGGTGAATGACGCGCACGCCAATGCCTCGGGCGAGCTCGCCGCCTTCCAGGTCGAGCCGGGATTATGGGAGGTCGCCAGCGCCGTCGTCGCGGCGCGCGGCCGCAACCTGCCGTTGCAGGTCCGCAACCGGCTGGTCGGACCGCGCCCGACCCGGCGCTATTGCCTGACTCCGGTGCAGGCGGCGCGGCCGATGGCGGATCTCATCGCCGGCCGGCGCGGCTGCGTCTATCGCGATCTGATGCTCGACGGCGAGCGGCTAACCGGGATGATGGGCTGTCCGGAGCCGGGCGCGCCGGGGCCGACCATGGCGCGGCTCGACGGCAATTATGGACGGACCAGCTATGATCTGCGCATGGAAATGACCAGCCCGATGCCGGACGGCACGCCGCTCACCCTCGAGGTGCGGACGCGCGGCCGGCGGCTCGGTGCATGTGGGGAGGGTGAAAGACGATGATCGGCTATGTGACCTTGGGCAGCGACGACATGCCGCGTGCCCGTGGCTATTACGACGCCTTGCTCGGCTCGATCGGCGGCACGCGGTTGATGGAATTCGGCGACGATCTGGGCGGCTTCACCATGTGGGGGACCAGTTGGGGCCAGCCCGGAATTGCCGTCACCAATCCCTATAACAAGCAGCCAGCCGCCGCAGGCAATGGCAATATGGCCGCGATCGTCCTCAAGGAGCGCGCGCAGGTCGATGCCTTCCACGCCATGGCGCTGGAATTGGGCGGGACGGACGAAGGCCCTCCCGGTCTGCGCGGCGACGAGGGACCGCAGGCCTTTTACGGCGCCTATTTCCGCGATCCGGACGGCAACAAGCTCTGCGCCTTCCGAATCGGCCCGGCCTGACGCGCGATGAAGGTCAGGGTGATCGCCAATAAGGGCGGCGGCACCCAGAGCGGGCGCGATGCGATCGAGGCGGCCATGGCGGCGGCAGGCGTCACCGCGGACGTCCGACTGGTCGAGTCCGCAGACATCCCCAAGGCCTTCGCGGATGCGGCGAAGGCCAACGGGCCGGATGCGGTGATCGCGGCAGGGGGCGACGGCACGATCGGCTGTGCCGCCGGGCAGCTTGCCGGCACGGACCGGCCGCTGGGCATCCTGCCGCTCGGCACCCTGAACCATCTCGCCCGCGACGCCGACATCCCGAACGACCTGGACGCCGCCGCGGCGGTGATCGCCGCCGGCCATATCCGCGCGATCGACGTCGGCGAGGTCAATGGCCGCGTCTTCGTCAACAACAGCGCGGTCGGCCTTTACCCCGATATGGTCCGGTTTCGCGTGGCTGAACAGGCCGCGACGGGGCGCTCCAAGCGGCTGGCGATGCTCTCGGCCAGCCTGCGCGCCTTGCGCTCGTTCAAGCGGCGGCGCTTGTGGATCAGCGCGCCGGGCGTCGAAACGCCGGTCCGCACCCCTTTGCTGTTCGTCGGCAACAATCGCTACCAGGTCAGCCTGTTCGCGCTCGGCAAGCGTGAGGCGTTGGATGACGGCGAACTCTGCCTCTACGCCGTCCGCGCCCGCAGCCGCGCGCATCTCTTCTGGGCGGGCCTGCGCGGGGTGATCGGTAAGCTCGACCAGCAGCGCGACTTCGTCACCTTCTACGTCGATCAGGCGGAGATTTCATCGGATCGCGACCGGCTGACCGTCTCGGCGGACGGCGAGACCTTCTCGCTGGAAACGCCGCTGCGCTACCGGGTCAGGCCCAAGGCGCTGAGGCTGATCACTCCCGCCTAGCGCAGGGCGCGCACGTCCGGCCGATCGAGGCAGCGCAGGATTTCTGCCCGCGGCGGCGCCCTTGCAATGGCGGGCGCGGAATAGGCCGGAATCGCGACGGGCGCGCCAAAGCGGACCGGCGCGAAGGGCGCGCCGGACGCGCCGGCACAGCGCAAAGCTTCGCGGAGCAGCCGCGGCGGCGTGTCCCAGCCTTCATAGCTGAGCCGGAATGTGCCCCAGTGCATCGCCAGAATGCGGGCCGCGCCGAGACGGCGCGCGACCTCGATCGCATCGACCGGGCCGATATGGCTGCCCGACGCCATCTGGCCGGGCGCGAAGCGGAAGGCGCCGTTTGGGATGAGCGCGAGCCGGATCGGGCCGAGCGCTCGCGCGTCGTCCGCCCATCCCCCGTCGCCCAGCCCGGTGTCGCCGGCGAAAAAGAGATTGCCGCCACTCTGCAGGCGCACGACGAAGCTGGACCAGAGCGCGCGATTGCGATCGGTGAACCAGCGCGAGCCCCAATGATGATTGCGGTTGACGTGAACAAACATCCAAGGCGGCTCGCATTCAGCGCCTGCCGGGCAAAAGGGCACGCGGACATACTCACCCCAATCGAGCGCGACGCTTTCGATTCCAGCCGCTCGAAGAATCGCATCATTGCCAAGGCTGGTCACGATTGAAGGCCGGTCGCGCTCCCACAAGCGGCGCAAGGTCGTCAGATCCATATGATCATAATGATTGTGGCTGATGAGGACGACATCGATCGGCGGCAGATCGTCAAAGGCGATGCCGGGCGCCGCGACCCGGCGCGGCCCCAGGCCGAACGGCCCCGCCGTATCGCTCCAGATCGGATCGGTGAGGATGTTGAGCCCGTGGGTCTGGACCAGAAAAGTGGCGTGGCCGACCCAGGTCGCGACCATCGCCTCGCCCTCCACCCTTCGGGCGGGCCGCGACTGCGTCACCGCGACCTGCTCGGGCCAGACCGGCCGATCGTCGTCGCCGGTCAAATAGCGCCAGAAGAAGCCCGCGCGCGCGCCGCCTCCCCCGCTGCCGGGTGGCGGCGTGAACGTGTCGTCGCCGTCGGGATTGAAGAAATGCGCGCCGTCAAAATGGGCGCTGGCCGGGCCGCGATAATAGATGCGATCGAGAAAGGGCGGGAGCAAAGTCGGCGCGAAGCAGGCCGCGACGAGCAGGAAGACGAGGATCGTCCCCAGCCCCTTGAGCGCCCGTCGCACCATCCTCAGCGCTGGAGCGTGAAGCCGCTCGGTGCGCGGGTCTCGGCGTGGCTCGGATGGTACATGTCCATCACCAGATTGACCCGCCCGGGCGCCGCGTCGCCGCAATCGAGCGGATAGACGTCGACGATCGTCCCGAACACGCCGACCCCGGTATTGCCGCGATTGCCGACACGGGGGGCGAGGCCGTCCGCGCAACGCAGCCGCGCGATATAGCCGCGCTCACCGTTCGGGCCGCCGACGCGCACCGGATTCTCCATCGATCCGAGCGGCGACGCCTGCGCCGCCTCGATCGCCGCGCGCACCCGTTCGGGATCGGGAGCCAGGCCGCTCTCCCGCAAATAGGCGCTGGGGTCGTTCTGGCCTGGCGTCGGTTTCTGGGCGGCAGCGGGCGATGACAATGCGGCCAGTGCCGCGAAGAAGATCGTCATCCGCATAGGCCCTGCTCCTGTTCAGCGCGCGATGGAGAAGCCCGGCGGCGCGGCGTTTTCGACATGCTCTTCATGATACATATCGAAGACGATGCGGCGTGTCGTGCCGCCGCAGGCGACGGAAAAAGCATTGGCGATGGCGCCGAAGCCGCCCTGCCCCGCCTCGCTGCGCGCGCCGACGTGGATTGCCGTGCCGTCGGCGCAGGACAGCCGGGCAAGATAGGTCCGCTCGCCATTCGGGCCGCCGACGCGGACGGGATTTTCAATCGTGCCGAGCGGGTAGGCGGCGGCAGCCGCGACCAGACGGCCCATTTCCTGCTCGGGCGTTTCCGAGCTCATCTCGCGGAACAAGGCTTCGGGCGACTGGGTGCGGTCGCCAAGCTCGCCCTGCGGCGGTTGCGGTTGCGGTTGGGCGGCGGCGGGCGCGGCAAAGGCGAGGCAGATCAAGGCGATGGGGGCGAGGCGCATGACAATCTCCGGGGGCGGGCGGCTGCTTTAGAAGCGCCGGGGGGCGCGGCGCAAGCGGGCTGATCAGTGGAAGTCGTGCGATTTGACCCGGATCGCCCTTTCGCCAGGCTGAACCGGCAGATGTCGGCGATGCGCTGCCTCACGCGGATCGTAACCGCCATTGCGCGCGCCGTCGCCCGGCCCGGTCCGGTGGGGAAAATGCATCGAACCGACTTGGGCGAGCAGTGGCGTCAGATCCTCGATCCGATCGGTGACGAGGTGGATCACCTTGCCTTCCACCTGCAATGTGCCGGTCACCGCGATCATCGTCGAGGCGAGGATGATGCGGCGGTGCGCGTCGAAAACCTGCTGCCAGGCGAGCGTATTGGCGATGCCGGTCTCATCCTCCAGCGTGATGAAGGTGACATTGCCTTTGCCGGGGCGCTGGCGGACGAGGATGAGGCCGGCGATTTTGACCTTCTGCCCGTCCTTCGCCGTCTTCAGCGCCGCCGCGGGGAGAATGCCGCGCCGGTCGAGCTCCGGCCGCAGGAAAGCGACCGGGTGCCTGCGCAGCGAAAGCTGCACCGTGCGATAATCCTCCACCACCTCCCGCCCCTCGGTCATCGGCGCCAGGACCACCTCAGGCTCACGTCCCCGCGCCTCGGCGGCGGCGAAGAGCGGCAGCGGCGCGCCGCCGAGGCCCCGCACCCGCCACAAAGCCTGCCGCCGGTCATGCCCGAAGCATTGGAAGGCGTCGGCATCCGCCAATTTCTCCAGCGCCGCCGCCGGCACGCCGGTGCGGGCCATCACGTCCTCGATCGAGGCGAAGGGCGCATCCATCGCCGCCGCCGCGATCAGGGCGCCGTGATCGTTGGAAAGGCCCTTCACCATGCGGAAGCCCAGACGGAGGGGCAGATGGGGCCCCTGCCCCTGCTCCAATGTGCAATCCCAGCGGCTTGCATTGACGCAGACCGGGCGCACCTCGACGCCATGCTCCCGCGCATCGCGGACCAGCTGGGCGGGCGCGTAAAAGCCCATCGGCTGGGCGTTGAGGATAGCGGCGCAGAAAACGTCCGGATGATAATGCTTCATCCAGCAGGAAGCGTAGGCGATCCTGGCGAAGCTGGCGGCATGGCTTTCGGGGAAGCCATAGCTGCCGAAGCCCTCGATCTGCTTGAAGGTCCGCTCGGCGAAGTCGCGTTCGTAACCGCGCTTCACCATGCCTTCGACCATGTCGTCATGGAATTCGCTGACGCCGCCAGTGGACTTGAAGGTCGCCATGGAGCGGCGCAACGCGTCGGCACGCGCCGGCGAAAAGCCGGCGCCGACGATCGCGACCTTCATCGCCTGCTCCTGAAAGAGCGGGACGCCCTCCGTTTTCTCCAGGACATGGCGAAGCTCGTCGGAAGGATATTCCGCATCCTCCTTTCCCTCCCTTCGTCTTAGATAGGGATGAACCATTTTCCCCTGGATTGGGCCGGGGCGGACGATCGCCACCTGAATGACGATGTCGTAGAAGATTCGAGGCTTCAGCCGCGGCAGCATCGACATCTGCGCCCGGCTCTCGATCTGGAAGACGCCGAGCGTGTCCGCCTCGCAGATCATGTCGTAGACCTTCGGATCATCCGTTTCCATTTCCGGCGAGGCGAGAGTGAGACGCTGCCCCTTATGCTGGGCGAGGAGATCGAAGGCGCGGCGCATGCAACCCAGCATGCCGAGGCCGAGGACGTCGAGCTTCATGATCTTCAGTTCTTCGAGGTCATCCTTTTCCCATTCGATGACGCGGCGATCGATCATCGTCGCGGGCTCGATGGGGACGAGATTGTCGAGCCGGTCGCGGGTCAGGACGAAACCGCCGGGATGCTGGCTAAGATGGCGCGGCGTGTCGATCAGTTGCCGGGTCAGCTCCAAAGTGAGCGCCAGGCGGGGATCATCCTTGTCGAGGCCCAGTTCCTCCACATGCTTCTCGGCGACGCCTTCGTTGGACCAGCCCCAGACCTGGCCGGAAAGGGTGGCAGTCACGTCCTCCGAGAGGCCAAGCGCCTTGCCGACCTCGCGCACCGCGCCGCGCGTGCGATAGCGGCTGACCACGGCGGTGAGCGCGGCATGGTCTTCGCCATAGGTCTCATAAATCCACTGGATCACCTCCTCGCGCCGCTCATGTTCGAAATCGACGTCGATATCGGGCGGCTCGTGACGGTCGTCGGAGAGGAAACGCTCGAAGAGGAGCTTGTGCAGGACAGGGTCGATCGAAGTGATCCCGAGAATGTAGCAGATGATTGAATTGGCGGCCGAGCCACGGCCTTGGCAGAGAATCTTCTGGCTGCGGGCAAAGCCGACGACCGAGTTGACGGTGAGGAAATAGGGAGCATAGCCCCAGCTCGCGACCAACCGCAGCTCATGGGTCAGCAACTTGCGGTAGCGCTGTTGCGGGCGGCCATCGAACTTCTTGTTGAGCGCGATCCAGGCCATCCGCTCCAGTGCCTTTTGCGGCGAGCGGCCTGACATCACGATCTCGTCGGGATATTGGTAGCTCAGCTCCCGCAAGGAGAAGGTGCAGCGTTCGGCGATGTCGGCGCTGGCGCGAATCGCGTCCGGGAAGGCGCGAAAGCGGCGCTCCATTTCCGCCGGGCTTTTCAGATAGCGGTCGGCGAAGCGTTCGCGGCGGAAGCCGAGTTCGTCGATCGTGCAATGCTCGCGGATCGCGGTGACGACGTCGTGGAGCATGCGCTTGTCGGGTCCGTCATAGAGGACGTCGCCGGTGGCGAGGCTTCTGAGGCCGTGGCGGCGGGCGAGCGCGTCCAGCGCATGGAGGCGCTTAAGCTCGCCGGGGCGGCGGCGGTGGGTGAGGGCGAGATGGCCGCGCGCCCCGAAAATGTCCGCCATCTGGGCGAGCGCGATGTCGGTCACCCGGTCGGCTTCGTCGGGGATCAAGGCGGCGACCAGCCCCTCTCCCCAGGCGGCGACATCCTCCCAATGGAGGAAGCATTGGCCTTTCTCGCCTTTCCTGCGGTCGATGCGGCTCTTGCCGATGGTGAGCAAGCGGGTGAGCCGCGACCAGGCGGCGCGATCCTCCGGCCAGACCAATAAGGAGGAGCCGTCCACCAGGTCGAGCCGACAGCCGACAATGAGACGAACGCCACCGATCTCGCGCTCGGCCCGAAGCGCCTTGACCAGCCCGCCAACGCTATTTCGATCGGTGATGCCGAGCGCGGGATAGCCGAGCAGCTTAGCCGCCGAGAACAGCTCCTCCGCGCTGCAAACGCCGCACAGAAAGCTGAAATGAGTGAAGGCCTGAAGCTCGGTATAGGTCATTGCAAAGCTTGATCGAGGTGACTAGGTTGAGTGGTCACATTGGAGTTGGTCATGGGCAAAATGATCGGCGCTGCGGAGTTCAAAAAGAACTGCCTGCGCATCATCAGCGACATCGAGAAGGGCGGCGAGGCAGTCACGGTGACGAAGCGCGGCCGGCCGGTTGCAGAGCTCAAGCCGATCGTTGGTTCGTCACGAGCGAAGGCTCTTTTCGGGTCGCTGAAAGGATCAGTGACGTTCGGACCGGACTTTGACCCCAGTGAGTCCTGCTGTGATCCCGGCTGGGAAGAGGTTTGGGACGCCAATAATCCGCCGGAACTGTATTCGAAGCGATGATCCTGCTCGATACCCATGTCCTGCTCTGGCGTGCCGAGGACGATAAGCGGCTGAGCAAGCAGGCAAAGCGAACTATCGATAAGGCCGTCGATTTGAATGAAGCGTTCGTCAGCGCCTTCACGCTTTGGGAAATAGCGATGCTGATTCGCAAGCGGCGAATCACGTTGGGTCAGCCGCTCCGCGAGTGGAGCAGAATAGCGTTCGGATCGAGGGCGTTGCGGCTGGTTCCTATCGACGAGGCGATTGCAATCGATGCTGGAGAGATGGAGGGGATCCATGGAGATCCCGCCGATCGAACGATCATCGCTACGGCGCGAGCATTGGCTTGCCCGTTGCTGACCGCTGATCAGATAATTCTGGACTATGGCGCCACCGGCCATGTTCAGGCGATCGACGCAAGACTTTAGCGTCCTCACGCGAACAGGCCCTGCATGCGCCAGCTCAGATCACCGGCAACCGGGTTCTGGCCATCTCCATTGCGGAAGATCCAGAAGCGAGCTCCGGCATCGTCCTCGACCTGGAAATAATCGCGCACTGCATCGCGCTCCCCTGCCCCGCGCCACCATTCGCCATAGACGCGCTCGGGGCCGTCGGCGGCGGCAACCCGGTAGATACGGCCACGCCACTTGAAGCGGGCCGGAGCACCATCGGGAAGCTCGGACAGAATTTGTTCCACCGGTTCCGGCGGGAAAAGAAGCCGGACAGGACGGGGCCAATCGGGCCAGTCCGGCGGCGCGGCGAGCGGCGCGGCTTGGGCAATGCTGCGTTCGGGCAGGTCGCTTTCGAGCCCGGCGAGGCGATAGAGGCGGCGCGCGCCCAGCCGTGCGACAAGGCGATCGACCAGCAGGCTGAAATCGGGCGCGGGATCGTCGCCGCCCAAGGCGCTCTCGATAACCTGGGGCGGCAGCGGCGCGACCCGGGCGGCGATCAGGCGGAGACGCTCGATGCCGAAGCCCGGCTCGATCGTCTCGATCTTCGCACAGAGAAGGCCATGGAGATGGCCACCATCGCGCGTCGACCGGGCAAGGCCAATAGCGACGTCCTGCGTTACGGCGTCGACCCGTTCGCAGAGCAGGACAAGGCGGCGGACGCCCAGCCCCGCCTCCGCCAAGAGGGGAACGAGCCGGCGCACCGCTTCTCCCGCCGCTTCCGCGATCGCCTCGGCGCTGGCGATCGGCTCCATGAAGCGGAGCAGGATCGAAGGCGGCTCCTCCGGGACGATCGGATCGAACGGTTCGCGCGCGCGACCCAGCGCCTGATCGAGGCGGAGTAGAAGCGCCGCTCCGAACCGTCGTTGCAGCGGCGCGCGCGGCATGGCGATCAGCTCGCCGATCCGTTCGAGGCCGAGACGGCGAGCGGTCGCCAAGGCGGCTTCGTCCAGCCGCAGCGCGGCGAGCGGCATGGTCGCGATGGCGTCGGCCTCGCCGCCGGCAGGGCAAAGGATGAGCGGCGCGCCGCCGAAGCGGGCCAGCGCATGGGCCGCGCCGGTTGTGCCGGCGACGGCGATGCGGGCGGTAAAGCCCAGCCGCTTCACGAAGGCGAGGATGCGTTCGCACATCCGCCGTTCGCCACCAAACAAATGGCTGACCCCGGTCAGGTCCAGCCAGAGGCCGTCCGGGCCCGAAGGCGCGGCGCGCGGCGTCCAGCGGCGGGCGGCGAACCGGCCGAGGCGGGAGAGCCAGGCGGCGTCGCCCTCCAGATCGGCGGCGCGCACGTCGAGACCGGGGGCGAGAATCCGCGCCTTGCTCAGCGGCGTGCCGGGGGCGAGGCCCAGCGCCCGCGCCCGGCCCGACACCGCGGCAAGGAGATTCTGATTGCCCGATTTATGCGCGGTGACGAGCGCGCCGGCGCCGTCGGCGTGCAGCACGACATCCTGCGGCCGGTCCTCCCGCGCCCACCGCGCGCCGGGGCGCCAGCCGTCGGTCCGCGCCGGCAAAGTGCGCAGGTCGGCGTCAGGCCGCCTGGGCGCGGACGGCGATGGGCGGCGGCGCTCGAACCGCCTGATCCGGTCGAGCGCCAGATCGGGCAGGTAGAGCGAGGCGAGCCTCGGCATCGGGAGCCTCCAAGAGCCAATGGTGCGGCGGGCCGCCGCGTTGCCGCACCAGTTCGACCCGCCAGCGGGCGCGGCCGATACCGTCATGGGGAAGCGGCGTCGAAGGCGCGGCGGCGAGACGCCAGCGGGTCGCCGCCGCGGACGGGACGAGGAGCGGATCGGCGTCGGCCTTCTTCCAATGGCGGAGCAGCAAAGCCGCCGTCCCGCCCTCCTCGGCGGCAAGCTGGAGACGGCGGCTGGCCGCCATTTCGGCGCGCCTCACTTCGCCGACCACGGCGGCGAGGCTGCCATGGCGCACCCCCTCCTCCATCACCGCCAGCACTTCTTCGTCAGTGCGACATTCGGCATAGAGCAGGCGATCCGGCTTCAGGCCAATTTGCGACAGGGCCGGCGCGAACAGGTCGCGGCGGGTGAGTGCCCAGAGCACCTGCCCCCGGCCCCCGGCGAAGCGAGCGGCGGCGGCGGCGAGGAACAGGGTCGCGGCGGCATCGTCATTCGGACTGGGCGCGGCCGCCGCCGCCTCATGCAGCGCCATTGCCAGCCCGCCGCCGGCGAGCCGGTCATCCACCGCCATGATGCCAAACGGGGCGCACGGCTTCCCTCTGGCGGGAGCGCCGGCGCGCTCGAGGGCGCGGACCTCGCCGCGCAGGGCGTCAAGGCGTGGATCGGGGGCAGCGGCCATGTGACTCGGACTCATATGTTCGCTTTATGTTCCGCCTTCATTCATTCCGAGTCAAGTCAGGGACGTGGAGGAGCGCTCGACATTACTCCTCCGCTTGCCCAGAAGGCCGCATGATCCTCCGCGCGCTCCTCCTCGCTTTCTCGCTCCTCCTCGCCGTCCCCGGTCTCGCCCAGACCGGCGACGCCGACTGGCTCTATCGCGGCTCCGACATCGCCCGCGATCCGGCCTGGCGCTTCGGCACGCTCCCCAACGGCCTGCGCTATGCGGTGCGGCGCAACGCGCTGCCCGCCCGGCAGGTGTCGATCCGCATCCGCATCGACGCCGGGGCGCTGAACGAGGAGGCCAATGAGCGCGGCTGGGCCCATTTCGTCGAGCATATGCTGTTCCGCGGCACCCAGACCTACCCCGATCGCCAGGCCCGCCAGATCTGGCAGCAATTGGGCGCGAGCTTCGGCAGCGACACCAACGCCACCACCGATTCCACCGAGACGGTCTATCAGCTCGATCTCCCCCATGCCGACCAGGCGAGCATCGACACCTCCTTACGCGTCCTCGCCGAAATGATGAGCCAGGCGCGCTTCGAGGAAGCTTCCGTTACGGCGGAACGCCCCGTCATCCTCGCCGAAAAGGGCCGCCGCCCGGAGCTGAGCCAGCGCTTTTTCGAACTCAGCCTGCCGCTCGTCTATGCCGGCCTTCGTTATGCGGAGCGCGACCCGATCGGCACCGATGCGACGTTGAACGCCGCCAATGCGGAAGGGCTGCGCGCTTTCTACCGGCGCTGGTACCGGCCCAGCCGCGCCACAATCGTGATGGTCGGCGACGCCGATCCGGACATGCTGGAGGCTTTGGTTCGCGCCCGCTTCGGCGCGTGGCGGGGAGAGGGGCCGGAGCCGCAGGAGCCCGATGACGGCCGCCCCGCCGAAGTCGCCCAGCCGATCGCGGCGCTCGCTTACCCCGGCGTCCCGGTCACCGCCACGGCGACCTGGATCCGTCCCTATGAGCCCATTCCCCACACGGTGGCGCGCGAGCGGCTGTTCCTTGAGGAAATGCTCGGCGCCCGGATCATCAATCGCCGCCTCGAAGCCCATGCGCGCGGCGCCTCCGCCTTCGTGACGGCGGCGATCAGCCTGTCGCGTCAGCGCCGGATCGCCAACACCACCTCCTTGTCGATCAGCGCGCGCGAGGGGCGCTGGCGCGAGGCGATGCAGCAGGCCTTCGCGATCATCGGCGACGCCGTCGCCTCACCGCCCAGCGCCGCCGAGATCGAGCGCGAGATCCGCAATCTGCGCACCGGGGCAAGCGCCGCGTTGCAGGGCGAGGCGACGATCCCGTCACAGGCCCGCGCCGATCAACTGGTCGGCGCCGTCGATGGCGGGGCGGTGGTCGCGAACGCGCAGACCGTGCTCGACAATTTCGAGCTGAATGCCCCCGCAATGACGCCCGAACGGATCGAAGCGGCGATGCGCGGCCTGTTCACCGGTTCGGGGCCGCGTCTGCTGTTCACCTCGCCCGAAGCGCTTCCCGGCGGCGTGCCGGCACTTGCGGAAGGCCTCGCCGCCGCCCGCGCCGCCGCACCCGCGGCCCGCGCCGCCGAACGCCGGGTGAGCTTCGACGATCTGCCCGCGCTCGGCCGGCCGGGCCGCGAAGTTTCGCGTCAGCGCATCGAGGATATGGACGTCACCATCGTTCGTTTCGCCAATGGCTCGAGCCTGACCTTCAAGCATACCGAGTTCGAACGCGGCACCGTCCATGTCCAGCTCCGCTTCGGCAACGGCCTCGCGGGACTGCCGTCGGATCAGCCCTCGCTCGGCTGGATGAGCCCTCTGATCGCGCCTTCGGGCGTCGCCGGGCTCGATCTCGACGGCATGGAGCGGCTGCTCACCGGGCGGCGCATCGGCCTCGCGTTCGGGGTCGAGGAAGACGCTTTCGTGCTCGCCGGCCAGACCAGCAGCGGCGATCTTCCCGACCAGCTTCGCCTGCTCGCCACGAAGCTCGCGCATCCGCGCTGGGATGCCGATCTGCTCGCCCGCTTCCAGGCCAGCGCCGTCGATGGCTATGATCTGCAATTCGCCTCGGCCTCGTCCCGCGCCGGGCGCGAGCTGGGCGGCGTCATTCGCCCCAATGATTTGCGCTGGCGCCCGATCGAGCGCAGCGCCATCCGGGCGGCGACGGTCGATCAGTTCCGCAGCTTCTACACGCCGTTGCTCGCCAGCGGGCCGGTCCATGCGATCATCGTCGGCGACATCACGCTCGACGCGGCGATCGACGCGATGCGGGGGACGGTCGCGGCCTTGCCCCGCCGCGCCGCGCCCGCCGCCAGTTCGCGTCCGCCGCAGCCGCCCGCGCCGAACCCGGAGCCCGTGCGCTTCACCCATCAGGGCGATCCCGGCCAGGCTTATGCGGTGATCGGCTGGTCGACCCTGGGCGGCAAGGAGCGCACCCGCGACCGCCGCGCCCTCGCGCTCGCCGCCAACATGGTCCAGACGCGGCTGTTCGATCGCCTGCGCGAGGCCGAGGGCGCCAGCTATTCGCCGACGGCCTCCCATCTCGGCTCCGAGACTTTCGCCGATTGGGGCATCTTCTTTGCCACCACCGAAATCAGCCCCGATCGCGCCGAGGCATTTTTCCGCGCCGCCCGGGAGATCGTCGCCGATCTCGCCGCGCGGCCCGCGGCGGCGGACGAGTTCGCCCGCGCCCAGAATCCGGTGATCAGCGGCATCGAGCGGCGCATGGCGACCAACGGCTATTGGACGCAGGCGCTGGAAAATTGGGAACGCGACCCGCGCGACATCGAAAATGTCCGCAATTATCTTTCCGACTATCGCGCCTTGACCCCCGAAGATGTGCGCCGCGCGGTCGCGACCTACGTCACCGAGCAAGGCGACTGGTCGATGCTGGTCCTTCCCGCTAGAGGAGCGAGTGCGACAGGCCAGAATTGACCGATACCGCCGCCTCCCTCGCCGCGGCTCCCGACCGCCCGGCCCCGACCAGCTGGAACCCGTTCCGGCTGCATGGGCGGCCGTTTTTCGAGGACAAGAACCGCGCCTTCTGGACGCTGCAATCCCTGGGCTGGGGCGGTTATTTCGTGCTGCGCACCTTGTCGGGCTTCGCCAATGATTTCGGCTGGACCTATGTCGTCCACACCTTGCTGCTGACCGCCACCGGCTATTCGATCACCTTGCTGATGGCGGCGATGTACCGACGGCTGATCCAGATGAAGGAGATCTACACCTGGGTCGGTTCGATCCTGGTCGTCGTCCTCGCCGCTGCTGCTTTCTCGGCGATCGAAACGTGGAGCGTCGCCACCTTCATCCAGCCCGGCACCCGGCCCGAGGGGGTGCGCTTCCTCGGCGCGATCCTCCTCACCGTCTCTTTGCTCATGGCCTGGTCGGCGCTCTATTACAGCATCAATTTCTACATCCTGCTGGAGGAGCAGAGCGACCGGTTGCTCAGGCTGGAGGCGCAGGCCTCGAACGCGCAGCTGGCGATGCTGCGCTATCAGCTCAATCCGCACTTCCTCTTCAATACCTTGAACTCGATCTCCACCCTGGTGCTGCTGAAGCAGACCGAGCGGGCCAATGCGATGCTCTCGCGGCTGTCATCCTTCCTGCGCTACACTCTGGTCAACGAGCCGACGGCGATGGTCACCGTGGCGCAGGAGATCGAGACGCTGAAACTCTATCTCGAAATCGAGAAGATGCGCTTCGAGGAGCGGCTGCGCGCCCATTTCACCGTCGATCAGAGCTGCAACCGCGCGCTGCTTCCTTCGTTGCTGCTCCAGCCCCTGATCGAAAATGCGATCAAATATGCGGTGACGCCGCAGGAAGACGGCGCCGACATCAACATCGAAGTGCGGCGGCAGACCGACCGGGTGCTGGTCACCGTCATCGACACCGGTCCGGGCACCGACGCCCAATATACTGCCCGCGCGGCGGAATCGACCGGCGTCGGACTGGCGAACATTCGGGACCGTCTGGCGCAGGCCTATGGCGACAATCAGAGGTTCGAGACACAATCCGAAGAGACTGGGGGGTTCCGCGTTTTCATCGAAATTCCGTACCAAATCCATGTTGAGGACAAGATATGAGCATCCGCACCATCCTGGTGGACGACGAACCATTGGCCATCCAGGGGCTGCAACTCCGCCTCGAGCCGTTCGACGATATCGAGATCGTCGATACCTGCTCGAACGGACGCGAGGCGATCCGTTCGATCAAGACGCACAAGCCCGATCTCGTCTTCCTCGACATCCAGATGCCGGGCTTTGACGGCTTTTCGGTGATCCAGGGGCTGATGGAGGTCGAGCCGCCGCTCTTCGTCTTCGTCACCGCTTATGTCGATCATGCCCTGCGCGCCTTCGAGGCGGATGCGGTCGATTATCTGATGAAGCCGGTTGAGGAGGCGCGGCTCGCCGACACGCTCGAGCGGGTCCGCCAGCGCCTCGCCGAGAAACGCGGCGTCGAGGAGGCGGCGGCGCTCAAGGGGGTGCTCGCCGAAGTTTCGCCCGAAGCGATGGAAAGCCACGACGCGGCCAACGAAAGCGGCGGCGGCGACCACGCCGCCAACCGCTACGAGCGGATGATCAACATCAAGGACCGCGGCCAGATCTTCCGCGTCGATGTCGACAGTATCGAGAAGATCGACGCCGCCGGCGATTATATGTGCATTTACACCGGCGACAACACGCTCATCTTGCGCGAGACGATGAAGGACCTCGAAAAGCGCCTCGACCCGCGCCGCTTCCAGCGCGTCCACCGCTCGACGATCGTCAATCTCGACCAGGTCAAGCAGGTCAAGCCGCACACCAACGGCGAATGCTTCCTCGTGCTCGGCAGCGGCAGCCAGGTAAAGGTCAGCCGGAGCTATCGCGACGTGGTGGCGCGGTTCGTCCACTAGAGGCGGCCCGCCGAAGTTCACAATAAAGTCACGCCAAGGCGCGGGGTCCGGCGACATGCTATTGCGTGTCCCCGCCTGACAGGCGCGGCGGCGAGTGTTCCCCAATGTTCGCACTGGCCATGAGCGGCGCCTTTCCGTCCCGAAGCGTCAGGCCAGCCTGACCCCGGATCAAGCCCGGGGCAGGCTTCGCGCCGAGCGAGGCGAAGTTCACGACTTTCACATGGAATCGCGGGGGTCTCCCGGCCTGCGCGGGCTCGGAAGTTGAGGAAGTTGAGGGTGCGTGACCCCCCTGAAGGCATCCCGCCTTCCGGCGCGGGCGGTCAGCGGGAGAAGGCGTGGCAAGCGAGCATGAAGGGAACATAACAGAAACATGAGCTGTAGGAAAATGCCGGATGGGGGGAGCGTCACCGTAATCCCCACGATCTCAGCTAGGGCGAAAAGCGACCTCCATAATTATATACTGTCCCCAGATAGCTGTCCCCAGATATATCCCACTGTCACCGGAATCCTCACCGGAATCCGGGCCGAAGTAAGGGGGCAGAAAAAAGGACCGTTCCGGTCATGCGTAAAGCGGTCGGCCGCGTCGCTGGCACGCAAGATGCCTGCTCAAATTAGGTCAGCCACATCAAGGTGGCCGCCGCTCATGGGGTAAAATTGCCCGTCAATCTCAAGGGGCTGGCATAATCTCGCTCATCAGGCCCCGTTCGCAGCAAAGATTTGTTGCTTGGCTGCATCCCCTAGTGTAGACGGGGAATGTCGATCAGGCATAACAGTGGCCTCACTGCTGATCGCTCTACCTAGGGAGACCTTTCCCCCCGGCTTTACAGGGGGGAGTTCGGAGTCCCCACCAGCATTTTTGCTGGAGGAATTGAGCGGTGCGGGCGGTAAGAGATGATCGACACTCAAGCTTTCAGAATATCTCACCGGAGCACCGCTAGCTGTTGCCTCAGCGTGCGGAGGGTCAGCCGATGACCGCATTCATCTCAGCATTGGCCTTTTTAACCGCCGCAATAGGATTGGTCCTAGTCGCCGTATTTCTGCTTCGCATGGTGGCACCGATTCAGCGGCTGATCACCGCCTACTGCGAAAGCAAAGCGGTCAACGCATTCCCCGGTATGGTCAAAGCCATTGTCAGCGCATGGTCTGAGGCGACTGACGCGCAAAGCCTAAGTTCCGAAACCGGGCCAGCGGCCAATAACGCATTGCTCCCAGCGGACGAAAGAACGGCGGAATAACGCCGTCTTCACACATCATCATTGATGATCTGATCGACGTCGAACAAGCGCGAGAAATCAGGGTTACGGTGCAGGGTTACGGTGGGGTTACGGTGGGGTTACGGTGGGGTTATGGTGACAGTTTACTAGACCCCGAAATAGGTGTGGCGCGCCGTCGGGGACGATCGTTGTCCGTCCCGGCTCCGCCGCAGCCACGAGCCGGCACATCGCCCTCACCACGCTCACATCCCCGCCACGCCCCGCACCCCGTCGAGGAGGCGGATCAGGGTGGCCTTGGCGTAGAGATAGAGGATCGTCGAGCTGCCGAGCGCGCCGGAGAGCGGACCGGAATCGCGCACCGTGTCGAGCTTCATCGGATAGCGCGCCCCGCGCCCGCCATCGTCGAATGCCGGACCGGCCTGGGTGAAACCCATCGCCCGGTAGCGGTGAACGAGCGGGGCGACGCATTCGATATAGCATGAGGTCGCGCCGTTCGAGCGGCCGAAGCGGATCGCCGCCGCGACCAGGCGCATCGCCGCCGCGCCGCGCCAGCGCGAGCGGCGGACGATGAGCTGGCTGCACAAGGCGATGCCGCGCGGAAAGCACGGCTCGGCATCCATCCCGAAGCGGTGAACGCGCGCGCCGAGATCGCCTTTCCAGGCAAAACTGATGCGGATCGTGCCGACCGGTTCGAGGCCGTCAAAAGCCAGGAAGGTGGTGCTGAAGGCGTCGAGCCGGTCTTCGATCAGCCCGGCCTGATGATCGGCGCCGGCGGCGTCGCGCCCGCGCTCGACGCAGTGGATCTGGTAGCGCAGCCGCTTGGCGAGAAGCATCATCTCCTCGTCGCGGCACAGGCGGATGTCGAGCGCGTCGCCGCCCTCGCCGGTTGCGGCAAGCGCCTTGTCGCTGTCGACGCGATCCGCGATGAAAGTATCCAGCCGGCGCAGCAGGCGCACGTAAAGAGCCGGATCGGCCCGCTCGATGCTCTGCAGGACGGCGTCGTCGATGCGCCGGGCGCGCAGCGGCGTGAGCGCGGTCACCGTCGCGCTGGCGTCGGCGCCGCTGAGAAATCCCATTTCGCCGATCGGCTCCCCCGCGCCGCGCCGTAACGGGCGCTCTTCCGCTCCCGGCAGATCGAGAACGACCTCGACCTCGCCTTCGGTGACGAGCAGCATATCGCGATAGTGCCGCCCCGCTTCGCGCAGCCGCGCGCCTTCGGCGAAGTGCGCTTCCGGGCAATAAGGCTGCAGCTCTGCAAAGAGGGCCAGCGCGTCGTCGGTCATCCCGGCTCCCAAGGTCCAAGCGCGGCCATTCCCAGAGATTCGGGAGAGTCGCGCGCAGTAAATGAGCGCTTCCACAGGGCGATTGGCAAGAGCAGCCCGAAGGAATGCGAGGGTTGCGGTAAGCGTTTCTTAAACGGCTTGTCTGACAACAAGGGGGCCGGGAGGCGAAAGCCAAAGATGGCGGGGAAGAGATAATGTTGGCGCACGAGCAGGTGGTGGAGACGCATTTCTCCTTCTCGCCGCACGTCCCCGAACCGCCGGAGCGGCGGCAGGGCGAGCGCCACATCAAGATTTTGCGTGTCGCGGCGCTCGACATCGAGGGGCGGCGCGAGCTCTGCCTGATCCGCAACATCTCCGCCGGCGGCATGATGGCGCACGTCTACAGCAAAGTGAAAGTGGCTGAGAGCGTCGTCGCGGAGCTGAAGACCGGCCAGCCGCTCGCCGGCCGGATCGTCTGGGTCAAGGATTCGAACGCGGGCATCGCCTTCGATGTGCCGGTCGATATCGAGGAATTGCTCGCCAATAATGGGCCGCTCGACAATGGCTGGCGCGCCCGCTCGCCACGGATCGAGATCGACCGGATGGCGACGTTGCGCATCGACGGCCGCCCGAGCGCGGCGCACATCTGCGACGTTTCCCAAAGCGGCATCAAGATCGAGACGGATGAGACGCTCAAAATCGACGGCGACGTGGTGCTTTCGCCCGAGGGCTTCCGGCCGATCGCCGGGGTGGCCCGCTGGCAGCATGGCCGCGCGGCGGGGATCTCGTTCAACCAAATGATCCCGCTCGCCGAGCTGATCGCCTGGATCAAGAGCGCGAATTAAGACACCGAGCGGCGTCTGGAGCGGGTGAAGGGAATCGAACCCTCGTCGTAAGCTTGGAAGGCTTCTGCTCTGCCATTGAGCTACACCCGCTCGGGCATATCTCCCCTGCCATTTGCGGCGCGCGAACGTCAATCCTTTGCCGGCGCTTTGGCTTTCTCGGCCTCTCCGCGCGGCGACAGCAGGAGCAGGGTGAGGAAGGTGATCACCGACAGCACGATGGCGACGTCATAGGTGCCGAGGCCGACCGAGAGGCCCATTGCGCCTGTCACCCACAGGCTGGCGGCGGTGGCGGTGCCCTGCACGGAATGATCGTGGCGCAGGATCGCGCCGCCGCCGATAAAGCCCACGCCGACGATCAGGCCTTCGACGATCCGCGCCGTCGCATCGGGCTCGCCGCGGGTGAGCGACTCGGTCGCCTGGATGAAGCCGCAGGTTGCGACGGCGACGAGGGGGAAGGTGCGCAGGCCCGCGCTGCGTTCGGCTTTCTCGCGATTCCAGCCGATCGGCAGGGCGAGCAGATAGGCGATCGCCAGCGCGATCAGGTGGGGAAGAATGTTGAAGGAGCCGGGAAGGAGATCGCGCATCGCCCCCCAACGCTTCAGGCGGAACGACGCTCCAATGCCTGGGCGGCTTCGCTCATCAACTGGGCCAGAATCGCCGCGACCGGCGCTTCTTCCTTGACCATGCCCACGGACTGACCGGCCATCACCGAGCCGGTCTCGACATCGCCGTCGATCACTGCGCGGCGGAGCGCGCCGGCCCAATAATGCTCGATCTGGAGCTGCGCCTCCATCATCTCGACGGAACCCGAGTCGAGAAGCAAAGCGACTTCGCGCTGCTTGGCGGCGAAGCTTTCCATCTCGCGATTCTTGAGGGCGCGCACCGGAATGACGGGCAAGCGGGGGTCGATCTGCACGCTGGTGATCGCATCGCGCGCGGAGGCGCGGATGAAGGCCTTCTTGAAATTGGGATGGGCGATGCACTCGGTGGCGCAGACGAAGCGGGTGCCGAGCTGCACGCCGACCGCGCCCATTTCGAGATAGCCGGCGATCAGCCCGCCATGGCCGATGCCGCCGGCGACGAAGATAGGCACCTCGGCGGCGAGCGGCGGCAATATCTCCTGGGCGAGCACCGAGGTCGAGACCGGGCCGATATGGCCGCCCGCCTCCATGCCCTCTATGACGAGCGCATCGACGCCCGAGCGGACCAGCTTCTTGGCGAGCGAGAGCGCGGGGGCGAAGCAGATCAATTTCGCCCCGAACGCCTTGACCTTGTCGATCGCACCGGACGGCGGCAGGCCGCCGGCGAAGACGACATGGCTGACCTGATGGCGCGCGCAGGTCGCGATCAGCTCCGAGAGCATCGGGTGCATGGTGATGAGGTTGACGCCGAAGGGCCTTGAGGTGCGCTTCTTCGTCTCGGCAATCTCGGTGTCGAGCAGATCGGGCGTCATCGCCCCGCAGGCGATCACCCCGAAGGCGCCGGCGTTGGAGAGTGCGGAGACGAGGCTGCGCTCCGAAATCCAGCTCATCGCGCCGCCGAGGACGGCGACCTCGCAGCCGAGGAAATCCGTGCCGCGCGCCATCAGGCGGGCGAGGCCCACGGATGTCATGCGAATTCCAGTTCCCCGGCGGAGGCCGGGGTCCAGTTCAAACGGACATGCGCGCGGCAGCGCGATAGCGACGCGGCGCGTGGCTCCTGGGCCCCGGCCTGCGCCGGGGAACAAAGCACGTCATTCATTCTCCGTCCTCCGCGTCTAAGCCGTAAGCCGTGTGCAATACCCGCACCGCGAGCTCGGTATATTCCTCAGGAATCAGCACCGACACTTTGATCTCCGACGTCGTGATGGCGAGGATGTTGATGTTGCGATCGGCCAAGGTCGCGAACATTTTCGCGGCGATGCCGGCATTGGATCGCATGCCGATGCCGACCGCGCTGACCTTCACGACATTGGTGTCGGTGAGGATTTCGGTGAAGCCGACCGTGTCGCGCACCTTCTCCAGCGCCGCGACGCTGTGGATCAGGGCGGCGGTCGGCACGGTGAAGGTCAGGTCGCTTTGCTGGCCCGGGCGCGGCACGCTTTGCACGATCATGTCGACATTGACCCCGGCTTCCGCGAGCGGCCCAAACACCGCCGCGACGCCGCCGGGGCGATCGGGCATGTTGGTCAGCGTCACTCGCGCCTCGTTCCGGTCATGGGCGATGCCGGTGATGACGTTGCGTTCCATCTCGCTTCCTTCGATTTCCTCGTCGCCGACAATCATCGTGCCGGGCACGTCCTCAAATGAGGACAGCACCTGCAGCGGCATCTTGTAGCGCATGGCGAGGCCGACCGAGCGGGTCTGCAGCACCTTGGCGCCGACGCTGGCCAGCTCCAGCATCTCTTCATAAGTGACCATGTCGAGCTTGCGCGCGCGCGGCACGATGCGCGGATCGGTGGTGTAGACGCCGTCGACGTCGGTGTAGATGTCGCAGCGATCGGCCTTTGCCGCCGCCGCCAAAGCGACAGCCGACGTGTCGGAGCCGCCCCGCCCCAGAGTGGCGAGGCTGCCGTCGGCGACCACGCCTTGAAAGCCCGGAATGATCGCAATGCCCTGTTCGTCGAAGACGCGATCGAGCACGTCCACGTCGATCCCCTCGATCAGGCCGGAGCTGTGGCCGGAGGCGCGGATCGGCAATTGCCAGCCCATATAGGAGCGCGCGTTCAGCCCCATGCCCTGCAGCGTGATCGCGAGCAGGCCGGAGGTGACCTGTTCTCCGCTCGCCACGACCACGTCATATTCGCGCGGATCGTAGAGCGAAGCGGCCTCGCGGCAGAGCTGGACGAGCCGGTCGGTCTCCCCCGCCATCGCCGAAACGACGACCGCGACCTCATTGCCGCTCGCCGCCTCGCGCTGGACGCGCGCCGCGACATGGCGGATGCGCTCGATCCCCGCCATCGACGTGCCGCCGAACTTCATCACGATGCGGGCCATGGGGCGGGGCTTAGGGTGGAACCAAAGCGCTGGCAAACCGACTTCGTCACCCCGGACTTGATTGCAAGGTCGCCATGTCCCCCGGACATGGCTGAGCAGTGTGGGACACTGCTCACCTTGCAATGGGGTCTGCCTTCCTTCACTCCGTCCCACCATGAAGAAGGCGGATGCCGGATCAAGTCCGGCATGACGGGGTTGGACTTACATGACTGGCTCACCCACCATCGATCCGAAGGAAGCCGCGCATTTCGGCGCGCTGGCGGCGGACTGGTGGGATCCGAAGGGCTCGTCGGCGATGCTGCACAAGCTTAATCCGGTGCGGCTCGGCTATGTGCGCGCCGCGATCGACCGCCATTTCGGCGGCGACGAGACCGGCCTCAAGCCGCTCGCCGGCAAGCGGGTCGCCGATGTCGGCTGCGGCGCCGGGCTGCTGGCGGAACCGCTGGCGCGGCTGGGCGGGCGGGTGACGGGGATCGATGCCGCGCCGGAAAATGTCGCCGCCGCCCGCGCCCATGCGGAAGGGCAAAGGCTGGAGATCGACTATCGCGTCGGCGGCACCGAGGCGCTTGAAGGTCCGTTCGATCTGATCACCGCGATGGAGGTGGTGGAGCATGTCGCCGACGTGCCGGCCTTCGTCGCGGGGCTGGCGGGGGCGCTCGTCGCGGACGGGCTACTGATCCTTTCCACGCCGAACCGCACCTCATGGTCGAAGCTGGTGATGATCGGCATTGGCGAAGGCACCGGGCGGATTCCCAAGGGCACGCATGATTGGGACAAATTTCTGATGCCGGAAGATCTCGCCGCTCATTTGCGCGCGGCTGGCCTGAGCGTGGTCGATACGACCGGCTTGAGCTTCAGCCTCTCGCGCGGCTTCCGGCTGAGCGAGGATCTGTCGCTCAATTATCTGGTGACGGCGACGCGCGCCTAGCGCCGCTCCCGACTCAGCCGGGTCATCAGGATCGCCATCCGCCGGGCCTGACGGACGAGGCTGTCGAGCTCGATATATTCGCCCTCGGCATGAGCGCCGCCGCCGGCCGCGCCGAGCCCGGCGAGGACGTCCGCGTCATTTGCGACGAAGCTCGAATCGGCGGCGCCCCGCCGCGCCGGGTCAAATTCGGGCATTTCGGGTAGGCCGAGATCGCGATTGACCGCGTTGAGACGGGCGAGGACGGCGCGATTGCCCTCGGTCGGCGCCATGGGCGGGTAGCCGTCCTCGGCGAAGACCAGTTCCGCCTGCGTTTGCGCCAGGTGCTGGCCGACGATCGCCTGCATCCGCGCCCGCACCCGCGCCTCCTGATCGGCGGTGAGCGAGCGGATGTCGCCGCGCGCGATCGCGGTCTCCGCGACGATATTGGTCTTGCCCGAGGCGGTGACGTTGAGCCCCTGCTCGTCGATCGCCGCCGGGGTGCCGCCGCCGATCACGCCGACATTGTAGGTGAGATTGGGCTCGGGCAGCTCGCGGCGGAAGGCGTCGAGGATGCGCGCCATTTCATAGATCGCGCCATAGCCGAGACTCTGTCCGAAGATGCCGCTCGAATGGCCGGTCCGCCCGCTCGTGCGCAAAGTCCAGCTCGTCGAGCTGCGCCGCGCGATCGTGCCATAATCGCGGCCCTCGTCGCGGGCGAGATTCTCGAACTCCAGCGCGATGTCGGCCCAGCGCCCGGCCTCGATCAGATCGCGGCGCGCCACCGCGATCGGCGCGCCGGGGCGCTCCTCG
>Ga0136633_1000165_pt1 | contig 49430 bp, 46 predicted proteins | sample AntDrymeUQ832206_2_FD_105494 | JGI IMG/M metagenome (GOLD analysis project Ga0136633, IMG submission 105494) | Polar desert sand microbial communities from Dry Valleys, Antarctica - metaG UQ83 (22.06) | ecosystem: Environmental > Terrestrial > Soil > Desert | place: Antarctica: Dry Valley... | reverse complement strand
CTTTTGACGGGATGCACGGGGTGATCCCGCGTGTCGCCAGCGCCTCGCGGAACCAGTCGGCATCGTAGCCCCGGTCGCCGAGCATCGCCCTGGCTTTGGGCAGCGCGTCGATCATCAGCGCTGCACCCTTGTAGTCGCTTATCTGACCTTCGCTCAGCAGCAAGATCAGCGGCCGCCCCTGACCGTCGCAGACGGCGTGAAGCTTCGAGTTCAGGCCGCCTTTGGTCCTGCCAATACGTCGGGGAACAGACCCTTTTTTAAAAGGCTGGCCGCCGTCCGGTGCGCCTTCAAATGGGTGGCATCGATCATCAGTTGGTCGGGCTTACCGCCCTTGGCGACAAGCGCCGCAAAGATGCGGTTGAACACGCCGAGCCGGCTCCAGCGGATGAAGCGATTGTAGATCGTCTTGTGCGGCCCGTAGTCCTGTGACGCATCGCGCCACCGAAGCCCGTTCCTGATCACAAAGATGATCCCGCTGATTACCCGCCGGTCATCGACCCGCGGCCCCCGTGCGACAGCGGAAAAAAATAGGGCTCGATCCGGCGCATCTGCGCCTCCGACAACCAGATCAGATCGCTCATGGGCAGCGCCTCATCGCGCCGCCATTGAATCAACTGATCACCGCCGTTGCATCAATACGCGTTTGCGCGCATTCTGTCTTAATCCACCATTCAGTTGCACCCGATTTCTCCCGACCCCCAAGTTGCCGCGTAACTACTCATCTCGGCTGCGTTTGAGCGGGGGAAACCATTCAACGGCGCCGCCGGTGTTGCTGCTGACGCCACCTGGTGACCCCGTCCCTCTCACGGTGGTGGGTTGCGTGGTGGGTAAATCTGCAAACGTCCCGAAAGCTTACCTAATTTCAACGTTCTGGGCGGACTCCCGCTCCGCCAATTTACTGCCGAGATGCTCTCAAATAGCGGCACCGAGTGGCTCGGGACGACCGTCTCCCTGGCGGGCTCGGCCAGGTTCAGATCACGACATGCGGCGGCACTTATCTACGCTCAGTCTTTGCCGGACGGCCGCGCTGACGAAGCCGGATCATCATAAAAGCTTTGCAATCAAGCGGCTCAACTTTCATCTGTGCGCTCACCTTGCATGAACGGAAGGGCGCGACGCGCCGTGATTCGGACTCTCATCATCGAACGCTGGTCGCAATATCGACGCTGGCTGCCGTCGGACGTCTATCTGTGGACCAAGGCCTTATTGCTCACCGGCGTGGCGATCCAGGCGGCACGGCTGCTGTGGGCGATTGCAACCCCGGTCGGACCGCTTGGGGAGTGGATGCCGGCCTCGGCGCGAACCTTGCCGCCGCAGGTCCAGATGGCGATATTGGCGGCGGTCGATCCCTTCGTTCGGGGCGGATCGCTTGCCGCTGCACCAGTCGCGGCCGAGCTGAACGTCAAGCTTTACGGCATTCGCGGTGAAGGCGGGCTGGGCGGAGGCGCGGCGATCATCGGTTTGTCCGATGGCACGCAGCAAAGTTTTGCCGTCGGAGAGAAGGTCGCGCCGGGGGTGATCCTCGCCGGCGTACATTTCGATTATGTGCTGCTCGATCGCGGCGGCCAGCAGCAGCAAAAACTGTTCATCGAGGGCACCGACGCGGGTGCCGGCGCTGCGGTATTCCCCTCGACCAGTGCCGAAGCGCCGCTGTCCGCTGCCTCGACTGACGGCCCGTCGGCGGCGGTTATCCGGCAGGCCGTGAGCTTCGCGCCGCGCAACCGCGGCGGCAAGGTTAATGGGGTAGTCATCAGCCCCGGGTCAGACCCCGCCTTGTTCGCGTCCGCCGGGTTCAGGACGGGAGACGTCGTCGTTGCGGTCAACGGTGCTCGCATTGCGTCGGCAATCGATGTAGCGCAATTGCAGTCGAGCATCGTTCCGGGGGCGCGCCTCCTGCTCACCGTCGAACGCGGTGCCGAGACCGTGCCCGTCGCCCTCAATATTGCAGGCAATTGATGAAATTCAGAACGTCCGTGCTGGCCCTGTTGCTGTTTGCGGCCACTCCTGTGCTCGCCCAATATACGCTCAACATGCGCGATGCCGACGTGCGCGCGTTTGCCGCCGATGCGGCGCGGGTAACCGGGCTGACGCTGGTTGTCGACGGCCGCGTCAATCAGAAGGTGTCGGTCGTCACCCGGCGCTCGCTCAGCCGCTCGGAATATTTCGAAGTGTTCCTGTCGACGCTGCGCGCCAACGGCCTCGTCGCCATACCCATCCGCGGCGGCTACCGAATTCAGCCGGTCGACGGGGCCGCCTCGCAACCATCGCGGGTCAACGCGCGCAACGTGTCGCGTAACCAGTTCGTCACCGAAATCTTCCGCTTGCGATCGATCGATGCCCCGGGCGCGATCGAAACGCTGCGCCCGCTGATCAGCCCGCAAGGCTCGATTACCGCCAACAAGAACGCCAACAGCCTGGTCGTCGCCGACTTCGCCGACAATGTTGCGCGAATCCGCGACCTCGTCCAACGGATCGACCGCAATGCCGATTCAGGCTCGAGCCAGATCGTCTATCTGCGCAATGTCGGCCCACGCGAGATCGCGACCTCGCTCCAGGCGCTTGCAGCGGGCGGAGCAAACGGCGGCAGCCCCGGGGTGACCGTCACCGCGGTCGATTCGTCCAACGCCATCGCCTTGCGCGGCGACAGTGCAGCCGTGGCGCGCTTCGCGGCGATGGCGCGTGAGCTCGACAGCCGCGCCGCGGGCGGGACCGAAGTCCGCGTCTACTGGCTCGAACATGCCGACGCCGAACAATTGCTGCCGGTGCTTCAGCAACTCGTCGGCCAGCCGGTGACCCAGTCCGCCGAGGCCCCGGCGTTCATCAAGGGCCAGTCGGGCGAAGGCACCGGAGCCGGACCGACCGAGACTCGCCCTCAGCCGGCGATGGCGGCGGAGATGGGCGGGACCGGGATCGTCCGTCGCGGCCCGGCGGTGGTGACGCGCTATTCGGGCACCAACGCGATCATCATCGCGGCCAACGCCGATGCGCAGCGTCAGCTCGGAGAAGTCATCCGTCAGCTCGACACCCGCCGCGAGCAGGTATTGGTCGAGGCAATCATCGTCGAAATCGGTGACGAGGCGGCTCGTCGTCTCGGCGTGCAATTCCTCCTCGCGGGCAAGAACGCGCCGTTCCTCGCGACCAATTACAGCAATGCCGCACCGAACATTTTCACCGTCGCCGGGGCGGTCGCCAATTACCGGCTCGGGCGTCAGACCTCGACCAGCGACGACGGCAACATTACCACCACTTTCGACAGCCCGCTCGGCCAGGGCGTTACCGACGCCGCCGTCCAGTCGGTATTGTCGGCGACCGGCGGTTTCGGCGGCGGCGTGGTCAACGTCGCCAAGGACGTATTGTTCGGCGCGATCATCAACGCGGTGAAATCCGACACCTCGTCGAACCTGCTGTCGACGCCATCGATCATGACCCTCGACAATCAGGAAGCCAAGCTCCTCGTCGGGCAGGAAGTGCCGGTCACCACGGGCGAGAAATTGTCGACCGACTTCGACAATGCGTTCCGCACCGTCCAGCGCCAGAACGTCGGCATCCAGCTCGACGTCAAGCCGCAGGTCAATTCGTCGGGCTCGATCAAGCTGTTCCTGCGCCAGGAAGTGTCGAGCGTCGCCGGTCCGGTCTCGAGCCGCTCGAGCGACCTCGTCATCAACAAGCGCGAGTTCAAGACCGTGCTGACAGTCGACGATGGCGATATCCTGGCGATCGGCGGCCTGCTCGACGAGAATGAGCGCCGCACGATCGAGAAAATACCGTTCCTGGGCGACATTCCGGTCGTCGGCGAATTGTTCAAGTCGCGCTCGCGCAACAAGACCAAGACCAATCTGATGGTCTTCATCCGGCCGACCATTGTCCGCAGCCAGGCCGAGGCGCGCGAACTTACCGCACAACGCTACGGCTACATCCGCAACGAGCAGATTCGCCGCAATCCCGATGTCGAGCCGTCGATCGACAGCCTGGTGCGCGATTATATGGGCGCGGTTCCGCCGGTGGTCGCGCCGCAGGCGGGGGATGTCTATTATCCGCCGGCGGTGGCGGTGCCGCGGCAATGATCATTCGCCGCGGTATCGAGGGAGAAGTGGTCGACGGTGGCGACCTGCTCGACCTCGACGGCGTTCCGATCGACGATCTCGCTACACCGGACACCATGGTCGAGGTCACCGAGCGGCAGGCGATCGCGGTCGCGGCGATCCTCGACATTCCCTACGCCTTCGCCAAGGCCAATGGCGTGGTGGTCATCCCGCGCGAGGACGGCGCGCTCAAGGTCGCGCTTCGCGAGGGGGCCGACCCGGCGGTGCTGATCGAAACGCGGCGACACCTCGGCCAGCGGTTCGAGGTGGAGTTCGTCGATGGCCCGGCGTTCGATCGCTATCTCCAGTCGCGCTACGCGATCGACCAGAGCGCGGCCGGGCTGGCGGGCGCGATCGACGGCGGGGATGAGCTTAATGCGCTTGCCACCGGTATCCCGACCGCGGAGGATCTGCTCGACAGCGCCGACGACGCCCCCGCGATTCGCCTGATCAACGGGATCATCGCCGAAGCGGTTCGCCGCGGAGTCAGCGACATCCATGTCGAGCCTTATGAATCGGGACTGATCGTCCGGATGCGGGTCGACGGGGTGCTCAAGGAGAGCCTGCGCATGCCCGCGCACGTCGCGCCGGTCGTGGTCAGCCGGATCAAGGTGATGGCGCGGCTCGACATTGCCGAGCGGCGAATTCCGCAGGATGGCCGCATCGGCCTGACCCTTGGCGGCAAGCTGCTCGACGTGCGCGTGTCGACGCTTCCAAGCCGCGCGGGCGAACGAGTCGTGCTGCGCATTCTCGACAAGGACGCGGCCGGGCTGACGCTCGACGTGCTCGGCATCGACAATGCCGCCGAAAAGGTGCTGCGCGAGGCGCTTGCCGAGCCCAACGGGATTATCCTCGTCACCGGGCCGACCGGGTCGGGCAAGACCACCACACTCTACGCCTGCCTTCAGCAGCTCAACGACGGCAGCCGCAACATTCTTACGGTCGAGGATCCGGTCGAATATGCAATCGACGGGGTCGGCCAGACCCAGGTCAATTCCAAGGTCGGGATGAGTTTCGCCGCCGGGCTGCGCGCGATCCTGCGGCAGGATCCCGACGTCGTCATGGTCGGCGAAATTCGCGACCGCGAGACCGCCGATATCGCGGTTCAGGCGTCGCTCACCGGCCACCTCGTGTTGTCGACCGTCCACACCAACGATGCGATCGGCGCGATCACGCGGATGCGCGACATGAAGGTCGAACCGTTCCTGCTCGCCTCGACCTTGCGCGCGGTGATCGCGCAGCGGCTGGTCCGCCGGCTGTGCGACGCGTGCAAGCAGCCGCTCGACGCCGGCGACGGGGTCGCCGCCTTGCTCGGCTTCGACGATGGCGTGACCGTCTATCGCCCGGCGGGGTGCGACCAATGTTCGCAAACCGGCTTCAAGGGCCGGATCGGGGTGTTCGAGGCGGTGCGCATCGACGGTGCTGTCCGCCGGATGATCAACGACGGCGCCGACGAAACGCTCATCGCCGACCATGCCTTCGCCAATGCGCCCCACCTCAGCGAGGCCGCACGCGAGCTGGTCAGGGCGGGGATGACCACCGCCGACGAAGCGATCCGGATTTCGCGCCGCGAAGAGACGCCCGTCGATGCCTGAATTCGCATATTATGCGGTCGATCCCAACGGGCGCGAGCGGCGTGGCAAGGTCAGCGCCGCTACCGATGCCGCCGCGCGCGCCAACCTCGAAACGCGGCGCTTTCACGTGGTGCGGATGGAGCGCCACACGCTCGCCGAAGCAAGCGCCAAGGACAGCATCGCGCAGTCGTTTCGCTCGCGGCGCCTGTCGGGCAAGCAATTGACCCTGTTCACTCGCCAATTGGCAACGATCAGCCAGGTCAGCCCGCTCGAGGAAGCGTTGCGCACCATCGCTCGGCAGAGCGAGCAGCCGCACGTCCGCGCGGTCGTCGCCAACGTCGCCGACGGAGTGGTCGAGGGGCGGCGGCTCGCCGACGCGATGGCGCGCGAGGCGAAAAGCTTCTCGCCGCTGTACCGCGCGATGGTCTCGGCGGGCGAAAGCTCGGGCACGCTGCCCGATTTGCTCGAGCGGCTCGCGGCGCTGCTCGAGCGGCAGGCCGAAATGCGCGGCAAGGTGCTGTCGGCGCTTGCCTACCCAATCGTGCTGACCCTGGTCGCGATCGGGGTGGTCGCGGCGCTGATGATCGCGGTCGTTCCGCGGGTGGTCGAGCAATTCGACGACGTCGGGCAGCAATTGCCGCTACTGACGCGGATCATCATCGCGATCTCTGCTTTCCTCGCCAGTTACTGGTGGGCGATGTTGATCGTGATGGCGCTTGCCGCGGTGGCGGGTTGGCGCGCGCTCAAGGACGAGGGGATTCGCTATGCGTTCGACCGGTCGCTGTTGCGAATCCCGCTGCTCGGGCGCTTGATCCGCGATCTTCACGCGGCGCGGATGGCGCGGACGCTGGCGACGATGATTGAAAGTCGCTTGCCCGCGGTCGAGGGCCTTAAGCTCACCGCGAGCACCATCTCCAACCGCGCGCTTCGCCGGGCGACCGAGGGAGTGGTCGATTCGATTCGCGCGGGGGGCAGCATTTCGGGAGCATTGGCCCGCGCTGGCGTATTTCCGCCATTGCTGGTCTATCTCGCGGCGAGCGGGGAGAGCGCTGGCCGGCTCGATTCGATGCTCGCGCGCGCCGCCGACTATCTCGAACGCGAGTTCGACAATTTCACCGCGACCGCTTTATCGATGCTCGAACCGGCGATCATCGTGGTCATGGGCGCGGTGGTCGCGACCATCGTCCTCGCCATCCTGCTGCCCATCCTGCAGCTGCAATCCCTGATCGGAGGCTGACCGTGCTTCGTCAAATCTTCCTCGACCCACGCCCCCGCGACGACCACGGCGAGCAAGGGTTCACCCTGGTCGAACTGATGGTCGTGATCGTGATCATCGGCCTGCTCGCGACGGTCGTGATGATCAACGTGCTGCCGAGCCAGGACAAGGCGATGATCACCAAGGCCAAGGCCGACATCGCCACGCTCGAACAGGCGATGGAGATGTATCGCCTTGATAATCTGACCTATCCGAGCGGCGGGGACGGGCTCAACGCATTGGTGTCCGCGCCGCCCGGACTGGCGCAGGGCGAACGCTATCGCTCGGGCGGTTACATCCGCTCGCTGCCCAAGGACCCGTGGGGGCGGCCGTACCAGCTCGCCGCGCCGGGCAAGAGCGGCCCGTTCGACATCTATTCGCTCGGCGCCGACGGCGCGCCCGGCGGCACCGAGGACAATGCGGATATCTACGGCTCGCAACGCTAACGGCATGAAGCGGCAGGGCGGCTTCACCTTGGTCGAACTGATGGTGGTGCTGGCCATCATGGCGCTGTTCGCCGGAGCGGTGGTGATGACCATGGGCAGGCTCGGCGGCGGATCGACCGACAGCGCCAACCGGCTCGGCGCGCGGCTCGCGGCGGCGCGCGACGAGGCAATCGTCAGCGGAACCCCGATCGCCGGATGGGTCAGCGCTTCGGGCTATGGCTTCGACCGGTTCGAAAAGGGCCGCTGGGAGCCGCTTTCGGCCAAGCCGTTCGAGGGCGCCAATTGGGAAAGCGGGACCCAAGTTAGTGTCGGCGGCGGCGGCGGCGATGCCCGCGCGCGAGTCCGCTTCGACAGCCTTGGCCTGCCCGACGCTCCTTTGTCGCTTCGCCTCGCCCGCAACGGCGAGATCTCGCGGATCGACATCGTCGCCAACGGCGACGTCAAGGTCCGATGAGCCCGGCAGGCCCCGCGCGCTGCCGGTCGGGGTTTACCCTGATCGAGATGCTGGTCGCCTTGTCGGTATTCTCGATTGCGGCGCTGGCCTTGCTCCGGCTCGACGGCTTCGCGATCGCGACCACCGCCGACCTGGATTCGCGGCTGATCGCCCAGATCGTCGTCCAGAACGAAGCCGCGCTCGTCGCCACCGACGCTGGACCGGTGGTGCGCGGAGCGAGCAGCCGCGCGGTCGCCAATGGCGGGCGCAGGTTCACGGTTCGCCGGACGGTGTCGCCGACCGACGATCTCCGGCTGGTTCGGGTCGACGTGATCGCAGTCGAGCAGGGCGGAAGCGCGCGCGCGGCGATGACCTTCGTCAAGCGCGTCGGATGACCCGCCATCGCCCAATCCCGGCCCCACAGGCGGGCTTCACCTTGGTCGAGATGCTGGTCGCGATGACGATTTTCGCGATCCTCGCCGCGGTCGGAGTGTCGATCCTGAGGATGAGCGTCGACACACAGGCCGCGGTCGATCGCCGCTTGAGCGAAATCGGCGAGATCGGGCGGCTCCAGGCCTCGCTCGCCAATGATCTGGGGCAGGCGGTCGACCGGCGAACCCGCGACGGCCAGGCAAGCCGCCCGGCATTCCTTGGCGAGCCCGGCCGAATCGCCTTCGTCCGCAGCGGCTGGGCGAACCTCGACGATGCGCCGCGCTCGACCCTGCAGCGGGTCGAATGGCGGATCGAGGACGGCGGGCTTGCGCGGGTCGGGCATCGCCGGATCGACGGCGCGGGCGCGGGCGGGGGCGCAGGCGGGGGCGGCGAAGGAGTGGCGGCGGTGTTCGCACGCGATTCGACCGCTTCGTTCCGCTTTCGCGAGGCCAATGGCAATTGGTCGACCACCTATCTTTCGACCGAGGAGCGGCCGCTTCCCGCAGCCGTCGAGGTGGTGGTCAAACCGCGCGCGGCGAGCGCGGTCACGATGGTGATCGCACTCCCCGCGATCGAGAATCGTCCGCCCAGGGCACCGCAAGTGCCGGGACCGCCCCCGCCGCCCGGATCGCCGCCGCCTCCGCCGGGAAATCCGGCATGACCGCGCGGCGCTCCGAACGCGGCACCGCGCTGCTGACGGTGCTGCTGCTGGTCGCGGTGATCGCGACCATCTCGGCGACCGCGCTCGACCGCATCGGCATCGCCACCCGGCTCGCCGGCAACGTCGCCACCGTTGCGCAGGCGCGGGCCTGGCTGGCCACCGCCGAATATCTCGCGGCGGCGCGAATCGAGGATCTACGCCGAGCCGACGAGGACCAGACCACCCTTGCGGGCAATTGGATGGGGGTCGAACGAAGCATCGCGCTTCCCGACGGCGGGCTGGTCAAGGCAAGAGTGATGGACGGGGGCAATTGCTTCAACCTCAACAGCCTGGTCGACAAGCGGGCCGACGACACATTGGTCGCGCGCGAGGAGGGGGGGGTCCAGTTTGCGGCGCTGATGACCTCGCTCGGGATCGGTGCCGGCGAGGCCGCGCAGATCGCCGACAGCGCGACCGATTACATCGACAGCGACCAGGTCGCGCTTCGTCTGGGGGGCGAGGACAGCGCCTATTCGGGCACGAGCGACACCCTCCCCGCCAACCAGTTGATGGCCGACCCCAGCGAGCTGCGTGGCGTCGCGCGGGTCAGCGCGCGCGATTATCGGCTGCTCGAGCGCTGGCTATGCGCGCTGCCGGTGACCACCATGTCGCCGCTCAACGTCAATACATTATTGCCCGAGCAGGCGCCGCTCCTGGCGATGCTCGCGCCCGGCGTGATCGACCTCGCGCGTGCCCGGGCGCAACTGGCGTCGCGCCCCGCGGCGGGCTATGGAAGCGTGCTTCAATTCTGGAAAACCCCCCCGTTCGAAGGTTTGCAAGTGCCGGCCGAGGCCACTGGACAGGTGCAGGTGCGCACCGACTTCTTCACGATGCAGGCGACCGTCGAGGCGGGTAGCGCGCGCGTTTCGGAGACCGCGCTGATCGACGCCAGCGAGACACCGGCGCGGGTCGTCCGCCGCCAATGGGGCGAAGCGAACTAGCCGTGGAGACCCTGGTCTTTGCCTTGCCCGAGGTCGCCGATTCCGCCTTTCGCGAGGCGCATTGGTGGCTGGTCGCCGAGGGCGCCATCGTGGAGGCCGGGGTCGGGGCGGAGTGGCCGGGGCTGGCAAGCGATGCCGCGGGCCAGCGCCGCCGCCTGGTCGCGCTCGCTCCGATCGCCGCGGTCCGGCTCGCCTTCGCGCCCGCCAATGCCGCTGCCGCCTCGCCGAGACAGGCCGCGGTCATCGCCCGCGTCGCGGCGGTCGAGCAAAGCCTCGGCGATTCGGCAACCTTGCACAGCGCCCGCGCGGCGCTTCCCGATGGGCGGCTGGTGACCGCGCTGGTCGCCAACGGGACGATGCTCGAATGGATCGACTGGGCGACCGCATTGGGCGTCGACCCCGATCATATCGTGCCGGTCGCGACTTTGCTTCCGCTGGGCGAACAATGGGTTTCGGCGACGATCGGAGCCGACACGCTGGTCGGACGCGGCGAAGTGATCATGCCGTTCGAGCCCGCTTTGGCCGAAGCGATCGTCGGGGACTCCGACATCACCGAGCTTTCGGCGGAGGAAATCGCCGCCGCGCTGGTCGTCGCCGCCGAGGCAAGGCTGATCGACCTGCGCAGCGGGCGCTTCGCGCGGCGCCGGCGGATCGTGATCGAACGCGGACGAATCCGCGAACTGATCGCGCTCGCCTGCCTGATCCCGCTGCTGACTTTGCTCTGGGCGATCGTCAGCATCGTCAAGCTCAACTCATCGAGCGACCGGCTCGATGCCGAGACGCTGCGGCTTGCCGAAGCCACGATCGGGCGAACACCCGCGCTTGAAACCGCCGCGGCCGACATGGCGCAGGTCAAGGGCGGGGGCAGCGGGGGGCTGTCGGTCGCACTCACCGCATTGTTCCAGAAACTGCAGGCGGAACCGGGGATCAGCACGACCCAGCTCGGCTACAGCGGCAATGGCACGCTCCAGACCACGCTCGCCGCGCCGACGGTCGACGAAATCAATCGCCTGCTGCTCGCGCTCCAACGCGACGGCTATAAGGTCACCGCGGTTCCGCGCCAGGCCCCCGACGGGCGGTCGATGGTCGATATCACCGTGAGGAGCGGGCCATGATCATCCGGGTACGCGACTGGTACGGATCGCGGTCGCTGCGCGAACGGCGGCTGTTGCTGCTGATGAGCGCGGTCGCGCTGCCGCTGCTGATCTGGCTGCTGGTCGTTCGTCCGGTCGCCAATGCCTATGACGCAGCGCTCGAGCGCAATCTGGCGGCGGTCGACCTCAATGGCCGCGTTCGGGCGCTTGCCGAAGGCGGCACCGCGCGGCCGATCACGAATGTCGGCGCGCCGGGAAGCGACATCGCACTGATAATCGCCGAGCGAGCCGCGCAGTCGGGGCTGGTGCTCGACAGCAACTCCGCCGCGGGCCCGAACGAGGTCACGATTTCGATCGGGGCCGCGTCGACGATCGCGGCGACGCAATGGCTCGCCCAGCTCGAGCGCGACGGATTCGCGGTCAACGACCTCAGCATGGCCCCGACGCCCGACGGCAATGTCGCGGTCACCGCGCGGCTGGTCCGGGGGGCACGATGAACTGGCGCTGGTGGACATGGCTGCTCGGGGTCGGGGCAATCGCGTTGATCGCCCTGTTCCCGTTGCGGATCGCGCTCGACTCCACCGACGTGGCGCGGGTCGGGCTGACTGCGCGCCAGGTCGCTGGGACGATCTGGTACGGGCGGCTCGGCGATCTCCACCTTGGCGACCGGCCGCTCGGCACGTTCGATGTCGCGCTCAATCCCGGCCCGTTGCTGCTTGGCCGCGCGAGCATGAATTTCCAGCGCCTGGACGGCATTGACGGGCCGCTCGGGGGCAGGCTGGTGGTCGGCTCGCGCCGCGGCGTGATCGACGTCGACGGTCGAGTCGCGGTCGGCGACATCTTCGCGCCCCTGCCGATCGAGGCGCTTGAGTTCAAGGATTTTACCGTGCTGTTTCGCGACGGGGTGTGCGTCGAGGCGGCGGGGCAGGTGACGCCGGTGGTGGCGATCCCGGTGCTCGGCATCCAGTTCGGGTCGGGGCTGAGCGGCACGATGGAATGCGACGGACAGCGCGCGCGGGTCACGATGGCGAGCGCGTCGGGGGGCGAACGGGTCGAATTCTATGTCCGCAGTTCGGGCGCCTATCGCGGCTGGATGAGCGTCCGTGACGCGCCCCCCGATGCCGCCATCGCCCTGTCCCTGTTCGGCTTCCGGCCCTCGCCGCAGGGTTTGACGCTCTCGGTCGACGGGCAATTGTGACGCCGATCTGGGTGCTGCTTGGAAGCGTGTCCGGGGCGATCATCGGCAGTTTCATCGCGACGCTCGTCCTGCGCTGGCCGGCCGGTCGCTCGGTCGTCACGGGCAGGTCGCATTGCGACAATTGCGGGCGCCAATTGCGCGCCGGCGAACTCGTCCCGATCGTCTCGTTCGTGGCGGCGCGCGGCCGCTGTCGACGCTGCAACGCCGCGATTTCCCGATTCCATCCGGTGGTCGAGCTTTGCGCCGCGGCGCTCAGCGGGCTTGCGTTGTGGCTTGCGCCCGAGCTCCGCGGAATCGCGCTTGCGCTGTTGTGGTGGCAATTGCTGACCATCGCCTTGCTCGACGCGCGGCATCTGTGGCTGCCCGATCGGCTGACTTTGTTGCTGGCGGCAAGCGGGCTCGCGCTCGGTGGGCTTGGGGTCGGCGCGCCGCTCGCGGACCGGATTATCGGCGCGCTGGCCGGTTTCGCAAGCCTCGCGCTGATTGCGGCGGGGTATCGGCGGCTGCGCGGCCGCGACGGGCTTGGCGGGGGCGATCCCAAGCTGCTCGGCGCGATCGGCTGCTGGCTTGGCTGGACCGCGCTTGCACCGGTCGTGCTGATCGCGGCGCTGGTCGGGCTGGGCGTCGCCGTCGCCGGGCGCAAGGATCGGTTCGACGCGCTCCCGTTCGGGACGTTCCTCGCCGCGGGCGGACTATTGTGGTCGGGACTGCTGCTTGCTCAGGCGGCGGGGATCGAGCGCAACTGATCGAGGCGTGCGGCAAGCGCGGCACGGTCGGTCGGGGCAAGCGCGACCCGGCTGGTCAATCGCGCGCCGAGCGGGTTGACCGCCTCGCCGCCGCGGAACAATTCGAAATGGAGGTGGGCGCCGGTCGAGAAACCGGTCGATCCGACAAAGCCGATCAATTCGCCCCGGTGCACGCGGGTCCCGATCGGCGCCGCGATCCGGCTGAGATGCGAATAGGTAGTCGCAAGGCCGTCGCGATGCGCGAGGCGAACGCGCAGCCCGTAGCCGCCGCTCCACCCGGAGCTCGTCACCTGGCCGTCGGCCGATGCATGGACCGGCGTGCCCCAGGCGGCGCGGATATCGACCCCGCGATGAAAGCGCGCGGTCCGGAAGATCGGGTGGTTGCGAACCCCGAACGGCGAACTGATCGTGCCGCCGAGCGGAAGCGCCAAGGTCGAGGCGCTGACCATCGGCTGGTCGGGATCGACCCAAATGCGCCGGCCATCGATGGTCCACAAAAGCAGGCGGACGTCGCCACGGCGCGCGCGGTCGAGTCCCGCATATTGCAACGCGCCCTGCTCGATTTCCCCGGTCGCGGCGCGGCGCCGGTCGACGACCAGTTCGAAGCGGTCCCCGGGGGCGGCAGTCGCGCCGTTGGCGGCTAGGGCGGAAAGATAGTCTTCGGCGAGCTCGGGCGTGGCGCCCGCCGAGCGCAACGACCAGAACAGGCCGCTGCCGACCGTTCCGGCGATCCGCATCGGCGTGCCGTCGATCGCGATCTCGCGCACCACGAGTTTCAGTGCGCCGCTGGCATCGCGCGTGACCGCGACTTGCCGGTCGAGCGAGGGGCGCATCGCAATCTGCTCGATCGTTCGCGATCCGCTGGAATTGCGGTCGCCGAGGAATATCGAAATCGGGCCGCGGCCGACCGGTGACGAATCGTCCCGGACAAGCTCGGCCGCAACTCGCGCTTCGTTCGGTGCGGCATCCGCCTTGACGAGCAGCGCCTCGAGACCATTGCCGGACGCAAGCTCGACCGTCATTTCGACCGCGTAATCGAGTGGCGGCGGGATCGTCGCGGGCAGCGTCACGACCGGCGCGGCCACTGGCGGAGGCGTCGCCGGTGAGGCCACCGCCCGCGGCGCCGAATTTGGCTCGGCTGCGATGCTCGCGACCGATGCGATGGTGACCGCCAGCGCCGCCACTGTAAGCACGAAGCGCCCTTGCGCCTTGCGCCGAGCGATCCCGGCGGCGTGGCTGTCGCCCCACCAGATATCGGCGAGGTGGCTAAGATCGGAGCCATGACTCGCTGCCGCGCCGCGCGAATGGGCCGCTACACGATGATCATAGCGAATGGCGGTCACGAGCGCTTTCATCCCCAAAAACAATTGGTTCAGTGGCAGGACGACGCTGGAAGAGCAAGTTTGGCCGGCTCAGGCGGCGGCGCGTTCGAGCTGCTCACTGACTTCGAGCCAGCGCGCTTCGGCGGCGGCGAGTTCGGCCGCGATCGCAGAACGGCGACGGGCAAGTTCGCTCATCGGGAGCGCGGCGAGTTGCGGCTCGGCGGCGGCGGGATCGAACATCGCCCGATCGAGCGCGGAGCATTGAGCCGCGAGCCTCGCGCTGGCCGCTTCGGCATCGGCTGCCTTCTTCCTGAGCGCCCGCGCCTCGTCGCGAGCCTTCGCAGCCGCCTTGCGATCGACCTTCGGTGCCTTGGGCCGAGCGTCCGCCTTGGGCTGGTTCCGGCCGAGCACGACGTCGATATAATCGTCGATGCTGCCGGGATAATCCACCGCGCCGCCGTCCTCGACCAGCACCAGCCGGTCGGCGGTCAGTTCGACCATGTGGCGGTCGTGGCTGACCAGGATCACCGCGCCGTCATAGCCGTTCAAGGCCTGGACCAGCGCTTCGCGCGAATCGACGTCGAGATGGGTGGTCGGCTCATCGAGGATCAAAAGATGCGGCGCGTCGCGAGTGATCAGCGCCAGCGCGAGCCGGGCGCGCTCGCCGCCCGACAATTTGTCGACCCGAGTCATCGCCTTGTCGCCCGAAAAGCCGAACCGCCCGAGCTGCGCGCGCACCGCGCCCGGGGTCTTGCCGGTCATCGCCCGGCTCATATGCTGGAGCGGGGTGTCGTCGCCGTGCAGCTCCTCGACCTGATATTGGGTAAAATAACCGACCCGCATCTTGCCCGAGGCGTGAACCTCGCCCGCCATCGGCGCCAGCTGCGCGGCGAGCAGGCGCGCGAGCGTGGTCTTGCCGTTGCCGTTGCGCCCGAGCAGCGCGATCCGGTCGTCGGGATCGATCCGCAGATTGAGCCGGCTCAGCACCGGAGTGCCGGCGGAATAGCCGACCGAGGCCATGTCGAGCGTGATCAGCGGCGGCTTGAGTTCGGTGGGGGATGGAAAATCGAAGCTCAGGCTGGGATCGTCGGCAAGCGCGGCGATCGGTTGCATCTTGGCGAGCATCTTGGCGCGCGACTGGGCCTGCTTGGCGGTCGAGGCGCGGGCGCTGTTGCGGGCGATGTAATCCTGGAGCCGCGCGCGTTGCGCATCCTGCGAAGCCCTCGCCGCGCTCAATTGGGCGGCGCGTTCGGCGCGCTGCTTCTCGAAACTGTCGTAGCCGCCGCTGTAGAGCGTCACCTTGCCCCCCTCGAGGTGGAGGATATTGTCGACGACATTGTTGAGCAGGTCGCGCTCGTGGCTGATCACCACCAGCGTCCCGGGATAATTCTTGAGGAAATTCTCGAGCCACAATGTCGCTTCGAGGTCGAGGTGGTTCGAGGGCTCGTCGAGCAGGAGCACGTCGGGCTCGGAAAACAGCAAGGCGGCGAGCGCAACGCGCATCTTCCAGCCGCCCGAAAAACTGTCGAGCGGCTGTCCCTGCATCGCCTCGTCGAAGCCGAGCCCGAGCAGGATTCGCGCCGCGCGCGCGGGCGCAGTGTAAGCATCGATCGCGAGCAGCCGGTCGTGGAGGTCGCCGAGGCGATGCGGATCGACACAATGCTCGGCCTCGTCGATCAGCGCCGCGCGCTCGGTGTCGGCGGCAAGCACCGTCTCGAACGGGGTCGAACTCCCGCTCGGCGCTTCCTGCGCGATATAGCCAAGCCGCGTGCGGCGCGGCATCTCGATTTCGCCCCCGTCGGGGTCGAGTTCGCCGATCATCACCTTCATCAAGGTCGACTTGCCCGCGCCGTTGCGGCCGATCAGGCCGACACGGCTGCCCGGCGGGATCGCCGCGCTGGCCTGGTCGAGGATCATGCGCCCGCCAAGGCGCACCGTGATTCCGTTGATGTTGAGCATGACCGCGCCCCTAGCAGCAGAATGGGGCAATCCCAAGACGGGGCGATGAACTAGCCGTTTTCAACCGCGACGATCTCGATCGCATCCTCTTCACCCGCAAAATCGGCAAGATCGCCCGCTTCGCCGCCAAGCAAGGCGCGCGCGAGCGGAGCCGAAAAGGCGATTCGATCCTGCGCCGGGTCGGCCTCGTCATGGCCGCTGATCCGCACCTCGAGCGGCTTGCCGCGCAACGTAAAGCGCACGCGTGACCCGATCCCGACCTTTCCCTCGTGCGGCAGCGGGGCGGCTTGCGCCGAGGCAAGCCGGTTGCGCCAGTAGCGAAGGTCCCGCCGCACCAGCTTTCGCGGCTCCTCGTCGGCAGTGGCTTCGAGGGCTTCCTCCAGTTCGGCAACGCGCCGTTCGATCTGGACCAGACCCGCCGGTGTCACGAAATTCGGGCCGGGCGGGATCGGCAGCTCGAACTTCGGCTCGAGATGCTCCTCGTCGCTCTCTCGGCGGAACGCTACGCTCATATTCGCTCCCTTCGGACCGGGCCGATGATCCGGCGCCCCTGCCGAAGCTGCCCCAAGGCGATCCCGGCAAGATTCTGGCTGCGCTTGATATGGCGCAGGCGAAGCCGGTCGAACAGCCGCGCTTGTCGTTCAAACCGGTCGCGGCAGTCGCGCAACGCGGGCGAAGCGCTTCTTGCACCGTTCACCGCTTGATTGATGACGCCCACCGCATCCCCGAGCAGGAGGATGTCGCCTTCGCCCAGGTCTTGGGCAATATGAAGCGCATGCAGCAACGCCAGCCATTCGGCCTGCTCGCTGGTGCCTGTCCCGGCGCTGGGCTGGTGATGAAGAACGCCCCGGGCGACCACCGCGGTTTCCATCGTTCCCGGATTGGGCCGGCAGCCCCCGTCAAAGTAGATTTTCACCGGAACCATTCCTTGCCTGCGGCGCTATCGCCAATGGGGGGAGACTAGCTTTGGCTCCCTGTAGACTTATGCGTATTACGCCGCGAGGAGCCTTTCCTTGAACAAACATACTCCGGCGCCAGCCGTTTCGCTCAATCGGCGCCGCCTCGTCAGCGCGCTGCGCAGTCTGCGCCGCGGCGATTTTACCGTTCGCCTCGACGAGGAGGGGGACGGCGACGACAATGAAATCGCGGTGCTGTTCAACGAAGTGGTCACCCTCAACGAGCAATTGACCGGTGAACTCGAACGCCTGTCGACCGTGGTCGGCAAGGAAGGCAAAATCGGCCAGCGCGGCCGGGTGAAGAGCGCGACCGGCGGCTGGGAAGTCGCGCTACGCTCGGTCAACGAGCTGATCGAGGACATGGTCCAGCCGACCACCGAGGTCGCGCGCGTGATCGGAGCAGTCGCCAAGGGCGATCTTTCGCAATCGATGGTGGTCGAGATCGACGGCCGTCCGCTGCGCGGGGAATTCCTGCGCATCGGCAAGGTCGTCAACACCATGGTCGATCAGCTCACCGGCTTCGCGTCCGAAGTCACCCGCGTCGCGCGCGAGGTCGGCACCGAGGGCAAGTTGGGCGGTCAGGCGGCGGTCAAGGGCGTCGCGGGGACGTGGAAGGATTTAACCGACAACGTCAACGCGATGGCCACCAACCTCACCGGCCAGGTGCGCAACATCGCCGAAGTGACCACCGCGGTCGCCTCGGGCGATCTGTCGAAGAAAATCACGGTCGAGGTGAAGGGCGAGATCCTCGAGCTCAAGAACACGATCAACACGATGGTCGACCAGCTCAACTCCTTTGCTTCGGAAGTGACCCGAGTCGCTCGCGAAGTCGGCACCGAAGGCAAATTGGGCGGCCAGGCGCGGGTCGAGGGTGTTGCGGGCACGTGGAAGGATTTGACCGACAATGTGAACTCGATGGCCGAGAATCTCACCGGCCAGGTGCGCAATATCGCCGAGGTGACGACCGCGGTCGCGCTTGGCGATTTGTCGAAAAAGATCACCGTCGACGTCAAGGGCGAGATCCTCGAGCTCAAGAATACCGTCAACACGATGGTCGACCAGCTCAACGCGTTCGCGTCCGAGGTGACCCGGGTAGCGCGCGAAGTCGGAACCGAGGGCAAGTTGGGCGGGCAGGCGCAGGTCGAGGGCGTCGCGGGCACCTGGAAGGACCTGACCGAGAACGTCAATCTGATGGCCGACAATCTCACCGGCCAGGTGCGCAACATCGCCGAAGTGACGACCGCGGTTGCCTCGGGCGATTTGTCGAAGAAGATCACGGTCGACGTCAAGGGCGAGATCCTCGAGCTCAAGAACACGATCAACGTCATGGTCGACCAGCTCAACGGCTTCGCGTCCGAAGTGACCCGAGTCGCTCGCGAGGTCGGAACCGAGGGTAAATTGGGCGGACAGGCGCAGGTGCCCGGAGTCGCCGGGACCTGGGCCGACCTCACCGACAACGTCAATTTGATGGCCGCCAACCTCACCGGGCAGGTGCGCAACATCGCCGAGGTCACGACCGCGGTCGCGCGCGGCGACCTTTCGAAGAAGATCACGGTCGAGGTGAAGGGCGAGATCCTCGAGCTCAAGGACACCATCAACGTGATGGTCGATCAGCTCAACAGCTTCGCCTCGGAAGTGACCCGGGTCGCGCGCGAGGTCGGCACCGAGGGCCGGCTCGGCGGCCAGGCGCAGGTCGAGGGGGTCGGCGGGACGTGGAAGGATCTGACCGAAAACGTCAACGCCATGGCCGGCAACCTCACCGGGCAGGTGCGCAATATCGCCGAAGTGACCACGGCCGTGGCTCGCGGCGACCTGTCGAAGAAGATCACGGTCGACGTGAAGGGCGAGATCCTCGAGTTGAAGAACACGATCAACGTCATGGTCGACCAGCTCAATAGCTTCGCGTCCGAAGTCACCCGGGTCGCGCGCGAGGTCGGCACCGAGGGCCGGCTCGGTGGGCAGGCGCAGGTCGAGGGCGTCGGCGGCACGTGGAAGGACTTGACCGACAACGTCAACGCGATGGCCGCCAACCTCACCGGCCAGGTCCGCAACATCGCCGACGTCACCACCGCGGTCGCGCTTGGCGACCTGTCGAAGAAGATCACGGTCGACGTGAAGGGCGAAATTCTCGAGCTCAAGAACACGATCAACACGATGGTCGACCAGCTCAACTCCTTCGCCTCCGAAGTGACCCGAGTCGCTCGCGAAGTCGGGACCGAGGGCAAATTGGGCGGCCAGGCGCAGGTGCGCGGAGTCGCGGGAACGTGGAAGGATTTGACCGACAACGTCAATCTGATGGCCGACAACCTCACCGGCCAGGTGCGCAACATCGCCGACGTCACCACCGCGGTCGCGCGCGGCGATCTGTCGAAGAAGATCACGGTCGACGTGAAGGGCGAAATCCTCGAGCTCAAGAACACGATCAACACCATGGTCGACCAGCTCAACGGCTTCGCTTCCGAAGTGACCCGGGTCGCTCGTGAGGTCGGCACCGAGGGCAAGCTGGGCGGTCAGGCGCAGGTCCCCGGAGTCGGCGGCACGTGGAAGGATCTGACCGACAACGTCAATCTGATGGCGACCAATTTGACCAACCAGGTGCGCGGCATCGCCGACGTCGTCACCGCGGTCGCCCAGGGCAATCTCAAGCGCAAGCTGACCTTCGATGCGAAGGGCGAAATCGCCGCGCTCGCCGAGACCATCAATGGCATGATCGAGACGCTGTCGACCTTCGGCGACCAGGTGACCAACATGGCGCGCGAGGTCGGCGTCGAGGGCCGATTGGGCGGGCAGGCGCGGGTTCCGGGCGCGGCGGGGCTGTGGCGCGACCTTACCGACAACGTCAACCAGCTCGCCGCTAACCTGACCAACCAGGTGCGTTCGATCGCCGAAGTCTCGACCGCGGTCACCAAGGGCGATTTGACCCGCTCGATTTCGGTCGAGGCGCTTGGCGAAATGGCCGCGCTCAAGGACAATATCAACGAGATGATCCGCAATTTGAAGGATCAGACCCTCAAGAACGCCGAGCAGGACTGGCTCAAGACCAACCTCGCGCGGTTCAGCCGGATGCTCCAGGGCGAACGCGACCTCGCGACGATCTCGAGCCTGATCATGTCCGAGCTCGCCCCGCTGGTGAACGCGCAATATGGAGTGTTCTACGTCGCCAACCGCGAGGAAGAGGAAACCAAGCTCGAGCTAGTCGCCAGTTATGGCGCCGGGAAGCACGACGACCTCCAGAAGCAGTTTGCGCTGCGCGAGGGCCTGATCGGCCAGGCGGCAGCCGATAAGCGCCCAATGCTGATGAAGAATGTCCCCGGCGATTTCCTTCGCATCGGCTCGGGGCTAGGCCAGGCGAAACCGGCCAACATCAACATCCTCCCCGCTCTGTTCGAGGACGACGTCCAGGCGGTGATCGAGCTCGCCAGCTTCGAGGAGTTCAACGAGACCCACCAGAGCTTCCTCAACCAGCTGATGGAGACCGTCGGGATCGTGCTCACCACGATCGCATCGACGATGCGCACCGAAGGGCTGCTCAAGCAGTCGCAATTGCTCACGCAGGAGCTGCAGGCGCGCCAGACCGAGCTCACCACCAAGCAGGAAGAACTGCACGAGACCAACGAGGAATTGCAGGAAAAGGCGCAATTGCTCGAGAATGAAAAGCGCCAGGTCGAGGCGAAAAATTTCGAGATCGAGATGGCTCGGCGGGCGGTCGAGGAAAAGGCCGAGCAGCTCGCTTTGACCTCGAAGTACAAGAATGAGTTTTTGGCGAACATGAGCCACGAATTGCGCACGCCGCTCAATTCGCTGCTCATCCTTTCGAAGCTGCTCGCCGACAACCAGCAGGGCAACCTCAACGAGAAGCAGACCGAGTTCGCGCGCACCATCCATGGTGCCGGGACCGATTTGCTCAGCCTGATCAACGACATCCTCGATCTGTCGAAGATCGAATCGGGCACCGTGTCGATCGAACTCGCCAACATGCCGATGGCCGCGCTCAAGCAGCATATGGAGCGCACATTCCGCCAGCTCGCATCGGAAAAGGGGCTGCTGTTCGAGGTCGATTTTTCGGACGATCTGCCTTCGACGATCCGCACCGACGACAAGCGGCTCCAGCAGGTCATCCTCAACCTCCTTTCGAATGCCTTCAAATTCACCGCGGATGGCGGGGTCACGCTGTCCGCGCGGCCGGCGACGAGCGGCTGGAGCGCTCATCATCCGATCCTCAGGGAAGGTGAAGCAGCGATCGAGATCGCGGTCAGCGATACCGGCATCGGTATCCCGCTCAACAAGCAGAAGCTGATCTTCGAGGCGTTCCAGCAGGCCGACGGCACGACCAGCCGGAAATATGGCGGCACTGGGCTCGGCCTGTCGATCAGCCGGGAAATCGCGCGCCTGCTCGGCGGCGAGCTCCAGGTCCGTTCAACGCCTGGGGAAGGTTCGACCTTCACCCTCTACGTGCCGCTCGAACTGGCGGCGGAACAGGTTTCGCCCGCGGCCCTGACCGAACAGCGCCCCGCCGCGATCGCCGGCAGCGACATGATCGCAAGTCCGTTCCCGCTCGCCGACGATCGCGACGAACTCGATGGCAAGCCGTTCGTGATGATCGTCGAGGATGACCCGACCTTTGCCTCGATCCTGCTCGACCTCGCGCGCGAGACCGGGCTCAAGGGGGTGGTCTCCTCGGCCGGCTCGGGGACCGTGGCGCTGGTTCGCAAGCTTCGGCCCGACGCGGTCACGCTCGACCTTGGCCTGTCCGACATCGACGGCTTCGTGCTGCTCGATTTGCTTCGCCACGATTCCGAAACCGCCGATATTCCGGTCCACGTCATTTCGGGGGCCGAACAGGCCGATCACGCACTCACGCTCGGCGCGGCCGCGGTGATCGAGAAGCCCGCCGCCCGCGCCGAGCTGGCGAGCGTGTTCGGGAACATCCTCAAATCGGCCCAGGCTGAACGCAAGCGGAGCAAAAGCGGATCGAAGCGACCGCTCCCGGCGGTCTCGCGCGGCGCGGTGCCCGAGCTTGCCGGTCGCCGAATGCTGATCATCGACGACGACATCCGCAACATCTACTCGCTGACCAGCGTGCTGGAAGCGCATGACGTTACCGTCCTCCATGCCGAGAGCGGCGCCGAGGGAATCCAGGTCCTGGAGACGCAGGCGGTCGACGTTGCACTGGTCGATATCATGATGCCCGAGATGGACGGTTACGAGACGATGCGCCGGATCCGGGCCAAATCGACCGGGGAGACGCTTCCGCTGATCGCGGTGACGGCCAAGGCGATGAAGGGCGACCGCCAGAAATGCCTCGACGCCGGTGCTTCCGACTATATTTCGAAGCCGGTCGACACCGATCTGCTGCTGGCGCTGCTGCGGGTCTGGATCGGGCGCAGCGGGTCACAGCGGATTGCCTCGAAAACCGATAAATCGATCCGGGCGGCCTGAGCGCATGACTTCACCCCAGCGGCTCAAGTCGGCCAGTCTCGCCAAGGACCGCGCGGCCGCGGCTCGAACCAAGATCCTGCTGGTCGACGACGACGATCGCAACCTGCTCGCTTTGTCGGAGGTGCTGGGCGGGATCGCTGAAATCGTCACCGCGAGTTCGGGCCGCGAGGCGCTCCGCCACCTGCTCAAGACCGACTTCGCGGTGATCCTGCTCGACGTGTTCATGCCCGGAATGGACGGCTACGAGACCGCGCAGTTGATCCGCTCGCGCGAGCAGACGCGGTTCATCCCGATCATCTTCGTGTCCGCGGTCAACAAGGAAACCGAACATCTGATGCGCGGCTATGCGATGGGCGCGGTCGACTATGTGTTCAAGCCGGTCGACCCAGTGATGCTCAAATCGAAAGTGAGCGTGTTCGTCGAACTCTATGCGATGCGCCGCCAGGTCGAGGAGCGGGCGCGGCGCGAACAGAAGCTGCTTGACGACGCCTTGCGCGCCAACCTGGCCAAGTTCGAAGCCGAGAATGCACTGCGCAGCGCCGAAGCCCGCCAGTCGCTGGTGATCGGTTCCCTGCCGATCATCCTGTTCGCGCGGGAGCTTTCGCGCGAAATGACGGTGCCGCGGATTGTCGGCGGCGACCTGGCCGCGATGACCGGTTTTACCGAGCCGCCCACGCTCGAGGAATGGCGCGACCGCGTTCATCCCGACGATCGCGAGCGGACCGCGGAATCCTATCACCGACTGCCCGACGCGGGCCATCTCGCGATCGAATATCGCTGGCGCCGGCTCGATGGCGAATATCGCTATTTCCTCGAGCAGACGATGCTCTTCGAGGAAGATGGCAAGACGGTCGAAATCGCCGGGACCATCCTCGACTTGACCGAGCAGAAAAACCTCGAGACCAAGCTTCTCCACAGCGGCAAGATGGAAGCGGTCGGCCAGCTGACCGGCGGGGTCGCGCATGATTTCAACAATCTGCTCGCCGCGGTGCTCGGAGGGGTCGGACTGATCGAGCGCCGAGCGGGCCTCGACGAGGCGAATGGCAAGATCCTCGACCAGGTGCGCCACGCTGCCGAACAGGGCGCCGAGCTGGTGCGGCGAATGATGGCCTTTTCGCGCAAGCAGGACTTGAAGCCAAGCAGCGTCGAAGTCACATCCCTGTGCCAGTCGGTCGGCGGACTGGTCGAACATGCGCTTGGCGGGACGATCGTGATCGACTGGGCCTGCCCGTCGCATGTTCGCAACGTGTTCGTCGACCGGGGCCAGCTCGAACTCGCGATCGTCAACCTCATTCTCAACGCCCGCGACGCAATGCCGGGCGGCGGAACGATCGGAGTGGCGTTCGACAATATCGACTTTGGCAGTGGCGATCCGGGCGGGCTTGAACCTGGTCCTTACGTCAGCCTCCGCGTCACCGACGCTGGCCCCGGAATCCCCGTTGAAATCCTGTCTCGGGTCACCGAACCGTTTTTTACCACCAAGGAAACCGGCAAGGGCACCGGGCTCGGCCTGTCGATGGTGTTCGGCTTCGTCCGCCAGTCGGGAGGGCGCCTCAACATCGAGAACCAGGATCATGTCGGGGCCGCCGTCGAACTGATCCTCCCCGCTGCTACGGAGGCCGAGGTCAGCATCGACGGAGCGCAGTCTGCCGGGGTGCGACCCGACCAATTCACCGTCCGCTCGGTATTGCTGGTCGACGACGACGACATGGTGCGCACGATCGTCGAGGAGCAATTGGCCGACATGGGGCTCCAGGTATGCGCCTTGTCGGGCGGTGCCGACGCGCTTGCCCGGCTCAGCGCGACTCCCGACAAGTTCGACCTGCTGCTGACCGATTTCGCAATGCCCGGGATGAACGGCGCCGAGACGATCGGGCAGGCCGCGCTGATCAAGCCATCGCTGCGCTGCCTGCTGATGACGGGCTTTGCCGACGCCGACACGCTGGCGTCATTGCCCGCGCATATCGAGGTCATCCCCAAGCCGATCGACTATGACCGGTTGGCCAGGGCGTTCGTTTGAGGGCTCAGTCCGCGCTCGACCAGGCAAGCACGAAGCGCCCGCGCGAGCGCAGCGATCGCGCCGCCTCGACCTCGATCAGGCCGCACGCGCCCGGCTCCAGTCCGGCCAGCGGCTGGTCGATCGGCAATAATTGCACGTCGCGTAACGCGTCGGGCAATTTGGGCGGTTCGCCGACGCACCACGCCACCCCGAAATAGGGTCCATCGACCAGCACGATGCTGTCGTCCCCGATGCGCCGGTCGAGCGGGTGGGAATGAGGGCGCGGATCGATCACCTCCGCCGCCTCGTCGAGGTGAAGCTCGCGCGGCCGGCCATAATCGTACAGGCGGTAGGTCAGATCGACCGCCTGCTGGATCTCGAGCACGGTCAGCCCGGGACCAAGCGCATGGATCGTCCCGGCGGGATTATAGATGAACTCGCCGGGCCGCGGCGTGCGCCAATCGACCAGGTCGACGATCGAGCCGTCACGCGCGGAGTGGAGCACCTCGGCTGGGGTCACGTCCCGCACCGTCCCGATGCCGAGTTCGCCACCTTCGTCGGCAACATCGAGCACGATCCAGCATTCGTCCTTGCCCGACCGATGGCCGCGGGCGCGGGCGACGCGATTGTCGGGATGGACCTGGATCGAGAGCCGCTCGGTGGTGAACAGATATTTGGCCATGACGTCGAGCGAGCGGCCCGGCGGCGGCTCGAACCAGATTTCGCCGATCTGGCGTTCCGCATCGACTCCGAACCTCGGGTCGATCCCGCACCGCCCCCACGGCTTGTCGACCACGCGCTTGTCGAGTTCGATCAGGGTTTCGTCCGTCATCGCCATTTCCTTCGATAGCATAACCTGTCGCCGCTCCGAATCGTTCATCGGCCAGGTCAGATGGAAGCGCCGGCTGCGGCCCCGCTCGCCCAGGCCCACTGGAAATTAAAGCCGCCAAGCCAGCCGGTCACGTCGACCGCTTCGCCGATGACGTGAAGTCCGGCGACTTTCCGCGACTCCATCGTTTTGGAACTGAGTTCGTCGGTGGCGATCCCGCCGATCGTGACCTCGGCCTTGGCGAAACCTTCGCTGCCATTGGGCCGGAAGCGCCAGCCGCGAAGCTTGCGCTCGGCCAAATCGAGCGCCCGGTCGGACAAGCCGCCGATCGGGCCGTCGATCGCCATTCGATCGGCAAGCGTTTCGGCAAGCCGCGCGGGAAGCCGTTGCTCGATCAGGCGGCGAACCGGGCGACGCGGGTCGGCGCGCTTGGCTTGGGCCAGCCAGTCGGACGCCGCATCGGGCAGGAAGTCGATCGAAATTTCCTCGCCGCTCCGCCAATAGTTCGACACTTGCAGGATCGCCGGGCCGGACAGGCCGCGGTGAGTGAACAAGGCGGCTTCGCGGAACGGCGGACCGTGAGCGGCCGAGGCAATGACTGGCGCAGCGACTCCCGACAGCTCGCGGAACAGCAGATCGTCCCCGGCCAGCGTCAGCGGCACCAGCGCCGGGCGTGGCTCGACCAGCTTGAGCCCGAATTTTCGCGCAAGGTCGTAGGCGAAGCCGGTTGCTCCCATCTTCGGGATCGACGGGCCGCCGGTGGCGAGCACCAGGCTCGGCGCCCCGGCCGAGCGGTTTCCGCAGCGAATCGTGAAGGCGCCATCCGCGCGTTCGACTTCGGCGGGATGGCCGAGCCAAAGCTCGACCCCGGCGGCGCTGCACTCGTCCCACAGCATCGCGACGATCTGCCGCGCCGAACCGTCGCAGAACAATTGCCCCAGCGTCTTTTCGTGCCACGCGATGCGGTGCCGCTCGACCAGGTCGATGAAGTCGCGCGGGGTGTAGCGTGCAAGCGCCGACTTGGCGAAGTGGGGGTTGGCCGAGATGAATCGCTCGGGGACGGTCCCGAGGTTGGTGAAATTGCAGCGCCCGCCGCCCGAGATGAGGATTTTTTTGCCCGGCTGGTCGGCGTGATCGATCAGCAGCACCTGGCGTCCGCGCTGCCCCGCGACCATCGCCGCCATGAGGCCCGCCGCGCCCGCGCCGAGAATGATCGCGTCAAAGTCTTTCACCTGCCCGCCCCAAGACGCTGCGGGCCTTGCGGTCAAGGGGGCGGTAGTGCTTTGTGCAGCGGCCATGGACCGCGCCTTTTTCGCTCATCTTTCATCGGTCGCGCGCGCCGCGATCGCCGCCGAACTGGCGCGCGGGCTGGTCGCCGACAACAAGGATGCGGGCGGGTTCGACCCGGTCACCGAAGCCGACCGCGCGGGCGAACGCGCGCTGCGCGAGGCGATCGCGGCACGCTTCCCCGATCACGCGATTTCAGGCGAGGAATATGGCGTGGCTCGCGGCGAGGCGGCGATCCGCTGGAGCCTCGACCCGGTCGATGGCACCCGCGCCCTGCTGTGCGGCCTTCCCAGCTGGGCGATCCTGGTCGGGCTGCTCGACCAGGGACGGCACATCGCGGGAATGATCGACCTTCCAGCGCTCGATGAGACCCTGCTCGGGCTCGACGGCCAGACCTTCCGCAACGGCATTGCGGTGCGGACCAGCGACTGCAGTTCAATCGCTGAGGCGCGGCTGTCGACCACCGATCCCAATCTGTTCACGGGCGCCCAAGCCGAAGCGTTCGAGCGCCTCCGCCGGGCCGCTCGAATAACCCGTTTCGGGCTCGATGCGCTCGGCTATGCGCGAGTCGCGACCGGCGATCTCGACCTGGTCGTCGAAAGTGGATTGAAGCCGCACGACGTCGATGCACTGGTCGCGGTGGTGCGCGGCGCGGGCGGGATATTGGGCGACTGGCGCGGCGGCGAGGAGCTCGGCGGCGGCGCGATCGTCGCGGCGGCGTCGCGCGCGCTCTACGAGGAAGCGGTCGCGTTGCTGGCCATGTGACGCCGCTTCAGTTCGCCGACCACTGCTTCCAACGACGAATCGCTCGCTTCGAGCAGCACGAGGAGATGATAGACCAGGTCCGCCGCCTCCGCGGTCAGTTCTTCCTTGTCGCCCGAGGCCGCGGCAAGCGCCACCTCGACCCCTTCCTCGCCGACCTTCTGCGCGATCCGCTTGACGCCCTCGGCGACCAGCCGGGCGGTATAGCTCGACGATGGGTCCGCCGCGGCGCGTTCCGTGATCGTTGCCGCAAGCGTGGCGACGAAGCCGATGCCGGGCGCTCCGTCGTCGCCGAAGCAGCTCGCGCTTCCGGTGTGGCAGGTCGGTCCGACCGGTTCCGCCAGGACCAGCACGGCGTCGCGGTCGCAGTCCAGCTTGGCATCGACCAGCTTGAGCAAATTTCCGCTGCTTTCGCCCTTGCGCCACGGTCCGCCACGCGACCGGCTGTAAAAGGTCACCAGTCGGTCGCGCAGCGTCGCCTCGAGCGCGGCGCGGTCCATGTAGCCGAGCATCCGCACTTCGCCAGAGGCGGCATCCTGGACGATTGCCGGCACGAGCCCGTCCATCTTGGCCCAGTCGAGCATATCGGGATCGATCATCGGCGCACCTCGATATCCTGGTCGGCGAGGAAGTCCTTGAGGTCGGGAATGGCGATCAGGCGGTCGTGGAACACGCTCGCGGCGAGCGCGCCGCTTGCGCCGGCCGCGAACGCCGCGGCGAAATGCGCCATTTCGCCCGCCCCGCCCGAGGCGATCACCGGAACCTCCACCGCCGCGACCAGCGCGCCGAGTTGCTCGAGGTCGTAGCCGCGGCGGACGCCATCGCGGTCGATGCAGTTAAGCACGATCTCTCCCGCTCCCAGGGCCGTTGCCTCGACCGCCCACGCTATGGTCTCGCGTCCCGAATCCTGCATCGCTTCGGGCCTGCCGCTATATTGCTTGACCCGCCAGCTTAAGTCGGCGGCGCGCAGGCTGTCGATTCCGAGCACCACGCATTGCCGCCCAAACGCCTCGGCGAGTTCGCTCAGCAATTCGGGCCGTTCGAGCGCAGGCGAGTTGACCGACACCTTGTCCGCTCCCGCCGAAAGGCATGCCGCGGCGGTATCGACATTACGAATTCCGCCCGCGACCGAAAACGGAATGTCGATCACCGCCGATACCCGCCGGATCCATGCCGGATCGAGGCTTCGACCGTCGGCGCTGGCGGTAATGTCGTAGAACACCAGTTCATCGGCGCCCTCGTCGCGATAGCGAAGCGCATGATCGACGATATCGCCCACGTCGCGGTGGTCGCGGAACTGGACGCCCTTGACCACTCGTCCGTCGGCGACGTCGAGGCACGGAATGATCCTAGCCGCGGGCATGGGCGACCCCTTGCGCAACGCTGAATTTTTGCTCCCAGATCGCCTTGCCGACGATTGCCCGCGCTGCGCCGGTGGCGTTTAGCGCGGCAAGGTCGGACAGTTCGGCGACCCCGCCCGAGGCCTGAACCTCGATCGCGGGATAGCGCTCGACGATCGACCGCGTCAGCGCGATATTCGGCCCGCCCAGCATCCCGTCGCGCGCGATGTCGGTAACCAGCAAATGGCGGACCGCTGGAAATTGCCCGAGCACCTCGTCGAGCGTGCGTCCCGAGCCGCGCTCCCAGCCGTGGGTCGCGACCATTGCCCTGCCGTCCTCGATCCGCACGTCGAGCGCGAGCGCAAGCCGGTCGGGGCCGAACTCGTCGAGCATTGCCACGACCGCGGCCGGGTCGGTCAGCGCGAGGCTGCCGACCACGACGCGTTCGACGCCGGCCCCAATCAGGGCCTCGACCTGCCCGCGCGAACGGAATCCACCAGCGACCTGGAGCCGAAGAGGGCATTGCTGCGCCAGCACGGCAAGCAGCTCATGCTGGCGCGGCTCACCCGCGCGCGCGCCGTCGAGGTCGACTAGATGCGCTTCCTCGGCGCCCCCCTCGGCAAAGCCCGCCAGCGCCGCGAGCGCGTCGTCCGAATAATCGGTTTCGCGCGCAAAATCGCCCTGCATCAGTCGCACGCAGCGGCCGCCGATGAGATCGATCGCCGGAAGCAGCTTCATGAGCCGAGAAAGGCGGTGAGAAAACGCGCCCCCGCAGCCGAGGATCGCTCGGGATGGAATTGCGCCCCCCACAAATTCCCCTGCCGAACCACCGCGGGAATCGCCTCGCCATAGCTGGCGCTCGCAGCGGTGGCCGGTCCGTCGTCGCAGGCGAAGCTGTGCGCGAAATAAACATAGTCGCCCACGGTCAGGCCGATCCCGGCGTCGGCGCGGGCGATGCTGGTCCACCCCATGTGCGGCACCGGCCGGCCCGGCGCGGGAGCAAGCGCGCGCACCCTGCCGGGAATAAGCCCGAGACAGTCGGTGTCGCTTTCGTCCGAATGATCGAACAATAATTGCATCCCGAGGCAGATGCCGAGCGTCGGCCGGCTGCGGCGCCTGAGCGGCTCGACCAGCCCTCCATCGGACAATCCTTGCATCGCGAATCCCGCCGCGCCGACGCCGGGGAGGATCAGCCGTTCGGCCTGTTCGGCGATGCGCGGGTCGGCGGTCAGCACGGCCTCGACCCCAAGCCGCGCGAAGGCGAGCCGGATCGAACCCATATTGCCATAGCCGAGGTCTAGGATCGCCAGCGCGGTCACAGGACGCCCTTGGTCGAGGGCAACGAATCCTGCCCGCCGTCGAGCGCCAGGCCGGAGCGCAACGCTCGGCCGAACGCCTTGAAGCAGGCTTCGACCTTGTGGTGATCATTATCGCCCGAGACCCGGACATGGATCGCCGCGCCAAGGCTGTCGGCAATGCTTCGGAAGATATGCGCGACCATCTGGGTCGGCAGGCCGCCCACCGCCGGGGTCGAAAACTCGCCCTCGAACTTGCAAAACGGCCGTCCCGACAAGTCGATCAGCACTTCCGCCGAGGTTTCGTCCATCGGCAAGGCGAAACCGAAGCGGCCGATCCCGCGCTTGTCGCCGAGCGCCTCGCGCAAGCCCTGGCCAAGCGCGATCGCAATGTCCTCGATGCTGTGGTGCGGATCGATTCCAAGGTCGCCCGAACAGGCCAGGGTCAGGCTGAACCCGCCATGCGCCGCGACCTGGTCGAGCATGTGGTCGTAAAACGGGATGCCGCTGTCGATTTGTCGCGGTTCGGCTCGGTCGAGATCGAGACTGAGCGCGATTCGCGTTTCCCTGGTGTCGCGGACCACGTCGGCGCGCCGGCCGGGCGCGGCCGCGGCGGCAATCCCGAACACCGCGAGCAGCGCGGCATTTTCGGCCGCGGTGCCGACGCTGATTCGCACTGCGCCCGGAGCGGCACTGGGGCGAAAGCGCACGCGCACCGCGGCTGCGGCAAGGCGGCGCGCGAGCGCGGCGGGGTCGGCGACTTCGAGAAACAGGAAATTGCCGCCCGACCGCACGCATTCGATCTCGCCGACACCGGCGAGCTTGCGGGCGATCTCGTCGCGGTCGGCGATGAGGCGGGCGACCCGCTCGGCATGGACCGGCATCCGCTCGGGTCCGAGCGCGTCGAGCGCTGCGCGGATCGATGGTGTCGGGAGCGGGTAGGGCGGGGACACGCGAGCGATCACCGCGATGATCTCGGGCGCGGCGATTGCACAGCCGATCCGTGCCCCGGCCAGCCCATAGGCCTTCGACAAAGTGCGCAGCACGACGAGGTTGGGAATAGTCCCGGCCTCGACGGCAAGGCTCGGCTGGTCCGAAAATTCGCCATAGGCCTCGTCCACCACGACCAATGTTTCGGGAAGCGCGGCTGCGATCCGGCGGATGTCGGCGGGATCGACGGTGGTGCCGGTCGGATTGTTGGGGGTGCACAGAAACAGCAGCTTCGGGCCAGCGGAAGCGACCTCGGCAAGCACCGCGTCGGCATCGAATTCGAACGAATCCCCCAGCCAGGCGGCGATGACTTGCGCGTCCTGGATTCTGGCGAACTGCGCATAGGCCGAAAAGCACGGCTCGACGATCGCCACCGAATCGAGCCCGGGGCTGCAAAAGGCGCGGACCAGCAGGTCGATCGCGTCGTCGCTGCCGCGCGCGACCCACAGGTTTGGAGCCTCGACCCCGTACAGGTCGGCGAGCCGCTGGCGGAGCGCCGCCGGCTGCGGTTCGGGGTAGCGATTGATCGACGGCTGCCCCGCGACCAGCGTCGGAAACGGATTTTCATTGGCGTCGAGGCGGATCGTGCCGGGGACCGGCGCACCAGCGATATCGACCGCGGGCAGCGCGAGGATTTCGGGCCGGGCGAGGCGGGTCGCGAGGCTCATGCGCGTTCTTTCAGCGAAGATGGGGCTCCAAGCGACGATTGGACGCGAAGCGAAGCTCGGGCTTCCGCCGCGAGCGCATGCGCCTCGAGCCCCTCGAGCCGTGCAAGCGCGGCGGCGGGAGCGGCAAGTGAGCGCGCCGCCTTGGCGGTGACCCGCTGGACGGTGATTGCCTTCATGAAGGTCAGCACCGAGACCCCGCCGGTGAACCGCGCCGCGCCGTCGGTCGGAAGGACGTGGCTCGACCCAGCGAGATAGTCGCCGAAGGTCTCGGCCGCGTCATGCCCGGCGAAAATCGCTCCCGCATTGACGATGGCCGCGACCAGCGCATCGGCGTGATCGGTGGCGAGGCTGAGATGTTCGGGCGCATAGGCATTGGCGATTTCGACTGCCTCCTCGAGGCTCGAGCAAAGGATCGCCCGAGCCGATGCGAACTCACCGCCCGCCGTTCGATCAGCCCATTCGCGAGCGACTGAATCGATCAGCCGGGTACTCGTGGTCACCAGCACGACCTGCGCCTGGGCATCATGTTCGGCCTGGCTGGCCAGGTCGGCGGCGACGATTGCCGGATCGGCGCTGTCGTCGGCGATGACCATCAGTTCGGACGGGCCCGCGGGAAGGTCGATGCCGGGGCCGCCGGGGGTTGCTGCGACCAGCGCCTTGGCTGCAGAGACCCAGCTATTGCCGGGGCCGCAGATGCGATCGACCGGCGCGATCTCGCCAGCGCCGAACGCCAGAGCGGCGATCGCCTGGGCGCCGCCGACGGTCCAGATTGCCTCGATCCCGCACAGTTCGGCGGCAAGCGCGATCGCCGGATCGAGCCCGCCTTCACGACGCGGCGGGGTGACCAGCGTCAGCGCTTCGACTCCCGCCACCCGCGCGGGGATGGCAAGCATCAGGAGGGTCGAGAAAAGCGGGCTCTTTCCTCCGGGAATGTACAGACCGGCGCTGCCCAGCGCGCGCCACTGCTTGGCGACGCTAAGCCCCGGCATGGTGACCACCTCGACGTCGCGCGGGCGGGTCTGGCGGTGAAACGTCTCGATATTGCGCTTGGCGAGCGCCATCGCGTCGAGAGCGGCGCGTGGAAGCGTCGCGCGCGCTTCCTTTGCGAACGGCGCGACCGCGACCAGTTCCGGAAGCGCGCCGTCGATGCGCAGCGACTGCTCGCACAATGCTGCCCAGCCGCGCGAGCGCACGTCGGCGACGATTTCCTCGACCGCCGCGATCAGCGCGCCGTCCTCGCGTCCTCGTGGCCGCGCCAGCGCGGCGCCGCGCGTCGTCACCTCGCTCCAGTCGAACCGGGGGATCACAGCATCATCTTTTCGATCGGCATCACCAGGATCGCCGACGCGCCCGCCGCCTTCAATTTTTCGAGCGTCTCCCAGAATACCGATTCCTGGCACACCGCCTGCACTGCAACATGGCCGGGGCGCCCGACCAGCGGAACCACCGTCGGCGCTTCGGCGCCGGGCAGGATTTCGGCGATCGCGGGCAGAGCCGATTCGGGCGCGTTGAGGACGATATATTTGCTCTCGGCAGTGGCGATCACCCCTTCGATCCGGGTCAGCAGCGCCTGCGCCTTGTCGGCGTGCGCGGCGTCGAGCGGCTTTGCCGTGCGCACCAGCACCGCCTCGCTGTCGAACACGTCGGCGACCGGCGCCAGCCCGTTGGCCTCGAGCGTCGCGCCGGTCGAGACCAGGTCGCAGACGAAGCGCGCGATCCCAAGCCGCGGTGCAAGCTCGACCGCGCCGCGCATCGTGACGATCTCGGCCTCGATCGAGTTTCGAGCGAGGAACTGCTCGAGCAGCCGCGGATAGGAGGTCGCGATGCGCTGTCCGGCGAGCATCGGCAATGCGAAGAAATTGAGGCTTTCGGGCGCGGCGAGCTTGAGCGAGCAGCGTCCGAAGCCGAGCCGGGCGACTTCCTCGAACCGCCGCCCCGGCTGGCCGAGCGCATATTCCTCGAGCACATTCTGTCCGACGATTCCGAGCTCGCACACTCCGTCGGCGACGAACGTCGGTATATCGTCGTCGCGAACGAACATCAGGTCGAGCGGGAAATTTTCGGCGCGAGCGGTGAGGTGGTTCTTGCCCCCCTGGCTCAGTTTGAGCCCGGCGTCCTTGAGCAATTGGCGGCTCTGGTCGGCAAGCCGGCCCGACTTCTGGATCGCGATATGCAACCGGCTTCGGTCGGGGCTCATCGGGACTTGTCCTTGATTGCGTCGAGCAGGGCCCGGTAGCCGCCGTTGACCTCCTGGCGAAGGAACCGCGCGACCCGGACGATGGTCGTCGTGCTGACTCCGGTCGCCTCGTGGATCTCGCGGTAGGTCAGCTTGCCCTCGTCGAGCAGCCGCGCGACGTGCCACCGCTCGGCCAGCGTATGGACCTCTGCCGGGGTGCACAAATCGGCGAGCACCGCGCGAGCTTCGGCAGGCGAGCGCAGGGTCACCAGCGCTTCGGCCAATTCGTCGATGAGGAATGATTCGGGCTGCATCTTGTTACAACGTGATAGAACAATGGAACGGGGCATCTAGGGACGGCGCGGCAATTGCGCAAGCCCCGTAGAATCACGCTTGACATGTTGGACGCGGATCGCTCCCCTAATGCGTATGCGAGCAACCTTCTCCCCGGCGGCACTCGATCGCCGCGCTCCAGGCCGCTGGTGGCGCTTGCCCGAACGATGGCGCGCGCGCGGCTGATTCCCACCGACCGGTGAAATCTCCCAAGGGCCCGCCTGACCAGCGGGCCTTGTTCGTTCCAGCGCTATCGAAAGACCGACCAATGATCATCGTGATGAAGCCCGGTGCCAGCCAGCAGGCCGTCGACCACCTCCTCCAGCGGATCGAGGCCAAGGGGCTCAAGCCGCTCCACATGCCTGGCGCCGAGCGAGTCGTGCTGGGTGCGCTCGGCGATGAGCGCCTGCTCGCCGAACTCGCGCTCGATGCCGACCCCAATGTCGAATCGGTCAAGCCGATCCTCGCCCCGTACAAGCTCGTCAGCCGCGAACTTCATCCGCACGACACGATCGTGCGGATCGGCGACGCGAGCTTCGGCGGCGGGCGGTTCGGGCTGATCGCGGGGCCGTGCGCGGTCGAGAATGAGGAGCAATTGCGCGCCAGCGCGCTCGCCGCCAAGGCCGCCGGCGCGCGGGTGCTTCGCGCGGGCGCGTTCAAGCCGCGCAGCAGCCCTTACGCCTTCCAGGGGCTCGGCGCCGACGGCCTCGTCCTGCTCGAACGGATCGGGCGCGAGGTCGGGCTGCCGGTGGTCACCGAAGTGATCGAAAGCGGCGATGTCGAGCTGGTCGCGCGCCATTCCGACGCGCTCCAGGTCGGCGCGCGCAACATGCAGAATTTTGCCCTGCTGAAAGCGCTGGGGCGTGCCGGAAAGCCGGTCGTGCTCAAGCGCGGGATGTCGGCCAAGGTCGAGGACCTGCTGCTCGCCGCCGAATATGTCCTCGCCGCCGGCAATGACCAGCTGATCCTGTGCGAGCGCGGGATCCGCACGTTCGAGACCGCGACCCGCAACACGCTCGATCTCGCCGCCGTGCCCCTGCTCAAGGCCAAATCGCATCTCCCGGTGATCGTCGATCCGTCGCACGGCACGGGCATCCGCGACCTCGTCACGCCGATGGCGCTCGCCGCCGCCGCTGCGGGGGCCGACGGGCTGATGGTCGAGGTCCACATCGATCCGCCGTCCGCGCTCAGCGATGGTCCGCAGTCGCTTTACCCCGACCAATTGGCAGCGCTCGGCAAGCAGCTCGAAGCGGTGCTCGGCGCGCTTGGCCGCTCGCTGTGAAGCTGGCGCGAAGCGGCGAAACCGGCCTCGTCTCGCGCCGGCTGGCGGGCAGCCATGACCCGGTCGCGCTCCACGCCGCGCTTGCCGCGGAGACCGGCGCGGCGCCGCTCCTGTTCCGCCGCACCGGCGGGCGCGCCCTGATCCTCGTCGATTGCGCGCTTCGCCTCGAAGCGAGCGCGCTCGACGCGGCGATCATTGCGCAAAGCGAAGGCGGCGATCTGCTGCTCGATCGGCTCGCGGCACGCCACGCCGGCCACCTAGTCGCCCGCGAGCCACGCCGCGCCTCCCTCCGCTTCGAGCGTTGCGACCATTCCGACGACCTCGTCCGCTCGGCAGCGCCGACACCGCTCGACGCGCTCCGCTCGATCCTGTTCGGCACGACCGCGCTCGACCGCGACGAGCCGTTCGCGCTGGTCGCCGCCGGGATCGCGGGCTTCGACCATGTCGACATGGTCGAACAACTCGCGCCCCGCGCTCATGGCGAATTTTCCGATTTGCTGTTCCTCCTCGCCGAAACCCTGATCGTGATCGAGCCCTCGGGCGCCGCGCGAATCCTGGCGATGGCGGTCGGCGCCGACGAGCAGGCGATCGCCCATCGCCAGCACCACCTCGCCGCCGAGCGCCTCGCCCGGCTGGTCGAGCGCTGCGAACAAGCGGTAGTGCCGGTCGAGGCCGAGCCCCCTCACGGCCTCAGCGCGGAGCCCGATCTCGACGATCACCAGTTCGCCGCCGGGGTCGAACGGCTCAAGCAGCACATTGCCGCGGGGGACATTTTCCAGGCGGTGCCGTCGCGCTGCTTCCGCGCGCCGTGCGCCGACGGGCTCGCCGCCTTCCGCAGGCTCGTCGCCGCCGACCCGAGCGCCTATCAATATGCGTTCGACACCGGCTTCGGCCTGCTGATCGGCGCCTCGCCCGAAACCGCGCTCGAGTTGCACCGCGACGGCGACAAGACGATCGTCTCGGTCAGCCCGATCGCCGGCACCCGTCCGCGCGGCGCCTGCGCCGACGAGGATGACCGCCACGAAGCCGACCTTCGGCTCGATGCCAAGGAAGTCGCCGAGCACCTGATGCTGGTCGATCTTGCCCGCAACGATGTCGCGCGAGTCTCGCGGTCGGGCACTCGCCGCGTTTCGCGAATGCTCGGCATCGAACGCTTCGCCCGGGTCATGCACCTCGTCTCGACCGTCGAGGGCGAGCTTGGCGAAGGGCTCGACGCGATCGACGCGATCCGCGCCTGCCTCAATGTCGGAACGCTTTCGGGGGCCCCCAAATTGCGCGCGATCGAGTTGATCCGCTCGGTCGAAACCAGTGCCCGCGGGCCTTACGGCGGAGCGATCGGGTGGATCGCGGGCAACGGGCTCATGGACAGCGCGGTGGTGATCCGCTCGGCGCTGATCAAGGACGGGATCGCCGAGGTCCGCGCCGGGGCCGGGGTGGTCCAGGACAGCGATCCCGCCGCCGAGGCCGCCGAAACCCGCGCCAAGGCGAGCGCGGTTCTCGCCGCGCTTGGGGCCGCGGCATGAAAATCCTCCTGATCGACAATCGCGACAGCTTCACCTTCAACCTCGCCGAGGCGTGCCGGGTCGCGGGCGCGATGGTCGAGGTGGTCCGCAATTCGGTCGAGGCCGAGGTTGCGCTCGATCGAGCGCTGACCTGCGGCGCGCTGATCATGCTGTCGCCGGGGCCGGGCGGGCCGCGCGACGCTGGGTGCTGCCTCGAACTGATCGCGCTTGCCTCGGGACGAGTCCCGCTGATCGGCATCTGCCTTGGCCACCAGGCGATCGTCGAGGCTGCCGGGGGCAGCGTGGTCCGCGCGCACGAACCGTGCCACGGCAAATCCTCGCTGGTCGAGCATGACGGCCGCGGGCCCTTTGCGGGGCTTGCAACCCCGATGCGCGTCGGACGCTATCACTCGCTGTGCACCCCGCTCAACGACGTCCCCGAAGGCCTCCGCGTCCACGCCGTGCTCGACGGGATGGCGATGGCGGTTTCCAATCAGGCAGCGGGGCAGTTCGGGCTCCAGTTCCACCCCGAATCGATCCTCACTCCGCTCGGCGACCGCCTGTTCGGGGCGATGCTGGGCTGGGCCGAGGAACGGCGAATCGCCTTCGCCGGCTTGACAGCACAGCCCGCGCAAGGAAGGGTTGCGGCATGACGCTGATCGCTTTCCCGACCGCCTGCACCGCGCCTCCGGGCTGGTGGCGCGATGGCTCGTCTTGTGCGGCGCGATGGCGCGGCTGGTGATCTGACGACCACCAACCGACCCGATCGACCCGCCCGGCCGGCGGGTTTTTTATTGCCACGATCCAATCGAGGAAATTGCTGATGCTCAATCCTGCTCAAACCGCCGACGCTGCAGGCGCCGTCGCCGACCATGGCCCGGTTCCGAACCCCTTGCCCAAATTGCTTGCGGGGGAGGATCTGCTCAGCGACGAGGCCGGGCATTTGTTCGAACGGCTGGTGCTCGGCAAGCTCGAGCCCGCCGAGATTGCCGGAATGCTGATCGCGCTTCGGATGAAGGGCGAGACCGCCGAGGAGATGATCGGTGCGGCGCAGGCATTGTCCGCAGCGGCGCTGCCGTTCGAGCGCCCCGATTATCTGTTCGCGGATTGCTGCGGCACCGGCGGCGATGGCTCGGGATTGATCAACGTCTCGACCGCGGCGGCGTTCGTCGCCGCGGCGTGCGGACTGCCGATCGCCAAGCATGGCAATCGAAGCGTCAGCTCGCGCTGCGGCTCGGCCGACGTGCTTGAGGCGCTCGGAGCGAGGATCGACGCCGCTCCCGAAGCCGCGCGCAAAATGCTCGACCAGACCGGCTTCTGCTTCCTGTTCGCGCCCGCCTACCACCCGGGAATGAAGCATGCCGCGCTGGTCCGCCGGCAATTGTCGGTGCGCACGGTGATGAATCTGCTCGGGCCATGCGTCAATCCGGCGCGTCCCCCGGTGCAATTGCTCGGAGTCGCCGATCCCCGGATGTTGCGGCGGATCGCCCAGACGCTCGCCGCGGTCGGGGTGAGCGACGCACTGGTCGTTCACGGATCGGGTCTCGACGAAGTCGCGCTTCACGGCGAGACTCGAGCGATTCGCTTGTCGGGCGGCACGCTGACCGAGATCGAGATCACCCCCGAGGATGCGGGCTTCGAGCGCGCCCCGCTGAGCGTCGTTACCGGCGGCGGGCCGGAGGAGAATGCCGCGCGATTGCGCTCGATCCTCGGCGGCGGCGGCGAGCGCGCCGAAAACGACATCATCGCGCTCAACGCCGGCGCGCTGCTGGTGACCGCGGGCAAGGCGGCCGAGCTGCGCGAGGGTGCCGGCCGGGCGCGCGAGGCGCTGCTTTCGGGCAAGGCCGGCGCGGTGCTCGGCGCCTTTGTCGAGGCGAGCAATGGCTGACGTCCTGACCCGGATCGTCGCGCGCAAGCGAAGCGAAGTCGCCGCACGGCTCGGCGGCACGCCGGTCCCCGCCGAGCCGGCATCGCGCAGCCTGCGCGCCACGCTCGCCCGGCCGGGTGCGCGCTTCATCATGGAGGTCAAGCGCGCCTCGCCGTCGGGGCACCGCAGCGAGGTTTCGGTCGAAGACGCGGCCGCGGCCTACGCCCCGGTCGCCGACGCGATCAGCGTGCTTACCGACGGCGAGGATTTCGGCGGCTCGCTCGACGATTTGCGCATTGTCCGCGCTTTGTTCGACGGGCCGATCCTCGCCAAGGATTTCATCGTCGATTTGGCCCAGGTCAGCGAGGCGCGCGCCGCCGGCGCCGACTCGGTGCTGGTGATGATGTCGGTGCTCGACGACGCGGCGGCGGCGGCGGTGCTCGCCGAGGCTCGTCGGCTGGCGATGGACGCGATCGTCGAGGTTCACGACGAGGCCGAACTGGTCCGCGCGCTTGGCCTCGGCGCGGCGATCGTCGGGATCAACAATCGCGACCTCAAGACGCTCGCCACCGACCTTGCCGTGACCGAGCGCCTTGCGCCGCTGGTCCCGCCGGGCGTGCTGGTCATTTCCGAATCGGGGATTTCGTCGCGCGCCGACGTCGAACGTCTCGGCACTTTTGCCGATGCCTTCCTCGTCGGATCGGCGCTGATGGCCGCCCCCGACATTGCACAGGCGGCGCGCGCGCTGATCCATGGCCGGGTCAAATTGTGCGGGCTGACCCGGATCGATGATGTCGCGCTCGCCGCCGCCGCCGGCGCGACCCATGTCGGGCTGATCATGGTTTCGGGCACGCCGCGCGCGCTCACGCTCGACGAGGCGCGACCGCTTGCCGATGCGGCACGCACATCGGGCCTCAAGACCGTCGGCGTGTTTCGCGGCTTGCCCGCCGCCGAGGTCGCGAGCGCCGCGCTCGAGCTCGGGCTCGATGCGGTTCAGCTGCACGGTGCTGAAAGCCGGTCCGACCTTGCCGATCTTCGCCAGCGCCTGCCCCGCTCCGTCGAGATTTGGGCCGCGTGCGGGGTCGACCGCGTCGCCGCGCCGCAGCGCGAAAATGCCGATCGCAGCCTGTTCGACACCAGCCGCGCTGGCGCCAGCGGCGGAACCGGGTTCGCCTTCGACTGGTCGCTGCTCGACGGCCGCGACGATCTTCCGGCGGGGTTTCTCGCGGGTGGGATCGGCCCCGCCAACGCCGCCGCAGCGGCGCGCGTCGGCGCGTTCGGGCTCGACGTCGGCTCCGGCGTCGAATCGCTCCCCGGACATAAGGATCGCGGCAAGGTCGAGGCCCTGTTCGCCGCGCTTCGTCCCGCCGCTCGTGGAGACCGGCAATGAAGCTTGATGGCCGCTTCGGGCGCTATGGCGGCGCCTACGTTCCCGAAATTCTGGTTCCCGCGCTCGAACAATTGGAAGCCGCGTTCCTCGACGCGCAACAGGACGAAAGTTTCAAGGCGGCGCTCGACCATCTGCTCACCACCTATGCCGGCCGTCCGACCCCGCTCACCCGCTGCCGCAATCTCGGCGCGGGCAAGGCGCGCATCTATCTCAAGCGCGAGGATCTGCTTCACGGCGGCGCGCACAAGACCAACCAGGTGCTCGCGCAGGGGCTGCTTGCCAAGCGGATGGGTAAGACCCGGCTGATCGCCGAGACCGGCGCCGGGCAGCACGGCGTCGCGACCGCGCTCGCCGGTGCCTTGTTCGGGCTCGAAACCAAGATCTACATGGGCGCCGACGATGTCGAGCGGCAGTCGCTCAACGTGTTCCGGATGAAGCTGATGGGCGCCGAGGTCGTGCCCGTGACGAGCGGCTCGCGCACGCTGAAGGACGCGGTCAACGAGGCGCTGCGCGACTGGACCGCGAGCTTCGCGGACACTCATTATCTGCTCGGCACGGTCGCCGGCCCGCACCCGTTCCCGCTGATGGTGCGCGAATTTCAGCGAGTCATCGGCCAGGAAGCGCGCGCCCAAATCCTTGAGATAGAAGGTAAATTGCCCGATGCAGTAATCGCCTGCGTCGGCGGCGGATCCAACGCGATCGGCATATTCTCCGATTTCATCGAGGATTCGGACGTTGCGCTCATCGGCGTCGAAGCCGCCGGCAAGGGCTTGTCGGGCGACGAACATGGCGCGACCATCCTCAAGGGCCGCCTCGGCATCCTCCACGGCGCTGAAACGCTGGTCCTCCAGGATCAGGACGGACAGATCAGCGACAGCTGGTCGATCTCGGCCGGGCTCGACTATCCGGCGGTCGGCCCCGAGCACGCTTTCCTCAAGGAAACCGGCCGCGCGACCTATGTCGGTTGCGAGGACGGGCCCGCGCTCGACGCCTTCGTCGCGCTCGCCCGCAGCGAAGGAATCGTCGGTGCGTTCGAAAGCTGCCACGCGCTCGCCCATGCGTTGAAAATCGCCGAGGAAAGCGAGGACGAGCCGGTGCTGCTCGTCAATCTGTCTGGGCGCGGCGACAAGGACATGGCCCAGGCGCAGCATTTGCTCGGAGACCGCGCATGAGCCGCTACGCCGCGATGTTCGAGCGTTGCGCCGCCGCGGGCGAGGGTGCGTTCGGCGCTTTCCTCATGCTCGGCGATCCCGACCTCGAGACCAGCGCATTGCTGCTCGATGCGCTGGTCGAGGGCGGAGCCGACATGGTCGAGCTCGGCATTCCGTTCAGCGATCCGGTCGCCGACGGCCCGGTGATCCAGCAAGCCGCGATCCGCGCGCTCGCGGCGGGTGTGCGAACCGGACATTGCATCGACCTCGTTTCGGCGTTCCGGGAGCGTCACCAGGAGATTCCGATCGGCATCCTGACCTATGCCAATATCGTCGCGGCGCGGGGGATCGACCGTTTTGCGAAGGAACTCGCGGAAGCCGGGGTCGACAGCCTGCTCGTCGCCGACGTCCCGAGCATCGAAGCTGCCCCTTATGCCGCCGCGGCGCGAAATGCTGGGATCGACCTGGTCATGATCGCCGCGCCGAACACGCCGCGCGAAACCCTCGCAAAAATCGCCACCTTGTCGTCGGGCTACACCTATTGCGTCGCTCGGGCGGGAATTACCGGCGCCGATGAGAAATTGTCGCTCGATCATGGCTCCTTGTTCGCCGCGCTGCACGAAGTGGGAGCGCCGCCGCCGGTGCTCGGCTTCGGCATCTCGACCCCCGACCAGGTGCGCCAGGCCCTCGCAAGTGGCGCGGCCGGAGTGATCTCGGGTTCGGCGATCGTCGCCAGGGTGGGTGAGGGCGCCGACAGCGTGCGGGCGTTCGTCGCGACCATGAAGGCCGCGACCCGGCGCTAGGCGGCGATTTCGGCGGGGTCGAGCTTGTCGACGCTCGGCAATTGCCCGGCGAGCGCGGCGTCAAACTGTTCGCGGTCGAGCTTTCCTTCCCATCGGGTGACGATCACGCAGGCAACCGCATTGCCGATGAAATTGGTCAGGCTTCGGCATTCGCTCATGAAGCGGTCGATGCCGAGGATCAGCGCCATCCCCGCAAGCGGCACCGACGGCACGATCGACAGCGTCGCGGCAAGCGTGATGAACCCCGCGCCAGTGACGCCGGCGGCGCCTTTCGAACTGAGCATCGCGACTCCGAGCAGCAACGCCTGCTCGCCGAAGCTCAATTCGACGTTGCACGCCTGGGCGATGAACAAGGCCGCGAGCGTCATGTAGATGTTGGTGCCGTCGAGGTTGAACGAATAACCGGTCGGGACGACCAGCCCGACCACCGACTTGGGGCAGCCGGCGCGCTCCATCTTCTCGATCAGCGATGGCAAAGCGCTCTCGCTCGACGAGGTGCCGAGCACGAGCAGCAGTTCGGCCTTCAGATAAGCAATCAGCTTGAAGATCGAGAAGCCCGCGATCCGCGCGGCGGCGCCAAGCACGACCAGCACGAACAGCAAGGAAGTCGCGTAAAAGGTCGCGACCAGCGCGGCGAGGTTGGCGAGGCTCCCGACGCCATATTTGCCGATCGTGAAGGCCATCGCCCCGAACGCGCCAAGCGGCGCAAGCTTCATCACCAGCGCCACGATCTTGAACATCACGATCGACAATTGGTTGAGCGCGCCGAGCACGCGGTCGCCCTTGTCGCCGACCATCGCCAGCGCGACTCCGAACAGGATCGCGGCGAGCAATGTCTGGAGGATGTTTCCCGCGGTCAGGGCGGAGACGAACGTGTCGGGGATGATGTCGAGCAGGAAGCCGGTCAGGGTGGTTGCATGTGCCTTGTCGGCATAATCGGCGACCTTGGTTGCATCGAGGCCGGCTGGATCCACGTTGAGCCCGTCACCGGGGCGGACGACGTTGGCGACGACCAGACCGACGATTAGCGCGAGGGTCGAAAAGAACAGGAAATAAGCAAACGCCTTGGCCGCGACCCGCCCGACCGCGGCGAGGTCGCGCATTCCCGCGATCCCGGTGACGATCGTCAGGAAAATCAGCGGCGCGATGATCATCTTGACCAGCTTGATGAAGGCATCGCCGAGCGGTTTGAGCGCCTCACCTGTTGCGGGATCGAAGTAACCGACCGCCACGCCGAGGATGATCGCCGCCAGCACCTGGAGGTAGAGGTGCGTGTACCAGCGTCCCCGGACCGGGGGGGCGGCGTCTGCGACACTCGTGATCATTTGGCTTCCCCTCCGGCGTTCCTCGAGTGGAGCCGCCGCGCTTCGCTTTTGCAAGCGCGGCATGATGCGCTAGGGCGGCGGCGATGAGCACGAGGCGATGAGATTGGTTGCAAAAGGCGGGGGAGCGCTGAATGGCGAAGCCCGCGTTCCGGGCGACAAGAGCTGTTCGCACCGCGCACTGATCCTCGCGGCGATGGCCGATGGCGAGACGGTGATCAAAGGCCTGCTCGAAAGCGACGATGTGCTCGCTACGGCGGGCGCAGTCGCGGCGTTCGGCATTGAGGCCGAGCGGCTGGAAGCGGGCGAGTGGCGTGTTCGCGGCAGGCGTTGGTGCTCGCCTGAAGGTCCGGTCGATTGCGGCAATAGCGGCACCGCGGCGCGGCTGCTGATCGGCGCGGCGGCCGGCATGGACGGGCTGATGGCGACGTTCACCGGCGACGCTTCGCTGTCGAGCCGGCCGATGCGGCGAGTGACCGCGCCGCTCGAGCGAATGGGCGCGCGGATCGAGGGCGGCGACCGGCTCCCGTTGACCGTCCACGGCGCGCGGCTTGGTGGGATCGACCATCGCAACGTGCCCGCCTCGGCGCAGGTCAAATCCGCGATTTTCCTTGCGGGCCTGTCGACCTCGGCTCCGGTGCGGATCGAAGAGCCCTTGCCGAGCCGCGACCATAGCGAGATCATGCTGCGCCAGTTCGGAGTCGAGATCGAGGGCGCAACGCTCGGCGAGCAGCGCCGCCTCACTGGATGCACGCTGGCGATTGCCGGTGACCCGTCGTCGGCGGCTTTCCCGATCGTAGCTGCGGCGATCGTTCCAGGCTCGACAATCACGGTGCCCAATGTGCTCGTCAATCCGCTCCGCACGGGATTGTTCGAAACGCTCGAAGCGATGGGAGCCGACCTCGCTTTGTCCGGCGAGCGAGTGCAATCGGGCGAAATCGTCGCCGATTTGAGGCTTGGTTATGCCGCCCTCCAGCCGTGCCAGGTCAGCGCCGCCCAAATCCCTTCAATGATCGACGAAATCCCCGCGCTTGCCGTGGCCTGCGCCTTCGCCGATGGCGAGAGCGTGATCGAGGGACTCGCCGAACTGAAGGTCAAGGAAAGCGACCGCCTCGGGGCTGTGGTGGCAGGGCTGGTCGCCTGCGGTGTCGCGGCGGTGGCAGACGGCGACGCCTTGCGAATCTTCGGCCGCGGGCGGGTTCGCGGGGGCGCCAGGGTCGTCACTCATGGCGACCACCGCATCGCAATGGCCTTCCTCACGCTCGGGCTTGGAGCGGAGCAGCCGGTCGAAGTCGACCAGGCCGAGATGATCGCGACCAGTTTCCCGGGCTTTGTCGAGGTCATGCGCGGGCTCGGCGCGAGCATCGAGGAACGAACATGAGCATCAACAGCTTCGGGCACCTGCTGCGGCTGACGACCTGGGGCGAAAGCCATGGCCCGGCGATCGGTGCGGTGATCGACGGTTGCCCGCCACGGCTGGAACTGGACGAAGCGTGGATCCAGCGGTTTCTCGACCTTCGCCGTCCAGGCACTTCGAAAAATGTCTCGCCGCGCCAGGAGCCCGACCGGGTGCGCATCATGTCGGGGGTGTTCGAGGGGCGTACTACCGGCACGCCGATCGCGCTGATGATCGACAATGTCGACGCGCGCAGTACCGACTATCCTGCAGCCGCGCCCTACCGGCCCGGCCATGCCGATTATGCCTACGACATGAAATATGGGCTTCGCGATCCGCGCGGCGGGGGGCGGGCGTCGGCGCGGGAGACCGCGATGCGCGTTGCCGGCGGAGCCGTGGCGCGGCTGGTCATTCCCGACGTCGCGATTGCGGCGCAAGTCGTGGAAATCGGCGGGGAGGTGGACAGTAGCCGGTGGCAGGCGATGCTCGACGAAGCGCGCACCGCCGGGGACAGTCTTGGCGCGGTCGTGGAATGCGTCGCGAGCGGAGTGCCGGCCGGATGGGGGGCGCCGGTCTATGCCAAGCTCGATGCCGACCTTGCCGCGGCGTGCATCGGGATCAATGCGGTCAAGGGGGTCGAGATCGGGGATGGGTTCGGCGCGGCGCGGCTCAGGGGCAGCGAAAATGCCGATGCAATGCGGAAGGGAGCGGACTTCGACAGCAATCACGCAGGCGGGATCGTCGGCGGAATTTCGACCGGTCAGCCAATCGTGGTGCGGGTCGCGTTCAAGCCGACCAGTTCGATCCGCATTGCGGTTGCGAGCATCGACGCCGCCGGAAGTGAGGTCGAAGCCGCGACTCGGGGCCGCCACGACCCGTGCGTTGGCATCCGCGGCGCACCGGTGGTCGAGGCGATGGTCGCGTTGGTGCTGGCCGACCATAAATTGCTGCATCGAGGGCAGTGCGGGTGAGTCTTTGTTGGCAAGCCCGCTCCGGCCCGCGCCCCCACCCGGCCTCCCACAGCGTATCCTGGATTGGAGGCCGGGTGGGGGCGCGGGCTGGTGCCGGCTCGCGGAGCGCCAAGACTCAGTGACACTTAAAGCGGTCGAACGGTTCGAGGCATGAGGTGCAGCGCCATTGCGCCTTGCACGGGGTCGAGCCGAAACGGCTGACTTCCTCGGTGTCGGTCGATCCGCATTGCGGGCAGGTCGCGGTCCTGGCGAGATCGGGCGGGGCGATGCCATAGGCGGCAAGCTTGGCCTTGCCCGCATCGCTGATCCAGTCGGTGGTCCACGGCGGCGATAGCAGGGTTTCAATGCCGATCTCGCGATAACCCGCGGCGTCGAGCGCCCCGCGGATGCTCTGCTCGATGAACAAGGTCGCGGGGCAGCCCGAATAGGTCGGGGTGATCTGGACCTTGCCGTCCCTGATCCCGCGCACGATGCCAAGGTCGATTACCGAAATTGCCGGAATTTCGGGGTCGCGCACCTCGGCAAGCACAGCTAAGATCGCCGCCCGATCTTTCTCGGCAACGGCGTTCATACCCGCTCGAGCGCCAAAGCGATCCCCTGGCCCACCCCGATGCACATCGTCGCAAGCGCATAGCGCCCGCCGCCGCGCTGCAATTGCTCGGTCGCAGTGAGCGCCAGCCGCGCGCCCGACATTCCGAGCGGATGGCCGAGCGCGATCGCTCCGCCATTAGGATTAACCCTCGGCGAATCGTCGGGGAGCCCAAGCTGGCGAAGCACCGCTAGCCCCTGCACGGCGAACGCCTCGTTCAATTCCACCACATCGATCTCACCGATGCTCAGCCCGAGCCGCTTGAGCAGCTTGAGCGAGGCCGGCGCCGGACCTATCCCCATGATCCGCGGCGGCACCCCGGCGACCGCCCCGCCGAGGATGCGCGCGCGCGGGACAAGCCCGTGACGCGACGCGGCTTCCTCGCTCGCGACGATGATCGCTGCGGCGCCGTCGTTGACCCCCGAGGCATTGCCGGCAGTGACGGTGCCGTCCTTGCGCGTGATCGGCTTGAGCCTGGCGAGCGATTCGAGGCTGGTCATCCGCGGGTGCTCGTCTTGCTCGACCAGCAGCGGGTCGCCCTTGCGCTGGGCCACCTCGACCGCGACGATCTCGGCGGCAAAGCGGCCGCTTTTGATCGCGGCGTCGGCGCGCTGCTGGCTGCGCAAGGCAAAGGCGTCCTGATCCTCGCGGCTGACCTGGAACTCCTCGGCGACGTTTTCGGCGGTGCTCGGCATGGTGTCGTCGCCATAAGCGTCGCGGAGCTTGGGATTGACGAAGCGCCAGCCGATCGTGGTGTCGTAAATCTCGGCGTTGCGGTCGAAGGCGGCAGTCGCCTTGGGCATCACGAACGGGGCGCGGCTCATGCTTTCGGACCCACCGGCAATGATCAGGTCGGCCTCGCCGCCGCGGATCGAGCGCGCCGCCATGGCGACGGCGTCGAGCCCCGATCCGCACAGGCGGTTGAGCGTGACCCCGCCCGAACTGTCGGGAAGCCCGGCGAGCAGCGCCGCCATCCGCGCGAGATTGCGATTGTCCTCGCCCGCCTGGTTGGCGCAGCCGAGGATGACGTCGTCGAGCTCGCCCCAGTCGACGCCGGGATTGCGCTCGACCAGCGCGCGGATCGGGATCGCGGCGAGATCGTCGGCGCGAATGCTGCTGAGCGCGCCGCCGTAACGCCCAATCGGGGTGCGAACCGCGTCGCAGATGAAGGCGTTGGTCATTCCGCGTCGATCACCCCGCGCCGGATCTGGTCGAGCTCGATCGATTCGAACAGCGCCTTGAAATTACCTTCGCCGAAGCCTTCATTGCCCTTGCGCTGGATGATTTCGAAGAAGATCGGGCCGATCACGGTGCGGGTGAAAATCTGGAGCAGCAGCCCTTGGCCTTCGGTCGGCGCTCCATCGACCAGAATCCGGCGCTTCTCGAGTTCGGCGGTCGGCTCGCCATGGCCGGCGACGCGCTCGTCGACGAGTTCGTAATAGGTGTCGGGCGTGTCCTGGAAGGGAATGCCGCGCTCGCGCAGAATATCGACCGCGGCGTAGATATCGTCGCTGCCCAGCGCGATATGCTGGATACCTTCGCCCTTATAGTCGCGCAGGAATTCCTCGATCTGGCTCTTGTCGTCGCGGCTTTCGTTGAGCGGGATGCGGATCTTTCCGCACGGTGAGGTCATCGCCTTGGAGATCAGGCCGGTGACCTTGCCTTCGATATCGAAATAGCGGATTTCGCGGAAGTTGAAGAGCCGCTCGTAGAAATCGGCCCAGTGAGCCATCCGTCCGCGATGCACATTATGAGTGAGATGGTCGATGTAAGTAAGATGCGAGGCATTGCTTGCCTGCAGTTCGGCGGCGTCGGGCAGGAAGTTGAAATCGACATCGTAAATCGACCCTTTGAAGCCGTAGCGGTCGACCAGATAAAGCCGCGAGCCGCCGATCCCCTCGATCGCCCGAATGTCGAGTTCGCCGTCGCCGACATCGCTCTTCACGTCGGCTGCGCCGAGCTTGAGCGCGCGGGCGTGCGCGGCACCGGCGTCCTTGACTCGGAACGCCATCGCGCAGGCGCAGGGGCCATGCTCACGGGCAAAGGCTTCGGCAAAGCTGCCGGGTTCGGCGTTGATGATGAAATTTATGTCGCCCTGGCGGTGAAGCGTGACGTTCTTGCGCTTGTGGCTCGCCACCGCGGGGAAGCCCATCTTGGTGAACAGGTCGCGCAGCATCTCGGGATCGGGAGCGGCATATTCGACGAACTCGAACCCGTCGGTGCCCATCGGATTTTCGATTCCGAGCGGGCCGGCGTTTGGCATTGCACTGGCCATTTCAGCGATCTCCTTGGCGCTCCACTGCTCCGCGAGGGCGCGCTTTGCAAGGCCGAGGCGTCTGCACCGCACGCGCGTAAGGTCGCGCAAGTTACGCCACGCTGGGGAGCAAGGCGGTGAAGCTGGGCCATGCCGACGACGATAAGCCAGAGCCTGCGCTGCAGGACAAAGTGTCGGGCGCTCGCGCCGACCGGACGAAAATGCTAGAAGTCCCGATGGACATTCCCGGGGGGTGGGCGCTGAGCGCCGACGGTCAAGCGCTGGAGCGCAGCTATCGCTTCAAGGATTTCGCGCAGGCGTTTGCTTTCCTGACCCGGATCGCGGCGCACGCCGAAGCAGTCGATCACCATCCCGAGTTCACCAGCGTGTGGAACCGGGTCGATATCCGGCTGACCAGCCATGACGCGGGTGGTGTGACCGCGCGCGATGTCGCGCTGGCGGAGGTGATTGATGAACTCGCGGAGAAGACCTCCGAAATAAGCCCGCAGGCCAATGAATAAGATTCTTCGAAAACTGGCGTGGGGCACGATCAAGACCTTCCGCCCTTATGTGCTTTGCGGAAATTCAGCCGAAACCTTTATAGTGCACACCGCCGACACCATTATCGGCAAGGAAATTTTTCTGCG
>Ga0136633_1000164_pt1 | contig 49455 bp, 49 predicted proteins | sample AntDrymeUQ832206_2_FD_105494 | JGI IMG/M metagenome (GOLD analysis project Ga0136633, IMG submission 105494) | Polar desert sand microbial communities from Dry Valleys, Antarctica - metaG UQ83 (22.06) | ecosystem: Environmental > Terrestrial > Soil > Desert | place: Antarctica: Dry Valley... | reverse complement strand
GTCGCTTAGGTTTTGTCGGCGAGCGCGGGTTCGTCGTCCGCTGAGGACTGGTGGGCGACGGCGCCTCGGTCGTCGGCGGCGGCCCGGTGGTCGGCTGCGGCTCGGTGGTCGGCTGCGGCTCAACCGCGGACGGCGCGGACGCCGGCTCCGGCGACGGATCGGAATCGATCAGGTCGCAACCGACCTCGATGGGATCGGGATCCAATAGGCATTCGCAGAAGGCAGCCGCATCATCGCTCGGAACCAGGTCTGCGGGGAGCTCGGCTCCTGCGGCATGCGCGGCAGTGGCGAACAGGCAGCCGAGAACCAACAACGTGGCTGCGCCGATACGTGTCACCACCAGAAAAGACCTGCGTCGGCCGAATGATCGAGCTGCCTGATACGTCACAGGAACCTCACGGCAGAGGACGCCAGGGATGGGCCGATCGGTGGCGCTTCCTCTGCGGCGCCATCATTCCACACTCGGCGACTTCTGGCCAGTTGCTCGCATCGTTCGCGGTGAAGGATCCGCTCATCCCGGGCGAGGAGAGTCCCCCAGAGTCCCTCGGCCGACCGAGACGAAGTCGCCGGCGAAGTTGACCGCGAGCGGCGTGCTCTGCGCATACCCGTTGTTCTCGACGACGACCAGCAGTGGCAGGCCCCAGAGTGCCGAGATATTCAGCGTCTCGTACAGGACGCCCTCACCGAACGTCCCGTCGCCGATGAACGAGACGCTGATCCCGTCGTTGCCCGCGAGCTTCATGGCGAGCGCGATGCCTGCGGCGGCCGGCACTGTCCCACCCAGGATGCCGTTCGACTTGAAGCCCGGCGCGCACAGGTGCTGGCTTCCACCGATCCCGCCGCAGACCCCGGCCGGCTTGCCCATGATCTCGCCCAGCAGACCGAACGCGTCGCCGGTCCAGGCCAGATAATGGCCATGGCACCGGTGGTTGCTGAAGATATGATCGCCGGGCCGAAGGTGCTCGATCACGCCGACGCAGTCCGCCTCCTGGCCGATGCAGGCATGGGTCGTTCCGTTGAGGAGCCCTTCCTCAAACATGCCGAGGAGCCGCTCCTCGAAGCGCCTGATGAAGCGCATGCGCCGATAGAGCCGCTGCTCATGGGGCTCGCCGGCGACGCCGACGAGACGCTCGTCCCCGCGCTCGCCCACGGGCTGCGCTTCGGGGTTGGCTGGGGCAGGATGCAGGATCGGGGGCGCGCGGAACGGAGCTGCCTCGACCCGATCCACAGCCGACGGCTCGGACACGCGCTTCCCTCCGTTCATGCTCATGCTGGTTCCATGACCAGCGTGCGGGAGTATCGAGCCTGATCGACACGGTATGCAATAGGCGGAATACGCCCGGATCGGTGACCGGCGGTGACATCCCGCACCGGGCCACTCAGATCGTAACCCTCGGACGAGTCCGCGAAATGCGATATCGTCTCCGTCTCATTCGTCGCGAAGGCCACCGCCCTCCTCGAGCGCCACGCGCTCAGCGCGGCCACCATGGCGGACGGCCCTGGCGTACAGGAGGACGGCGGGGAGCAGGAACGCCCCCGCTGCGACCAGACCCGCACGAATCCCCAGCCCGGAGCCGATGAGTCCGAGCACTGGGCCGCCGCTGAGCTGTCCAAGCGCATCGGCCTGGCCCGCCATGGAGAGAACTGTGGCGCGACTCGACGGTGCAAGCCCGCGGTTCAGCCAAGCCGCGTAGAGGGGCCCCTGCGCACCGCGTAGCGCGCCGGCGGCGCAATCAATGCCGGGTTCGGGACGGCCGGGTCGTCCCAGACGAAGCCAGCCGGTATCCTCTCGCCAACCGATGATGCATACCACGCCGTTCCACGACCGCACCAGCGCGCTCAACGAGACGGGCCTGTGGAACCACTGGGCTGGGCACCTGTCCGCCAACCGCTACCAGATCTCGGACAAGTTCGAGTACTTCGCGGTCCGCAACGCGGCCGGCATCTTCGACACTTCGCCACTCTTCAAGTACCGGATCGCGGGCGCGGACGCGGAGCGCTTCCTCTCCGGCATCCTGGCCCGCGACGTTCGCGCCTGCCCGCCGCAGCAGGCCCAGTACACGACCTGGCTCGACGAGCGTGGCTTCGTGCTCGAGGACGGCGTGGTCCAGCATCGCGCCCGGGACGACTACCTGCTCACCGCGGCGGAGCCGAACTACGCGTACCTGGCCGATCGAGTCGGGCGCCTGCGCGTGAGCATCGAGGACGTGAGCCTGCATATCGGGGCGCTCGCCATCCAGGGGCCGCGCTCACGCGACCTGCTCGCGCGGCTCGTGCCGGCGGTAACAGAAGTGCCGTTCTTCGGCATCACCACGGGGACCATCGGCTCGCGGCCGGTGACCGTCTCGCGAACCGGCTACACCGGCGACCTTGGCTACGAGATCTGGGTCGAGACGCCGGACGCGCTCACCGTCTGGGACGCGCTGTGGGACGCGGTCGAAGGCTACGGCGTCCTGCCCTACGGGCTGGCGGCGCTGCGCATGCTGCGCATCGAGGCAGGCCTCCTGCTGCTGGCGGTCGACTTCGACTCGAGCCGCTTCGCTTTCAACGACGCTCATCGGTCCACCCCCATCGAGCTCGGCTGGTCCTGGATGTTCAAGGGACTCGCCGATGACGATCGGTCCTTCATTGGCCGTTGCGCCCTGCTGCGGGAGATGAGCGAGAAGACGTCGCGCTGGCGGATGGCTGGCCTGGTGGTCGACTGGGAGGACTATGACCGGGTCTACCGCGCAGCCGGCCTGATCCCTCCCAAGGAGCACACCCCCGTCCACGAGGACTGGATGGTCTACGACGACGAGCGGCAGCGTGTGGGCTTTGCCACCAGCTTCATGTATTCGCCGATCCTGCAGCGGCACATCGCCCTGGCCCGGGTGCGTCCGGACCTGGCGAAGGTCGGGACTCGCGTCCATCTGGAGTTCACGGTGGACCATCATTACCAGCAGGTCGCCGCCCATGTGGCGCGGCTGCCACTCTATAACCCAGAACGAAAGATGGCGTGATATGGACCGATACGACGCGATCGTGATCGGCGGAGGCCACAACGGCCTGGTCAACGGCGCGTATCTGGCCCGAGGAGGGCTGAAGACGCTGATCCTGGAGCGTCGCCGCCTGGTCGGTGGAGCGGCGATCACGGAGGAGTTGCGTCCCGGTTTCTGGTTCACCACCTTCAGCTACGCACTGTCGTTGCTGAGGCCGCAGATCATCCATGAGCTGGAGCTGACCAAGCAGGGCTTCCTCCCGCTCCTGATGCCCAACCGTTTTGCGCCGATGGACGACGGAGACTACCTGCTCTTCACCAGGGACCACGACGAGAACCTGCGGGAGATCGCCCGACACTCGAGGCATGATGCTGATGCCTACGAGCAGTACAGCCACGACCTCGACATGGTCTGCCAGGCAATCAAACCGCTGCTCGACACCGTCCCACCGGACATCTTTAGCGACGATCCGGAGGAGCTCGTCGCGCTTGCCGCACTCGGCTCCCACCTGCGCAAGCTCGACCGGCGCACGCTCCACAACGCGGTACGGCTGCTCACCGGGAGCGCGGCCGACTTCCTGGACGACTATTTCGAATCGGACATCCTCAAGGGCTATCTCGCCTCGACCTCGATCATCGGCTCCAACGTCGGGCCGCGCTCCCAGGGGTCCGGGCTGGTCCTCCTCTTCCACAGCCTGGGCGAGCACGACGGCGAGTTCGGCACGTGGGCCTTCCACAAGGGCGGGAACGGCGGCTTTACCCAGGTCTTGGCACGCGCCGCGCAGGCGTTCGGCGCCGAGATCCGGCTGGAAGCGCCCGTCGTACGGGTGCTGACGCGCGACGGTGAGGCGACTGGCGTCGCGCTGGAGGACGGCACCGAGATCGGCGCAGACGTGGTGGTCAGCGGGCTCGATCCGCGACGCACCTTCCTGGAGCTGGTCGACCCGCGCGAGCTCCCAGACGACCTCGTCGAGGAGATCCGGCGCCTGAAGTTCCGCGGTGTCTCGTCCAAGGTGAACTTCGCGCTCGACGGCCTGCCACGCTACCCCGGCTTGGGCGATCGCGGCGACATCTTCCGCGGCTTCACCAACATCGGTCCGTCCATCGACTACCTCGAGCACGCCTTTGACGAGGCCAAGTACGGCTGGTACAGCCAGAGCCCGTACATCGACGCCGCAATTCAGTCGACGATCGACCCGGACATGGCGCCGCCCAGCAAGCACGTCCTTTCATGCTTCGTCCAGTACACCCCGTACGAGCTGCGCGAAAGCGACTGGGATGCAGAGCGCCAGCGCATGGCAGATCAGGTGCAGGCCACGCTGGAGCGGTACTTCCCGAGGTTCGCGGACCTCATCCTCCAGCGCGAGGTCCAGACGCCGCTAGACATTGAACGCACCGTAGGCTTGTCGGAGGGGAACATCTTTGCCGGCGAGTTCCTGGTGCCGCAGATGTTCTTCTTCCGGCCCGCGCCAGGCTGGTCGCAGTATCGCACCCCGATCGCCGGCTACTACCAGTGCGGCTCGGGCACTCACCCTGGTGGCTGCGTGATGGGAGCGCCGGGACGGCTGGCGGCGGGCCAGATCCTCAAGGATCGGAGCCGCGCCACCGGCGACTGAGGCGACCGCAGCCTCATCCCAGAGTGCCGCCATGCGCGCTTTCAGGTTCGCGACGGCGAATCGGGGCGGGCCATTGGGCAGACCCGCCGTCTCCTCATTGGCCCGTGGACGCTAGTTGCGGACCAGCTGCGGCCCCGGGTTATTGCGCTGTACGAGCGCTGTGCTAAGTTCGATTGCGACAGCCGGTCCAGTTAGACGCTCTATCTGAGCACGAAACTGGCGAACTCCGGGCGGGAGTAGCTCAGTTGGCAGAGCGGCAGCCTTCCAAGCTGCATGTCGCGGGTTCGATCCCCGTCTCCCGCTCCACTTTTCAGAGAACCACGATAGGCGCCTGAGAGACGCGAGCCTCCAGGCTCACGGCCTCGGTCGGCCTGCACAGCACCGAGATTTCGATGGTGCTCACGCGCTCAGGTATCGGTCCTGGTGCTCGGCCGCGTCGGCCTCTTCCTTCGTCTGGTGGACCGTCCCGGGCGAATGCTCTGGTGGCGCATAGATCGTGATCAGCCGCAGCGGCGTGTCGCCGGTGTTGATGAAGTTGTGGCGCGTGCCGGCTCGGACGAGCACGAGGTCGTTGGGTTCGACCTGCGATGTCTCCCCATCGAGCTGAGCCTCGCCCCGTCCGTCGACGAAGGCGAGGACCTGGTCGGTATCGTCGTGGACCTCCTCGCCGATCTCGCCGCCAACCGGGATGGTCATGACGACCACCTGCTCGTGCTCACCGGTAAGGACCTCGCGCCGGAACGCGTCATTCGTCCGCGCCGCCCGGAAGATGTCAATCTGACTGGTCTGCTCCTGTGCCATTCCCTACTCCTCAGTTGCACGCGGCAGTGTGCAGGATCCGAGCCGACTCTCACCCGCCGTGGCAGGGAGCGTCGCCGTCCCAGACCGCATCGTCCGGATAGCGCTGGAGGAAGTACTCGACATGGCAGGGCGACCCGAAGCCCAGCAGCGGCTTCGTGATCACCAGCCGCGCGAGATCGTTCATCTCGAACGTGTTCGATGGTGGGCCGAGCGCCAGGATCTCGTCGCCCCACGCCAGGCAGGCGTCGCGCGAGACCGATGTCGAGCCATCGCACCGGATCGTGACGTCCGGATCGGCGGACGAGGTCGCCTCCGTGGTCGGTCGGCTGAGCACTGCGGCCGCGACCCCCACGAGCGCCACCGCAACGACGACCACCGCAGCGATCCTCCGCATGCGGCCAAGTATCGCCCAGCCTCGATGCCGATGCGCCCCTTGCCGCCTCCCTACGGCCTCGATCGCCGCCGGGCGCGCCGGGTTACTCGTTGCGGGCCGCAATCTCAGCCAGGATGGCCCCCGTGTGCTCGCCGAGGAGCGGCGGCGGCAGGCGCGCCGGAGGAGGCTCTCCCGCCACGCGGATCGGACTCGGCGCGAGCTCGATGCCATCGACGGTCGTGGTCCAGCGCGGCCCCATCGAGGCCAGCGCCTGACGCACCGTGTTGACCGGGCCGGCCGCCACGTCGGCATCCGCCAGCGCGTCGATCAACGGCGTGCGATCCCAGCTGCCGATCCGCTCACCGAGCCACGCCGCCAGCTCCGGCCTGGCGCCAATCCGCATCGGGTTCGTTGCGAATCTCCCATCGGCATCCTCCAGGCCGAGGACGTCCATGAGCCGACGGAACTGCGCGTCGTTGCCGACCGCGATGACGAGATGACCGTCCCGCGCCTCGAACGCTTCATACGGCGCGATGTTCGGGTGCGTGTTGCCATGCCGCGTCGGCTCTTCGCCGGACGCGAGGTGACTGCCGAGGACGTTGATGAGCGACGTGACGCCGACCTCCACCAGGTTGACCTGCACGGGAGCGGCGCGGTCGCCGCGGCCGATCAGGGAGGCCAGCGCACCGACGGCGCATTCGAGGCCAGCCAGGAGATCCAGCAGGGCGACCCCGACCTTCATCGGCAGACCGTCCGGCTCGCCGGTGATGCTCATCAAGCCGCTGACGGCCTGCGCCAGCAGGTCGTAGGCAGGGCGGTCGGCATCGGCGCCGGCAAAGCCGCCAATGCTGGCGACGACCACCTTCGGGTGGCGGGCGCGGAGCGCATTGGTCTCCAGGCCCAGGCGGGCCGCCGTTGCTGGCCGGTAGTTGTGGATCAGCAGGTCGGCGGTGGCGAGCAGTCGGTCGAGGGTGGCGCGGCCGTCATCGGTCCGCAGATCGAGCACGACGCTGCGCTTGTTGCGATTGACCGATGCGAAGTACGCGCTGCGTCGATCGTCCGGATCGCCCCACCACGGCGGGCCCCAGCTGCGCGTCTCGTCGCCGTCGGGCGGCTCGACCTTGATGACGTCGGCGCCCAGATCGGCGAGGAGCATGGTCGCGAACGGGCCGGCCAGCACGCGACTGACGTCGATCACCCGGATGCCGTCGAGCGGCAGCGTCTGCGTCACGCTCGCAAGCCTAGATGAGCGGTTGGCACGCGCGCCGCTAGCATTGACGCCATGAAGATCGGACTGATGCTGCCCCTGGCCGAGGGCGAAACGCGCGAATTCGCCGAAATCCGAACGATGGCTCTCACGGCCGAGGAGCAAGGTCTCGATTCGCTGTGGGGAGCCGACCACCTCATTTTCCGCGACGATGGCGAGACGACCGGCGTCCACGAATGCTGGACGGTGCTCACGGCGCTCGCCGCGCTGACGTCGCGCGTGGAGATCGGGCCACTGGTGCTGGCGCTCCCCTTCCGCAACCCGGCCCTCACTGCCAAGATGGCTGCCGAGCTCGACGAGGTGAGTGGCGGACGCCTCATCCTCGGCCTCGGCTGCGGCTGGCATCAGCCGGAGTTCGACGCCTTCGGTTACCCCTTCGACCACCGCGTCTCACGCTTCGACGAAGGGCTCCAGGTCCTGGTGCCGCTGCTGCGCGAAGGACGCGTGAACTTCGCGGGCGAGTACCACCGCGCGATCGACGCCGAGCTCCGACCGCGCCCGATCCGCCAGGGCGGCCCGCCGATCATGATCGCCGGCAAGCAGCCGCGGATGCTCGAGCTCGTCGCCCGCTACGCGGACCAGTGGAACGCCGCCTGGTACGGCCATCCTGACGACGCGCACGAGCTCCGCGAGCGCCTGACGAAGTTGCGCACTGCGCTCGATGCGGCCGATCGTGACCCGGCGACGCTCGAGCTGACGGCCGGCATCTTCGTCGCCTTCGAAGGAGCCGACGCCGATGCCCCCGAGCGCGCGATCCGTGGCACGCCCGACGAGATCGCCTCGGCGCTGGCTGGCTACGCTGAGCTGGGTATCAGCCATCTCATCGCCCACGTCTTCCCGCGAACGACCGATGCGGTGCGTCAGTTGGCCGAGGCCGCTGCCCTCACTCGCGAGCGGCTGGCGATGACTGCTTCAGCACCCTGATGGCAAGGCTTCGACCTGGCTTGGACCCTGTCCTCAGGAAGCCGCCATCAGCACATGCCGCACCGGGCGTCGCGCACGGCGGATGCGCGCGAGGTTGATCCCCACCACCCGCTGGCGGCAGGTGGCGCACACGGTCCAGCGGCCGTCGCGCTCGAGCTGGATGCGGTGCTCCGGCACGAGGATGCGCCATCGGCCACGCGGACGGGTGCGCATCACAGAGCGATGCTCGGCGAGTGCCTCGGCCGCGCCCCCGACGCCGAGCGCCAGCGCATGGCGCAACGCGCTCCGGTACCGGGCCGATTCGAGGCGCAGGGCGTCGGCATCGGTCAGGCCGTGGCGCCGATAGAGATCGAAGGCGATCGCGTAGAACCCGCGTCCGTGATGGACGGCCCGACGTCCCCGCCGAGGCACAGGCGAGAGCCAGTGCGCCAGCTCGTGGAGCAGGGTCAGGCGCTGATCGAGCTCATCAGTCCCGGCGCGGACCGCGATCATCCCGTCGTGCCGCCGCGTCACGCCAGTCGAGTTTTCGGCGGCGCGGCGACGCCAGGAGAGACGGGGTTGCCCGACGGCCGCATCGGCGCAGACGGTCGCGGCCAGAGCGCTCGCCCAGGCCGGTGCCGTCATCGGCCCGCGCGGAGCAGCCGTCCGACCTCCTGGAGCCAGGCGTCGAGGTGCGGATCGGCGTAGCGGGCCTCGTCGTACGTGAATCCGATCATGTCGGCGCCGCGCTCCGCCACGTACTCGGCCGGCTCGAGCTCCCCAAACGGAAACGCCCGTCGCGCCAGGGCTTCGCGCGCCGGATCGGCCGGCGGCCGGGCCGCGGACCTGGACGGATCGCGACGCGCGCGCCAACGGTTCGTCAATTCGTCCAGACGACCGCGGTTCACGCGCCGAGCGTAGCCCGAATGGTGCGAACCTGCACTGAGATCGCCGATGAGCCCGGCCATGCGGCGTGCGCTCCTCGTCGCATACTCCCGCCCCGCAGCGGTCAGGCGGGCGCGGGCTCACCTTCGTAAAGGCCGAGGCGCGCCACGCCACGCTGGACCCATCGCGGCGCCCACCAGTTGACGGCGCCCATGACCCGCATGAAGGCCGGCACGAGCACCCCGCGCACCACGGTCGCGTCGATGAGCACGGCCAGCGCCATGCTGAAGCCGAGGGCCTTGATGAGGACCACGGAGCTGAGGGCGAAGGCGCCGAACACCGCGACCATGACCAGCGCGGCCCCGGTGATGATGCCGCCGGTGATCCCGATCCCCTCCGCCACGGCCCGCGTGTTATCGCCCGTCGCAAGGTAGCGCTCGCGGATGCGCGAGAGCAGGAAGACCTCGTAGTCCATCGAGAGGCCGAACAGGATGGCGAACATGAGGATCGGGGTTGAGGCGACGATCGTGCCGGATGGGTCAAAGGCGAGCAGCCCGGAGAGGTTCCCGTCCTGGAAGATCCATACCAGGGCGCCGAAGCTCGCCGTGATCGAAAGCAGGCTCATGAGCACGGCCTTCAGCGGCAGGAAGATCGATCCGAACGTCAGGAACAGGACGATCCCGGTGACCCCGACCACGATGGCGAGCGCCCATGGCACCGAGCTCGTGAAGCTGGCCATGAAGTCACGCGACCGCGAGGAGAGCCCTGCAGTGAGCGTGTCGGACGCACCATCGGGCACGGGCAAGGCACGGATGGCATCGACCACCTCCCGCCCACCCGACGAGTCCGGCTGCGCGGCGCTGAAGACGTCGACGCGGGTGACATCGCCGGCAACCCACTGGTCCAGCCAGCTGGCCAGGCCGGCCGCCTCCAGCGGACGCTGGTCCTCGCGGACAGAGATGAGCTGCGCGTAGGCCGCGTCATCCATCCCCGCCGGCGGATTGAGGACACTCGTCACCTCCGTCACGCCGGCGACCGCCGCAAGTTCGTCCACGTACATCCGCAGCTCCTCCACCCATGCGGCGTCGAACGCACCGTCGACGAGGATTGGCTCCTCAGCCTGCACGGCGACCTCGATCGGATCGGCGTCACCGCCGGGGAACTCGTCTCCGAGGACGCGGAAGCCGGTCACGCTGTCGGACGGTGGCAGGTCTTCGAGATTGCCGCCGGTCGATAGCTGGATTCCGAAGAACGGAAGTCCGGCGAGCACGAGCACCAGCAGCACGGGTGTCGCGATGAGGAGCGGCCTGCGCATCACCTGGTGCGCGATGCGGCCCCAGACCCCGTGGCCCTGGCGGGCATCCGCGGCCACCGCGTCGTCCTCCACGAGCCGCAGCGAGGGCGGCAACGGAACCCGCAGGCGATTCACGCGTGGTCCGAGCATGCCGAGCAGCGCCGGCAGCACGGTGAGGCCGAAGACCAGCGTCGAGAGGACGGTCACCACCCCACCGATGCCCATGCTGCGCAGGGCCGGAGACTCGAAGACGGTCAGGCTGGAGAGGCCGATGGCGACCGCCACGCCGCTGATCGCGACCGCCTTGCCGACGGTGGCCATGGTGTGCTCGACGGCGTCCGCCACGGACCGATGCCGCAGCTCCTCGCGGAATCGGCTGACCGTGAACAGGGAGTAGTCGATCGACAGCGCCAGACCGATCATGGTCGCCACGTTCGTCACGAAGATGCTCATCTCGGTGACGCCGGCGAGCAGGCCGATGACCGCCATCGAGCTCGGCAGGGCGAGAGCGGCGATGACGATCGGCAGCACGGCACCGACCACCGTGCCGAAGACGGCGAGCAGGATCAGCATCGCGATCGGCAGGCTGATCAGCTCGGCCTGGACGAGATCGCGCTCGACCGCCTCGTTGAACTCGTACTGGACCAGCGGAGTGCCGGTCACGACGGTCTCGACGCCGTCCGGCGCGTCCACCAGGCTCGCGAGGTGCTCAGCGTCGTCGATGGCCTGCTCCAGGTCCTCGTTGAGTCGGACGAGGGCGAACGTCTTGGCACCGTCACGGCTCAGGAAGGACGGGTCGCCGACATCGGCGTAGGTGAGGATCTCGTCGACGATCGGCTCATTGATGAGTGGCGCGACCGAGTCCGACACCGTCGCCTGGAACTCGGCGGAGTCAGCTGCGCCGTCGGGGTCGGTGAAGATGACGATGAGGCTCGACGCCTGCTCGCCGAACCGATCCGCAAAGAGCGCTTCGGCGCGAGCCGCCTCCGAGCCCGGGACCTGCCAGCCACCCTGGCTGAGGCGACCGGCCGCGGTCGCGGACCACACGTTGAGGCCGATGACGACGGCGAGCCCCACGATCGGCAGCCACCGTCGAGCCCGATACGTCCCCCGACCGAGCGCGGCGAAGATGCCGTTATGCCCGATCCGATCGTCGACCTCCCGCGGCGCTGGTGGCAGGACGGCCGGCGGCAACGCCGGGTTGCTTCCGGGAAGGTCCACCCCATGGCGGCCACGCGCGGCCAGCCAGAGCCCCGCAATGGCGGCCAGGATGCCGCCAATGATCAGCGGCCTGCGCATCGGACTGAAACCTCATTCATCATTTCGTCGGCACTCTACACTTGCCAGATCGGCCTCCAGGATGGCAGCTTCGCCCGGGACCGCCGCGGATATGATCCGCCCCGTGAGTAGCATGCGGTCCAACCGATGACGGTGCTCGTACCGGCGGGCTGGTGGCGTGGGCTGGGCGGCCTGACCCGGACCGGGAGCTCGGTCGAGGCGCTGGCCTGGGCGTTCTACGATTTCGCGAACACGATCTTCAGCTTCGCCATCGTGAGCTTCGCGATGAGCCTGTGGACGATCCGCTTCCTGGGGGAGGGTCCGGGGACGTTCTGGTTCACCGCCGCCGTCAGCGTGTCGGTGCTGCTGAACGCCATCGTCTCCCCCGTCCTCGGCGCGATGAGCGACGGCATCGGTCGTCGCAAGCCATTCCTGGCAGTCTTCACCGCCATCTGCATCCTCGGCACCGTCGCCATCGGCCTCGTCGACATCCGGCTCGGGCTGGTCGCCTTCGCGATGGCCAACTTCGCGTACCAGGCGGCCCTCATCTACTACGATGCGCTCCTTCCGGACGTCGCCCGACCGATCGCCCGCGGCCGCCTGTCCGGCATCGGTGTCGCGCTCGGCTACTGCGGCACCCTCCTGGTCGGCGTGCTGCTGCTGGTCGGTATCAGTACCGATGCCGACGGTGAGTCCACGTCGGCCACCTTCGCGCTGGTGGCCGGCCTGTTCCTCGTCTTCGCGGCACCGCTCTTCCTCCTGGTCCGCGATGGTCCGGGCCGTGGCCAACGCTTCAGCGCCGGCCACGCCGCCCGGTCGTTCGGCCAGCTCGCACACACGATCAGGCATGCTCGAGACTCGCCGGGACTGCTGCGCTTCATCGTCGCGCGCTTCTTCTACACCGACCCGGTCAACACGGCGATCGTGGTCATGAGCGCGTTCGCCGTGAATGCCATCGGCTTCACCGAGGGCCAGGCGCTCCAGGTGCTGCTGGTGCTCACGGTCGTCGCGGTCATCGCCTCGGTCGGCTGGGGCGTCCTAGCCGACCGCTGGGGTCCTCGCCGGACGCTGTTCATGGTGCTGGGGACCTGGGCCATCGGCCTCGTCGTCATCACCGCCTTCCTGGCGCCGATCCCGTTCATCGTCGCCGGAGCCCTGCTCGGCGCCGGGCTCGGCGGGGTCGGCGTCGTGGATCGGCTCATGCTGCTGCGCCTGACGCCGCCGGATCGGGTGGGCGAGATGTTCGGCCTCTACGGCCTGGTCGGGAAGTTCAGCGCCGTCATCGGACCGCTCATCTACGGCATCATTGTCGCCACCCTCCTGTCGAGCCTGGGCCGCGGCGCGTACCAGGTGGCCATCGCCTCGCTCTTCGTGTTGCTGGTGGTCGGGATCTGGATCCTGCGTGGCGTGCCTGAGGGCGAAGCCGAGAAGAAGCACGAGGAAGCCGCCATGGAGCTATTGAGCCGATGACGATCGTGGTGGCCCATCGGGGAGCCTCTGCCCAGGCGCCGGAGAACACCATGGAGGCCTTCCGGCTCGGGGTCGAGGCCGGCGCGGATGCCATTGAGCTGGACGTCCATCTCACGGCCGATGGGCAGCTCGCCGTCATCCACGACGATTCGCTCGACCGCACCACCGACCGCACCGGACCGGTCGCCGACCGGACGATGAATGAGATTCGTGAGGCCGATGCGGGCGCCATGTTCGTGCGCCCGAATGACTCCGGCTTCCCGTTCGCTGACCGCGGCCTCACCGTCCCGACGCTGCCGGAGGTGCTCGGCTGGCTGCCCGATGGCATCGGCCTGGTCGTCGAGATCAAGGCCCGCGCGGCCGCCGGTGCGGTCGTCGCGGCGGTCCGCGATCACGACGTTCGCGCCAGCGGCCGGCTGGTGGTGATCAGCTTCGACGAGCACGCCATCGAGCGCGTCCGCGAGCTGGACCGCGAGATCAAGACCGGCTATCTGCTCGTTCCGACGCAGCCAGTCGAGCCCGCCCTGGTGTGGGCAACCGAGCACGGGCACACCGGCGTCTTCCCGTGGGAGGGAGACCTGGGACTCGATCCGCTGCCGCTGATGGCGCAGGCGCGGGCCTACGGCCGAGAGATCGGATGCTACGTCGTCAACGATCCTGAGCGTATGCAGCAGCTCGCCGCCTGCGGACTGTGGGGCTTCGTCACCGACGTTCCCGACGTCGCCCGCCAAGCGCTGGGCCCGGCCTAGACCGGCTGGCTTCCCATTCCGGCGAGCTCGCCGAGCGCCTCGCGCGCCGCCGTCGGATCATTGACCGCGAAGGCAACGGTGATGCGCGCGCCGGACATGCCGGTCGCCATCGCTTGCATGCGACACCTCCGTCGTCACGCCGACCCGGCCATCGGTCTTCCTGATGGCCGACGAGGTCGGATCGGCCCGGCCCCGAGTGTGCGCCGCGTGTCACGCGCGGCCGATGTGGCAGGCTTGCGACATGCACGCCGACCTCGCCTTGGGGATTACCGCCGCGTCCCGGCCGGACCACGCGCGGCTGGGGGCCGAGCTCGAGCTGCTCGGGTACAACGAGCTGTGGGTCAATGACACGCGCCGCGGCGACGGCTTGGCCACGCTGGCCGAGATGGCGGCGGGCACGCGATCACTCCGTTTCGGGGTGGGCGTCATCGCACTCTCAGAGCAGACCGCGCCGGTGATCCTCGAGCGCCTGGAGGCCGCTGATCTGCCGGCCGGTCGCCTGACGCTCGGCGTTGGGAGCGGATCGTCCGCCTCGCTCCAGTTGGTCCGCGACGGTGTCGCTGAGCTGCGGCGGCTGCGGCCCGACCTGCCGATTGCGGTCGCCGCCGTCGGACCGCGGATGGCTCGACTGGCCGGCGAGGTGGCCGATGCGGTGGTCGCCAACTGGGCGCTCCCCGACCGCCTGGCCTGGATTGGCGAGCGCGTCGCCGAAGGGGCAAATGCCGCCGGGCGTCGGCCGCCTCGACTGGCCGCGTACGTGCGCACCGCCGTCGGCGCGGGGGCGACCGATCGCCTTCAGGCCGAGATGGATCGATACCGCAGCTCCGGCAGCCACTACGCGCGCGCCTTCGATGCCCAGCCGGATGGGCTCATCGGCGTGGCCGTCGAATCGGGTGACCCGCAGGAGGTCGCCGCGGCGCTTGCACCGTATCGGTCCGTAGCTGACACCATCGTCGTGCGCGCCCTTCCTGCCGAGGACACCGTCAATGGCTGGCTGCTGGTCGGACGCGCCGCGTTTCGGGCGTCGACGCTGCCAGGTACCGGTGCCACCGGTTGAAGTCCGGTCCGTGAACTTCGACTCGGTCACGGCACCGATGTGATCGGTAGCGAAGGCAGATCTGGCACGGTCGGCGGGCGTCAGGGGGACGGCCACCGGTCCCATCGGTATCCGGCGAGACCACGGGAAGGCGGGCCGAAGATCAGCGGCGACGGCCGCCGGTCAGAACGCCGAGCACGCTGCGCAGGATGGTGTTGAAGGGTCCTGAGCGCATCACGCGGGAGCCCTCGGTGGCGACCCTCCCCCAGTCCACGCACCAGACGTCCCTCGCGCGTGCGATTCTCGCGACAGACTGAGCACTGGGGAGCGCGAGCTGCTCGTCGCCGCGCGCCTCGTGTTCAGAGGCCCTCGATTTGTCGAGAGAACCGCGCGCGAGATCGGCGCCATGCGAACCGTGCTCGATACATCGAGCGTGGCACGCTCAGCCGCGCTTCGGATCGACCCTTGGCAGCCGTGTCTTGCCATCGACCAGGAAGTGGCGGAACCACTGGTCGATGAGCCGCAGGTTGTCCACGCGCCGAAACGGCGTTCCGGATCGGGTCAGCTCGTGCGACTCGTCCGGTACGCGCATGAGGCGCACTGTCCGGCGGAGCGAGCGGAGGACGGCGAACAGCTCCTCGGCCTGGGTGATGGTGCAACGCAGGTCCTTCTCGCTGTGCTGGATCAGCAGCGGGGTCGTCACGCTCGTGGCGTGGGTCAGCGGTGAGTGCCGCCGGTAGAGGTCCCAGTCCTCCCACGGCTGCACGCCGTACTCGTAGAGGCCGAAGGTCGGGCCGCCGATGTCGCCCGACAGCATCTGGCTGACCATGTCATTGACGCTTCGACAGGTGACCGCGGCCTTGAACCGATCGGTATGCCCGACGATCCAGCTCGTCAGGTAGCCGCCGTACGAGCCGCCGGTCACGCCCATGCGGTCCGGATCGGCCAGGCCATCGGCCGCGAGGGCATCGAGGCCGGCCATGCAGTCGCGCATCGGTCCGTCGCCCCAGTCGGCCACGTTGGCGGACAGGAAGTCGCGGCCGTAGCCCTGCGAGCCGCGCGGGTTGCAGGCGTACACGCTGATCCCGCTCGCCACGAGGAGCTGCCACTCCCAGATCAGCGACCAGCCGTAGAGCGTCCCTGGGCCGCCGTGGATCTCGAGCACGACCGGCGCGGGGTCCCGCTTCGTCCCCTGCGGCGCGGCCAGGAACCAGCCCTGGATGCGTCGCCCGTCGACCTCGTGCCAGCGCTCGACCGGCGTCACCAGGCGGATGCCGCGCCACGCGTCGCCCATCAGGTCACTAACGCGCCGCAGCTCGACGCGCTTCCCGGCCCGCAGGCGCCCGGCCGGGATGTCGCCCACGACGACGTCGGGCGCCTCCGCCCCGCTGATGCGTACCGCGGCGACGCAAACCCCACCGCGAGCCGAGCCAGTCGCGGAGACGCGTGCCAAGAAGTGTCGATCGCTGGTCAGCCGCTCGATGCGTCCACCATCGACCTCCACGCGCCAGAGCTCGAAGCTGCCGTCGATCGGAGCGGCGAAGACGAGCCAGCGTCCGTCGCCCATCCAGTGCAGCTTCGCATCGCCGCCGCCGAACAGGTCGCTGTTCATGGAGGCGGCCGCTTCGAGGTCGGAGCCGGCGATGAGGTCCTCGGCGTGGCCGACCCGCACGCGGAAGCGCCAGACCGATGCCTGCTGGAGCTCGCCGCGCTTCCAGTCGCGGTTCCCGATCGCGGCGACCCATCGTCCGTTCGGGGACCAGGCGGGCGCGCCCCACTCCTGTCGTCCGCGGCCCGGCGAGAGCTGGCTCACCCGCCTCATCGCGACCTCGACGAGGTAGATGTCGGTTCGCGAGCCGAGATCCGCGTCCCGATGGCGGTCGGACACGAACGCGATCCGCTTGCCGTCAGGCGACCAGCGCGGATCGAGGTCGTGATGGTCGCCGCTGGTCAGCAGCTCGGCATCTCCGGACGTCGCGTCCACGATCCAGAGGTGCTGGAACCTGTCGTGGATGAAGCCGGTGCCGTTGCGCTGGTAGGCGAGGGTGTCAATGAGTCGCGTGTCGGGGACGGGCGGGTCCTCCGGACGGCGTTCCGTCTTCTTCTCAGGCTGCGTCGAGGTGGCTCCGTTCACCACGCACAGGCGTTTGCCGTCCGGCGACCACGCCATGCCGGATACGTCCTTCGGCAGATCGGTCAGCTGTCGCGCCTCGCCACCATCGGCGAAGGGAAGCAACCAAGCCTGGGTCGCCCCATCGGCCGGTGCCTCGGCCCTGCCCGGCTTCGCGCCCCCGCCGCCGGCCTGGAGGACGGCGCCACGATCCGAGAGGAAGGCCAGCGTCTGGCCGTCCGGGCTCCAGCGTGGCATCGTGTCTGCCTTCGATCCGACCGTCAGCTGCCGAGCGGCGGACGAGCCATCCGTGCGGGCGATCCAGAGCGAGCTGCGGTAGCCGTCCTTGCCGGGCGCCACCGACTTCACGGAGAAGGCGACGAAGCGTCCGTCGGGCGAGAGATCGACCTGGGTCGGGACACGGAGGTCATAGAGATCCTCGGGGCGCGGCGCACGAAGGGCCATCGGGCGATCGGTCTCCTGTGAAGGTGGGCCGTTAGTCTAGTGAACGACTGTGCTTGCGGTCAGGCGTCACCACACCGCGTCATTGGGGCGGGAATATGGCCCGCGGCCGCCCCATCGGCTCCTACCAGTTGGTGGCGGTCGAGGTCTCGATCTCGCCGACCGACGCGAGCCAGCGCTCGGCGTCGATGGCCGCCTTGCAGCCGTCGCCCGCCGCGGTCACCGCCTGGCGGTAGTGATCGTCATGGACGTCTCCGGCCACGAAGACGCCCTCGATCCCGGAGCCGGTCTCGCCGACGATCTCGAGATAGCCGCCGGAACCGACCGTCAGCTGGTCAGCGAACAGGTCGGTGTTGGGCTTGTAGCCGATGGCGACGAACATGCCCTGCACCGCCAGCTCGCTGGTCTCGCCGCTCGCCGTGTCGCGCACGGTGAGGGCGTTGACGGTCTTCTCGCCCTTCACCTCCGCGACCTGCTTGTTGAACAGGATCTCGATCTTGGGGTCGCGCATGGCGCGATCCTGCATGATCTTGCTGCCTCGGAACGCGTCGCGCCGAACGAGCATGGTGATCTTGTTTGCGAAGCGGGTGAGGAAGGTGGCCTCCTCGAGCGCGGTGTCGCCGCCGCCCACGACCGCGACATCGCGACCGCGGAAGAAGAACCCGTCGCAGGTGGCGCAGGCGCTGACACCGCGACCGCGAAAGGCTTCTTCGGACGGCAGCCCCAGCCAGAGCGCCGATGCGCCCGTGGCCACGATCACCGCATCGGCGCGGTACTCGTCGTCGCCAACCCAGATCCGAAACGGCCGCTGGCTGAAGTCAACCTTCGTCGCGTCGCGCTCGACCAGCGTTGCGCCGAAGCGCTCGGCCTGCTCACGGAACTGCTGCATGAGCTCCGGGCCCTGGATCCCCTTCGGGAAGCCGGGGTAGTTCTCGACGTCGGAGGTGATCATCAACTGGCCCATCGGCACGTTGCCGGCGATCACGATCGGCTCAAGGTTGGCGCGCGCCGCGTAGATCGCGGCGGTCAGCCCGGCAGGACCTGAGCCGATGATCGCGACCTTGCGGTGTCGGGTGTCACGGCGGTCGGCGTCGAGCGTACCGGTGGCCGGCGGGACGGTGGCGGTCATCTCGTTCTCAGTGTAGCGCGAGGCTGCGCGTTGACGTCATCCGGGGAGCCCGCGTGATCGTCGATAGTCACCGTGGCCGTATCCGATGTGATGCGAACCAGCGCCTATCATCCACCGGTGATGACCACGTGAAGCACGTCTAGCCGTGCTGACCGCCTTTCGCCGTGCCCGGCGCAGCCTGGCGCTGGGTATCCGGGCCGATGCGGTGGAGCTGCTCGATGGCGACTGCCTCTCACTGCCCGAGGTCGAGCGCAACCTGGCCGACCTGGCGCGCCTGAACCGGCTGCCCGGCGGGGTCGCCGCGAGCGTTGACGGCGTGACCGATCTGCTCGATCGGCGACGTGATGCGCGCGTTCTCGATGTCGGCACCGGGGGCGGCGACATGCCGATCGCCTTCGCGCGTCGAGGATGGGAGACGACGGCGCTCGACTCACACCCCGCTGTGCTGCTCATCGCGCGCCGCGAGACGGCCGACGAGCCACGGATCCAGGTCCTGGAGGGGAATGCCCGCTCGCTACCCTTCGAGGACGGCGCCTTCGACGTGAGCCACTGCTCGCTGCTCGTCCACCACCTGGATCCCCAAGAGGCCGTCGCCGTGCTCAGCGAGATGCGACGGGTCGCGCGGTGTGGCGTCGTCATCAACGACCTGCGTCGCGGCGTCCTGCCCCTGGTTGCCACGGCCATCAGCGTCATCGCGCTCGGACGCAGCCGCGTGACCCGCAACGACGGGCTCATCTCGGCGCGGCGCGCCTACACGCTCGACGAGCTGGATTCAATCCTCAACGGGGCCGGCCTCGCGGTTCGCTCGCGATCGCCGCGATGGATGCCGCGCGTCGTGACCACCGCAACGCCGTCCGGCTCACGGTGACCTCCGTCGACGTGCTCATCGCCGGAGCCGGCCCGGCGGGGTCGGCCCTGGCGGCCGCGCTGGCGCGAGCCGGCGCATCCGTACTGCTCGTCGAGGCCGCCGCGCACCCGCGGCCGAAGGCCTGCGCCGAGTACGCCAGCCCGCGTATCGTGGAGGAGCTCGCCCGCCTGGGGCTCCCGGCATCCTGGACCGATACGGCCGTCCCGCTCCGCGGCATGGACCTGCACGCCGGTGGTCGCTGGGCACCCATCCGCTACGAGGATGCCCGCGGGACGCGGGAGGCGTGGGGCGTGGATCGGCGACGCTTCGACGCTGCGCTCGCGGACCATGCCACCCGGGCCGGTGCGGAGCTGCGCGAGCGAACCCGGGTCGTCGGCCTCGTCACCGACGGACCGCGCGTCCTCGGCGCCACGCTCCACGACCAGGCAACCGGGCGCGACGAGGTCGTCTCGGCAGGCTGGACCGTCGGCGCGGACGGGACGCGCTCCAGCGTCAGCCGCCTCGTCAGCGTCGATCGCCCGGTTCGTTTCCCGCGGCGCCTGGGACTCGTGGCCCACTACGCCGGCGTCCCGGACCTCACCGACCACGGTGAGATGCACGTCGGGCGCGGCTATTACGTTGGGCTGGCTCCGACGCCGGGCGGTGAGCTCAACGTCGGCATGGCATTACCGATGGAGGATCACGGGCGGTCCACCCGCAGCCGATTCGACGCAGCGATCGCCGGCATCCACGCCGTCGCCGACCGGCTGGCGGACAGCACGCGGCTGACACCGATTCGCGGCGCCGCCCCGATCGGCCATCGCGTGGCAACCCCCGCTGGACCGGGCTGGCTCCTGGTCGGCGACGCGGCCGGCTTCGTGGACCCCTTCACCGGCGAGGGCATCCATCGCGCCCTGCGCTCCGCCCGCGCCGCCGCGGATGCGATCCTCGCCGGCGGCGATGTCGCGGCGGCCTACCGCTCCGAGCGTCGGCGTTCGTTCGCGGCCAAGAGCGCGCTGAGCTGGCTCCTCCAGGGCTGTCTGGCCGCGCCGCCAGTGCTCGGGCATGCCGTCGGCCGCCTGTCCTCACGCCCGCGGGCGGCGCTCCGGCTCGGCTCCGCGCTCGGCGACTGCCGGCCGGCGACCGATGCGCTCTCGCCCGCCGCGCTGCTCGAGGTGCTGGCGCCGTGAAGAGCGAGCTGCACGTTGTCATGCGCGCCCCGTGGGAACGCATCTTCCCGCTGGCGGCGGACGTTGAAGGCTGGCCACAGATCCTTCCCCACTACCGCTACGTCAAGCCCGTGCCCGACCCCAACGGCGAGCGTCGATTCGCAATGGGCGCCCGGCGCTGCTTGATCCCCGTCACCTGGGAGGCGATCCAACGCCCGCTGCCTGACCGGCGGACGATCGAGTTCGTGCATACCGGCGGCGTGACGAAGGGAATGTGGGTCGCCTGGCGGTTCGAGCCGATCGAGGGCGGCACCGACGTCAGCATCGAGCATCGGCTCGAGCTGGGGTGGCCACTCATCGGCGACTTCGCGGCGCGGCGCGTCATCGGGCCGCAGTTCATCGAGGCCATCGCCGGCCGGACACTGCGACGCATCCGGCAGCTGGTTGAGGCGCCCGACCGATGACCCGTCGTCGCGTCGTGATCACCGGCATCGGCGCGATAACGCCGATCGGCAACGGGGCCGATGGGCTCTGGGACGGCGTCCTGGCCAACAGGTCGGCGGTTCGTGCCATCGATCGCTTCGACGCGACCTCGTTCCCGTCCCGGATCGCCGCCCAGATCGACGACTTCGACCCTGCCGACCACCTCGATGCGCGGCGCGCGCGGCGCCTCGACCGCTTCAGCGCCTTCTCGGTGGCGGCATCGCGCATGGCCTTCGACGACGCGGGGCTCGACCGCGCCCACGGAGGTGCCACGACCGGCGTCTGGATCGGCTCGGCGCTCGGCGGCATCGCCTTCGGAGAAGAGCAGCACGCCGGCTACATCGCGCGCGGCGCGCGTGGCGTGGCGCCGACTCTCGCGCTCGCCGTCTTCGGCGGGGCCGGAGCGAGCAATGTTGCCCTCGACCTCGGCCTAACCGGCCCAGCGGTCGGCAACGCCAATTCGTGCGCGTCAGGAGCGGTGGCGATCGGGCAGGCGTTCGTCGCCATCCGCGACGGAACGGTCGACGCGGCGCTCGCCGGCGGGGCCGAGGCACCCCTGGCGCCGCTCACCTTCGGCGCCTTCGCCATGATCCGGGTCCTCTCGCAGCGCAACGATGCGCCATCCCGCGCCTCGCGACCGTTCGATCGCGAGCGCGACGGGTTCGTGATGGGCGAGGGTGCGGCGGTGCTGGCGCTGGAGGAGCGCGAGGCGGCGCTGCGACGCGGGGCGCGAATCGTGGCCGAGGTCGTCGGGTTCGGCGCCAGCAACGATGCCTACCACATGACCGCGCCTCGACCGGACGGACGCGACGCGGCGCGGGCCGTTCGGGCAGCGCTGACGGACGCGGGAGTTGCCCCGGAGCGGATCGGCTACGTGAACGCCCATGGGTCGAGCACGCCGCTCAACGAGCCCGCCGAGGCGCGAGGGATCCGTGCCGCATTCGGCGTGATGACCGATCGGATCCCGGTATCGGGCACGAAGGGCCTGTACGGGCATGCGCTCGGTGCTTCGGGGGCGATCGAGGCCGCCATCACGGCCATGGCGCTCGACCGCGAGATGCTTCCGGGCACCTGCAATCTCGAGGTGCCGGATCCGACCATCGACCTGCAGCTCGTGCGTGCTGCGATCCCGTCACGCGTCGAGGCGGCCGTGTCCACGTCGTTCGGCTTCGGCGGCATGAACGCCGCGCTCGTCATCGCCCGGCACGACTAGCTGACGGCAACGCCCTCGGGCTCTTCGGAAACCGGCACCACGAGCGCCCAGGCCAGTGCTTCCTCGAAGGACGTGGTCCCGCTTGCCTTCTCAACGATCACGGTCCAACCGTCGTCGCTGATCATGGACGGCAGCGCGCTCACCGTGCTGCCGGTCCAGTAGATGACCGGTAGGCGCGGATAGCGGTGACGGGTGGCGAGGAACAAGCCGGCGGTCAGATCGTGCTCGAGCCGCCAATCGAGGATCACCAGCGTCGGCGGTGAGGTTGTGCGCAGTGCGGTCAGGAACGGGAGCGGCAACCGGAACAGGGAGGCGGCGACACCGTTCGCCTCGCACAGGTCGGCGGCCAGCGTCGCTGAGGCAGCCTCATCCTCAACGATCCAGACCGTTCGCTCTCGGCTCATCGTCGCCACCCAATCCTCGTTCAAGCTGCGCATGGCGTGCACGCCGCGTGCCGATATCGGGGGCGCGCTCTACCATGATGGCCGATGACCACCATACTCCGTCGCCCGACCCTGACCGTGCTGGTCGACGGCATCCCGGTCGGGTCATCGCACCCGGTCGTCGTGCAGTCGATGACGAACACCGATACCGCCGATGCCGACGGCACCGCCATCCAGGTGGCGCAGTTGGCCCATGCGGGATCGGAGCTGGTGCGCATCACCGTCAATAACGACGCGGCGGCGAAGGCGGTTCCCGTCATTCGCGACAAGCTCGACCGATTGGGCGTCGACGTTCCCCTCATCGGCGACTTCCATTACAACGGGCATCTGCTGCTGACGAAGTACCCTGACGCGGCCGCCGCCCTGGCGAAGTACCGCATCAACCCCGGCAACGTCGGGACGAAGCGGCGCGACGAACAGTTCGTCCAGATCATCGACGTCGCCATCGCCAACGACAAGCCGGTGCGCATCGGCGTGAACTGGGGCTCGCTCGATCAGCAGTTGCTGACCGCGATGATGGACGCGAACGCTCGCCTTGCCGAGCCGGCCGACAGCCGGGAGGTGATGATCGAGGCCATGATCGAGTCGGCGTTGCGGTCCGCCAGGCTCGCGGAAGAGACGGGCCTCGGGCGCGACCGGATCATCCTGTCGGCCAAGGTCTCCGGCGTCCAGGACCTGGTGGAGGTGTACGCGCGCCTGGCGGATCGGTGCGACTATCCGCTTCACCTGGGCCTGACGGAGGCAGGCATGGGCGCCAAGGGGATCATCACCTCGACCGCCGGCCTCGCGATCCTGCTCCAGCGCGGCATCGGCGACACGATCCGCGTCAGCCTCACGCCCGAGCCGGGCGGCGACCGAACGACCGAGGTGCAGGTCGCGCAGCAGGTGCTGCAGTCGATGGGGATGCGCTCGTTCCTACCCCAGGTCAGCGCCTGCCCCGGTTGCGGCCGCACCACATCCACCTTCTTCCAGGAGATGGCGCGGGACATCCAGAACTACCTGGTCGAGCAGATGCCGGGGTGGCGGGAGACGCATCCTGGCGTCGAGGAGCTGCGCGTGGCCGTCATGGGCTGCGTGGTCAATGGCCCCGGCGAGTCGAAGCACGCCGATATCGGCATCTCGCTTCCCGGCACGTTCGAGGAGCCGGTGGCGCCCGTCTTCGTGGACGGCCAGAAGACCGAAACCCTGCGCGGCGACGACATCGTGCCACGCTTCCTCGCCATCCTCGACGCCTACATTGAGCACCGCTATCCGGCGCCGGGTGGTGCGTCGTCGGACGGCCCGAGCGGCACGGTCTAGGAGGGACTCGAAACGGTGTCGGTAGGTCTCGTGAATCCTGTCCAGGTGCCCGCCGCCTCGCGGCGTGCCAGCTCGTCGCGAATCGACGTCAGCTGCTCTTCGGAAAACTCCGGGTACAGGCGCCGCAGGATGAAGACGGCACGATCCAGCTCAGACATCAACCCTGCCTCGTCGGCAGCGTGATTGACGAGGACAAAGGCTCGATGGCGCATCTCGTACGCAAGCTCAGCACGATCGGCGGGGGTCGATCTGCGAATCCGTTCGTCGAGCGCCAACTGGCCGGCGTCAGGAGGACGCAGGGCGAAGTCGAGCGAGGATCTCTTCGATGCCGAGGACACGGGCAAATCGCTCCAGGTAGGTCCAGTCCACCGTACCAGCGTTCGTTCGAATCAGGTTCGAGCAGTCGCGAAGCTGGAGTTCGGAGACGCCCTCCGACCACTCGAGCTTCGCGAGGATGAGGTCCTCCAGGGACAGGACCCAGACGCGTCCGAGGCGTGGATGATCCCAGGACTCCCGCCGCGCCGTGGCGCTGCGCGCCCAAGCGTCGCGACGCCCCAGGATGAGATCGGCCTTGCCGAGGCCGGTCTGGGCGACGAGCGAAGCGATCTTGCGAGTCCCACCACCGATAGGCGGGTTCACGACGTAATCTGACTTGAACGCGCGCTCGATGCGCGAGAAGTGGCGTGGATCCAGATCGAGAACAATGTCGATATCAGCGGTCTGCCGAGGCTCACCGTACCGCGCAAGAGCCTCTGAGCCGGTGATGTAGTAGTCGACGCCGATGCGTTCGAGGCGCCGAATCACGTCGGCAGCGACGTCCTGCTCCATCGATCAATCGTACCTGCGATCCGGCTGCCCCCAACTCAGGGCTAGCGCCGGGGCTCCCAGCTGAAGAAGCGCAGGGCGCCGAGCACCCCGATCACGCCCCACAGCGTGATCACCCCGAGCTCCATCAACGGCAGGCCTGCATCGGCGCCGCGAGCGTAGAGATCCATCATCGCGTCGGCGAACTGGTGCACGGGCAGCAGGTGGCTGGCCGTGTCGAGCCACTCCGGCGCGCTCTCCATCGGCACGAAGACGTTGCTGATGAAGAGCACGGGCAGGATGGTGGCGTTCACGACGGCGGGAGAGGCATCGGCATTGGGGATCAGGCCGGAGAGGGCCAGGCCGAGCGCGCTGAAGGTGGCGGCCGAGACCACGAGCACAAGCAGCACGGCCGGCATCGCAGTCCATGGCACCTCGACGCGGTACACCAGCGCGCCGAAGGCCGCCACGATCACGACCAGCAAAAAGGCGATCGCCACCGAGTGACCGATGCGCCCGGCGAGATACGCCCAGGCCGGCAGCGGCGTGCCGCGGATGCGCTTGAGGATGCCCTCGTCGCGCGCGATCGTGACCATCATCGCCAGGTTCGTATACGTGGCCGTGACAACGCTGAACACGATGATCGCCGGCGTGAAGAAGCCGGCCGCTCCCTCGCCGAAGAGGACGTTGAAGATGACCATGAAGAGGAGTGGGAAGGCGAACGTGAAGAAGGCGGCCGGCGGGTTCCGCCAGAAGGCGCGATTCTCGTAGCCGATCTGCCGCACGGCCAGTGCCAGCCCGCTCATTCCGCGGCCGCCGCGCCCGCATCGGCCGTCAGCTGGAGGTACACGTCCTCGAGCGACCGGCGGCTGACCTCGAGGTCGAGCAGCTCCGCATCGGCGTCGAGCGCCCATTTGGTCAACTCGTGCAATGCCCGCGTTGGCGCATCGGTCTCCAGCTCGCAGGCCGATGCCTCACGCCGCGCGCCGAATCGGTCGGGCAGCACAATGCCATCGGCCAGCCGGAAGCGAATACGGCTCACAGCGCTTCCCGCGTCGATCAGCTCGTCCGCCGAGCCGCTGGCCACGATGCTGCCGTCCGCGATGATCGCCAGTCGGTTGGCGAGCGCCTGCGCCTCGTCCATGAAGTGCGTGGTCAGAAATACCGTCTTGCCGAGTTCTGCGAGTCCGCGGATCGTCTCCCACGCCTGGCGCCGGGCCGATGGATCGAAGCCGGTGGTCGGCTCATCGAGGAAGAGCAGCTCCGGATCGCCGGCGAGCGCGACCGCCAGGTCAACGCGCCGCTTCTGGCCTCCCGACAGCTGCTTCACCCGCCGGTCCGCCTGGCCGGCCAGGCCGGTGAGCTCGAGGACCTCTGTCACATCGCGTGGCCGCGGATAGTAGCCGGCGACCATCCTCACCACCTCGCGCACGGTGAGGTATTGGTCGACGCCCGTCTGCTGGAGGACGATGCCCATCCGCTCCTTGAGTGCGCGGTCATTTCGGCCCGGGTCGTGGCCGAGAACGCTGACCTCGCCGCCGCTTCGACTGCGATGGCCTTCGAGGATCTCCACCGTCGTGGTCTTGCCGGCGCCGTTGGGTCCCAGCCACGCGAAGACCTCGCCGCGCTCGACGCGCAGGTCGATGCCGCGGACGGCTTCGATCGACCCGTATGACTTGCGGAGCCCGCGCAGCTCGATCGCCGGCTCGTTCACGCTCAGGTTGCGGCGGCCAGGAAGGTCCAGGCGGCGATGATGAGGGCGAGGAGGATGAACGTGACGAGCGCGAGCGGCAGGAAGGCCACGCTCAACGGCCGGCGGGGCACGAGTGGCACCCGCGGCTCGACGCTGGCAGCCGGGGTCTCATCGCGCGTCGCGGGTAGGTTGCTCTCCATGCTCACTCCTCGATGATGGCGGCCAGCTTCTTGTCGAGCGAGGCTGCCGAGATCTGTCCGATCTGCCGCGCCACGATGGTCCCATCGCGGCCGATGAAGTAGGTTTCCGGCGGTCCGAGAATGCCATAGTCCGTCGCGACGCGCTCGCCCGGATCCATCGCGGCTGCCCACGTCGCGCCGTTGCGGGCCATGAAGTCACGCGCCGCCTCGGATCGGTCCTGCCACACGATCCCGACCACAACGAGCCCATCGTCGGCATGCCGGGTGGCCGCGTCGCTCAGGAGCGGGAACTCCTCGACGCAGGGGCCGCACCAGCTCGCCCAGAAGTTAACGATGACCGGCCGGCCGCGCAGGTCGGCCAGCCGGATCGGGTTGCCGTCCAGGTCGGCGAGCGCGAAGTCGGGCGCAACGTTTCCGATGGCGGTCGGCGTGCCGGCAGGGGTTCGCGAGAGGAGGAACGCGCCGAGCAGCGCGACCAGCAGGACCGGGACGCTGGCGGCAATGACAAGATGCGGAAGGCCGAGGCGGCGGAGGTCCAGACCGCGCCCGGCCGCCGTGGCGGTCATCGGCGTCTCAGTGCGCCGGTCCGTCGTCGCGCGAGCCGTGCTCGACCTCACGCCACTCGTGGTTCGCCGCCCGGACCCACGCGAAAGAGCCGACCACCAGGACCACGAGGCCTGGAATCGCGAGAAACGGGTTCGCGAGCTGGTCGTCCGCGCGGAACGCCAGGCCGGCGCCCATCAGCGCCGCCGACAGAGAGAGCACGACGGGCAGGAAGCTGGGTCCAGGCAGGTGGACGCCGCGCGGCGGCTTGGTCGCTGTTCGCCCCCCGCCACCCCGTGAGGCGATTGCGAACACCACCCCGAGCACGACGAGGATGCCGACTCCCAGGAGCACGAAGCCGACGGCGGTATCGGGCATGATCCTCCGTCCCTAGCGCAGCAGGTAGATCGTCGAGAAGACGGCGATCCATACGACGTCGACGAAGTGCCAGTACATGCCGACCGCCTCGACGGCGACGTGGTTCCGGGCGCTGAACTGCCCGCGCACGGCGCGCGCAAGGATAATCGTCAGGCCAACCGCGCCACCGAAGACGTGGGCGCCGTGGAATCCGGTGAGCGTGTAGAACGTCGTGCCGAAGACGCCGTCCGCGATCCCGAAGCCGAGCTGGCTGTAGTCGTACAGCTGGCCCATCAGGAAGAGGACGCCCAGGATCAGCGTGATGCCGGTCCACATCTTCAGCTTGCCGCTATCCCCACGGCGTACCGCCCAGACGCCGAACTGCATCGTGAAGCTCGACGCGACGAGGATCGCCGTCAGCGCTCCGGCCAGCGCGAAATCAAGCTCGTGGGCACCTTCCGGCGGCCCCCACGTCCCGGGGGTGGTGGCGCGCGCGTTGAAATACGTGGCGAACAGGCCGCCGAAGAACATCACCTCGCTGGCGATGAAGAGGAGCATCCCCAGCAGCGCCGTCGGCATGCCCGACTGCCCGTGCTGAATGGCCGCGGCCGCCTCGTGCTCTCCCGCGGGGTGCGCCTGCATCGTGCGGCCGGTCATACGGCGCCTCCGCGTCGCTCGACGTCGTCCTCATCGTTCTCCTCGAGATCCGCCGGACGGGCGGCCGCATGGCCGTGCCCGTGGGTCAGGAAGAAGAGCGGGCGCTCCGAGTGAATCGGCGGCAGCCGGTCGAAGTTGTGCGGCGGTGGTGGCGAGGTCGTGGCCCACTCGAGCGTATTGCCCTCCCACGGGTCGTCGCCCGCAGGCTCTCCGTTGATGAACGTGGCGATCACGTTGATCAGAAGCGGAACGATGCTCACGGCGATCATGAAGGCGCCGACGGTCGAGACAAGGTTGAGGAGGTTCCAGCCGGCGTCAGGGCTGTAGTCGGAGATGCGCCGCGGCATGCCGTCCAGGCCCAGCTGGTGCATCGGGAAGAAAGCCAGGTTGAAGCCGATGAAATGGATCCAGAAGTGGATCTTGCCGAGCGGCTCGTTGAGCTTGCGCCCGAACATCTTGGGGAACCAGTAGTAGGTGGCCGCGAAGACGCCGAAGACCGAGCCGCCGAAGAACACGTAGTGCAGGTGGGCCACCACGAAGTAGGTGTCCTGCACGTGGAAGTCGACCGGCGGCGACGCGAGCATCACGCCGCTGATGCCGCCGATGAGGAACATCGACAGGAACCCGAGCGCGAACAGCATCGGCGTCGTGAGCATCAGCTTGCCGCGCCACAGGGTGGCGAGCCAGTTGAACATCTTGATCCCGGTGGGGATGGCGATGAGCGCCGTCATGAAGCTGAAGAAGGGCAGGAAGACGGAGCCGGTGGTGAACATGTGGTGCGCCCAGACGCTGAAGCTGAGGAGGCCGATGGCGATCGTGGCGAACACGAAGGCGCGGTACCCGAACAGCGGCTTGCGGCTGAAGACCGGAAGGATCTCGCTCACCACGCCCATCGCCGGCAGGATGACGATGTAGACCTCGGGGTGACCGAAGAACCAGAAGATGTGCTGCCACAGGACCGGGTTCCCGCCGACGCTCGGGTCGAAGAACGATCCGCCGTAGTTGCGATCGATGAAGAGCGCGATGAGCCCGGCCGCGAGGACCGGGGTCGCGAGCAGGATGAGGACCGCGGTGACGAGCACGGTCCACACGAAGATCGGCATCCGGAAGAGGGTCATGCCCGGCGCCCGCATCTTGAAGATGGTGGCGATGAAGTTGACCGCACCCAGGATCGACGCCATGCCCACCAGCGTGAGGCCGATGATCCACAGGTCGGTGCCCACGCCCGGCGAATACTGGTCACTGGTGAGGGGCGAGTACCCGGTCCAGCCTTCGGCGGCCGCACCACCGAACAGGTAGCCACTGAAGATGAGGATGCCGCCCAGCGGCAGAAGCCAGAAGCTGAGCGCGTTGATGCGCGGGAAGGCCATGTCCGGGGCGCCGAGCTGGAGCGGGACGATGTAGTTCCCGAAGCCGGACAGCGCCGGGATGATGAACAGGAAGAGCATGATCGTCCCGTGCATCGTGAAAGCCTGGTTGTAGGTGGCCTGGTCGAGGAACTGCATCCCCGGCACGGCGAGCTCGGTGCGAATCACGAGCGCCAGGATCCCGGCGGCGAAGAAGAACAGGAAGCTGTTGGCGATGTACAGGATCCCGATCTTCTTGTGGTCGACGGTCGTCAGCCAGTCGAGCACCCACGAGCGCCGGTAGGTACCGGCCCGCGGTTCGAGCGTGGTGGTTGCCATGGTCCTCTGCGCTTCCTGGGCTACTGCGTGACCGTCACGTCGCCCACCATCGCCTGGGAATGGGCGTCGCAGTTGAATCGATACTCGCCGGCCGGCAGTGCCGGCACGTTGTAGGTGATCTCTCCCGCCTCGTTCAGGAACTCGCCGGTGAAGATCGCCTCGTCGCCTTCGTAGATCGCCACGTTGTGCGGCATGTTCTCCTGGTTCTCGAAGGTGATGCAGAAGTCCGTGTCGGCAGGAACGTCGAACGAGTCGATGTCGAACTGGGTGTTGTTGGCCTTGATCTCGATCGTCGTAGCGCAATCGCCGCCACCGGTGGCCGGGGGCGTCTCGCCCGAGGCCAGTGCCGCGATGTACTCGTCGTACGCCGCGCGGTCCATCGCCTCGACCACGAAGACCATATCGGCATGCCGCTCGCCGCAGAACTCGGCGCACTGGCCGGCGTAGGTGCCCGCCTCGGTAATCGTGAACTCGAGCTCATTGTCCCGACCATTCTCCCCGAGATCGATCAGGTCGCGCTTGATCAGGAACTGCGGCACGTAGAACGAGTGGTTCACGTCGAGCGAATTCAGCACCAGCCGCACCGGCTCGCCAACCGGAACGGTGAGCACCGGCGGTTCGCCGCCCTGTGCCTGCACGACGGGACCGTCCTCATAGCGGAAGGTCCAGTTCCACTGGAACCCATCGACCTGGACGGTGACGCCCGGGTTCTCGGAGCGCGCCTCGACGTCGCCGAGCGTGGCCATGCTGAACCCGAACAAGATCAAGACGATCACGGTCGGGATCAGGGTCCAGATCACCTCCACCGCCGTGTTGCCGTGGATCTGCTCGGGCAACGTCTCGTCGCCTGGCTTTCGGCGGTAGCGGACGATCGCGTAGAGGATGAAGCCCTCGACTCCCACGAAGACGATGCCCGCCAGGATCAGGACGATGACGTAGAGGTTGAAGACATCCTCGCCTACCTCCGTCACCGGCTCGGGCGGGAGGAGGCAGCCGCCCAGCAGGCCGATGAGAAGCAGGGGGGCGCCAGCGCGGAGGACGCTCCGCCGCCGGGATCTGGCCACCGTACGTTGCATCAGATGGTCTCGAGGCTCCTGGGTCAACGATCAGGCACGCACGCTCAGGCGGGCTGACGGCGGCACAGGCCACATTGTAGCGAAGGCCGCCGACACGGTGCGACCCGCATCGGCGACATCCGCTCAGGCGCCGCCGGCGAGCTCCGGACAGGCAGGATCCTCGTGCGGCAGCACCGGACGGTTCATGATGCTGGAGCGCCGTTCGGCGTCATCGGTCCAGAGTGTCATCTGATTCGCGGCGTTCAGCTCCTCGAGCCAGGTGACACCGAGCTCACCGTCGACCACACCGCAGCGCGAGCCGTCACCGAAGAACGCCTCCTCGTCGCCGAACGCGGCGGGGTCGTCGCCGGTCGGCCACTCGCGCACCTGCTCGGGCAGATCGCCGCCCTCGATTGGCTGTCCGGTCACGTCGCGGACGTAGAGCCGCAGGGCTTCGGGCTCGTAGGGCTGCCAGCCCTCCGTCTCCCAGGCCTCAGCCGGCAGCCAGCTGTCCAGGGTCATCAGGCCGTCGTTGAGCTGACCCAGGATGCGGTGCGCCTCGATCTCGCCGGACGTGATCCCCGGCGGCGGCTCCATCTCCGGCAGCAGCGCACCGAGACCGTAGATGCTGACCGTCACCTTCTGCCCGCCGGCATTTACGATGAAGAGCGTGTCGCCCGCGTCGGCGACCACGTTCTGTGCGCCACGCAGCTCCAGATCCGTGGTGAAGAGGTTCGTCTCCTCGACCGCGCCGAGCACGGTCTGGATTCCCTCTTCGGTCAGCGTGCGCTCGATCAGCGCGGGCAGGGCCGGCCCGGGGAATTCGAGGGTCTGGATGCCCTGCATGATCACCCGTCCATCCCCGAGCAGCACGAATGCGGGAAGGCGGGTGGCAATGAACTGAACGGGGACGAAGCCGCCGGCCGAGTCGATGACCAGGATCGCCTCGCTGCCCGTCGGATGCTCGATGCTTTGACCGCCGGTGGGCGGCGGACTGGATTCGCCTGGCGATTCCTCCGATGATCCACCCGGCGATGCGCCGGGCGCCGCGCATGCGGCCAGCACGAGGAGGAGGACGACGGCAGGGCACGGCAGCGTTCGTTTCATGGCCGCATGGACGTCGGCGCCTCACGCGCGGTTCCATGGGATTCCGGCCAGAATGAGACCGATGCGCCGCATCCTCTCCTCCACCATCGTTCTCGGCCTGCTCGCCACGCCCGGCGCCACCCTTGCGCATGGTGCGGATGTCCCCGCGCCGGCCTTCCCGGACGTCCTGTTCCAATGGACGCTCGATCCGCTGCCTCTCCTCGGCATCGTGCTCGCGGGGGCCGCCTACCTCTGGGCCGTGCGGCACGTGAACCGCGCGCATCCGGCCAACCGCCAGCCAGTGCATCGGTCCTGGCTGTTCGGTGGCGGCCTCGCAGCTATCGGCGTCGCGCTCCTGTCGCCGATCGAGGCTTACGAGGGCATGCTGTTCAGCGTCCACATGATCCAGCACATGCTGCTCGAGCTCGTCGCCGCGCCGCTTCTGCTGGCCGGCGCACCGATCACGCTGACGCTGCGCGCCGCCAACCCGCCGCTCCGCAGGGGCCTGCTCCGAATCCTCCACAGCCGGGTGGTGCGCGTCGTCTCGTTTCCTGTCGTCGCCTGGATCCTCTTCGCCGCCGTGAACTGGGGCTGGCATTTCAGCATGCTCTACGACGATGCGCTCGAGAACCAGGCACTCCACTACCTTCAGCACGCCAGCTTCCTGGGCGCGGCGCTCCTCTTTTGGTGGCCGGTCGTGGGCGCCGACCCATCACCCTGGCGCCTGCCGCACCCGGCGCGGTTGCTCTACCTCTTCCTGGCCATGCCCCAGAACTCGTTCCTCGGCGTGGCCCTGATGTCGGCATCGACCGTCCTCTACCCGCATTACCTGACCAACATGCGCGTCTGGGGCCTCGCGCCCCTGGACGACCAGGCGCTGGGCGGCGTGATCATGTGGGTCGTCGGCGACCTTGCCTTCCTTGCGGGGATGATGGTCGTGGTCGTGCTCTGGATGCGCCACGAGGATCGACGCACCGAAGGGCTCGACCGACGGCTGGCAGCCGAACGGGCGGCCCGGGGAGAGTTGTGACCAGGTTCGCGCACGCGACTACCGCATGAGCGAGATCGATGTGGGCGGCTTTCTCGTCCTCAACGCGGCATCGATTGACCAGGTCGTGGAGCGGTTCGCCGACGCGCCAAACATCCAGCTCGGCGGCAGCGCCCTCGCGCGACCCGGTCAGCCGACGCCTGCCGATCACTGAGGCCGCGACGCACGTGCCGACCAGGCCGGGTGCGCGACGGTCTCACTATCGAGGCCGCGGCGCCTCGATAGGCCGAGGGATTCCCCCCGTCATCGCGCCTGACCCGCAGGGCGGGTCAACGCGCGGAGGAGGGACACAACGTGGCGGGCTGCGTGGCGATTTGACCCGTGGAATGGGTAGATCTCGACGGAGGTCGCGTTCCTCCCTCGCCTTGACCCGTGTGGCGGGTGGCGGCGGGATCTGCGAATCACCGGGCCGGAGAATCGCGCCCGATGCATCGGGCGGGCGGCCGGATCAGGCCAGCGGGAAGCGGACGAGCGCGTCGACCGCCACGGCGGCGAAGAGCAGGGTCAGGTACGTGATCGAGTAGCGGAAGAGGCTGATCGCGGCGCGACCGTTTGCGGCATCGGCGCGAAGGCGAAGCGCACTCCTGAGGAAGAGGCCCCCGAGCACCACGGCCGCCACGAGGTAGACCCAGCCCATGCCGGCGGCCGGCAGGAGCAGCAGGCTGACCGCGATCAGGACGATCGTATACAGCACGATCTGCCGCGCCGTCTCGACCTCGCCGCGCACGACGGGAAGCATGGGCACGTTGGCGGCCGCGTAGTCGCCGCGGTAGCGCAGCGCGAGCGCCCAGAAGTGCGGCGGGGTCCAGTAGAAGACCACGGCGAACAGCACGAGCGCGGGCAGCCCCACCTCTCCGGTCACCGCCGCCCAGGCGACCAGCACCGGGACGCAGCCGGCGGCCCCGCCGATGACGATGTTCTGCGGCGTCGTGCGCTTCAGCCACATCGTGTAGACGAAGACGTAGAACGCGATGGCGCTCGACGCCAGCAATGCGCTCAACAGGTTGACGGTGAGCGTCAGCCAGGCGAGCGCAAGGACGCTCAACACCACGCCGAACCACAGGGCTCCGGCCGGATTCACCGCGTGGCGCGGCAGCGGACGGTGACGGGTGCGGCGCATGAGGTCGTCGATGTCGCGATCGACGTACATGTTGATCGCGTTCGCGCCTCCGGCCGCCAGCGTGCCGCCGATGACGACGGCGGCCATGAGCCAGAGGGACGGAATGCCGCGCTCGGCGAGAACCATCGTCGGCACGGTGGTGACCAGCAGCAGCTCGATGATCCGCGGCTTGGTCAGCGCGATGTAGGCGCGAACCGTATCCGTCCGCCCGGGCTCCCGGTCGCGAACGCGCGCGCGAGACGAGACCTCCAGAGTCCGCAGCCGGCGACTGCTCAGCCAGAGCCAGACCGATGCGCCCCACAGGGCCGCCCCGACCGCCAGATGCGGCACGACGAAGAAGGCGGAGAGCCGCGACAGTACGTTCAGGCCGCCGAGCGCGATCTGCACTGCGACCAGCACAACCAGCCACAGCGCCAGGGTCCGCGGCATCCGAGCATCGGTCGAGCGACGCACGACGAGCGCGCTCGAGAGCACCAGCCCGGCCACGACCAGGCTCATGAGCCGATGTGCCACGTGGACGGCCTGCTCGCTGGCAACCACGGAGGGCAGGATCGAGCCGTTCATCAGCGGAAAGTCGGCGTACGCCAACCCGGCGTGGTGCCCCGTCACCCATGAGCCGAGCAGCATCTGGGCGAAGATCGCCAGCGCCGTGACCCCGACCAGCCGGGTGAGACCCGGCCGGGCATGCGCCGCCGGCATCGGTCCATGGGTGGCCCGCTCGGCAATGAAAATCACGGCCGCGAACACGGTGAGGGCCATGCCCAGGTGGGCGGTGACGAGCTCGGCGGCCAGTCCCTGGAGGACGACCGCGGCACCGAGCAGCGACTGCACGATGACGAGCACGCCGGCGACGACCGCAGCGGCGAGCAGCGCCACGTCGCGGCGGCGCTGCGTGAAGACGGTGATGAGGCCGACGGCGCCCACCAGCGGACCAACGAACACGGCGGCAGTCAGCCGGTGGCTGTGCTCGATCCATGCGTGGAGATCGGCCGGTGGCAGCCAGTCACCGAAGCAGAGCGGCCAATCCGGGCAGCCCAGCCCGGAATCGGTGGCGCGCACGAGGCCGCCAACGGCGATCAGGACGAAGGTCGCCACGGCAGCGGCGACCGCCAGCTTGGCGAATCGGGTCAAATCGGGTTCCCTCTGATCGCTCGATGGGGCCGGGCGAGCGTGGCGTCGCCATGATAGCGGCCCGAGGTGCGATCCGAAGAAGCGGCTGATTCGGCTTCGCGCTCAGGACTTCTCGACCTCCAGGACGCGGTCCGGGGTGATCGTGAGGTGGTACTCCGTGACGACTCCGTCAGCCGCTTCTCGGGCCCACCGGCCGAGGTCGCTGGAGAATACCCTGCACCCTCGCCACATTCAGGCCCCAGCCGCAGGACGAAGGGCGGGAGTGTCATGGACTGCCCACGTGCCGGGTGGAGGCCGCATCTGACGCTGGAATCCGCGCAGATCCCGGTTACTGCGGCCGTGGTCTGAATGTGACGCGCGTCGCGGGCAATTCGATTGTGGCCAGCCCCGGCCAATTCTCCGGCGGGAGCCGGTACGATGCCATACATGAGCGGAGGCCGCCTGCTCCAGGTCAACGTTTCGGACGGTGGCGTCCCGAAGCGTCCGGTCGAGGCCGCCCGGATCACCGTCGGCGGCGTCGAGGGCGACCGACAGCGCGCGGAGACCGTGCACGGCGGGCCACATCGCGCCGTGTCCATCCTGGGTATCGAGGCGATCCGCCGCGTTGCCGCCGAGGGGCATCCGATCGGGCCCGGCACGACCGGCGAGAACCTGACCATCGAGGGATTCGACGTGTCCGCGCTGCCGGTCGGAACACGCATGACGATCGGCGAGCAGCTCGTCCTCGAGATCTCGCGGCCCACGAATCCGTGCCGCACGATTCGCCATTCCTTCGCCGACCTGCGCTTCGGACGCCTCTCGATCAAAGCACACCCGACCGACAGCCGCATGTACGCGCGGGTGCTCCACGAAGGCACGATTCGGCCGGGTGACCGCATCCGGCTCGGGCCGCCGACAGGCAAGGACGCGGAGCGATTCTTGGTTGCTCACCGGCTCGACGATGCCGAGCGGGCCTCATCGCTGGCGCTGTGGCACGCGGCGGCGGCCGCGGGATACGCGGTTGACATCCTCGACGATGGCGAGCTGGGCGTGGCCGCGGCGCCCGACCTGCCGGGCCCCCTGTTCAACATCGCGCTGGGGTTCGCGCAGCTGCCCAACCTGATCGCCCGGGCCGTCGATCATTTCGGCGCCCATCGCTTGACCGGCTGGATCTGGACCGACATCGCGCCCTGGACCGACGCGATGCTCGACTCGACCGCGGTGTACGCGGGAGCCTCCATCGCCGCGCTCGATATCGCCGACACGGATGAAGCCGGCCTCGCCGTTCGTGAGCTCGGCCGCGACGAGGTCGGTCAATGGGCCGAGGTCGTCGCCCAGGCGGCCGAATTCTCACCGCCACTGGCGGTGGCCTGGAGCGCGCTCGAGCCATATCTCGCAGTCGCGGCTCACATGCACCGGTTCGTGGCCGAGGTGGACGGCAGGGCCGTCGGCACGGGCGCTGTGCATCTGCACCATGGCGTGGGCTGGCTGCGCGCAGGGACCGTCCTCCCCGAATACCGCGGCCGGGGGATTCAGCGCGCCCTCATTCGCACGCGCATCGACCACGCTCGGCGCCTCGGCTGCGACCTGGTCGGAGCGTCCGCGGACGAGGGGGGTCCCTCTGCCCGCAATCTCGATCGCCTCGGGTTCGGCGTCGCAGCCGTGCGCGGACGCTACCGGGTCGAGCCCATCACCTGATCCACACGCCGATCCGCGGCGCGAGCCTGCGGCGCATGGCGCAGCACAGGCGCCACGAACGGCAGTGCCCGGCGGGTGACCTGCGCGATCCGCGCGACCCCACGCTCGCGGCCCGGAGGCCAGCCGATGCCGTACTGGCGGCGCAGGTCAGCCGGCAGCGCCGACAGCGCGCCGCGTGAGATGCGTCGCATCCCACGCGGCGCGCGACCGCCTCGTCGGCGGAGGTCATCCGTAGGCCGATGCCGGCGCGCCCCGGGGCCGTCGCGGACCGTTGAAGACCGCTCGGAACACGAAACCTGCCACGACACCGGCAACGAATCCGCCGATATGGGCCATATACGCCACGCCGCCGCCGGTCTCCTCCGTGACCGCGAACGCGCCGATGCCGTTGACGAACTGGAAGGCCGCCCACAGGCCGATGGCCACGATCGCCGGCACTCGCATGGGGAAGCGCAGCATGAGGACGGTGACCCGGTTGGTCGGGAACATGACGAGGTACGCACCCATCACTCCGGAGATGGCGCCCGAGGCGCCGAGCGTCGGGATGATCGAATCGGTCTGCACCAGGATCTGGGCCAGGCTCGCGACCAGACCGGCGACAAGGTAGAAGGCGAGGTACGGGATGTGCCCGATCCGATGCTCGACGTTGTCGCCGAAGATCCACAGGAAGAGCAGGTTGCCGCCGATGTGGAGCCAGCCGCCGTGCATGAACATGCTTGTCAGCAGGGTCAGCCAGATCGGGCTGGGTCCGGGCTCCTGCGGGATGGCGACCGGCGTGCCGTCGACCGTGATCTGCTCTGGCTCGACGAGGTCCACCCCGTTCGTGATCTCGAACGGAACGGCGCTGTAGCCGTAGGTGAAATCCTCGCCGCTCGGGCCGCCGGCCCCCTGGAGCAGGAGAAAGACGGCGATGTTGAGGCTGATGAAGGCCAGGCTGATGAAGGCCAGGCCGTGACCGCGCTCGTTGTCATCGCCGATGGGAAACATCGGGCGGATGATAGAGCACGACCGACGCCATACTGCGGAGGTGGAAATTGACGTTCGGCCGTTCGACGGTGAGCCTCGAGCATTCATCGACTCGGCTGGCATCGGCTTCGCCGAGCACGTGAGCGACGAGGCGGCGCCGAGGTGGGCGGCGTCGATGGAGTGGGATCGCGCGATCGCGGCCTACGACGGCGATCGCATCGTGGGCAATGCGGCAGCCCTCAGCTTCGGGCTGACCGTGCCGGGAGGCGTGCTGCCGGCGGCGGGCGTCACCACTGTTGGCGTCCACCCGACGCATCGGCGCCGAGGCGCGCTGCGACAGATGATGCGGCTCCAGCTCGACGACGTGCATCGGCGCGGCGAGCCGCTCGCCGTGCTGTGGGCATCCGAAGGCAGCATCTACCAGCGCTTCGGATATGGCCTGGCATCGCTCCGGGCCGGCCTCAAGCTCGACCGACACCGCAACGCATTCCGCCGCCCGCACGAGCTCAGCGGGCAGATGCGGCTGGTGAGCGAGGACGAGGCACGCGCCGCATTCCCGCCGGCCTACGATGCCGTCCGGCCGGCGCGCCCGGGCTTCTTCACGTTCTCGGACGAGTTCTGGAACACGGAGGTGTTCTGGTTTCCCGAGCAGTGGCGACGCGGTCGCGGAGCGCCGTTCTACGTGCTCCACGACGTCGGCGGGACGGTCGACGGCTACGCCCGCTACGCGATCCGCGAGGGTGACATCAGCGAGGTATCGGTCCTCGACATGATGGCCGCCACTCCGGCAGCCCATCTCGACCTGTGGCGCTACCTGGCCGACATCGACCTCATGGCGCGCCTCGAGTCGTGGAACGTGGCCGTCGACGACCCGATTCTCCTGGCGGTCGCGGAGCCGCGGAAGCTGGAGATGACGCTCGGCGATGCCCTCTGGCTGCGCATCGTCGACCTGTCGTCGGCCCTGGCCGCGCGTCGGTATCGCGCCGATGGACGGGTTGTGCTGCAGGTGGCCGACGAGTTCTGCCCGTGGAACGATGGTCGCTGGGCGCTGAGCGTCGAGGGCGGCGTCGCCGCTCTCGAGGCCACGACGGACCCGCCTGACCTTGCCTGCGACGTGACCGACCTCGCGGCCGCCTACCTCGGCGGCTTCAGCTTCGCACAGCTCGCGGCGGCGGCCCGGGTCGAGGAGCTGACACCGGGCGGGGTGGTGCGCGCCGACGCGCTCTTCCGCACCGATCGCGCGCCATGGTGCCCGCGGGTCTTCTGACCCCTTAGCCGGCCGCCACCGGCTCGGTCGCCTGCGCCTCTATCGCCTGGCGCGACGGGTTCCGGATCCCGATGCCATTGGCGGCCGCTCCCGCCAGGCAGAGGCCGGCGGACACGAGCATCGCGAGGTGGAATGCATCGGTCGACGCCTCCTTGGCAGCCATCGCCAGCTCATCGTCCACTTCGTCGGGCACGCTGGTCAGTGGCTGGACCTGCTCGCGCACCTCCGGCGCCTCGACTTCGACGCCGGGCAGGCGCGCGGCGAGCGACGGGTAGAAGGTTGCGGTGATGGCGATGAAGAGCGCGGCACCGACCAGCGGCTGGCCGACGCGCGAGATGGCGTTGTTGATGGCGGAGCCGAGCCCCGCATTGCGCACCGGCACCGAGGCCATCAGCGCCGTGGTCAGCGGCGCGACGAGGAGCGAGATGCCGATCCCAAAGACGAGCATCCCGGGCAGGACATCGATGAGCATGTCAACCGGCGGGATCAGGGTCGCGAGGTCGCTCGGCTCCGCCAGCCAGGGCGCGCTGGACGCGGGTATGCGAGCAAGCCACAGGAAGCCGGCGGCCATGATGATCGGCCCGATTGTCATGAACAGGCGTGGGCCGAACCGTGCGCTGAGCTGTCCGGCCCGGGTCGACAGGAAGGTAAGGAGTAGCCCGACCGGGATGCCGACCGCCCCCGCGGCGAGCGGCGTGTAGCCGAGCGTGCCCTGGAAGAAGAGCGCCTGGAACACGAACGAAACGTACAGGGCGCCGTAGATCACGAAGGTCGACAGGTTGACGACGCTGAAGTTCCGCGAGCGGAACAGGTCGAGCGGCACAAGGGGATCCGTCGGATGGGCCAGCGCCACGCGTGGCGGGAGCCATGAGACGACCCTGGGTCGACGAACCATGAGCCAGGGGAATAGCACGGTCGCGACCGCCCCGATCGCGAGCACCGCAATGGCGACCGGATCGCGCCAGTTGCTCTCCTGTCCACGCGTGGCCCCGAAGGCGAGCCCGCCGACGCCAATGGCGATCACGGACGCGCCGAGCCAGTCGAATCGGCCGCCGGCGTCCTGGTCGCGGCTCTCGGGGACCGACCTCGTCGCCCACAGCGCGATGAGCACGAGCGGGATGTTGATCAGGAAGGCGGCGCGCCACGAGATCGACTGGACCAGGAAGCCGCCGAGCAGCGGCCCCAGGACCGAGGTCGCCGAGGTGCCGGCCGCCCACATGCCGATCGCGCGGCCCCGCTCCTCGCCAGCGAATGCGGCCGTGATGATCGAGAGGCTGCCGGGCACAAGGAACGCACCGAACGCAGCCTGCAGGATGCGCGCGGCGATCAGGATCTCCATGGTTGGTGCGAGGCCGCAGGCCACGGACGCTGCACCGAACCCGACGAGGCCGATCTGGAACATGCGTCGCCGGCCGAAGAAGTCGTTCAAGGCTCCGGCCAGGATCAGCAGGGCCGAGAGGACCGCGAAGTAGGCGCTGTTGACGTAGGTGAGCCCTTCAAACCGGCCCAGGAACGTCGTCGGCAGCTCCCGACCGATCGTGTCCAGCGCGACGTTGACGATGGTGCTGTCGAGGAAGACGATCGACGAACCGAGGATCGCCGCGACGAGGATTCCGGCGCGCTGGCTCACGCGCGCATCCTAGCGTCGCCTGGCTGCGCCGATAGCATCGGGCCGGGCGTCGCTGACACCGGAGCCTGCGCGGGCCGCCTCCTGACCACACGGCACGCAATCTGCAGCACTGGCGTGGGTGGTGAAAGCGCTTACATCCCGCGCCAATCGAAAACGCCGCACCTCGACGATTCATGAGGTTGCGCGCCACGCCGGCGTCTCGATCGCCACGGCTCCTGCCAACCGAGCTGATCATTCGCTCGAGCTGCGGGTGCAGCACCCACAATGAAGGAGAACCGAGGAATGACCAGTGGACGATCGACGGGAGCGGTGATCGCCGCTCTCGCGATGATGTTCGCGCTCACCGCATGCGGCCGAGCCGAGGAGGATGGCGTCGGCAGCGCATCGAGCGTCGCCTCGCAGGCGCCCGAGGTCGACACCGGGGCGGCGAGCGGCGAGATCACCGTCTGGGCCATGGGCGCTGAGGGCGAGAACCTGCAGGTCCTGGCCGATGCGTTCATGGCCGACAACCCCGACGTCACCGTCGAGGTCACCCCCGTCCCCTTCGATGCGGCCCACGACCGCATCGTCTCCGCCATCGCCGGTGGCGAGGGGCCCGACGTGACGCAGATCGGCACGACCTGGATGGGTGAGTTCGCCAAGCTCGGAGGCTTCGATCCGACCCCCTCGAACATCGACCCATCGCTGTTCTTCGAAGGAGCCTGGGACACGACGGTCGTGGACGGAACCTCCTATAGCGTGCCGTGGTACGTCGAGACACGACTGGTCTACTACCGCACCGACCTCGCCGAGGAAGGTGGCGTGACGGAACCACCGGCCACCTGGGACCAGCTGAAGGCCCTCGCCGAGGGGATCCAGGGCGCGGGCGCGGAGTTCGGCATCAGCCTCCAGCCCGGCGGAACGGGTTCGTGGCAGACCTACATGCCCTTCTTCTGGCAGGCGGGCGGCGAGATCATGGACGCTGAGGGCAACTTCACCCTCGACGGCGAACCGTGCGTCGCGGCGCTCACGTACTACGACTCCTTCTTCGAGGACGGCCTGACGGCACCTGCCGCGGGCGACGTGCCGATCGAGGGCCAGTTCGCCAACGGCGATGTCGGCTCCTTCATCAGCGGACCGTGGATGATCGGCATCGTCACCGATGCGGGAGCCGACCCGGCGACCTGGACGGTCGCCCATCAGCCGACCGAGGAAGCCGGCACCTCGTTCGTCGGCGGCAGCAACCTGGGCGTGCTGGCAGACTCGGACAACAAGGAAGCGGCCTGGGCGTTCATCGAGTACCTCTCCCAGCCCGACGTTCAGGTCACGTGGTACGAGACCGTCAAGGATCTGCCGTCGGTCCAGTCGGCGTGGGACGACGAGGCGCTGTCGGGCGACCCGCTGCTCACCGCGTTCGGCGATCAGCTCACAGATGCGAAGGCACCGCCGGCGATCGCCACCTGGGAGGAGGTGGCCGCCGAGATCGACGCCGTCATCGAGCAGGTGACCGTGGGCGACCTCTCGCCGGAGGATGGGTGCGCGGCAATGCAGGAGGCGGCTTCCGGCATCGGGGCCGGCTAGGGCGTGAGCCGCTCCTCCGGGGCCGTGGGTGCGGACCGCTCCGCATCCACGACCGGTCGGTCGCACGCGCGGGAGAGCCTGGTGGCATGGAGCTTCGCGCTCCCGTTTCTCCTGCTCTTCCTTGTCTTCATGGCCGTGCCGATCGCCACCGCACTCGTCACCAGTTTCACCGACCTGCGGGTCACCGACATTCGCAACCCGCTGTCGGTCAACTTCGTGGGTCTCGAGAACTATCTCGCCGTCCTCGGCGATGCACGCTTCCAGAAGGCGGCGGCCAACACGGCGGTCTTCGTGCTCGTCGGCGTTCCGCTGACCATGGCCCTTGGCCTCGCCGTAGCCGTGGGCCTGAACCAGCAGATCGTGCGCTTCCGCACCTTCTTCCGGGTCGGCTTCTACCTGCCGGTGGTCACCAGCATCGTGGCCATCGCCGTGGTCTGGCGCCTGCTGCTCGGGACGGAGGTGGGGCTGATCAACGGGACCCTGGCTTCCTTCGGCATCGACGGGCCGGGCTGGCTGTCGGACGAGCGCTATGCCCTGTGGTCGATCATCGCCATGGCTGCCTGGCGCAACCTCGGCTTCCTGATGGTCATCTTCCTGGCCGGCCTGCAGACCATCTCCGGGGACCTGTACGAGGCGGCCGAGATGGACGGCGCGAACCCCTGGCAGCGCTTCAAGGGCATCACCCTGCCGCTCATGCGGCCCACGCTCCTGTTCGGCGCGGTCATCACCGGCATCGGCTACGTGCAGGTCTTCGAGGAGGTGTACGTCATGACCGAGGGCGGGCCGTTGAACTCCACCCTGTCGCTGGCGCTCTACGCCTATGACCAGTTCAGCTTCGGGAACTACGGCTATACCGCGGCCATCGCGTTCATCCTGTTCCTCGCGATCGCGCTGCTGACCACGATCCAGTTCCGGCTCTTCCGGACGGCGACGTGAGGAGGCATCGATGAGCACCCTTGCCCCGGCGCGCGGTGGCTCGGGGGCGGACTCAACCACCCGCACCGGCCCGCGACGGGGCGGCAACGGCTGGTGGCTCTACGGGCTGCTGATCATCGGCGTCATCCTCCTCGTCGGACCGTTCATCTGGATGGTCCTCGGCTCGATCAAGACCACCGGCGAGCTGCGCCAGGTGCCGCCGACCTGGCTGCCGCAGAAACCGACCCTGGCGAACTACACGGACCTGCTCGACCGGCTCAGCTTCGCGCGCTTCTTCTTCAACTCGGCCATCGTCGCCGCCGCCGTGACGGCGGGCAACGTGATCTTCTGCTCGATGCTCGGCTACGCGCTGGCCAAGCTCAGCTTCCCCGGCAAGCGGATCCTGTTCGCGGTGGTCCTCGGTACGTTGATGGTGCCAGCCATCGTGACCTTCATGCCGCTCTTCGTGCTGGTCGCGAACCTGAACCTGGTGAACACGCACGCCGGGCTGATCCTGCCCTTCCTGGTCGGCGCGTTCGGTGTCTTCCTGATGCGGCAGTTCATCGGCGGCATCCCGGACGAGCTCCTGGACGCGGCGCGGGTCGACGGAGCCGGCGAGCACTACATCTTCTGGCGGATCGTGATGCCGCTCTGCGGCCCGGCCATCGCGACGCTGACCATCCTCACCTTCCTCGGCAGTTGGAACAGCTTCCTGTGGCCGCTCGTCGTGGCCAACACGGAAGACATGTACACGCTCCCGGTCGCCATCGCACTCTTCGCGACCGGACAGCAGGAGACGAACATCGCCCTCCTCATGGCCGGTTCGGTGGTTGTCATCCTGCCGGTCCTGATTGTCTTCATCCTGCTGCAGCGCTACTTCACCCAGGGCATCGCCATGACCGGCATCAAGTAACTCGAGGGGATCCGCATGCGATCAATCCGTAGGCGCGCCATCCTGCTGCCGCTCGACGCTTCGGCCACTGATGGCCATGGAGGAGTTCGGCGCGGGCCGCCTCGAACCGTGACGCGCACGGCATCACACGGAGGCAGAGGGAGGCTTCAGCGTGACCGATACGGAACAGTCGGCCCGCGCTGATTGGGAGGCTCGCATCGGTCTCCGCAGTGATGCGGAGGCCGGCCTCGAGCTCCCGCGGCTGGCAGCTGCAACGAATCTCCACGCCACCAGCGGTCGTGGCCAGGTGACGCTCGACTGGGAACCGGTCCGGGGTGCCGCCGGCTACGTCATCGAGCGGGCGGAGTCGGCTGATGGGCCGTGGGACATGCTCGAGATCGGCGAGCCCGAGGTCCGGCCGGTCCCCCACCCGCCGTTCACGGACACCACGGGCGTTCCCGGTCGCGAGGCGTACTACCGGGTCGCCGTCGCCGCCTCCGTCAAGGACTTCGACCAGCCGCGATCGGCGGTCGTCAATGCGACCCCATCGCGCGACGGCCTGGCCGTGGTGCAGATTGATGTGGATGCGTCAGAATCGGTCGGCCCGGTGCATCGGCCGTGGCGACCGATCATCGGCTCAGAGCACCTCAGCCAGATCGAGGAGGCCGGAACGACCGGCGGCAGGCGCATCGGCGAAGAGTTCTCCGACGCGCTGCGCATGGCGCGCGAGGAGATTGGAGTCGAGGCGGTTCGGGCGCACGCCATCCTCAACGACGACCTCGGCACGTATCACGAGGTAGACGGCGAGCCGGTCCACGACTTTCACGGCATCGACCGGATTTACGACCGGGTCCTGGCGCTCGGCCTGCGGCCGATCGTGGAGCTTGGCTTCATGCCGCGCGACCTCGCGTCGGACCCGTCCAAGACCGTCTTCGACTACCGCGCCATCATCAGCCCGCCAAAGGACTGGGACCGATGGGAGGACCTCGTTCGAGACCTGACCGCGCACCTGGTCGACCGATACGGCCTGGCGGAGATCCGCCGCTGGGCATTCGAGGTCTGGAACGAGGCGAACCTCGAGGTCTTCTGGTCCGGCACGCGCGACGAGTACCTGCGCCTGTATGACGTCAGCGTTCGGGCGGTGAAGTCGGTTGACGCTTCACTGATCGTGGGCGGGCCGGCGTCAGCCGCCGGGAAGTGGGTCGACGAGCTGCTCGCCCACTGTCGCGAGCACGGCTCGCCGATCGACTTCGTCTCGACCCACACCTATGGCAACGCGCCGCTTGACTTGCGCCCGATCGCTGCGCGCTACGGATTCCCCGGCCTGCCGCAGTGGTGGACCGAGTGGGGCGCGCATGCCACCCACTTCAACCCGGTCCACGACTCGCCGTGGAGCGCCGCCTACCTCGTGCGCGGCATGGCGTCGGCCATGGGTCGCACTGAGGCTCTCGCCTACTGGACCATCTCCGACCATTTCGAGGAGCTCGGCCGCCCGCCGACGCTGCTGCACGGCGGCTTTGGACTGCTGGCCGTCGGCAACCTGCGCAAGCCGCGCTGGTGGGGACTCTGGATGCTCGAGCAACTGCTGCCGACGCGGCTCGCGACGACCGTCACCGGCGACGGTGCCGGTGATATGGTCCAGGCCATCGGCTCACGCGCCGATGACGGCCGCATCACGATCGTCGCGTGGAACGGCACGGTGGACGTATCGAAGGCCGGCGGCGAGCCGCTCCTGGCCCGATCGGCCTCGCTGACCGTGTCCGGCCTGGCGGCATCGCGTTATCGGTTGCACCACCGGCGCGTGGACGAGACGCACTCCAATCTCGTGGCGCGCTGGGCCAGGCTCGGCCGAGGCGCCGACTGGCCGGACGACACCCAATGGCAGGAGCTGGCCGCCATGGATCAGCTCCAGGAGCTTGAGCCGGAACGCATCGTGGACGCGACGAGCGGCTCGCTCGAGCTCCCCTTCGAGATGCCGATGCCGTCGATCTCGCTGCTGGAGCTCATGCCCGCCTGACGGCTTGCCGACGTCAAACACGCGGCGTTGCCGGACGGACGGCGCTAGACACGGGGAGCCCGGCCCGGGGGTCAGGCAGTCGGCGGCCTGTAGGCCTTACGGGCGGTGTCGGCCTGCTTGACGATGGCCGCCTGTTCGTCGTGATCGAAGATCTGATGCGTCTCGATTCCTTCCACGGCGCCTGCCGCACCGACCGCCGCCGACAGCGCCGCGGCTGCAACGCCGTCGGGCATGTTCGAGATCAGGAAGCCGTCGTGCGTCCCTTGCATCCAGTAGAAGGCCTCTTGCGTCCCGCCGAGCGATTCGGCGAGCGCTTTCCCGGCGGCGGATCGGTCGCTGGGACGTTCGATCATCGCCTTTGCGGATTCGGCCGTATACGAGAAGAACGTAATGAACCTGGGCATGGGGGTTTCCTCCTTGTCGGTGCTCGGACGCTCCCCCTCGTCGATGAACGAGTAAGCGCCTATCAGACGCGCAACACAACGCATGACAGTCGACCGACGCGCTCCGCCAGTCAGACTGGCGTTACGACCGCCGAGACGCCTCATCCCGGTCGAGACGCCAACCTGAGTTGCAACACGACCGGCGAGCCCCGTCAATTCGTCGGTCTGTCGGTTATTGTGCTAATCCGGTTGGCATTCGCGACCTGAGCAAGCATCGTTGCCCGGCGCCATGCAGCGGCGTACCGTTGGCGGCATGAGCAGCGCCGCGCTCGATCGGCTCCTGGCTTTGCTCCTCGTCGTCCAACTGGCGAGCGGGCTCCTCACGCTGCGCGCCGGCGTCCCCGCCACCGCTCCGCTGTTCTGGCTGCACGGCCTCATCGGCGGCGCGCTGTTGGTGGCATCGCTGGAGAAGGTGCGCCGCAGCCTGGGACCGGCCATCGGGGCTCGCCGATGGCGACGGGTCGCGCTCGGTGCGCTGCTCAGCCTCCTGGTGGCAACCGCGCTGGCGGGCGGGTTCGCATGGGTGGCCAGCGGGCGGATCTGGTCGATCGGTCCGTGGACCATTCTGACCCTCCACGTGTGGGCGGCGCTGGCGATCATGCCGATCGTCGTCTTCCATCTGCTCCCTCGCCGATGGCGGCTGCTGCGGCCCCGGACGGTGGCTCGACCGATCAGCCGTCGGACGCTGCTCGCGACCGGCGGCATGCTGGCGATCGGTGCCGTCACATGGGGAACCGCCAACGTCCTCGACATCGTGCGCGGCGGAACCAGGCGCTTCACGGGATCGCGCTGGCTCACCGCTGGCGGCATCCCGCCGCCGACCACGTTCTACGGCGAGGGCACGCCAGCCATCGACACCGACGCATGGCGCCTGCAAATCTCCGGCAGGGTGACCCGGCCGCTCGAGCTGGATCGTTCTGCGCTGGCGGCGCTGGGCGTCGTCGATCGGGATGCAACGCTCGACTGCACCTCGGGATGGGTGATGACCACGACCTGGCGAGGCACGCCGCTGGCAGCGGTGCTCGAGGCCGCGGGCGCAGATGAGCGCGCACCGCACGTCATCGTCAGCAGCGTCACCGGCTGGAGCGTGGCGCTTAACCGCGACGAGATCGCGGGCTGCATCCTTGCCACCCACGTTGCCGATGGCGATCTTCCCGCGGCCAACGGCGCGCCATGTCGCCTGGTGGTGCCGACGCGACGCGGCCTCGACTGGATCAAGTGGGTGGACGACCTTCGCGTCGCTTGACACGGCAAGGCTCAATGCGCATGCTCGTGTGCATGACTGTGCGCACGAACCTGCTGCTCCCGAAAGACCTCGTCAAGGAGGTCGACCACTTCGCAGGCCCTCGCGGTCGAAGCCGCTACGTGGCCGAGGCGCTCGAGAAGCGGCTGCGACGCGATCGGCTCCGAGAGGTCGTCGAGGCCACCGCGGGCGCCTGGCATGACCATCCGCTGTTCCCAACCTCCGCCTCGGTGGTGGCATGGGTTCGCGAGCTCCGAGCGGAGGAGACGGACGCCGGGCCGGACCCCGAATGACCCAATACGTCCTCGACACGTCGTTCGTGATTGACCACCTGCGCGGCGATGCGGCCGCCATCGAGCGGTTCAGCCGGCTCTTCGAGGATGGGGATGAGCCGGTCATCAACGAGGTGGTGGCGTGCGAGGCGTGGTCCGGCGCTCCCCTCGCCGGTGACCCGGCCCTCGAGAGCCTCATGCGAGTGGTCGAGTTCGTGCAGCCTGGACCCGACTCGGCTCAGCGCGCGGGACGGTGGCGCCAGGAGGCTCGGTCGCGCGGGCACGTGCTGAGCCTTGCCGACGCCCTGATCGCGGCGTCCGCCGAGGATGATGCCATCGTGCTGACCCGCAACGTGCGCGACTTCGCGCTCACGCCGGTGCGGGTCGAGAGCTACTGAATCGGTTCGAAGCGGGCCGTGAAGTGGCGCAGTGAGGCGGGCTGCTGGACGATGCGCATGCCGCGCAGCGCGCCGGCGCGCTGCGCCACCCAGCGGATGACCTCGATCACGTAGTCCACGTGTGACTGGGTGTAGACCCGGCGCGGAATGGCCAGTCGCACGAGCTCCATCGGGGCAGCAGACTCCGAGCCGTCGGGACGCTGACCGAACATGACGGTGCCGATCTCGCAGGCGCGGATGCCGCCCTCGCGGTACAGCGCGCATGCCAGCGCCTGCCCTGGGTACTCGAGCGCCGGAATATGCGACAGGAGGGCGCCGGCGTCGATGTACACGGCGTGGCCGCCGATCGGCTGCACGCACGGGACGCCGGCCTCGACGAGGGCGTCACCGAGGTAGGCCGTGGAGGTGATTCGGTAGCGCAGGTAATCCTCGTCCACGACCTCGCGCAGGCCGGCGGCCATCGCCTCCAGATCCCGACCGGCCAGGCCGCCGTAGGTCGGGAAGCCCTCCGTCAGGATGAGAAGGTTGCGGCACTGCTCGGCCCACCCGTCGTCGTTGAGGGCAAGCCAGCCGCCGATATTGGCGAGCGCGTCCTTCTTGCCCGACATCGTCATCCCATCGGCCACGGATGCCATCTCGCGCACGATGTCGGGCACGGATACATCTGCGTAGCCGTCCTCGCGCTGCTTGATGAACCAGGCGTTCTCGGCGAAGCGGCAGGCGTCCAGGAAGAGCGGCAGCCCGTATCGGTCGCAGACCGCGCGCACCGCACGGAGATTGGCGAGGCTCACCGGCTGACCCCCGCCGGAGTTGTTGGTGACCGTCACGAACACCACCGGAACGTTTTCCGCGCCGCGCTCGCGGATGAGAGCATCGAGCGCATCGGTGTCCATGTTGCCCTTGAACGGATGAATCGTGGCCGGCTCGCGGCCCTCGGCGATGACGCAATCGATGGCCTCCGCGCCGGTGAACTCGACATTGGCGCGAGTCGT
>Ga0136633_1000163_pt1 | contig 49490 bp, 43 predicted proteins | sample AntDrymeUQ832206_2_FD_105494 | JGI IMG/M metagenome (GOLD analysis project Ga0136633, IMG submission 105494) | Polar desert sand microbial communities from Dry Valleys, Antarctica - metaG UQ83 (22.06) | ecosystem: Environmental > Terrestrial > Soil > Desert | place: Antarctica: Dry Valley... | reverse complement strand
GGGCGACCCGACCACAGCACGGGGCCGGTACGGCTGTTGAACCGCAGGACGACGGGTTCAGCCGACGGAGCCCCACCGTGGGCGTTCGAGAAGTTTTTGCCGACACCACTGACCGTGGTTCCCACGTCGGCGCTCTGTGTGTTCACCGACAGGCTTGCGAGCGCACCACAGGCGTAGGCGATCGACGCAGCCACGAGAGGCACTGCGATCACCCCGAATGCCATGAGGTACACTGGACGACGCTTTGCATGCATAAAATGTCCCTTTCTCTTCACCCCGGCGCACCCGGCTGGTCACAAGCATACCCGGTGCAGACCCCGTTTCAAATAGGTGCTGGTCGCTACTAGTTCCTTTCAGGGCCTGCGGGCGAAATTTCTTTCGGACACCGCAGCACCGCCGTCTCCAGGGGAGCCGGAATGACCGCCGGCGACAGCCCCCGGCGCAGGGGTTTTCCTTTCTGTCCCAGGGGGGATCTCTCTACAGAGAGGGCCGCAGGTCCGTTCCCCGGGTTCCGACGGCCGCGACCCGGTCCGACGACCAGGCAGGGGATCCAGCTCCCGTTTGTCCCATGGGGACTGGTCTCTGCCGCAGGCGCGTATGCCTGGTGGTACGGCTGGGAGGTCTGGTGATGAAGGCGAATCAAACGTTCCCGGCAGATATCACCAGTCCCCGCGCCGCCCGTGAATTCGTCGCAGCCATCCTCGGCCATCCGGACGACGAGGCGACCAAGATGGCCCTCGTGCTCACGTCGGAGCTGGTCACCAACGCTGTCCTCCACGCCCGCACGGAGGTCGACGTCCGCGTCGACCTCGACGCCGAGCGGATGCGGGTCGAGGTCGCCGACGGCGACCCCAGGCTTCCCACGCCCCTCGACCTCACGCCCGACGCCCTCGGCGGCCGCGGCCTGTTCCTGGTGGAGCAGCTGGCGGCGGCCTGGGGCAGCGACCCGTGCGACGGCGGGAAGGTGGTGTGGTTCACCCTTGCGACCCACGCCCAACCGGGTCGGTCGAAGGTGGGGGCGGGATGAGCGCCGGCGCCCCCCGCCGTGCCACCTGCTGACGGCCTGCGTCCCCCACCGCCGGCGTCTCCATCCCAGCCGCGCCCGGCTGCGCGGCATCGCCGTGGTGGGCGCCGTGTTCGCGCTGGGCGCCGTGGCCGCCGTCGTGACCCTGCCCTTCACCTCGCCGACGTCCGGCCGGGTCGGCCCGGGCACGGTGGAGCTGCGGGCCACCGCCGCCCGCTCGGGCGGCACCCGGCTCGCCCTTCCGCCGCTCGGCGCCGTCTCGGCCCACACCCACGCCGCCCCGGTCGCCATCGAGGCCACCGTCGAACAGATCGACCTCGACGGGCTCCAGACCCTGCTGTCGGCCCCCGACCCGCAGCAGCGCCTCGAGGCGAACGTGGAGCGCGACCTGCAGCCCCTGCTGCGCTCCCTCGTCGTGAAGTCCATCCTCCTGGCCGCCCTGGCCGGCGGTGTGGCGGCGGCCCTGCTGCCGGGCCGGCGGGTGCGCGTCCTGCTGGCGGGGTCGCTCGGCGGGGCGCTCGCCGTGTCGGTGCTGCTGGCCGCCACCTGGCGCGGCTACGACACGGCTGCGTTCTCCGAACCCCGCTTCGAGGGCTCGCTGGAGCGGGCGCCCGGAGTCCTGCGCGCCGTCGGCAGGCACGTGGACGACCTGGCCGACGTGCGCAAACGGGTCTCCACGCTGGGCCGGGAGCTGAGCTCGCTGTACGAATCGGTGGCCACCCCGACCGCCCCGACCACCGGGGAGACCCGGCTGCTGCACGTGAGCGACGTCCACCTCAACCCCCTCGGCCTCGAGATCGCGCGCCAGCTGGCCGAGCGCTTCGAGGTCGACGCCATCGTCGACACGGGCGACATCACCTCGTACGGCTACCCGGTGGAGGCCCGTATCGCCGACCTGCTGGTCGGGATGCCGGCGCCCTACGTGGTGGTGCCGGGCAACCACGACTCGGGCGCTGTGCGGGCAGCCCTGGCCGGCGTGGCCAACGTGGCGGTCCTCGACGGCGTGATCGACCTGGCGGGGGTGCGTATCCTCGGGGTCCCCGACCCGACCTTCACGGCTGACAACGCCGTCAGCGCCGACGAAGCGGCCGAGGTGAAGCGCCGGTCGGCGGACGAGGTGGCCCGCCGGGCCGACGCCGAGCAGCCCGATGTCCTGGCCGTGCACGACCCGCTGCTGGCCGGCCGGTCGAACGGCCACGTGCCCCTGGTGATCGCCGGCCACCTCCACCGGCGGGGGAACCGGGTGCAGGGCGGCACCCGCACGCTCACGGTCGGGTCCACCGGCGCCACCGGCCTCGGCTCCTTCACCGTCGAGGGGGGACGGGCCTACGAGGCGGAGGTGCTCACCTTCACCGGCGGCCTGCTCACGGCCGTCGACTACGTGTCGCTCAAGGGCATCGGGGGGAGCTTCCGGATCGACCGGGTGGTGATACCGCCCCCGGACGCGCCGGACGGCGCGACGACGTCCACCTCCACCACCACCGGTCAGCGCTTGGGGTGGCGGTCCAGCGACTCGCCCAGGAGCCAGAGCGTGGGCGGCCAGAGGCCCACGAAGAGGGCCCGCCGCTCGGCGTTCCCCCGCTCGTCCTGATCGACCGTCTTGGCGCGGAGCCACAAGCCGATGCAGAGGGCGACGCCGCCCATAGACAGGACCTGCAGGTGCGAACCGCGGAACCCGACCCGATGGAGGAGGTGCACGACCACGGGGGGGGCGTACCCCACCAACGGGGTGCGCAAGCGTTGGCGGGGGACGGCAACGGGTAGAGGGAGGAGGTGGCCCCCCGACCCGCCCTGCCCGCCCGCTGGGCCCAGGCCGCGCTCTGGCCGTTCGGCATCGCCCTGACCTCGTGGAAGTACCTGTGGCGCACGACCCCGATACACCGGCGCGAGCGCGTCGGGGCAGCGGCGCAGGACGGGCCCCCGCCCCTCCCCCCGGCCGCCTCCACCGACCGCATCCAGCTTCCCGACGACGGCGTCGGCGCCCTCTTCCACCGGCGCTACAACGCCCGGATCACCGGTGCCCGGCTGTCGCCCGAGGAGCTGATGGCGTGCCTCATGGAGGACCCCGACCGCCTGGTGCCCACCGAGTTCGCCCGGTTCACCAAGGTGGAGGGCGGGCCCGGCCGCATGGAGGTGGGCGACGAGTACGTCGTGCGCATGCCCGGTCCGTGGAACGGGCCCTTGCGGGTGGTTGAGGCCGGGCCCACCTGCTTCCGGCTGGTCACGCTGGAAGGCCACCTGGAGGCGGGCCAGATCGAGTTCTCCGTCCGGCCCGCGGGCGACGGCATGGTGTTCACCATCGAGTCGTGGGCCACCAGCGGCGATCGGGTGTCCAAGCTGTTGTACCAGCACCTGCGCATGGCCAAGGAGGTCCAGTTCCACATGTGGACCTCGGTGCTGGAGAACGCTGGTCAGGTCGCCGGCGGCAAGCTGTCGGGCGGAATCGACGTGGAGACGGCCCGGGTCGACGAGGAGAGCGACCCGGCCGAGCGCCTGCTCGGCGACCCACGGGGCAGGAGCGTGCTCGACACCCTGCACGACCGCACGCTCAACTTCGAACCGGGGCGCCGCAGCGAGTTCACGGCCGCGAACGGGTGGAGGAACGACCACTACCGCCAGCCCCTCGGCACCGAGGAGCCGGGCCCGCCGGCGGAGGGGGGCGCGTGGGAGGTGGCATGCCGGCTGCTGCGGGACTACGAGTTCGCCGACCCGGGCATCGTGCGCGCCGTCTACTACCCGGACCGCCCACTCGAAGGCCGCGACATGCTGCTCGAGGGGCGCTTCTGGGGCCTGCGGTTCCACCTCGGCGTGCGCGTCGGCGGCGTCATCGACACGACCCGCGCGGAGCACGGGCGCGAGGTGCGGGTGTGGGGGTGGAACTACCGCACGCTCGCCGGCCACCTGGAGATGGGCCAGATGGACTACGAGGTCTGGAAGTGGCTCGACACCGGCGACGTGGCATTCCGCATCTCGGCGTTCTCCCGGTCGGCGCCCGTCGCCAACCCCGTGGTGCGCCTCGGGTTTCGGGTGTTCGGCCGACGCGAGCAGGTGAAGTTCGCCCGGCGGGCGTGCGAGCGGATGGCCCGCCTCACCGCCGAGGCCCTGGAGCGGCCGGCGGGCGGCGGGCAGGTCCCGCGCGCCGGCGACGGGGTGGTGGCGCGGCCCCGCACGGCCGCCCGCCGGTCCCCCGCCGACCGGCTCCTGGACCGGTAGGACGGCGCCTACCCGTCCCGGCCGAGCTCGGGCTCGGGGCTGCTGCCGGGCGAGCGGGCCTCGGCCAGGGCGGCCCACAGGTCGGTGGCGGACGGGGCGCCCACGAAGGCGCGGTGCACGACGCCCTCGGCGTCGGCCATCACCGTGCAGGGCACGACCTCGACGTCGTAGCGGTCGTGGAGATCCTTGCGGTCCTGCCAGGAGACCTCCTGGACGGTGACCTCGCCGCTGGCCAGCACCGCCGCCTTGGCCGTCGTCTCCTTGCACGATGCACAGGTGGCGGACGTGAACACGGCGACCAGCCATGGCCGCCCGGGGCCGTCGAAGTCAGCCCGGTCGAGCTGGCCGGGCGGAGCCCAGCCGGCCCGGACGCCCGACTGCGTGGGCGGCTCCGGCCGCCGCCGCTGCACCACCTGCGCCGCCACCACCGCCACCACGGCCAGCACCGCTGCCACGACAAAGCGCTCCACCCGGCGGTCCTCTAGTCGAGCGGGATTCCGGGGCCGACCCAGATCCCGCCGGTGGCCAGGTAGTACCCCCGCTCCACGGTCACGGGCGAGGTCGAGCGGACCACGAGGGGCAGCGCGGCGCGCGTCACGTGCTCGTTGACCAGGAACGCCGCCCGCCGGCCCGGCCCGACCTCCTTGTCCTGGAGGCCCTCGACGGCGAGCGCGGTGCCGGCGTCGAGCCCGGTGACCGAGATACGGGCGACCGTGGCGCCGGTGTTGGCCACGAACAGCCACTCGCCATCTCCCTCCGACGGCCCGGCGGTGGTGAACAGCCACCGGTTGGCACTGCGGCGCAGGCCGATGGTGTCGGCCCGCCCCGGCCCTCCTGCCGGCGGGACGTACCCCAGGGCACGGGAGACGACCACCGGCTCCCCGTCGAGCGACTCGACGGTGAGCGAATGGTGCACGCCGCGCGGCACCCCCACCTCCTCGTTGATCACCACGTCGAGGCGACCTCGGGCCGGCACCGTGCGCTCGAAGTCCTCGGCCACCCCCTCGTCGAGTATCAGCTGGAACAGCAGGGTGGCCTCGCGGTCGCCCGGGTTCGACACCGAGTAGTGCTCGTCCACGCCGTCGGCCAGGACGCCGGCCGAGAACTGCCAGAGCGTGCCGAGCGACGGCGCGCCGACCGAAACCGACACCCCCGCCTTGCCCGCCGCGGCGCGGGTCTGGGTCTGCGCCGCCACCACCCGCCCGGTGCGCACCGCCACCTCGGTGGAGATGGCCTCCCGCCGGCGGACGTGGTCGCCGATCTCGCGCACGACCAGGCTGCGGGCGGGCACCACGATGGGCCGGAAGGCGGCCGGAGCGGCGCGTCCCTGGTCGGTGCTGAACGACAGGTCGACGATGGCGTCCTCGGGGAACGGGTTGAACAGGGAAAGGGCCAGGCCGGCGTCCTTGGCCGTAGCACCATCGGCGAAGTGCCAGCGGTCGGACGCCCGCGACGAGCAGGGGGTGGCATCGGAGTCCGACGGTCCGCGCACGACCAGCTCGGCCGCCACCTGCCCGATGTCGAGGTCGACAACGGCCGCTGCCCAGGGCGCCTGGACGAGATCGCGCAGCGCCACCTGGGTCACCGACATGGGGGCCACCTGCACCGGCGAGGCGACGGGCTGGCCGGCCAGCGGCACCACGGTGACGGTTCCCGACGCCGCCCGCTCGGTGGGGTTGGCCACGTGCACCACGCCGTCGGCGCCGCTTCCCTCGCCCGCCGTGGCCCCCACGCAGAACCAGCTCGAGGAGAGCGCCGATCCGGGGGCGGCCGTGGGCATCACCGCCCGGCTGGCGACAGACGCCGGCAACGTGGCCCGCGGGCGTTGCGCCCGGTCGGCGACGCCGCCGGCGGCGAGCAGCAACGCCACCGACACGAGCACCGGCGTGCGCCGCGCCCTCACCGGGCCACCCCGGACCGGCGCCGGCGACCGGTGATCAGGAACCGGAGGGCGACCGCCCACAGGACGATCTGGACGGCGATGGCGCCGTAGCGCAGGACCGACGTGCGGTAGCGCAGGGTGGCGCCGCCCGACGCCGGCACGGTGTACGAGTTGGCCCAGCCGAATGCCTCCTTGCGAGGGGCCGCCCTGCCGCCGGCCCGCAGCTCCCACCGCGGCGACGACGCTTCGGACAGCAGCACGTTGTCGCCCGCCGCCAGCGGGCCGCTGAAGCGGGTGGGCGTGCGCTCGACCGCCAGCACGGGGGGCGACCCGGCGAGCTCCACGCCCCGCAAGGCGCCCAGGCCGGCCGCCACGTCGGTGGCCAGCACCTTCGGGTCCACCTTGGCCCGCGCCGGCGCCCACGCCGCGTTCTCGTAGACGAGCAGAGCCGAGTCCCCCTGCACCTTCTTGAGGTCGAGCTGGGCGTCGAGGGCGGCGGGGAGGTCCGGCGGCGGCGGCCGCTCCGCCTTCGCTGCCCGGCGGTTCGACGTCCGATCGGGCGCGGTGCGCAGCGGGACCACCACGTAGCGGATGGCGGCCGGAGCCAGCAGGTGCCCGAGGCTGGTCGTGCCCTCGGCCCGGGCCACCTCGACTGCGTCGGCCAGCTGCTGGGTGTCGTGGGGCCCGGCGCCGGGCCACAGGCCCGTCACGTCGGGCGGGCCGTTGCGGGAGGTGGCGTAGGACACGCCGTCGGCCAGCCGCCAGCCCGTGAGCGGCAGGGCCTGGGGGTCGCCCAGCCACAGCACCCGGAAGGCGCCCGCCGCCTTCTGCTCCGGCATCCACGAGAGCAGCCCGGCGAAGTCCTGGCGGGGCATGTCCCACCGGCCGCCGAGGGCGGAGCCGACCACCGGAAGCGCCCCGAGGAGGACGGCGACGAGGGTTGCCGTTGGGGCGATCTGGCGCCAGCCGAACCGGTAGCGGGGCACGTCGACCTCGAAGGCGAGCAGGCCCAGGGCCACGGCGAGGGCGAGGGCGGCGGCGGCCGGTGCGAGGAGCACCTCGGCAGGGGGCATGGCGACAGGGAGCCATGCCCGGCTGCCCGCCCAGGCCACGCCCCAGCACGTGATGGCGAGGACCCACATCCGCGCCGCCCACTCCAGCCGGCGATGGCGTCCCACCAGCAGCGGCAGGGTGGCGGCCGCCACGAACACCCAGCCGATGGGCGGGGCGCCGAGGGGGCCCGTCTGGAAGCGCAGCAGCGCCCCCAGTCCGGTGGCCTGCGAGGCGTCGGACCCGACGCTGGTGACCGCCGAGAGCTGACTGCCGGGGAGCACAAAGTCGACGGACCACGGGAACAGCAGCACGGCGGCCACGCCGATCGCCCCCAGGCCGGCCACGACCGCCCGAAGGGTACGGCCACCCTCGCCGGCCAGCACGGAGCCGAGCGCCAGCCCCACCGCCATGACCACGACCATCACGACCACCGGCGGGGCGAGGGCGGCGGCCACCGCCACGAGTACGCCCAGGGCCAGGACGACTCGTCGCAGGCCGTGGTCGTCGTGGTCGTGGCCGGCAAAGGGGGCGATGCCGGTGGCCTGGAGGAGGCTGCGCAGGATCCATGGGGCCAGCGCGTAGGCGACCACGCCGTGCAGACGGCCGCCGGCGATGGCGTTGTACGGCAGGGGGATGGCGACGTAGACGACGAGGGCGGCCAGGCGGGCCCGCTGCGACCCGAAGGGGGCGGCCAGAGCGGCGGCGCCGATGGCGCCGACCGGCAGCGCGCCTACCACGAGGAGCGTGCGCAGGAGGCCGGTGGCGCCGCCCAGCAGGACGCCGGCCACGCCGAGGAGGCCGAAGGCGGCGGGGGCGGGGGCCTCGGAGCCGAGACCGGCCTGGTTCCAGCCGCTGGCGAACGACCGCAGGAGCGACAACGCCCCGGGGAACGGCGCCATCTGGTGCACGGCCGGTATGCCGCGGGTGATCAGGTGACGGCTGCCGACCAGCAGGACGAGGGCGACCCCGCCACCGACGGCCAGCGACAGCCCCACGGCGCGCCGCTCCTCCTCGCCCCGGTCGAGGGCGCGGGCGCGCGCCGCCGCCCCCTTGGTGCGGCGACGGATCCGCTCGCCCGCCAGCTGGCCGCGGAGGAAGGCGCTGAAGCGGGCGCTTCCGCGCACCTGCAGGTTGCGCACCTCGCCGTCGGGCACCTGCCGGGTGGCTCGCACGCTGCGCCGGGCCACCCGCAGTTCGCCCAGCCGGCGCAGGTTCCAGGTCCAGGCGGCAGCGGTGTCGCGCGCGGTGGCCGTGTGGCCCGAGAGCAGGCCGAACAGCATCTCGGCCACCGCCAGCAGGGCCACCTGGGGCAGCACCCGCACGAGGTGCCAGGTGCTGTAGTCCTTGAGCACGGCCCGCAGCCGGTGGCGCAGGACAAACGGGCGGGCCATCCGGCGCAGGCTGGCCTGGCCGGCGGGGGCCGGACCGCCGCCTGGGGAGCGCAGGCCGGCGGACATGGCCTCGCGGTGGCGCACCCGGGCGCCGGGGGCGACGACCACCCGGGCGCCCGCCACCTGGGCCCGCCACGACAGGTCGAGGTCCTCGCCGTACAGGTGCATGCCCGGGTCGAACCCCCCGAGGCTGACGAACAAGTCGGCCCGCACCAGGGTGCAGCCGCCGGGCGCCACGAACACGTCGCGCACGGCGTCGTGCTGCTCCTGGTCCAGCTCGCCCCGGTCCACCAGAGCGTGGGGCGCCCCGCTCTTGTCGACGCCCATGCCCACCTGGAGGAGGCGCTGGGGATCGTCCCAGTCGACCAGCTTGGGCGCCACCAGGCCGGCGTTCGAGCGGAAGGCCTCCTCCACCATCAGGCGCACGGCGTCGGGGGCCGGCGCCACGTCATCGTGGCAGAGAAGGAAGTGCGAGGCCCCTTCCACCAGGGTCAGGGCCTCATTGGTGGTCGCTGCGTACCCCCGGTTGGTGGGCATCCGGCGCACGAAGGCGCCCGGCAGGACGTCGGCCACCCGGGGCGTGGGGTCGACGGCGCTTCCGGCGTCGACGACGAGCACGGAAAAGTTCGGGTAGTCCTGGTCGGCGAGGGCCTCGAGGGCCTCCTCCAGCCATGGCCCCGAGTCGCAGGTGACCACCACGGCGACCACGGGGGGCGCCTGGAGCGGGGAATCCATTTCGGCCGAGGTTAGCCGGGGGGGCGGGCGGGCCCGGGGTCACACAGACCCTCACCTTGGCGGATTCTGACGTCGGCGCGGGGATGTGCACTGTGCGGCGCGCCCGTAGACTTGTGGCATGGACGACGTGCCCGAGGCCCTGCGCGACGCCGGCTACGTGCTGGTGGGGCTAGGCGTGGTGTGGTTCCAGAAGGCGATGGTGCTGCGCCGGGAGCTCTCCAAGGATCTGCCCGACCTCGCCGACCTGCGCCCGCCCCTGGCCGGGGCGGTGCGGGGCGCCGCCGGGGTGCTGCGGTCGGTGCTCGAGGGCACGATCGCTCCCCCCGCCCCCCCCGGTCCCGGGTAAAGAATCACCGGATCACGGCGGTTCTTTCCTCGGAAACCCGGTGATCACCCGCTGAGGGCCCTGGCCTCGTCGAGGACGGCCCGCAGGGTCCCGTCGAGGGGGACCTCCGGCTCCCAGCCGGTAGCCGCCCGCAGCCTGGACGGGTCGCCCCGCAGCTCGGGGACGTCGACCGGCCGCAGCAGGTCGGGATCCGGCTCCAGCCGCAGGTCGGCGCCGGCCAGCACCAGCAGTCGCTCCACCAGCTCGCCCACCTCCACCGAGCGCCCGGTGCACACGTTGTAGGCCTCGCCCGGCTCGCCCCGCTCCACCAGGAGCCGGTAGGCCCGCACCACGTCGCGGACGTCGACGACGTCGCGCCGGGCCGACAGGTTCCCCACCCGGAGGGCGCCGGCGCCGTCGCGCTGGGCGTCCACGATGCGGCGGGCGAAGGCGGGAATGGCGAACGTGGGCGCCTGGCCCGGCCCGGCGTGGTTGAAGGGCCGGGCCCGGACCGCGGCGGTCCCCCGGCCCAGGTGGGCCTGCACCGCCACCAGCTCGGCCGCCGCCTTGCTCGCCGCGTAGGGCGACACGGGCCGCAGGGGCTGGTCCTCCCGCACCGGGAGCTGCTCGGGGCCCACGGCGCCGTAGACCTCGGCCGAGCTGATCACGAGCACCCGGGGGGCGCCGGCGCACGCCCGGGCCGCCTCCAGCACGTTCAGGGTGCCCCCGGCATTCACCCGTAGGTACTCGGCCGGCTCGTCCCAGGACCGCTGCACGTGGGCCAGGCCGGCCAGGTGGTACACGGCGTCGGGGGCTGCGGCGGCCATCGAGCGGGCGACGGCAGCGGCATCGGTGACATCGACGTCGGTGTCGGCGGCGACCACCTCGTCGCCGGCGTTGTCCAGGTGGGCGACCAGCCAGCGGCCGACGAAGCCCGAGCCGCCGGTGACGTAGGCCTTCACGAATGCGCCAACGAGCGGTAGAGCTCGGCGTGGGCCTTGCCGCTGGCCTCCCACGTGTGGCGGGCGGCCACCGCCAGGCCCCGCTGGCGGCGGGCGTCGAGGCCGGCGTCGCCCCGCACGAGCATGTCGAGGATGCCGGCCAGGCCGTCGGCGTCGCCCGGGTCCACCAGCATGGCCGACCCCGCCGCCATCTCCTCCATGGCCGAACCCGTAGTGGTGACGAGCGGCGCCCCGCAGGCGAGGGCCTCCAGGGCGGGGAGGCCGAAGCCCTCCTCGAGGGAGGGGTAGGCGACGGCCGAGGCCCGGCGCAGCAGGCTGGGGACGCTCTCGTCGGGCACGTACCCGGTGCGCACCACCCGGTCGCCGTGGCCGGCTGCGGCGATGGCGGCGTTGACCTCCTTGGCGCCCCAGCCGTCCACGCCGGCCAGCACGAGGGAAAGGTCGGGATGGTTGGGCGCCATGCGGTCGAAGGCCTTCACCAGCGTGGGCACGTCCTTGCGGGGCTCGATGGTGCCCACAAAGGCCACGAACGGCTCCCGCACGCCGAGGGCGGCGAGGGCGGCGGTGTCGTCCGAGGCGCCCGGGTCGGGGGTGAAGCGGCTGAGGTCGACACCGTGGGGGATCACCCGCACCTGGCCCAGCGCCGGGCACAGCTCGGCCAGGCGGTCGGCGGTGGCCCGGCTCACGCACACCACCGCCTCGGCGTGGCGGGCCGCCACCCGGATGGCCCGGCGGAACAGCGCCACCTTCCCCCGCTCGTGCCACTCCGGATGGTCGAAGAAGGTCAAGTCGTGGACGGTGACGACGGTGGGCAGCTGCGACGACTCCGGGATCGTGTAGTGGGGGGAGTGGTGGACCTGCACCGGCGGCTGCAGGCCCCGCAGCAGCCGGGGCAGCCGGGCCTGCTCCCACGCCAGGCGCATCGGACGCGACCCGGGGGCGTCGGCCACCACCACCGCCTCCGGTGACAGCGCCTCCCAGCGGGCGGCGTCGTTGCGGCGGGACACGAAGGTGAGCCGCACGTCGTCACGGCGCGACAGGGCGGCGGCCAGGTCGATCGTGTACCTGCCGGCGCCCGACGGGTTCGCCGGCACCGCCGTCACGTCCAGCGACACGGCGACCTGCTCGGTGCCCGTCACGATGGTCCCGAGGAAAGAACCACCGGAATCCGGTGGCCATGCACTCGAAAGCGGTGGGCGGGGGTCACGCGACGGACTTCCAGGCTTCGACGTGGTGTGTCGCAGCCGCCTTCCAGGTGAGCTCGGCGGCCCGGAGGAGGCCGCCGGTCACGAGTTCGGCCCGCCGGCGGTCGTCGCCGGCGGCCGCCACGAGGCCGGTGGCGATGGAGTCCACGTCGAGCGGGTCCACCTCCAGGGCGGCGCCGGCCGTGCTGGGCACGGGGCTGGCCACCACGGGGACGGCGGCCGCCATAGCCTCCACGGCGGGTAGGCCGTAGCCCTCGAACAGGGGGACGTAGGCGACACAGCGGGCGCCGGCGTACAACCCGGCGAGCACCGCGTCGGGCACCATCCCTGCGACCTTCACACCGTCGACCCGCCGCAGGGCGTCGACCTCGACGCCCCACCCGGGCGGGCCCACCAGCACCAGCGGCCACGGGTCGGGCAGCAACGGGCGGGCCCTGGCGTACGCCTCCACCAGCCGGGTCAGGTTCTTCCGGGGCTCCAGCGTGCCCACCGCCAGCAGGTACGGGCCGTCCACCCCGAGGCCGGCGACCACGGCGGCGGCACCGGCCGCATCGGCGGGCGGCAGGTGGTCGCAGCCGTACATGGGGTCGAGCACCTGCACACGGGCGGGCGGGGCACCGGCCGCCACCACCTCGTCGGCCGTGGCCGGGGAGGGCACGACGAGCATGGCTGCGGTGCGGGCGGCCCTGGCCAGCGCCCGGTCGTGCCAGCGCCGCCCGCGGGCGGGGTAGGCATCGGGCAGGCGGCGCCAGGCCACGTCGTGCACGGCCACCACCAGCGGCACCGCCCCCGACGGCGGGGCGGACAGGGACGGTGCGAACACCAGGTCGAAGCGGTGGCCGGTCACCCCCGCCAGGCCGCGCACCCAGGCCCGGCCGAGCACCACGCCGGGCAGGGGCGACGTCACCACGGGGTGGCCGAGGGCGGCGACGGGGTCGGGCCCCGCCGGCGGGCGGGAGGCCAGGAGGGTCACCTGGAGGTCGCCGTCGAGGGCCGCCAGCAGGCTGCGGAGGTAGGTGCCGATGCCGCCCGGCGCCGTGCGCCGCAGCTGCTCCGCCACCATCAGAACGTGCACGTCAGTGCACCTCCAAGGCCTGGCGGTACAGGGCCGTGAGGCCGGCGGCGCACTGCTCCCATGAGAAACGGGCCGCCTGCTCACGCCCCCGCGCCACCATGCCGGCCCGCACCTCGTCGTCGCCCAGCACGTGGGCCAGCGCCTCGCCCAGAGCCTCGCGGTCGCCCGGCGGAACCAGGCAGGCGGCGTCGCCCAGCACCTCGGGCAGGGCGCCCGCCCGGGTGGCCACCACCGGCACGCCGGCGGCCATGGCCTCCAGTGGGGGCAGGCCGAAACCCTCGTAGAGCGACGGGAAGGCGAGCACGGCCGCCCCCCGCAGAAGGGCGGCGGCACGGGCCTGGTCGACATAGCCCACTCGCACCACCCGGCTCGAGGCGGCCGACCGATCGACAGCGGTCTGGAAGGCTTCCACGCCCCAGCCGTCGGGGCCGGCCACGACCAGCCGGAGTTCGGGGAAGGCGCCGGCGATGGCATCGAAGGCGGCCACCAGGTCGGGCAGCCCCTTGCGCGGCTCCACCGTGCCGAGCGCCAGCACGTACGGCCCCTCCACACCGGGGCCGGCGGTGGCGCCGGCGGCCGGCTGCACCGGCACGCCGTGGTGGACGGGGTGCACCCGCTCGGGGTCGGCGCCCAACAGCTCCACGACCTCCGCCGCCACGAAGGCCGACGGCGTGTGCACGTGGGCGCCCCGGGCCAGCGCCCGGCGCACGAGGGTGGGGAAGATCCGCGTCGCCCCGGTGGCCAGCTCGGGGAAGCGCAGCGGCGTCAGGTCGTGGACGGTGACGATCTGGCGGGCGCCACGGGCCGGTGGCACGCAGAAGTTGGTGCCGTGCACCACGTCGACCGGCCCGGTCCACCACTCGATGGGCGGGGTGTCGGCCCGGGCCCACGTGCGCAGGAGGGCGCCCGCCGCCATGGGACGGTCGAGCGCCCGCACGCCGGCGGGCAGGAGGGCGGCCAGCGCCGTGCGCCCACGCAGCGACAGCGCGTAGGCCGACAGGTCCAGCCCTCCCCCGGCGGCCAGGGCGCCCAGGGCGCCGGCCACGAAGGTGCCCACGCCGGTGCGCTCGCCGAGCAGCGCGGTGGCGTCGACGGCGACCCGCAGGGCGTTCACCGGCGGCAGCCTACGTTGCAGCACCTGGGCGCCACCGCCGGCGCCGGCGCCACCAGGACGGTGACTCCGGCGACCGCACCGCCACCAAGCCGGCCACGAAGGCGGAGGCGGCTGCACCGCTCACATGGCAGCAATGGCCTTCCTGATCACGCTTGTCGCGGTGACCCGGGATCGGTAACGCCGGTGTTCACCCGGCCTGATTTCGGGGATGACGAGGGTCCTCCGGCGGCACCATGGGCCGCTTGCCGGTGCCTGCCACCTGCGCCCAGCCGTCGAAGCTCTTCTTGTCGTGGCCAGTCGACGCGCACCACCACCCGGGTGGGCACGGGCGAGCGCACCCGCCCCGGCGGAGAACCGGACGCCGGCGTCACCGGCATGTCCTGTGGCGGAGGGGCCGGGAGGTCGACGCCGAGGCCGGGCAGGACGCCGTTGCGCCGGCGCCGGACACGCCAGCAACTAGCTTGGCCGCCCGATGACCGCACACCGCCGGTGCTGACCGCCCTGGCCGGCGGCGTGGGCGCGGCCCGGATGCTGCGGGGCCTGGCTGGCGTGCTCGACCCCGCCGCCATCACCGCCGTGGTCAACACGGCCGACGACGTGGTGCTGCACGGGCTCCACCTGAGCCCCGACCTCGACACCGTCGTCTACACGCTGGGCGCCGGCAGCGACGAGGAGCGGGGGTGGGGCCTGGCCGGCGAGACGTGGACAGTGATGGAGGCGCTCGAGCGCTACGGCGGCCAGACGTGGTTCCGCCTGGGCGACCGCGATCTGGCCACCCACCTGTACCGCACGCAGCGCTTCGCCGAGCAGGCCACCCTCAGCGAGGTGACGGCCGAGGTCGCCGCCGCCTGGTCGGTGGGTGTGCGCCTGCTGCCGATGAGCGACGACCGGGTGGAGACCAGGATCACGGTGGCCGGCCCGGGGCCGGGCACGTCGACCGAGATCGGCTTCCAGGAGTGGTTCGTGGGCCGCCGGCACTCGGTTGCGGTGGAGCGGGTCCGCTTCGACGGGGCGGAAGCGGCCCATCCGGCGCCTGGCGTGCTGGCCGCCATCAACGAGGCCGACACCGTGGTCATCTGCCCGTCCAACCCCCTGGTGTCGATCGCCCCGATCCTGGCCGTGCCGGGGATCGCCGACGCCGTGCGGGCCCGCCGTGACGACGTGGTGGCGGTGAGCCCCATCGTGGCCGGCGCCGCCCTTCGGGGCCCGGCCGACAGCCTGCTGCGCGAGCTCGGCCACGAGTCGTCGGTGGTCGGCGTGGCCCACTTGTACGCGTCCCTGGCCGCCACCTTGGTGGTGGACGACGCCGACGCCGAGCTGGCCCCCGGCGTGGAGGCGGCGGGGATGCGCTGCGTGGTGACCCCGACGGTGATGCGGGGCCGGGCCGAGGCGGCCGCCCTGGCGCGCGTCGTGGTCGGCGGCTGACGGGCGGGCGGGCAGACGAGGTGACCGGGGCGCTGACGATCCTGCCTGTGCACGGCCTGCCCGAGGTCCGTCCCGGCGACGTGCTGGCCGACCTCATCGCCCTCGCCGCCGACCTCGCGGACGGCGACGTGGTGGTCGTCACCCAGAAGATCGTGTCGAAGGCGGAGGGGCGCCTGGTGCCGGTCGATCCCGCACTCGGCGCCCGGGCCCACCGCCCGGTGGTGGAACGCGAGTCGGTGCGGGTGCTGCGCCGGCGGGGCGACCTGGTGGTGAGCGAGACGGCCCACGGCTTCGTGTGCGCCAACGCCGGCGTCGACCTGTCCAATGTGGGGCCGGGGCAGGCCGTGCTCCTGCCGGTCGACGCCGACCGCTCGGCCCGGCGCATCCGCGACGGGCTGCGGGGCCGGGCCGGTGTGCACGTGGGCGTGGTGGTGTCGGATACGTTCGGGCGCCCATGGCGCCGGGGGCTCACCGATGTCGCCATCGGCACCGCCGGGGTGGCCGCCGTCGTCGACCTGCGGGGCACCACCGACACCTGGGGCCGGCCCCTCGACGTCACCGAGGTGTGCGTGGCCGACGAGCTGGCCGGCGCCGCCGAGCTGGTGATGGGCAAGGCGACCGGCGTGCCCGTCGCCATCGTGCGGGGCGTGGACCCGGCCTGGCTGCGGGAGTCGTCCGTGCGGGCCGAGATCGTCCGTCCCCCGGCCGAGGACCTGTTCCGCTGAGGCGGCTCCGGTCAGCGGCTCAGGACCGCGGCGGTCCGGTTCGGCTGGCCGGTCTCACCGCGGCCGGCCGATGAGACCTACCGGACGGCAGGCGTGCGGTCGACCCGCTTGGTGAGGATCTCCTGCGTGTTGGTGACGTCGGTGGCGTTGCGGGTGTCGCTCCAGGCGAAATACGCCGCCGCCGGCGTGGACGCCACCGCCGGGAGGGCGTCGTTGCCCACCTCGGCCCAGTAGCCCAGCTCGCGGTCGATGGTCTTGTCGTTCAGCTTCTGGTCCACCGCGAACGTCTTGCCGCCGTCGGTGGAGAAGGTGGCGTGCACGTCGAGGATGTTCCTGCGGGTCTCGCGGTAGAAGACCACGTCGATCCGGCCATCGGGCGACACCGCCATGGCCGGGCTGTAGGCGCTGCCGCCCGGGCTGGTGTGCATGCGCACCGACTTCTCCCAGGAGGCGCCCTGGTCCTGCGACCGCCGGAAGAACACCTCGGCCCGGTTGTCACGCTCGTCGGCGAACAGGAGGTAGAAGAAGCCCCGCTTGGGATCGATGTGCAGCTTGGCGGAGTCGTACTGGATCCCGATCCCCGGCTGGCGGTCGATGACCACGGCGGCGAAGGTCTTGCCGTCGTCGCCCGACCGGGCCAGCAGCAGCTCGTAGGGCTGGCCCTCGATCCGGCGCAGGAAGGTCATGTACACCGTGCCGTCGTCGGCCAGGACGGCGGCCGACGGGCTGTTGCCGCCTTCGGGTGTCACCAGCACGGGCGCCGTGAACGTCTTGCCGGCGTCGTCGGAGCGGAAGAAGTAGCCCTGGGTGCACCGCCCGGGCGCACAGCCCCACACCGTCACCAGCAGCCGGTCGACGCCGGCCGGGTCGGTGGACACGGTGAGCTGGGGCCGCACGTAGGACAGCTGCGGGTCGCCGCTGTGCAGGATCTCCCGGGCGGTGGAGAAGGTCCTGCCGCCGTCGGCGGAGTCGACGAGGAGGATGCCGTCGCCCCCGCTTCCCGCCCGCTCGCCCCGGAGACCGACGGAGCGGGTACCGAACACGGCGTACACCCGGTTCGGGTCGGCCGCCATGGTCACGTTCCCCATGGGGAGCAGGCCGGCCGAGTCGAGCGTGCAGGGGCCGAACTCGGCAGGGACGGTGAACGCGCCGTCCGTCCAGGTCTTGCCGCCGTCGAACGTGGTGTGCCAGCCGCACTGGCCGCCCACCAGGTTCTGGTCGCCCACCACCTGGTGGTCCCCGTTGGCCGGGTCCACCGCGATGGACGGTCCCTCGTAGCCGCGTGCGGGACGGCGGTCGTCGTTGGCCCTGCAGGGGAGCCCAACGCACAATTCGGTGGAGCCGGCCTGCTGGGCCGCCGACGGATCGTCGTTCAGCTCGGAGGGGAGCCGGAGTGCGGTGAGGAGCAGGAGCAACCCGCCCACCATCATCAGCGCCACAGGGGCGCGACTAGGACGGGTGCTCCTGCTCCCTGCCACCGTACGAGCTACTGCTGGTCCGGCTCAGTCGTGGCGGACAGGCGCCGACTGCGGCTGCGGGCGACGGCCCCGCACCAGGGTGGCGAAGCCGGCGCCGAAGAGCACGAGGCCGGCGGCCCCGAGCACCATGGTCAGAGCGACGACGCCGTTGCCGTCACTGGCGCCCACGGGCTGCGTGGGCGTCGCCGGAGCGGCGGGCGAGGCGACGGGGACCGTGCCGTCGGGGCCGGTCACGGCGACCGAGGCGCGGGCCGGGGTGCCGTAGACGGCTTCGCCGTCGGACTTGGTCTGGGTGGCGACCAGGACGTACTGCCCGGGATCGGCCGTCTTGGGCACGGAGACCGTGGCAGAGATGTTGCCGTTGGCGTCGGGAGTGGCCCGGCCGACCTCAGGACCGCCCGCCCCGTTCCAGTGGATCACGACGGGGCCGGCGCCCTTGGCGGCGAACGAGGAGCCCGTGGCCGTGAAATTGGTGCCGGACGCGGTGGCCGCGGTGGACGACTGCAAGGTGGCCAGCGCTGTACACGCGTACGCCGACGCCGCAAAAGCGACGCCGAGGGCGGCTGCACCGAGAGCCGAGAGGACGGACGCCTTACGAAGCCCCATCGAGAACACCTCCGAGTATGGAACCCCGCACAGAAGTCCCTCATCTATGTTCACACTCTTTCGGACCGGAAGCAAGGCCGGTCGTGCCCGGTCGACCCCCCGAAACCGATGTTCCGGATGGGAAAGGCTACGAACTGGCGGAGGTCGGCGGGTGGAGCACAGGCAGGAGGAGCGCGTCGAGTGCGTCACCCTCGAGGGTCTCCACCTCCATGAGGGTCGAGGCGATGGCGTCGAGGGTGGAACGGCGTTCCTCCAGGATCGCCTTCACCCGTTCGGCCGCCTGCTCGAGGATCACCTGGACCTCCGAGTCGACATCGGCCATCACCCGCTCCGAGGTGCGGCTGGCCACGCCCTCCACGCCCAGCACCCCCGCCCAGCGGGCGGTGAAGGGCCCCAGGCGGTCGCTCATGCCGAACTCGGCCACCATCCGCCGGGCCAGGATGCCGGCCCGGTCGAGGTCGTCCGCCGCGCTGCTGGAGTGCTCGCCGGTGGCGATCAGCTCCGACGCCCAGCCGCCAAGCAGGGCGGTGATGCGGTTGACCAGCTGGCTGCGGGTGATGGTGACGCTGTCGCCCTCGGGGGCGAACCAGGTGGTGCCGAGGCTGAGGCCCCGGGCCACGATCGACAGCTTCCCGATGGAGTCGGTGCCGGGCAGGGCGGTGGCCACCACCGCGTGGCCGGCCTCGTGGTAGGCGATGCGCCGGCGGTCCTCCGGCGAGATGATCCGCGAGCGCCGTTGGGGGCCGATGAGGACCCGCTCGATGGCCTCCGAGAGGTGCACCATGCCGATGCGGGGCACACCCCGGCGGGCGGCCAGCAGGGCGGCCTCGTTCACCACGTTGGCCAGGTCGGCCCCCGAGAAGCCCACCGTGCGCTTGGCCACGGCGTGCAGGTCGACGTCGGCGTCGATCGGCTTGCCCCGGGCGTGCACCTTGAGGATGCCGTCGCGGCCCTTCACGTCGGGGCGGTCGATGGTGACCCGGCGGTCGAACCGGCCGGGTCGCAGCAGGGCGCTGTCCAGGATGTCGGGACGGTTGGTAGCGGCGACGACGACGACGCCCGAGCCGGGCTCGAAGCCGTCCATCTCCACCAGCAGCTGGTTGAGGGTGGCCTCCCGCTCGTCCTGGCCGGAGAGGGCGACGACCCCCCGGGCCCGCCCGACGGCGTCGAGCTCGTCGATGAAGATGATGGCCGGCGCCTGCTGCTTGGCCGTGGCGAACAGGTCGCGGATGCGTGCGGGGCCCACGCCCACGAAGATCTCCACGAAGTCGGCGCCCGAGATGGAGAAGAAGGGCACGTGGCACTCGCCTGCCAGAGCGCGGGCCAGCAGGGTCTTGCCGCAGCCCGGCGGGCCCATGAGCAGGATGCCCTTCGGCACCGCCGCACCCATGGCCTGGAAGCGCTCTGGCGACACCAGGTAGTCGCGGACCTCGGCCAGCTCCTCGATGGGCTCGTCGAGGCCGGCGACCTCTGCGAAGGTGGTGGACGTCTCGTCGCCCTGGCCCCTGCGGGCGTTGGACCGGCCGAAGCCGCCCAGGGCGTCGCCGCTGCGCCCGCCGAAGATCAGGTAGAGGACGAACAGGCCGTCCACCAGGATCAGGGACGGCAGCACGACGTTGAGCGGCGCGATCAGGCCGTTGAGCGGCTGCTGGGCCACGCCCGTGCGCACACCCGCCTGGGTGAGCTCGGTGAACAGCTTGTTGAAGATCAGCTCGGTCTCGTCGGAGTAGGCGACCCAGTAGCGCCCCTCGAGGTCGTGGCCGACGACCCGGTTGTCGGCCACCCGGATGGTGGCGTCCTGGATGTCGCCCTCGCGCACGGCGGCGATGAACTCGTCGATGCGCAGCTGGTGGCCCGGCGTGTGCGGCTGGAAGCGCCACACGACCAGGCCGTAGAAGGCGATGAGGAGCGGCAGCGCCGACGCACACAGGATCAGCGCCCGCCGGCGCGTGCGGTCACCCGCCTCCTTTCCCTCGGGATCGGTCCTGCGTTCCTTCGCCGTCTTGGAGGCCACACGACGAGCGTACCGTCGCCTCCTGGCGGATTCCTGTACCTGTGTGCGGTCCGGGACCGGTGCCGGCCGTCACGCTGACCGGTCGGTTCTTCGAAGCCTCGACACCGCCTGGCGGTGTCAGAGCTTCAGAGAACCCAGATCAGGGCCCTGCACGGGCTACGTGCGGGAGCGGAACCAGTCGAGGGTGGCCCGGCAGCCCTCGTCGAGCGTGGTCCACGGCTTCCAGCCGAGGTGGATGGCGGCCCGGCCGGGGTCGAGGGCGGACCGGGCCAGCTCACCCGGTCGGGGCGGTGCGTAGGCGGCCGGCAGGGACGATCCGGCCTGGCCGGCGATCGAGGCGTAGAGGTCGTTGACCGACGTCTCCGCGCCCGTGCCGACGTTCATCAGCAGGCCGCCGCCCCGCTCGGCGGCCCGTACGAAGGCGTCGACCACGTCGTCCACGAAGACGAAGTCACGGGTCTGCCCGCCGTCGCCGAAGATCGTGCAGGCGTCCCCGGCCAGCAGGCGGCCGGCGAAGATGGCCACCACGCCGGCCTCGCCGTGGGGGTCCTGGCGGGGGCCGTAGACGTTGGCCAGGGCGAGGGCGGTGAACTCCAGCTCGTGCAGCTGGCGGTAGGCGAACAGGTAGTCGCCGACCGCCTTCTTGGCCACCCCGTAGGGCGACTCCGGCCGCTGCGGGTGCGACTCGCGCGTCGGCAGGTCGTCGGGTTCGACGGTGCCGTAGATGGTGCCGCCGCTGGAGGCGAAGACCACCTTGCGGGCACCGGCCAGGCGGGCACCCTCCAGCACCTTCAGCGAACCGATGACGTTGACCTCGGCGTCGAACGCGGGCCGGTCCACCGACACCCGCACGTCGGCCTGGGCGGCCAGGTGGTACACGACATCGGGCTTGCGGCGGGCGATCAGGTCGACCACCTGGTCCGACCGGACGTCGAGCCGGTGGAAGGTGAAGTCGGTGCCGTCACCCCGACCCGCCCGGGCCTCCGCCAGGTTGGCCAGCGAGCCGGTGGACAGGTCGTCCACCGCGTCGACGGCGTGGCCCTCGGCCAGCAGCCGGTCGACGAGGGTGGACCCGATGAAGCCGGCGCCGCCGGTGACGAGCGCCTTCACGGCCCCGGGCTCCGGACCTGGTCCAGCCGGGCGCCGGGCTCCACCGCGACGCCCTCGCCCACGACGCACAGACCGGTCAACCGGGCGCCTTCGCCCACCACCGCGCCGGGGCCGACGATCGACCCCTCGACCACGGCCCCCGGGCGGAGGACGGCGCCGGGGAGCAGCACGGAGCCGCTGACCGATGCGCCCTCGACCCGGCAGCCGGCGCCCACCACCGACGTCTCCACGCAGGAGTGCCGGCCGACGTAGGCGGCGTCGCCGACGAGCGAGCCGGGCCCGATGCCGACGTCGACCACCGGGCGGCCGATGACCCACGCCCCGTCGCCGGACCGGTGCGCCCCCGGCGCCGGGCTCCGCCCGGAGCCGGCGTTCACCACGTGCAGGTTGGCCCGCAGATACAGGTCCGGGGTGCCCGTGTCGGTCCAGTAGGCGTCGGACGCCAGCGCGTAGACCACCCCTTCGGCCGCCAGCGCGGGGAACGTCTCCCGCTCGATGTTCACCCGCCGGTCACCCGGGATGCGCTCCACCACCTCCGGCTCCAGCACGTAGAAGCCCGCGTTGATCAGATTGGTCGGCGCGGCGCCCGCTGCCGGCTTCTCCAGGAACGCCTCCACCCGGCCCGCCTCGTCGGTGGGCACCACCCCGAAGGCCGAGGGGTCGGCCACCGGCGTGAGGGCGATCGTGGCCATCGCGCCGGTGTCGCGGTGGAAGCGGACGAGGGCGCCCGTGTCGACATCCGAGAGCACGTCGCCGTTGACCACCAGGAACGTCCCGTCGATGCCGGCGTGCTGGGCGGCGAACCGGATGGCGCCGGCCGTGTCGAGCGGCTCCGGCTCGACCGCGTAGGTGAGGCGCACGCCGGCGCAGCGGTCACCGGGGAATGCGGCCAGGAAGGCGTCGGGCTTGTACCCCATGGACAACGTGACGTCGTCGATGCCGTGGGCGGCCAGATGGGCCACCACGCGCTCGATCATGGTGACCTCGGCCACCGGCAGCATCTGCTTGGCGATGGTGAGTGTGAGGGGGCGAAGGCGCGTGCCCTCGCCCCCCACGAGGACGAGGGCCCTCACGGCGAGGAGCTGGGCGTGGTGGCTCTGGTGGTGGACGGTGTGGTGGCTCCGGTGGTGGACGGTGTGGTGGCGGCCGTGGTGCCCGAGGTGTCGCCCGGCGTGGTGCTCGGCGTGGTGTCGCCCGGGAGCGTGGACCCGGTGCCCTCCGGGACGGAGGAGGGGACGGTGAGGCCCGGGCTGCCCGGCACGTCGTTGAGGTTGTCGAGCTCGCTGGCCGACGGCGGGTCCTTCGGGACGTCCGCTCCAGGCGTGGCGAAGGCGATCACCAGTTTGTCGCGGTCGCGCATGCGGATCTTCTTCGGGTCGCCCTGCTGCTCGTCGCCGTTCAGGAAGACCTTCATGCTGCCCTTCTTCCCGTCGGGGCAGGTGTCGCCGTTCCTGTAGTTTTTGCCGCCCGGGACCTGGACGTGCGAGCCGCTGACCTTGATGCCCACCGTGTCCGCGTACACGCCGAAGGTGGCGTTGCGCCCCGACGACGCCTTGGTGAACGGGTGGATGTGCATGACGCCGTCGCCGTGGGTGTGGATGCCGCGAGGGTCCTTGTCGCTTTGGACGTTCGGGAGGAACTCGCCGCAGGCGTAGATGCCGAGGGCGGCGTGCCAGTGGTCGCCGCCGAACTGCTTCTGCCCCGGCAGACTGGGCGGGCGCGGCTTGGCCGACTTGAGCGGGTTGGACGCCGCCTGGCGATCGTTGCGGCTCGTGACGATCACGAGCGAGCCCAGCAGCACGACCACCGCCATCGCCCCGTACCAGCCCCACGGCCGGGCGCCGCGGGCGGTGCGGCCACCGCCCGTGCTCGCGGCGCGGGCCACCTTCTTGTTGCTCGAAGCCTTTCCCATTGGGAGGAACCTACCGTGCCCGCGACACGCCGAGGGCCCGCTGGGCGCACACCATCGCCGCGCGCACCACCAGCCCTACGGCCACGACGGGCACCAGGGCGGCGCGTGGCCCGGTCGTCGTCCGGCGCCAGAACCGCAGGAGGGAACGGTGGTGCTCGACGATCATGCGGTAGGGACGCAGGTCGGTCGAGATGCCCTGGGCGTGCATGACCCGGGCCGCCGGCTCGAACGCCACCTTCCAGCCGGCCCGCTTGGCCCGCCAGCACAGGTCCACGTCCTCGGCGTACATGAAGTACGCCTCGTCGAAGCCGCCCAGGGCCACCCAGGCCTCCCGCCGGACGAGGAAGCACGATCCGGACACCCAGTCGGCGTCGATGGTGCGGGCGTGGTCCCAGTCGAGCATCCGGTAGCGCCGGGTGAAGCGGTTCCTGGGCGCGACCTGCCCCAGGAAGGCGTGCCCCAGGGCCACGCCGAGGTCAGGAAAGGTGCGGGGCGAGGGGTACAGCGTGCCGTCGAGGTTCTCGACCCGCGGCCCCACGAGCGCCACCCGCCGGTCCGTCTCGAGCACCGCCGCCATGGCCTTCACCGCGCCGGGCTCCAGCACCACGTCCGAGTTGCACACGAGCAGCAGGTCGCCCACGGTGAGCGTGGCGGCCCGGTTGGCGGCCGTGCCGTACCCGAGGTTGGCGCCGGTGGCGAGGAAGCGGGCGTCGGCGTCCGACGCCGCCAGCGCCGCCTGGGAGCCGTCGCGCGAGTCGTTGTCGGCCACGACCACGTCGTCCACGCTCTCGGCCCGCAGGCTCCGGACGCACTCGAGCAGGTGGTCGCGGGCCTTGTAGTTCACGACCACGGCGCTCACCTTGGCCGCCGACGGGCCGCGCTTCACGATGGGCGGCCCGATGACGAGAACCGGTAGCGGACCAGGGCGGCGAGTGCCCGCGCCGTGTCACGGGTGGCGAACTTGCGGCCCTCGTCCTGCGCCCGTCCGGCGAAGGAGATGGGCACCTCGTAGATGCGGATGCCCTGGCGCAGGAGCTTGGCCGTCACCTCGGGCTCGAAGTCGAAACGGTCCGACTCGATGGTGATGCCGTCGAGCACCGCCCGGTCGAACAGCTTGTAACAGGTCTGCACGTCCGACAGGTTCGTGTTGTAGAGCACGTCGGCGGCGATGCTCAAGAAGCGGTTGCCCAGGTGGGTCAGGTAGGCGGTGGTCTGGTGGGCGCCCAGGAAGCGGCTGCCGTAGACCACCGTGGCCCGGCCCTTGAGCACCGGCGCCAGCAGGGCGGGCCAGTCCTCGGGGTCGTACTCGAGGTCGGCGTCCTGGATGAGGACGAGGTCGCCATGGGCCCGGGCGAGCGCCGTGCGGATGCACGCCCCCTTGCCCTGATTGTCCTGGTGTCGCAGCACCATCACGGTGGAGTCCTCGATGGCGGCGAGGACCTTGTCGGTGCCGTCGGTGGAGCCGTCGTCGACGGCCACGATCTCGAGGTCGAGGTCGCCGGGCAGTTCCACGCGTCGCATGCGCCGGATGATCTCGCCGACCGTCGAGCGCTCGTTGTACACGGGGACCAGCACCGACAGCCGCTTGTAGGAGGGGGTGTCCGGCTCATCCTCCCTGCTGTCATCCGCCACTCCCGAGCACCTCCCGGAAGTAGGCGGCCGTGCGGGTGAGGCCTGTGCGCAGGTCGACCTCGGGCGCCCAGTCGAACAGGCTGTTGGCCAGGGTGACGTCGGGCTGGCGGCGGGCGGGGTCGTCCACGGGCAGCGGCTCGGTGATGATCTCCGAGCTGGACCCGGTGACCTCGACAGCCAGCTCGGCGAGTTCGCGCACCGAGTACTCAACCGGGTTGCCGATGTTCACCGGCCCCACGTAGCTCGAGTCGAGCAGGGCCAGGAACCCCCGCACCTCGTCGTCCACGTAGCAGAAGCTCCGGGTCTGGGAGCCATCGCCGTACACGGTGATGGGCGTGCCCGACAGCGCCTGCACCAGGAAGTTCGACACGGCCCGGCCGTCGTCGGGGCGCATGCGGGGTCCGAAGGTGTTGAAGATGCGCACGATCCGCACGTCGACGGCGTGGAAGCGGTGGTATGCCATCGTCATGGCCTCGGCGAACCGCTTGGCCTCGTCGTAGACGCCGCGCGGCCCCACGGGGTTCACGTGGCCCCAGTAGTCCTCGGGCTGGGGGTGCACCTGCGGGTCGCCGTACACCTCGCTGGTGGACGCCAGGAAGAACCGGGCCCCCTTCTCCTTGGCCAGGCCCAGCAGGTGCAGGGTGCCCAGGCTGCCGACCTTGAGGATCTGGATCGGCATGCGCGCGAAGTCGGCGGGCGACGCCGGGCTGGCGAAGTGGAGGATGGCGTCGACCGGGCCGGGCACGTGCACGTAGTTGCTCACGTTGTGGCGCTGGAAGGTGAAGCGCTCGTGGCCGAACAGGTGGGCGATGTTCTCCAGGCGGCCGGTGAGCAGGTTGTCGATGCCGACGACGTCGTCGCCCCGCCCGATGAGGTGGTCGCACAGGTGGGACCCGAGGAAGCCGGCGGCGCCGGCCACCACCACCCTCACCGCCCGAGCCCCTCGTAGGTGAAGCCCTTGCGGCGGGCCACCGCCGGGTCGAGCAGGTTCCGCCCGTCGACGATGCACGGGTGCGCCATCAGGCTCCGCACCTTGTTGAGGTCGAGCCACTTGAACTCGTCCCACTCGGTGAGCACCACCAGGACGGCGGCGTTCTCGCAGGCGGCGTACGGGTCGTCCACCCGCGTGATGCGGTCGAGGCCGACCGGGGCGGCGGCTGGGTCGTAGGCCCGCACGGCGGCGCCGCGGTCCTGGAGGCGGTGGACCACCTCCACCGCCGGCGAGTCCCTGGTGTCGTCGGTGCCGGCCTTGAAGGCCAGGCCCCACGCCCCCACGGTCACGCCGTCGAGCGAGCCGCCGGCCAGGCGCTCGACCTTGGCCACCACCCGCTCGCACTGCTCCTTGTTCACGGCCACCACGCCCCGCAGCAGGCTGAAGTCGTAGCCGTGGTCGTCGCCGATGCGGATGAGCGCCTGGGTGTCCTTGGGGAAGCACGATCCGCCCCAACCGGGGCCGGGCCGGAGGAACTCGAACCCGATGCGTTTGTCGTACCCCATGCCCAGCACGACCTCGCGCACGTCGGCGCCCACCGCCTCGCACAGGTTGGCCATGGCGTTGACGAACGAGACCTTGGTGGCCAGGAAGGCGTTCGACGCGTACTTGATGGCCTCGGCCGACACCGGGTCGGTGATGATGACCGGCGCCTCCAGGCGCTCGAAGAGCCGGGCCACGCGCGTGGCGGCGGCGGGGTCGACGCTGCCGATCACGATGCGGTCCGGGTGCAGGCAGTCGTACACCGCCGAGCCCTCGCGGAGGAACTCCGGGTTGGACACGACGTGCACGTCGGTACGGCCGAGCACCTGCTCGACCATCCGGGTGGACCCCACGGGCAGGGTGGACTTGTTGACGACGACCGCCTCCGGGCGCAGCAGGGGGCCGATCTCCTCGGCCGCCGCCCGCACGTAGCTCGTGTCGGCCGACCCGTCCTCGCCCTGGGGTGTGGGCAGACAGAGGAAGATGAACTCGGCGCCGTCCACCGCCGTCGCCGCGCCGAGCACGAACGAGAGGCGGCGGGTGGTGATGCCCTCGCGGACGAGGTCCTCCAGCCCGACCTCGAAGATCGGGATCTCGCCCCGGCTGAGGCGCTCGACCTTCCCGGAAACCACGTCAGCGCACACGACGTCGTGGCCGAGGTGGGCCATGTAGGCGCCCGTGGTGAGGCCCACGTAGCCCGTCCCCACGACGGCTATCCGGCTCATCGGCGCACCAGACGTTCGCGATGGTGCGACGTTGGCCCGGTCCGCTCGAAGGGCCGCTCGGCGCCCGCTCGCCCTCCGGGTGCTCTCATGCGGGCGGTCCGGACGGCGCGGTGAGCTCGTCGAGGAGCACCTTCACCAGCCGCTCGAGCGGCTCGTGGTGGTCGGGCAGAAGCGGCAGGCCCGACAGGCGCAGGGCGGCGTTGTCAAGCACCGACCACGCCGGGCGGGGAGCGGGGCGGGGCGGGTCGAGGGCGGTGGTGGGGATCGGGTGCACGATGGCGGGGTCGAGTCCGGCGGCGGCCACGATGGACCGGGCGAAGCCGAACCAGGTGGTGGCGCCCTGGTTGGTGACGTGGAAGGTGCCCGGCAGGCGCCCCACCACGAGCGTGGCGACCACGGAGGCCAGGTCCTCGGCGAACGTGGGGCAGCCGTGCTGGTCGTCCACCACCTTCAGCCCGCCCGGACCGGCGGCGGCGGCGGCCCGCAGGATCGTCTTCACGAAGTTGCGCCCGTGGCGGCCGCAGACCCACGACGTGCGCACGATCGTGGACCCGGGGTCGAGTTCGCCCTCACCGCCCAGCTTGGAGCGGCCGTAGGCGGAGATCGGCCCGGTGACGTCCCACTCGGTGTAGGGCCGACCGGCGTCGCCCGGGAAGACGTAGTCGGTGGAGACGTAGCAGACCCGGGCCTCCACCAGCCGGGCGCCCTCGGCCACGTGCCGGGTGCCCAGGGCGTTCACCCGGTAGGCCCGGTCGGGATCGAGCTCGCAGCCGTCGACGTCGGTGTACGCCCCCCCGTGGACAACCGCGTCCGGCGCCACCGCGGTGATCCACTGCAGCACGCTGTCGCGCGACGTCAGGTCCAGCGCGTCGCTCCCCGGGGCCACCACCTCATGCCCCACGAACGCGGCGGGAAGCTCCCGCCCGAGCTGCCCGGAGCCCCCCGTGACAAGGACCTTCACCCAGCGGCCGACGAGTCGAGTGCCGAAGGCACGAGACGGGCGCAGGGTTCGCCGCCGGCCGCCGCCGCCGCCGAAGGCGGCCCCCTCCGGCTGGCGGCACGAGCCGGCGCAGCCGGCTCAATGAGAAGCAGAGCGGTGCCCGGCCGGCTCCGCCGGCCGGGCACCGCACGGCCAGTTCGCACGAACGGAGCGAAGCGAGTGAGTGCGACGCTCAAGGCGCAGCCTTGAGCGGTGCCCACCAGTCACGGTTGTCGCGGTACCAGGCGACGGTTGCGGCCAGCGCCTCGTCGAGCCCCCGCTCGGGCGCCCACCCGAGGGCGCGCACCTTGGCGTCGTCCACCGAGTAGCGCCGGTCATGGCCGAGCCTGTCCTCCACGTACCGCACGCTCGACTCGTCGGCGTCGAGCAGGGCGAGCAGCCGGTCGACAAGCAGCCGGTTGGGCACCTCGTTGCCGCCGCCGATGTTGTAGATCTGGCCCGGCTCACCCGATCGCAGCACGAGGTCGACGGCGGCCACGTTGTCGTCCACATAGCACCAGTCCCGCACGTTCATCCCGTCGCCGTAGAGCGGCACCTGCAACCCGTCGAGCAGGTTGGTGACGAACAGCGGGATGACCTTCTCCGGGTACTGGAAGGGCCCGAAGTTGTTCGACGAGCGGGTGACCGTCACGGGCACGCCGTAGGTGGAGAAGTACGACAGGGCGATGAGGTCGGAGCCCGCCTTGGAGGCGCTGTAGGGGGACCGGGGGTCGAGGGGGTCCGACTCCTTGGACGACCCGGTCTCCACCGAGCCGTACACCTCGTCGGTGGAGACGTGCAGGAGGCGCTCGACGCCGAGGCGCCGGGCCACGTCGCACACCACATTGGTGCCCCCGCAGTTGGTGCGCACGAACTCGTCGGGGCTGACGATCGAGCGGTCGACATGGCTCTCGGCTGCGAAGTGGACAACCCCGTCGTGGCCGGCCATGGCCCGCTCGACCGCGTCCCGGTCGCAGATGTCGCCCTGGACGAACCGGTAGCGGGCGTCGCCCTCGAACTCCGCCAGGTTGGCCTTGTTGCCGGCGTAGGTGAGGAGGTCGAGGACGGTGACCTCGTCGTCCGTGGTCGCCAGGACGTGACGCACGTAGTTCGAGCCGATGAAGCCGGCGCCGCCGGTGACGAGCAGTTTCACAGGAAGGGAAGGCTAGCCGCGCCGGCTCGCGCCCCAGCCTGGGCGGGGTATGTCAGTCGAGGTCGACGACAGAATCGTCACCCAGCACCAACCGGGTGGCGCGGGGGCGCTCGGCGCTGCGGGTGACGAGGGCCCGGCGCCCGATGAGCGAGTCGGTGATGCGGCCGCCGTCGACGATGCGGCTGTGCTCCAGCAGCACCGAGTGCTCGACCTCGGAGTTGCGGACCTCGCAGTCGTGGTAGACGGCCGTGAAGGGGCCGATGTACGAGTCCACGATGCTGGTGCCCTCGCCGATGATGGCCGGCCCGCGGACGGTCGAACGAACGATCCTGGCCCCCGCCTGCACCACCACCCGGCCATCGAGCCGGCTCTCGTCGTCGACCGTGCCGTCGATGCGCCGGTCCAGCGTCTCGAGGATGAGGCGGTTGGCCTCGAGGAGCGGTGTGAGTTTGCCGGTGTCGATCCACCATCCGTCGAGCACCTGGGAGCGGACCTCGTGGCCCTGGTCCAACAGCCACTGGATGGCGTCGGTGATCTCGAGTTCGCCGCGCGCCGACGGCTCGATGGCCCGCACTGCGGCGTGGATCCGCTTGTCGAACAGGTAGATGCCCACGAGGGCGAGGTCCGACGGCGGGTCGGCGGGCTTCTCCACCAGGCGCACCACCGCGCCGGCGGCGTCGAGCTCGGCCACCCCGAAGCGCTGCGGGTCGGGCACCTTGCACAGCAGGATCTGGGCGACGGCGTCGCCCCGGTCGGCCTCGAAGTGGTCGACGAACTCCTTCACACCCTGGTGCAGGAGGTTGTCGCCGAGGTACATCACGAAGTCCTCGTCGCCCAGGAAGTCGCTCGCGATGAGCACGCAGTGGGCCAGGCCCAGCGGCGCGTCCTGGGGCAGGTAGGTGACCTCGAGGCCCCAGCGGGAGCCGTCGCCCACGGCCGCCTTGATCTCGTCGCCCGTGTCGCCGATGACGATGCCGACCTCGGTGATCCCGGCCGCCGCCATGTCCTCCAGGCCGTAGAACAGGATCGGCTTGTTGGCCACCGGCACCAGCTGCTTGGCGCTGGTGTAGGTGATCGGCCGGAGCCGCGTGCCGGCGCCGCCGGACAGGATCAGGCCTCGCATGTCATCGCATCCTTGCAGGCGCTCAGCAGGCCGGCTCCGCCGGGACCGGCTTGACCGTCGGGGTGGTGGTGGTGGCCGCCGCCTTCGCGGTGGTGGCGGTGGTGGACGGCGCCGCGTCCGGCGCAGCCTTGATGGCGACGAACCCGTTGCCCGTGGTGAGCACCAGGTCGCCGCCCTTGAGGGTTGGGACCTCGACCAGCTTCGTGCGGCCGTCCACGTAGGCCTGCAGGAGCTGGGCCTTGGGCAGCTGGCCTGTGCCGTACTGGATGACCGTCTGCGGGTTCGACTTCGAGGGCGCGTCCCCGGTGCCGGCGACGCCGAAGTTTGCCGCCGAGAGGGCCTTGGCCGCGTCGCCGGCCTGGCCGTCGGCGCCCGTGCCGTTCAGGACCCGCACCCGCACGGTGCCGGGCAGCACCTTGGGCGGGGCGGGCGCGGCCGACGGATCTGCGGGCGGCGGCACCTTGCCGGTGAGGCGGTCGATGATCTCCCCCGCCTCCGGCTGCTTCAGCTTGAGTACGGCGGCGCCCCGCTCCCGGACACCCACTGTCGGCAGCGGCAGCATCTCCACCGCGTCGGGCTCGAGGGAGTGGAACCGCTTGGCCAGGCGCAGGATGTCCTTGGTGGAGAAGGCGTCGTCGATCTTCACGTTCGGCACCGCGCTGCTGATGATCGAGTTGAGCTTGACCGGGTTGCGGCCGACCTTCGACGCCTTGCCGAGCACCCGGCGGATGAAGCTCTGCTGGCGCTCGATGCGGCCGAGGTCGCCGGTGGGGTCGATGCGCCACTTGCCGCTCTCGAAATACTCGTAGTTGCGGCTGCGGACGTAGGAGAGGGCGACGTTGCCGTCCATCGTCACGCACCCGGGGTCGGCCACGTTCAACCCGCTCGGCTTGTCGCGGGCCGGCGATGGGAAGTAGACGCTCACCCCGCCGATGGCGTCGACGATGCCCCGAAAGGTGTTGAAGTCGACCTGGGCGTAGTGGTCGATCTCGATCCCGAGCTGGTCCTTGATGGTGGCGATGAGGACCTCGGGCCCCTTGGTGAACGCCGAGTTGATGCGCGTAGGCGGCGAGTTGGTGCCGTCGGAGATGACCACCGACAGATCGCGCGGGATCGACATGAGCGCCGCCCTTTCGGCGGCCGGGTCAACGTGCAGGACGATGATGGTGTCGCTGCGCTCGCCGCCGACCAGCTTCGCGTCTCCGAACTGCTCGGCCTCCTCGGCCGAGATCTTGGCCCGGCTGTCGGAACCCACCAGGAGCACGTTCATCGGCTGGCCGGGATCGTCGTCCCCGCAGTTGCGCAGGACCTCACACAGAGCCACCTTGTCGACCTTGCCGAACTGCCACTTCAGGTAGGCATACGTGGTGCCCGTGACGACGAGGCACAGGGCGACGAAGACGTTCACCCCGATGAGCAGCCGGCGGGGCCACCGACGCGGGCGGGCGACCCCGGGTTCCATGGCCACGAAGGCCGAGGCTAGCAGCGGCCCCCTACGACTCCCTGGTCACCCAGGCGTCGCACGGGGCTCGCACAAACGGCTGTCACGACACCGGAAGGCCCAGCGCGCGGCTGATGACCAGGCGCTGGATCTCGCTCGTTCCCTCGCCGATCTCGAGCACCTTGGCGTCGCGGTAGAAGCGGCTCACGGGGACCTCGTCCATGAACCCGTACCCGCCGAACACCTGGGTCGCCTCCCGGGTGGCGGTGACCGCCGCCTCGGTGGCGTACAGCTTGGCCATGGCCGCCTCCTGCTTGAACGGCCGGCCCGTGTCGCGCAGCCACGCCGCGCGGTAGGTGAGGAGGCGGGCGGCGCCGGCGGCCACGGCCAGGTCGGCGCACTTGAAGGCCACCGCCTGGTTGGCGCCGATGGGCCGGCCGAACGCGGTGCGGTCCCTGGCGTAGGCGGTGGTGAGCTCGAGGCAGGCCTCTATGAGGCCGAGGGCCATGGCGGCCAGCGCCACCCGCCCCTCGTCGAGCACGGCCAGGAACTGGGCCATCCCCCGGCCCCGCTCCCCCAACAGGTTGGCGGCCGGCACCCGGCAGTCGGTGAACACCAGCCCGTGCGTGTCCGACGCGTGCCAGCCCATCTTCCGGTACGGCGCCAGCACCTCCATGCCCGGGGTGCCGGCGGGGACGATGATCGTGGAGATCTCCCCCGGCCCGGTGCGGGCGGTGACGTTCACCAGCGACGTGAGCGGCGTCCCCGAGTTGGTGATGAAGCACTTCTCGCCGTTGATGACCCACTCGTCGCCGTGCAGCACGGCTGTGGTGGCGGTGGCGCCCGCGTCGCTGCCGGCGCCAGGCTCGGTGAGGCCGAAGGCGCCGAGGGCGGTGCCGGCGCACAGGTCCGGCAGCCAGCGGGCCCGCTGCTCGTCGGTCCCGAAGCGGAAGACAGGGTTGGCACCCAGGCCCACCGCCGCCTCCAGCGTCACCGCCATCGACTGGTCGGCCCGGCCGATCTCCTCGATGGCGACGCACAAGGTGGTGAGGTCGGCGCCGGAGCCGCCGTGCTCCTCGGGGAACGGGAGGCCGAACAGCCCGAGCCGCCCCATGGCCAGGACGGCGTCGACCGGGAACGTGTGGTCCCGGTCCCACGCCTCGGCGTGGGGGGCGATCTCGGCCCGGGCGAACTCCCGCACGACCCCCCGGAACGCCTCCTGCTCGGCTGACAGCTCGAAGTCCATGGGGGAAGTGTGTCCCATGGGCCGCTGTCGCCCGCCGGGCCCGGACGGGTCTCGGCCGGCGGGAACCCGGCACACCGTCCGGCGTCTGCTCCGGGGCCGGTCCCCGATCGTTCCGGGGACGGCGCTCGTAGGCTCGGTGGCTTGTCCGCTCCTCCCGCCCTCGCCGTCCTGGGCGGCCGCCTGGCCACCGGCCTGCTCGACGTGACGTCCGATCTGGGCGCCCTCGACGGTCCGGGTTTCTGGGCGGTGGTCATCCCGTTCGAGGGGGAGCCGACGTGCGCCCGGTTCGAGCACGTGCGCCCGGCCACGCCATGGCCAGGGCCGGCGTGGCGGGGGCCGCCGAGAGCTGCCTGGCGGACCTCGCTCGGCCAGGACGCCTTCTGCTCCGGCGTTGACGAGATCCGCGCCGCCATCGCCGAGGGTGAGGTGTACCAGGTGAACCTCACCCGGCGGCTGTCCGCCCCCGCCCCCGCAGATGCCGACGTGGCCGCCCTGGGCGCCGCCCTGGCCGCCGGCAACCCGGCGCCCTACGCGGCGGTGGTGCGGGTGCCGTCCGCCGGCGTGCACGTGGCGTCGGCGTCCCCCGAGCGTTTCCTGCGCCGGTCGGGCCGGACGGTGGAGTCCCGGCCCATCAAGGGCACCGCCGCCTCGGCGCACGGCTTCCTGGCCAAGGACCGGGCCGAGAACGTGATGATCGTCGACCTCGTCCGCAACGACCTGGGCCGGGTGTGCGAGTACGGCTCGGTGGAGGTGGCCGGCCTGTGCGAAGTGGAGCCCCACCCGGGCCTGTTCCACCTGGTCTCGACCGTTCGGGGCCGGCTGCGGGCGGGCGTGGGCTGGCCCGAGCTGGTCGACGCCACGTTCCCGCCGGGCTCGGTCACCGGCGCGCCGAAGCTCGCCGCCCTCGACGTCATCGCCAAGCTGGAGCCCGTCCCCCGCGGGCCCTACTGCGGGGCGGTGGGCTGGGTGGACGGCGACGCCGCCGAGGGCGACCTCAACGTCGCCATCCGCACGCTGTGGCTGGATGCCGGCGAGGTGCACCTCGGCACCGGCGGCGGCATCACCTGGGGCTCGACCCCGGCCGGCGAGTGGGAGGAGACCGAGCTCAAGGCCCGACGCCTGCTGTCGGTGGTGTCGTCGTGAGCGGCCCCAAGGTCTGGCTCAACGGGTCGCTGGTCGACGAGGCCGACGCCGTGGTGTCGGTGCTCGACCACGGGTTCACCGTGGGCGACGGCGTGTTCGAGACACTCAGGACGTATGGCGGCCGCCCCTTCGCCGTCCGCCGGCACCTCGACCGGTTGGCGTCCTCGGCCGCCGGCATGGCCCTCCCGGGCCTGCCGTCCTCGGACGCGCTCCGGTCCGCCCTCGACGAGGTCGTGGCGGCCAACGGCCTCGGAGACGCCGTCCTGCGCATCACGGTGACCTCCGGGCCCGGCCCGGCCGGGTCGGCCCGACCGCCCGGCCCACCGACGGTCGTCGTCTCGTCCAGCCCCGCCCCCGCATGGCCGCCCACGGTCGATGTGGCCGTCGTGCCCTGGCCCCGAAACGACAGGGGCGCCCTGTCCGGCTACAAAACCACGTCGTACGGCGAGAACGTGGTGGCCCTGGCCCGGGCCGTCGAGCAGGGCGCCGGCGAGGCCGTGTTCGCCAACCTGGCCGGCGACCTGTGCGAGGGCACCGGCTCCAACGTGGTCGTCGCCGCCGGCGGCCGCCTGGTGACACCACCGCTGCGTTCCGGCTGCCTGGCCGGCGTGACCCGCGCGCTGGTCATCGAGGCGTGCGGCGTCATCGAGGACGACCTCCCCCTCGCCGCCCTCGCCCGGGCCCCCGAGGCCTTCCTCACCTCCACCACCCGCGAGGTCCAGCCCATCCGCGCCGTCGACGGCCACCCCCTCGCCGCCGCCCCCGGCCCCCTCACCACGGCCGCCGCCGCCGCCCTCGCCGCCCTCATCGCCGCCACCCCCGACCCGTGAGGGCCTCCGGGCTTCCGCGCACATCCACGTCCGCATACCGGACGTAGATGTGCGCAGTAGCTGGAGCCGGCCCTACGCGGCACCGGACAGGCCGGCGACCATGCCATGGACGCCGGCCGCCACCTTGGCGGGCCCGCGCACCACGTCGTGCCAGGTGAAGCGGATGACCGTCCAACCCAGAGCAACCAAGGCGTTCTGGCGGTCGAGGTCGTCCTGCAGCGCCCGTGGTGAGGAATGGGACTCCCACCCGTCCACCTCGATGGCGAGCCGAAGGCATGGGTAGGCGAAGTCGATCTTGGCCACGGTCCTGCCGTCGTGGCGAACGACGTGCTGGAAATCGGCCGGCGGCAGGTGGTGGGCGCGCAGGAGCCTGGCCATCCGCGGCTCGAGCAGGCTGTCCGGCCGGTCCGTTCCGAGCGCCCGCTCGTCAAGGACCGTCCGCAACACGCCAGCCCCGTTGCGCCCGCTCCGGGCGACAGCATTCAGGGCCCCCTCCACGCCGGCGACACTCAGGAGGCGCCGCTCCAGGGCCCGGTCGAGGGTGTCCTCGAGCTCCGTTGCAGGGACGACCGCGCCCAGGTCCACCAGCGCGCGCATTGGATCCGTGGCCGGGATGCTGTTGCGGCGGAAGCTGGCCGCCTGCCCGAGGTCTGCCGAGTAGCGGAGCATCGCGCCGCGAAGCCGCCGGTTGCGCCGGACGGGCGAACTCACGTCCAACGCGTCGCTGTCGTGGATGCCCCAGAGCCGTGCCGCCGAGCGGTGGGACGCGACGGCCCCCGGGCCGGCAGACAGCACGGCCGCGAACAGCCGCTGCTCCCAGGTGACGGGCGCGCCGGCCACCCGGTAGACCCGCGGCTGCACAGCTACCAGACGACCGTCGGACAACCAGCGCTGGAGCATGCTCGGTGTTACGCCGAACTCGAACAGCCAAGCTCGTTCCACCAGCCCGTGCTGGGTGGCCGCCTTTCGGGCGACCTCGGAGAACAGATGCACCATTCCTCCCCATGCGGATTCTCGACACATCCACGTCCGGACAGCGGATGTGGATGTGCGCGGAAATGCAGTACCGAGGGGAAGAGCGGGATCAGTATGGCTCGGGGGTGGGACGGAGGTGGACGACATCGCCGGCGGTAATGGTGCGGATGCACATGCCGACGTCGACGAGGAGGTGGCCGTCGTCGGTGATGTCGGCGGCGGTGCCGGTGAAGGACTCGTCGGCCAGGTCGACGCGCACGGTGCGGCCGAGGGTGGCGCAGGCCCGGCGGTGGTCGGACGCCACGGCCGGCCAGTCGCCGTAGCAGTGCGCCAGCGCCACGAGAAAGCCGTCCAGCAGCTGGTCGACAACGATGGGGCGGCCGGCGGCCCCCTCGGCGGAGGCGGCGCCGGGCGGCCAGGGCCCGGCGAGTGAGACATTCAGGCCGAGCCCGACCACCACCGCGTCGCCTGCGACCTCGGCCAGGACGCCGGCCACCTTGGCGTCGCCGACCATCAGGTCGTTGGGCCACTTGAGCGCCGGCGTGAAACCGGCCACCGCCGAGCAGGCGTGGCGGGCGGCCAGCGAGACGGCGGCGACGGCCAGGTGGGACCGCTCGGGCGGCAGTGCCGGGCCGTGGCGGGACGAACGCTCGGGCGGCGCGGGGCCCGGGGGCAGCGGCTGGTCGGGAGGTAGCGCAGGCCCCGGGCGGAGCAGGACGGACAGGAGCAGCGACGAGCCGGGGGCGGCGTCCCAGGTACGCCCGTGGCGGCCCCGGCCAGCCGTCTGGTGGCCGGCCACGATCACCAGACCCTCGGGGGCGCCGGCCCGGGCCAGCTCGAGAGCCACCCGGTTTGTCGAGTCCACCTCCGCCAACCGGCGGACATCCCAGTCGATGCGCTAACCATAAGCGCCATGCCCGCCACTGTCCTCGTCGCCAACCGGGGTGAGATCGCGGTCCGGGTCATCCGCACCTGCCGGGAGCTGGGCATCCGGGCCGTGGCCGTGTACTCGGACCTCGACCGCGACGCCCTCCACGTGCGGCTGGCGCATGAGGCCTACGCCCTGGGCGGCGAGTCGGCGGCCGAGAGCTACCTCGACGTGGGAAAGGTGCTCGACGCCGTGCGCCGCAGCGGCGCAGACGCCGTCCACCCCGGCTACGGCTTCTTCTCGGAGAACACCGACTTCGCCCGGGCCGTCATGGCCGCCGGCGCGACGTGGGTCGGGCCGCCCCCCGAAGCCATCGACGCCATGGGCGACAAGGTCAGCGCCCGGCACACGGCCACCCGCGCCGGCGTGGCGGTGGTGCCGGGCACGTCCCACGCGCTCACCTCGGCCGCCGAGGTCGTCGCCTTCGGCGAGGAGCACGGCTGGCCCGTGGCCATCAAGGCGTCGTTCGGGGGCGGCGGGCGGGGGATGCGGGTGGTGGCCGGGCCGGACGACGCCGGGGCTGCCCTGGCATCGGCGCAGCGGGAGGCCCGGGCCGGGTTCGGCCGGGCCGAGTGCTACCTCGAGCGCTACCTGGAGCGACCCCGCCACGTCGAGGTCCAGGTGCTGCTCGACGCCCACGGCAACGGCGTGTGGCTGGGCGAGCGCGACTGCTCCAGCCAACGCCGTCACCAGAAGCTCATCGAGGAGACGCCGGCGCCCGGCCTGTCCGGCGAGCTGCGCGCCGCCATGGGCGAGGCCGCCCTGCACGTGGCCCGCGAGTGCGGCTACGTCAACGCCGGCACGGTGGAGTTCCTCGTGGAGGACGGCGCCTTCTACTTCCTGGAGATGAACACCCGCCTCCAGGTCGAGCACCCCGTCACCGAGATGGTGACCGGGCTCGACCTGGTGGCCCTCCAGCTCGACATCGCCGACGGCCGCCCCCTCCCCTTCTCGCAGACGGACATCGCACCAGACGGCGCCGCCATGGAGTGCCGGGTGAACGCCGAGGACCCCGCCGGCGGGCGCTTCCTCCCGAGCCCCGGCACCATCAGCCGCTTCCGCCCGGCCGGCGGCTTCGGCGTACGCGTCGACGCCGGCTACCAGGAGGGCGACGTCCTCCCCGCGGCCTACGACAGCCTCCTGGCCAAGATCATCGCCTGGGGCCCCGACCGTGACAGCGCCCGGCGGCGCCTGATCCGGGCCCTGGAGGAGACCGAGGTCGCCGGCGTGGCCACCACCATCCCGGCCCAGCTGGCCATCCTGCGCCACCCCGACTTCGAGGCCGGCACCCACTACACCAGCTGGGTCGAGCAGAAGCTCGACTTCGCCGCCCTGCCCACCGCCGCCCCCCTCCCGCCGGAGCCGGCCGGCAGCGACGCTGAACCCCGGGTGGCCCGCGACGTCGACGTCGAGGTCGACGGCCGCCGCTACCAGGTGCGCCTGTGGGTGCCCGAGGCCATGCCCCAGGGCCGCGGCACGGGCGCCGTGGGTCGGGCCGCCACCGCTGCCGTTTCGGCCGGGGCCCGCCTGCGGACCCGTACCCGCACGGCCCCGTCCAGCGCGCCGGCCACCAGCGGCACGGTGGTGGCGCCCATGCAGGGCACCGTGATCGTGGTGTCGGTGGCCGCCGGCGACACGGTGACCGCCGGCCAGTCGGTGTGCGTCCTGGAGGCCATGAAGATGGAGAACAACGTCACCGCCGAGAGCGACGGCACGGTGACCGAGGTCCGGGTACAGGCGGGCGACACGGTGAGCGCCGGCGACGTGATCGCCGTCATCGAGTAGCCCGGGTCTACTCCGCCGCGTCCGACAGCGCCTCGGCCAGCGCCGGGTGCACGAGCAGGCTCTCCACGATGTCGCTGACCTTGAGGTGGGCGGTGACGGCGAGGGCGATCACCGAGATCAGCTCGGACGCCCCCCGTCCCACGATCGACCCGCCGAGCACCACGCCCGTGGCCGGGTCGGAGACGATCTTCACGAACCCGCGGGGGTCGCCGTCGATGAGGGCCCGGGGGTTGGACGCGAACGGGACCTTGGTGACCCGGATCTTGCGGCCGATGGCGAAGGCGTCGGCCTCGGCCAGCCCCACGTCGGCGATCTCGGGCTCGGTGAAGATGGCGCTGGCCGCCTTGTCGTAGTCGAGGTGGCGGTGCTGGCGGGTGTGCAAGCCCATCACGTGCTCGGCGATCTTGCGCCCCTGGGCGGTGGCCACCGATGCCAGCGGAAGCTTCCCCGACAAGTCGCCGCCGACGTAGATGTGCCCCACGTTGGACTGGCAGTGGTGGTTGCACGGCACGTACCCGCCGTCGTCGACAGTGACGCCGGCCGCGTCGAGCCCCAGGTGCTCCGAGTTCGGCACCGAGCCGATGCACAGCAGAGCGTGCGACCCGCGGGCGGACCGGCCGTCGTCGCAGCGCACCACCACCTCGTCCCCCTCGCGGTCGATGGCCTCGGCCCGGGCTCCCTTGAAGAGCCGCACGCCGGAGCGGAGGAAATCGTCCTCCAGGGCGGCTGCGACCTCGGGGTCCTTCTGGGGCAGCACCTGCTGGCGGCTCACGATCAGGGTGACCTTCGACCCGAACGACCGGAACATGTGCACGAACTCCACGCCGGTCACGCCGGAGCCGATCACCACCAGGTGGCTCGGCATCTCGGGCGGCGGGTAGGCCTGGCGGGTGGTGAGCACCCGGTCGCCGTCGGGATGCGCCCACTCCGGGATGCGGGGCCGGCTGCCCGAGGACAACATCACGGCGTCGGCCGGCAGTTCGTGCACGCCGTCGGCCGTCTCCGCCACCACCTCGTGCGGGCCCTTCAGGCGCCCTGTCCCGTGCAGGACCCGCACGCCCTGGCTCCCGAGCAGGTCGCACACCGAGGTCCGCAGGTGCTCGGAGACGCCGGCGATGCGCTGGCGCAACCCCTCGAGATCGACGGCCGCCCGGATCCGGGCCAGGCCCATGCCCTCGGAGCGGTGGACGAGCGACAGCACGCCGCCGGTGGCGATCATCGCCTTGGAGGGAATGCAGTCCCACAGGTTGGCGGCGCCGCCCATCACGTCCCGCTCGATGACGGTGACGTCGGCGCCCATGCTGGCGGCGTGGCTGGCCGCCTCCACGCCGGCCGGGCCGGCCCCGATGATCACCAAGCGCGTGGCCATGCGAAGCGAGGCTAGCCAGACCCGGGTGGGCACCCCGCCGACTGGTGCTCGTTCTTCAACAGGACCCGGGTGCAGGCTGACCGGATGACCGGCGACCCGTTCCGCGGCGTTCTGGCCGCGGATCAGCGTGCCCTGGAGCGCGATTCCGCTGCCAGAACAAGCCGGGTTGGTCAGCCGCCCGGCTCATGGGTGCCCCACTCGGCCCGCAGGACATCGGTGACCTCGCCCAACGTGGCTCGGGCCCGGAGCGCCACCTTCATCGGGTCGAGCACGTTGGCCATCCCCCGGGCGGCGGCGCCGAGATCGGCCAGTGCGGCCGACACTGCGGCGGCGTCGCGCGCGGCGCGGACGGCCTGCACCCGCTCGACCTGACGGCGCTCCAACCCCGGGTCGGCCGGCAGCAGCTCGGCCGGCGTCACCTCGCCGCCCTCGTAGCGGTTGACGCCCACGACCACCTTGTCCCCCGAGTCGACGGCGCGGGCGGCGGCGTAGGCGGCCCGTTCGACCTCGTCCTGCAGGTAGCCCGCCTCGATGGCCTCCACCGCCCCGCCCAGGATGTCGATGCGGCGGATGTACTCATCGGCACACGCCTCCACCTCGTCAGTGAGCGCCTCAACGAAATAGGAGCCGGCCAGGGGGTCGACCGTGTCGGCCACACCGGACTCGTGGGCGATCACCTGTTGCGTGCGCAGGGCCAGGCGGGCGGCCCGCTCGGTGGGCAGGCCGAACGCCTCGTCGAAGCCGTTGGTGTGCAGGCTCTGGGTGCCGCCGAGCACGGCCGCCAGCGCCTGCACGGTGACCCGCACCACGTTGTTGTCGGGTTGCTGGGCCGTGAGGGTGGAGCCGCCGGTCTGGGTATGGAAGCGCAGCTGGGCCGACCGCGTGTCCGTCGCCCCGAACCGCCCGGTGACGATGCCGGCCCACATCCGCCGGGCGGCCCGGAACTTGGCCACCTCCTCGAACAGGTTGCTGTGGCCGTTGAAGAAGAAGCTCATCCTGGGGGCCACGTCGTCCACCGACAGGCCGGCGTCGACCGCCGCTTGGAGGTAGGCGATGCCGTCGGCCAGGGTGAAGGCCAGCTCCTGCACGGCCGTGGAGCCCGCCTCGCGGATGTGGTAGCCGGACACCGAGATGGTGTTCCACGCCGGGAGCTCCCGCTGGCAATAGGCGAACAGGTCGGTGACGAGGCGCATGGACTCGCGGGGCGGGTGGATGTAGGTCCCGCGGGCCACGTACTCCTTGAGGATGTCGTTCTGCACCGTCCCGCGGATGCGGTCTGCGGCCACCCCCTGCTCCTCCGCCACCAGCTGGTAGAGCAGCAGGAGCACCGCGGCGGTGGCGTTGATCGTCATGGACGTGGTCACCTTGTCGAGCGGCAGCTCGGCCAGCAGCACGCGCATGTCGTCCACGGTGTCGATCGCCACGCCCACCCGGCCCACCTCGCCCTCGGCCCGGGGATGGTCGGAGTCGTAGCCCATCTGGGTGGGCAGGTCGAAGGCGCACGACAGGCCCGTCTGGCCGGCGTCGAGCAGGAAGCGGAAGCGCTCGTTGGTGGCCTCGGCGTCGCCGAAGCCGGCGTACTGGCGCATGGTCCACGGCCTGCGCCGGTACATGCCGGGGTGGATCCCCCGCGTGTACGGCGGCTCACCGGGGCGCCCGAGCTTCCCGGCGGCGTCCCACCCTTCCAGGTCGTCGGCCGTATAGACCGGCTTGATCTCGATGCCCGAGTCGGTCGTGCGCTCCAGGTCGCCGTACGGGTCGGAGCTCACGCCGTCAGTGGACCACACCCGGGCGGCTCAGGCCTCGGGCGGCGGCTCCGTGGGGTGCGGCATGCAGAGATCGTCGTACTCGGCGATGACGATGGGGCCGGCGTCGGGCCCGCACGCCGGGCACTGTGGGTCGCGGTGCACCTTGAACGTGCGGAACGACTCCTCCAGCGCGTCGTAGGCCAGCAGGCGACCGACCAGCGGGTCCCCCAGGCCGAGGAGCAGCTTGATGGCCTCCATGGCCTGGATGCTGCCCACGATGCCGGGCAGCACACCGAGCACGCCCGCCTCGGCGCACGACGGCGCCATCTCGGCCGGCGGCGGCTCGGGGATCATGCAGCGGTAGCAGGGGCCGTCGTACGGGGCGAACACGGTGGCCTGGCCCTCGAAGCGGAAGATCGACCCGTGCACCACGGGGATCTTCTTGAGCAGCGATGCGTCGTTCACCAGGTAGCGGGTGGGGAAGTTGTCGGTGCCGTCGACGATGACGTCGTAGCCGTCGATCACGTCGAGGACGTTGTCGGCGCCGAGGCGCACGTCGTAGGTGGCCACGTTCACGTCGGGGTTGATGACGGTGAGGGTCTTCTTGGCCGAGTCGACCTTGCGCTCGCCGATGCGGTCCATGTTGTGGAGGATCTGGCGCTGGAGGTTCGACGCGTCGACCACGTCCATGTCGATGATGCCGAGGGTGCCCACCCCGGCAGCGGCCAGGTACAGGGCGGCGGGCGAACCGAGCCCGCCGGCGCCCAGCAGCAGCACCTTGGAGTCGAGCAGCTTCTGCTGCCCCGACTCCCCGACCTCGGGAAGCAGCAGATGGCGCTGGTAGCGGTTGCGCTGGTCGGCCGACAGGGTGCGGGGCTCGGACCACGGGCGCCCCTCGTCCTTCCACCGGTTGAACCCGCCCGCCAGGCTGGTGACGTCGGTGTAGCCCAGGTCCTGCAGCGTCTTGGCCGCGAAGGCCGAGCGGAAGCCGCTGGCGCAGTGGACGATCACCGGGCGGGCCTTGTCGACGAGCTTGCCCTCGACCTGGCCCTCGAGGTGGCCGCGGGGGATGTGGACCGCGCCGGGGATGGCGCCCTGCTCGTACTCGTCCGGCTCCCGGACGTCGAGCACGGCCGACTGGCCCAGGCGGCCCTGGGCGGTGGCGCCGTCGATCTCGGTGATCTCGGCCTTGACCTGGGCGAGTAAATCGCGGGATGAGGGCACGGCGACAACCAACTTTCCGGGGGATGCGTTCTGGAGCGTAGAAACCCTACCGTCCGGGTCGGCATTCCCCAAGACGCCGTACCGTTCGGGGATGGAGCTCTCCGACGCCATCCGCCGCCGCCGCATGGTGCGCAGCTTCGACGGCCGGCCCCTCGGCGACGGTGTGCTCGACCGGCTCCTCGATCAGGCCACCCGCGCCCCGTCGGCCGGCTTCACCCAGGGCTGGGCGTTCGTCGTGCTGGAGGGGCCGGAGCAGACGGAGCGCTTCTGGCGCCACACCATGGCGCCCGAGGAGCGGGACGGCTTCCGCTGGCCCGGCCTCCTGCGGGCGCCGGCCATCGTGCTCCCCCTTTCGAACTCGCAGGCCTACCTGCTCCGCTATGCCGAGCCCGACAAGGCCGGCTCTGGACTGGCCGACGAGGACGCCTGGCCCGTCCCCTACTGGGACGTCGACTGCGCCTTCGCCACCATGCTCCTCCTCCTCGGGGCGGTGGACGAGGGGCTGGGGGCGCTCTTCTTCGGCATCTTCCGGGGCGAGGCCGAGCTGCTGGCCGACCTCAGGGTCCCCGCGTCCCACCGGCCCATCGGCGCCGTCGCCCTCGGCCACCCCGACGGAGCGGACACCCCCTCGGCCTCGCTGGCGCGGGGCAGGCGGCCCCGTCACGAGGTCGTCCACCGCGGTGGCTGGTGAGCCCGGCCGCCACCGTTCGCTGAAGCCTGAGCACCGCCTGGCGGTGTCGAGGCTTCAGAGAACCTCGGCAGCGGCCCGGGCGTCAAGCGGGGCGGCGACCCGAGGCTGTGAACAAGGGGGCGAACAGTGTCGGGCGCTCCTCGAGTCCGTCGAGGCGCTCGAGGGCGACCGCCCAGCGGGCCACGTCGTCCGCCGTGGCCACGCCCGACGCCAGCATCGCGTCGCGGGCAGCCCAGCCGGGCGGCCGCATGCCGGTCGGCGCCTTCACGATCTGGAAGCGCCCCTCGAAGTGGGTGACCTCGAGGCCGGCGGCCTCCAACAGCTCGGCCAGGCGGAGGCCCACCGACAGGTCGTTGCCCTGCTCGGCGTGCCAACGCGCGTAGGTGGCGCCGAGATGCTCGACGTCCGGGTCTGACGGCCGGAAGTGGACGCCGCCGCCCTCGATGTCAACCAGGTAGACCGAGCCGCCGGGCCGTACGAGCGACGCCGCGTGCTGCACGATCGCCTCCTCCCGGCCGCCGTTGTGAGCCAGGACATGGCGGATCATGACGGCGTCCACGCTGCCCGGGTCGAGCCCGGTGTCGGCCGCGTCGCCCTCGGTCACCGTCACGTTTGCGGCGGCGGCCAGCTCGGCCGTCTCCCGCGCCGCCGCCACCGTCTCGGGGTCGCCGTCCACGGACAGCACGCGGCCGGTGTCGCCCACCAGCCCGGCGAGGACGGCGGAGATGGCGCCGGGGCCGCAGCCGACGTCGGCCACCGTCGCCCCCTCGACGATGCCGGCGGCCTCCCAGTGCTCCCGCTCGGTGCGCAGTGCGGCCTCCGCCATGAACCGGTAGCGGCCCCGCTCGTCGTCGCTCAACCGCAGTGCGTATCCGGGCACGTGACGCCCTCCCCCCGTCTGGTCCGTTCGTACCGTAGGGGTTCGGCGGTCCCCGTGCACCCGGCCGGGCGGACACCCTTGACACGCCCCACCCTATCTGCATGAAATACATCAAAAGAACTCTTCCCCCCCTCTGCCGCCTTTCCCACGTCCCGTGGAGGCTTCCGATGGCCGCACCGCTCGTCCCCGTCCCTTCACCCACCGCCGAGACGCTCACCATCCGTCCCTGGCCCGACCCCGTCATCGATTCGCTGGGCCACGACCCGCGCTCCCATTACGTCGAGACGTACTGGCTCGGCATCCTCGGCCCGTCCACGACGTGGCTGCTGCGCCGCCTGGTATTCGGCCTCGAGGCCAACCCGTCGGGCTTCGACCTGCCCCTCGGCGACACCGCCCGCTGCCTCGGCCTCGGCGACAAGGGCGGGCGCAACTCGCCCTTCATGCGGGCGCTGACCCGCCTCGTCCAGTTCGACCTGGCCCAGCCGCACGGCGACCCGGTGCTGGCCGTGCGCCGCAAGGTGCCACCCCTCAACCGGCGCCAGGTCATGCGCCTCCCCTCCGCCCTCCAGTGTGAGCACCTGGCCATGCAGGAGGCCGACCTGCGCACGCCGGCCGTCGACGGGCTGCGCCGCCGGGGCCGCCAGCTGGCGCTGTCGCTGCTGGAACTGGGTGAGGACCTGGAGGCGGCCGAACGCCAGCTCCTGCGCTGGCGCTACCACCCCGCCCTCGCCCGGGAGTCGGCCGCCTGGGCCTGGGACCGCCACCGCCGGGCACTGCGGGCGGCCGGCGCCAGCGACGCCGAGCTCGAGCCGCTGGACGCGTACGAGGCGCCGCCCGCTCCGGGCGCTGCGTGACAGGCCGACCGGGGGGCGGGCCCGGCTGGTCCGGCGGGCCCGGCCGGTCTGGTAGGCATCGGGGATGAAGTTCCGCCGGCTGGGGCGAAGCGGCCTCGAGGTGTCCGAGATCAGCCTCGGCTCCTGGCTCACCTACGGCGCGTCGGTGGACACCGACCGGGCGCGCGCCTGCGTCCACAGGGCCTTCGAGTTGGGCATCAACCTGATCGACACGGCCAACATCTACGGCCACGGCTCGGCCGAGTCGTTCCTGGGCGACGTCCTTTCGGGCATCGACCGCTCGTCCTACGTCCTCGCCACCAAGCTGTACTTCCCCATGACCGACACCGATCGGGGGCTGTCGGCCGCCCAGGTCGCCAAGCAGTGCGACGCGTCGTTGAAGCGCCTGCGCACCGACTACGTGGACCTCTACCAGTGCCACCGCTACGACCCCGACACGCCCCTCGAGGAGACGATGGAGGCCCTCACCGAGGTGGTGCGCCAGGGCAAAGCCCGCTCCATCGGCTTCAGCGAGTGGACGGCCCCCCAGATCACCGACGCCCTCGCCGTCCCCGGCGTCGAGCGCTTCGTGTCGAGCCAGCCCCAGTACTCGATGCTGTGGCGTGAACCCGAGGACGAGGTCTTCGGGGTGTGCGCCGAGGAGGGCGTCGGCAACATCGTCTGGTCCCCCCTGGCCCAGGGGATCCTCACCGGCAAGTACCGCCCCGGCTCGACCCCGCCGGAGTCCAGCCGGGCCGCCGATCCCACCATCGGTCACTGGATGGGGCGCTGGCGGGAGGACGACGTGCTGGAAGCCGTGCAGCGCCTCGTGCCCATCGCCGCCGAAGCGGGGCTCACCATGCCCCAGCTGGCGCTGGCGTGGGTGCTGCGCCAGCCGGTGGTGTCGTCGGCCATCATCGGCGCCAGCCGGCCCGAGCAGGTCACCGACAACGCGGCCGCCTCGGGTGTCGTGCTCTCCCCCGACCTGTTGGCGGCCGTCGACGACGCCCTCGAAGGGGTCGTCGTCTGACAGTGTCCGACCAGGCGGCCGTTCCCGCGTCGTGGGACGAGCGCCAGCTCGCCTTCGCAGCCGGGCGGAGTGCACCCTCGTTCCCCGCCGTGCTGCGGGGCACGCTGGTCGTGCTGCCCTCGGCCACGTTCGCGGTGAGCGAGCTGCGCAAGATCACCGGCATCCAGCACTACGAGGAACGGCTGCTGTGCACCACGCTGCTGCTGGCCCGCCCGGACCTGCGGATGGTGTACCTCACGTCGCTCCCGGTCGACGAGGCCATCGTCGAGTACCACCTGCGCCACCTGCCCGACCCCGACGACGCCCGCCGCCGCCTCGTCCTGGTCGCCCTCGACGACCCCTCGCCGCTTCCCCTCACCGAAAAGCTCGTCCACCGCCCGGACACCGTCGAGCAGATCCGGGCCCTGGTGGCGCCCTACGGCCCAGCGTCGGTGCTGCCGTTCAACATCACCTCGGCCGAGTACACGGTGGCCGCCGCCCTGGACCTGCCCATCCTCGGGCCCGAGCCGGCGCTCGTGGAGCTGGGATCGAAGACCGGCTCGCGGCGGGTGGCCCGGCGGGCCGGCGTCGGGGTGCTCGACGGCAGCGAGAGCCTGTTCTCGCTCGACGACGTGGAGGCCGCCATCGCCCGGATCCGCGACGGGCGGCCGGCGGCCGAGGCAGTGGTCATCAAGCTGAACGACGGCTTCTCGGGCCAGGGCAACGCCCTGATCGACCTGGCCGACCTGGCCACGCCCCTGCCCCTGTCGGCCACCACCTTCTGCGCGACCGAGGAGTCCTGGCCGGCGTTCGGCGCCAAGATCGTGTCAGGCGGCGCCATCGTGGAGGAGCTGGTGCGGGCCGACGGGCTGGTGTCGCCCAGCGCCCAGGTGCTCATCACCCCCGGCGGCGCCTTCGAGGTGATCTCCACCCACGACCAGGTGCTCGGCGGCCCCCGCAACCAGGTGTACCTGGGCTGCCGGTTCCCGGCCGACACCCGCTACCGCCTGCAGATCCAGGAGGCGGCCACGGCGGTGGCCGAGGTGCTGGCCGGCGAGGGCGTCATCGGCTCGTTCGGCATCGACTTCCTGGTGATCCCCGGGGTCAACGGCGCAGCCGACGAGGTCGTCCTCAGCGAGATCAACCTGCGCATGGGCGGCACCAGCCATCCCTACTGGACGGCCCGGCTCCTCACAGGCTCGGCCTACGACCCGGCCACGGGCGAGCTCACCGCCGGGGGCCGGGCCACCAGCTACGTCGCCACCGACAACATGAAGTCACCCCGCCTGGTCGGGCGCACGCCGGCCGACGTCATCGCCGCCGTCGACCGGGCGGGTCTCGCCTTCGACCCCGCCACCGGCACCGGCGTGGCCCTCCACCTGCTCGGCGCCGTCACCAGGTTCGGCAAGATGGGCGCCACCTGCATCGCCCCCACCCTCGCCGCCGCCGACGCCCTCGCCGCCGAGGTGGCCGTCCTCCTCACCGACCCGCCGACCCGCCCGCTCCCGAGTAAATAGCTCCCCAAAACGGCGAGCTATTTACTCGAAAGAGGGGCGGCGAAGGTGCGGAGCAGCTCCAGCAGGGTGCGGACGCCGACGCCCGTACCCCCCTTGGCCAGGAAGCCGTCGTCGTCGCCGGCGCGCGCCGGGCCGGCGATGTCGAGGTGGGCCCAGGGCACGTCGCCCACGAACTCGCGCAGGAACAGGCCCGCCACCACTGTCCCCGCCTCCCCCGCCCGGCCGATGTTCTTGAGGTCGGCCACATCCGAGTCGAGGTGGCAGCGGTAGTCGGCGGTGAGGGGCAGCGGCCACGCCGGCTCGCCGGCCCGGTCGCCGGCGGCCCGCACCTGTTCGACAAGCCCGTCGTCGGTGCCCATGAGGCCGCTCACCCTGCGGCCGAGGGCCACGACCTGGGCGCCGGTGAGGGTGGCCAGGTCGATGATGGCGGCGGGCGCCTGCTCGGCGCCGTAGGCGAGGGCGTCGGCCAGCACCAGGCGACCCTCGGCGTCGGTGTTGAGCACCTCGACGGTGGTGCCGTTTCGGGTCACCAGGACGTCGCCCGGTTTGATGGCCCGGTCGCCCGGCATGTTCTCGGTGACGGGGAGCAGACCGACCACCCGCACCGCCGGGGCCAGCGCCGGCAGGGCGGACATGGCGCCGAGCACCGCCGCCGCCCCCGACATGTCGGTCTTCATGGTCATCATCCCGTCGGCCGTCTTCAGGGACAGCCCGCCCGAGTCGAAGGTGATGCCCTTGCCCACCAGCACGACCGTGGGCACCGGTTGGTCGCCCGGCGGCTCGTAGGTGAGCTCGACGAAACGGGGCGGCTCGGCCGAGCCCCGGGCCACGCCGAGCACGCCCCCGAAGCGCTGCTCCACGATGGCCGCCTCGTCGAGCACCCGGCAGGCCAGGCCCACCCGGGTCGCCTCGGCCTCGGCCCGCTCGGCCAGCCGGGTCGGCGTGAGCGCGCCGGCCGGCTCGTTCACCAGGTCGCGGGCCAGGCAGACGGCGCCCGCCACCTCGGCCCCCCAGGCCACGGCCGCGGCGAGGGTGTGTGCGTCGGGGGCGACGACCGTGACGCCGGCGATGCGGCACGCGTTGGGCGACGAGCGGTAGGTGCTGAAGCGGTAGGCGGCGAGGGCGGCGCCCTCCACCAGCGCCTGGGCGGCGGCGGCCCGGTCGACCCCTTCGGGGACGGCGTCGAGGAGCCTGAACACCAGCGCCTCCACCCGCCAGGCCGAGCGTACGGCGCAGGCGGCGGTGCGGCGGAGCGTGTCGACGGTGACCTCGTCGGGGCTGCCCATGCCGACCGCCAGCACCACTTGGCCGTCGCCTCCGACGAGGGTCTGCACCTGCCCGCACCTGGCCTCGAAGCCGAGGGTGGCCAGGGTCGACGCCTGCAACGGCGCCGGCCACGGCGCCCCCGCCGGCGCCTCCAGGCCGGTGAAGACGGGCACGGCCACGACGCTGCCGGCCGGGGCGGTGGCGGCGGCGCTGAAGCTGATCGGGGTCATCGTGCGTCCTCGTCGTCGTGGGCGTCGTGGGCGTCGTGGG